>Ga0180430_10004124_pt1 | contig 12335 bp, 6 predicted proteins | sample SS_ome_9_FD_132999 | JGI IMG/M metagenome (GOLD analysis project Ga0180430, IMG submission 132999) | Hypersaline lake sediment archaeal communities from the Salton Sea, California, USA - SS_1_S_2 metaG | ecosystem: Environmental > Aquatic > Non-marine Saline and Alkaline > Hypersaline > Sediment... | reverse complement strand
GAAGGGATCAACAATAAAATCAAAACAATGAAACGCCAATCTTACGGCTTCAGAGACCAAGAATACTTCAAGCTAAAAATCCTATCCCTACACCGTACCAGGTACGCACTTTTGGGATGAACCTTTTTTATTTAATCAATCAATTACTCATCGACCGGTTCGATGATCATCGCTACGCCACCTTGGCTGCTCATCTTCGCTTCGAGAACAGAATCCGCGTTGACCGTTTCCTTACCGATACCGACCTTCGTTCGCGTGTCGACCGTCGGATCGTCATAATAGATCGTTGCCTTGAACTTGCTACCCTCGGGCAGGAAATCGAGCGGCACGTCCAGCGTGCGATCTTCGCCCGCGTTCATGCATCCGATGAACCACGTCTTCCCACTGCGGCGGGCGATGACAGCATACTCGCCGATCTTTCCGTGAATTACACGCGTGTCATCCCAAACGGTCGGAACGCGATCGAAGAATTCGAGCTCCGGTTCGTCGCCGATCGTATTCTTCGATCCGCCGGCGCCGCTCAACGCACCGGGCGACCCCATCGGACGATCGTACCAGTAGACGAACTGAAGCGGGCTGTAGAGGCAAACCGCCTTGGCAAGCTGATAGGCGTGCGACGCGTTCTGAGCAACTCGGCTGTCATAATAGCAAATCGTATTGTCGCCCGCACCGCAAATCATCCGCGTAAAGAGAATCGTCAGCGTCTGCCGGTTGCTCGGTTTCGTTTCATCGCCACCGATCCCTTCCTGCGTCATTAGGTTCGGGTAGGTTCGACTATAACCGGTCGGTCGATACTCGTCGTGAATGTCGACCAGCAGTCGATTGTCGGCCGCCTTCCGAACCGCGTCGTGCAACCACGTCGTCCAATACTGCGAACCGACGTTGACGAACCCATACTTCACGCCCGCGATTCCCCACTTGTTATAAAGCGGAAGAATTTCGTCGAGCTGCTTCTCCATTGCGCGGCGGTTGACATAAAGCAGAATGCCGATCCCGCGCTCTTTCGCATATCGCACCACTTCGGGCAGATCGAGCGGGCCAGGCGAACGCTTCGGATCGACCGTAACGGTCGTTGCATCCGACGCGTCGGAATATTCGTGCCCGTACCAACCGGCATCGAACTCGACGTACTGCAGGTTATGCTTCTCAGCAAAATCGACGCACGCTTTTCCACCCTGGGTCGTCAGCGTCACTTCACGAATGACTTTGCCCGGCTTGATCCACGAGGTATCTTCGATCGCGCACGGCTCGTTCAGATTCAGCAGCAGGTCGTTGTTTTCAAGCAACTGGCCCGGACTGTCGCCAACCATAACGAACCGCCATGGTGTTGTAAACGATCCGCTTGCTACGACCTTGCTGCTAAGCTGGCTGACAAGACCGAACGCACCATCGCCGATCGGCCCGAGTTTCATCCGTGCGTAATCGACGAGTCCGGCTTCACCGATCGCGATATAAAGATCGTCGGCCGCCCTGATTGTCAGCGGACGTTCGCAACCGTTGCGGATTTTCGAAATCGTCGTCTGGGCGTAAACTCCCTGCGCACTGTAGACCGCCCACGTGGTGTGATCAGCGGGAAAACAAAACTCGGTTTGCTCGCCGGCAATCGTGAAGTCTTCCGCATCATCGTCTAAAGGCATATGAAATCGCCAAGCAATGCCTTCGTTATAGGCACGGAAGTTGACAACGGCTTTCATGCCGGGAATCGCGAGGTCACGAAGCGTTACGTCGACCTTCTTGTAATGGTCACGCACCTTGCTACGTTCGCCGTAAACCGGTTTCCATGTTTCGTCAACCTCTTCGACCGGCGAGATTGAATGATCCAGGTCATACACGTTGTGTATAAACCGCGAATCGGTAATGACGGGTGTTTCACCCCGGTCGATCCGGTACACAAGATCCACCATGTCACCTTTTTTGACAACACTTACGGTCAGCTTCAGCTGACCGTCGGGCGAGGTCAGCACGATCGGCGTGGTGGCAGCTTCGGCCTTCGTGCAAATCGACAAAGCAATGACCATGAGAAGAACGGTAATGGTCAAAAACGGTCTCTGATCAAAATAGTAGCGAGTCATCGGTTAGCTCCAGTTTGAGCGATAAAAAATCTCTGCGGATGATAATTGCCCTGTACGACGGTCGCCGAGGACCATTGTACAGGAAAACAAATTCCTAACACCTCAATCATAGCTGAAAGACGACTCGCAAACAATCAATTGCGGACAATATACGAAATGCCATCTATTCTGCGACGAAAAACGCTTTCGTTCGCCCTGATACGACCGTTTCGGCCGGGAAAGTCGTTACGACACGAACCTTGTCTCCGATCACCGTCGATTTTATTCGATTCCCGACCCGCCCAGCCACGATTGCCCCACGCCATTTGCTATGCTTGCGTATAGTGTTTTCCGCAGAAAATGCCGCACCGAATTCCAGCAAATGCCGCCCGCGCGGCTTGCTATCGGAGCGGCATAATGATACCTTCGTAAGTAGATCGTTGCGTAAACTTCCAAACTTCAGATACAACAAGGAGCGATAATGATGGCTATGGTTATGTGGGCTGGAATCCTTGAAATACTTATGGTTGCCGGACTAGCAGGCGGGATCGGTCTGCCGATGGGGCTCCCCCCGGCCGAGGAAGATCCGGTCATGTCGCGAGTCCTTCCGGACAATGTCCTCGCTTACATTTCGATTGCCGGAATGGCAAAGCCGGATCCGAATTCCGAAAACAGGGCCGAACGACTCTTCGCTGACAAGGAAATCAACGCGCTGGTCGAAAAGATCTGGAACGGCGCTTTTAAAGAACTCGAAAACGAACTGAAAAACGAACGGCTCGGAATCACGGCCGACGATGTTAAACTGATGGTCAGGTCGTTCCTGACTAAACCAATCACGGTCTACATGTCGGAATTTCAATTCGATCCAAGCTTCAACCGTCCACCCGCGATCGTTGGCGGACTGGTAATCAACCTGGGCGACGACGCGCTGCAGATCGCAACGATCTTGAATCGACTCGAAGCGATTGCCGGCATTCCGCCGCTCGCACCGGGCCAGCGATGGCACGAGATTCCGACCGACGAGAGAGATTTCGACAGTCCGATCCATTGGAATGTATTCGGTAAGTATCTCGTGCTCGGAATCGGCACGGGCGAAGGCGACGCGATCCTCGCACGTTCGAAGACCGCCGCACCCCAATGGGTGGCCGACATCAAAAAGCGTGTCGACATCGATCGCCTCGGGTCGATCGTTTATCTCGATATCGAGTCGTTCCTGCACCGCTTCACTAGCGAGCCGGAATTCAAGCTAATCTTCGACCGTTCCAAAGGAGATTGGCCCAAGCAACTGATCACCGGAACCGGGCTGGGCAATGACGGAATCCTCACGCGCACCATCTTGCAGATGGGCGACACGGCGACCGAATCGCTCTCCCAGACGCCGACGCTGCTGACGCTCGATGCAATGAAAGAGATCCCGGCCGACGCCGTCGCCGCGCTCGCACTTCATATCCATCCGATCGAAGCGAACGAAAAATTCCGCAATTGGATCACCAAGTCGATCCCGATGGGTGGTGAAATCTACGACGAATTGTTCCGCGAAATCTATCGCGAGTTCGACCTGGACGAACTGGAAGATGAACTCGGCGTTTCGCTTAGTGATATCCTGAAACCGCTCGGACCGAACTTTAGGCTTTACTCGGCAACGAGCGACGGCGGACCGCTGGGCACGGGCGTAACCCTCGTCGCAGACGTTAAAGATAGTGCGGCGATGACCGCGGTCAACGAAAAATTCATCGCGGGCATTAAGCAGCACGAGCGCGAACCCCGCGAAGACGGCACCCGACGTCGCGGCGTCTACGTCGAGACCTTCAAACACGAAGGTGAAACCGTCTACATGATGAATATCCTCGAAGAGGAAGTCCCCGTCACGCCCTGCTGGTGCATTACCGAGGATCGAGTCGCGATAACGCTCGCCCCGCAATATATGAAAGCGTACCTCAATCGCAAGGCGGGCAAGGCAACGACCGGCTCGTTGGCCGATCAGCCGAAGGTCGCCGCCACGTTCGAGCAGGGCAATCGCAATGCCGCCCTACTCTGGGGCGACATGAAGCAAGTCACCAAAGTCGGTTACGCACCGCTCCTGATAGGTGTCAAGTCGCTGCTCGACATGATGCATAGCGAAGGGATCATGGAAAATCTGACGATCGCCGATATCCCATCGGCCGCCGCATTGCTTCCCTACATGGACGGCATGACGATCACGGCCGGCGTCGGCCCGAAGGGCGAAATCATCATCGAATCCAACCAGCCGATCCCCAACGTCCTACCCGCCGGACTACCAATGATGTTTTTCGGCATGGTATCGTACCGAATGAATGTAATGGAAGTAAAGCAAGCGGAAATCCGGGCGATCGCTCAGTAGCGGCCTGTTTCCAAAACGTACGACCGCAAAATACAAACGCCCCGTTCGCCGATCTTACTTATTCCTTTCGGCCAACGGGGCGTTTTTGTGTGCAACCTCATCGCAAGCTTGACGTTCGATAAGAGATTATGTTAAACTAAAATTCAATGGGCGACGATCCCATGGTTCGGGAATTCAATCTTTCGACAAGGAGACGTACGATGGCGGACAACGAACGAACACGACGCGATTTTTTGCGGACCTCTTCCGCGGCGGCAGCCGGGGCAATGGCGGGATCGTTTGTCGGCGGTGCATCGGCACAAGATACGCAGGTCGATACGTCGAAGATCCTTAACTACAATCCGAAGATGACCTACCGGCCGCTTGGCAAGACCGGGTTCATGATCTCCGAGGTCTCGCTCGGCGGGCATGGCGGCAAGACGGTCGAAGATCGCGTGCCCGTCCTTGAACGGGCCGTCGAGCTCGGCATGAACTACGTCGACAACAATATCGACGCGGAATGCAATCTTTACGGCGAGGCAATGTCGAAAACGAAAACCGCCGGTCGCGACAAATGGTTCATCGGCTTTGCTTCGTGGCCTCAAAAAATCACGCCCGACTATGAAGATCAGTTGACCGAAGAAGGAATGATGAAGCGGATCGATGATCGGCTCCGCTCGTATCGGACCGAGCAACTCGACATGTGGCGACCTGTTGGCGCGACATGGGGACCGGGCCAAAACAAAATCGCGACGCTGCTCGATGTCGGCGAAAAGGCGCTCGACATGGTCATCCGCGTCTATGAAAAAGCGAAAGAGCAAGGAAAGGTTCGATTCCTGGGCATCTCGGCGCATAACCCGAAAGTCTTCCGCAAAGTGCTCTCGAACTATCCGCAGTTCGACGTGATTATCTTCCCGTACTTGTTCCTCACGAAGGAACTCGGGGGCGACAGCCTGCTAAAACTCGCCGCTGAAAAGAACGTCGGCGTAATCGGACTGAAGCCGTTCGGCGCCGGTACGACGTTCGGCATCCGCCCACGCGAAATCAGCGGCCGGGTCGATCCGCGAGCACACGTCCTTGTCAAGAAGATGCTCCAAGAGCAGCGGCTATCGGCGATCATCCCGGGTGTCAACATTCCCGAGCAGCTCGAGGAAAACATCAAGGGATCGTACGAACGAGAGGAACCGATCACGCCCGAACAGCAGGCCGCCATCGACGAGTGTAGCGAAGCGTACTACGCCACGATAACGCCCGAATATCGCTGGCTGCATGGCTGGCACACGGTTTGATTTTCCGCAACCAGAATTATCCGACACCTACCCCGGACCGACCGATGCTTCGAAACCTCACCTTTGTTTTTCTACTTCTGCTAATCGTAGCCGCCGCGTATTCGGTAATGATCGAAACGTCGTCGCCCGTCATTGCCGACGAGTCGGGCGACGCCGAGGAAGAAGAGAATCCGCTGACGCAAAATCTCGGATGCTACGTCTGTCACATGACGTACGTCTCCGAGCCACTCGCGACCGTGCATGCGAAAAACGGTGTCGGTTGCGTGAAATGTCACGGCACGAGCGCCGACCACGCAAACGACGAGGATATCGGCGCGACGAAGCCTGAGATCTATTTCGCTGATCGCGACAAGATCGACCCGAGCTGCCGAAAGTGCCACGAAACGCACAACGCCCCGCCCGAGAAGATCGTCGCCCGATTCATCGAACGGGAAATTTCCGCGACTGAGCTCGACGACCTAAATTGCACCGGCTGCCACGGCATGCATCGCATCGAACGCGCGGCGGAAGAAGCGGAAGCAAATGATGGAGACGATACTTAACCTTGGGTTAAGCTCCGCTAGAAATTATCCGGATTCATCCGCTCGACGTAATCCCAGCCGTCGGGCGGCGTTCGCCTGCCGGTGCGGACCATCTCTTGCGATTCTTCGTAATGTCGCTTCTCCAATTCCGGGCGAGCAAAAGGGTCTTTCGTGTCGACCCGCCACTTTTCGAGCGCGGCAACAAGTCGCGACTTCACGTCGGCCAGCGCCGGATCGTCAGCTAGCGCCGGATCGTCGGCCAAGTTCTTAAGTTCCCACGGATCGCTCTTTAGATCGTAAAGCTCGATCCGGTCCGGATGCATAAATCGCTCGTAGATTTCGCGCGTACGCTCCGGTGCCGTTTTCAGCTCTTCGTATGACGGCGAACCGGTCCAATGCGAGCGAATATGACGCAAGTAATGATCGGCCGACGGACAAATCGCTTCGGGCCGTTGCGTAAAAATCAGCTTATAACGACCGTCGCGGACCGTTCGCTGCGGATAATAAAGCGCCGCCGACGCCGCATTCCACTCGGTAAATAGATACTTGCGATATGCTTCGTCCGAGCATTCTCCCGCAAGTAAAGGTCGCGTGCTACGACCGGGCAGATACTCGGGAATCGCTACCTGAGCGATATCGAGAAGGGTCGGCAGCAAGTCGATCGTCGACCAAAGTGCTTTGCTGCGCGTTCCCGCTTTCGTCACACCAGGCCAGCGAATGATACACGGCACTCGCACGCCACCCTCGTACGATGCGGTCTTGCCTCGCCCCATTTGCGCCCCGTGATCGGAAAAGAAAATCACAACCGTCTGCTCCGCCTTACCCGACTTCTCGAGCTGCTCGAGCACCTCATCCACGCACTCGTCGAGCCGCTGCAGGCAGTTGTAATATCCCTGGATCGGAGTGTGCATCCGCTCGTTATCGAACGCGATGAAATCCATCGGCTCGACCGTTTCCGGCCCTTGGGGCGAGCGAGGTCGACCCTCGACCTGATTCTGCACGGGCCAGTGCGCGTCGGGGTAGTTGATCGTAATGAAAAACGGCGCGTCGCCGGCCCGCATAAACTCACCGGCGACCTGTGCGTAGCGCCCCATTCCTCGTTTCGAAAAATTAGCGTCACGAATCGCCCTCACGTCGACATAATCTTCGACGGCCGACTCGGGATTGACGTGCGTCTTACCCAGCAGACACGTGCGGAACCCGGCCTCTTTCATATACCGATAACTCGTCGGCCATCGCTTGTACATCGCATACTTGTGTGTCGCCAGCCCGATCTGCCCGTTCTGATGCGGATAGAGACCGGTAAAGATCGTTCCGCGCGAAGGACTACAAACCGACTGTGTGACATACGCTCGTTCGAACAACACGCCCTCGGTCGCCAGCCGATCGAGCCGCGGTGTCCGTGCGTACTTATCACCATAACAACCAAGGTCGGCCGAGTGATCTTCGGAAACGATCAACAGCACGTTCATTCGCGTATCGTCATCTGCAACGCAAAGGTTCGCACAATGGATAAGAAAAGCGACGGTCGTTATCAGCAGTAAGTTTCGCATTGAAGCGGCACCTCGTTGTATGTTAGCGATCATTTCGTCTTCGGGAACAACTCCTTAAGCGGAATCCGCTGGAACGTCATTCGGCCGCGGCTGCCTTCGTAGAGTATGCCGATCGTTTGCTCGTCGATCATCGTTAGGCACGAATATCCGGCACTCGATCCCTCGTCGATCAGCAACCGCGTCGTCCACGTCTTGCCATCGTCCGGGCTTCCCTTAATCGTCATCGATCGACGCGGAGCGGACGCAACGGCCGGGTTGGAAAACAACAATCGGCCCGTGTTCTCACGCCCCAAATCGCGATCGACGTTTAGTAGCGACGCCATGCAGACAGGCTCGACCAGCGACAGCCGCGACGTCGAATGCTCGGTCCACGTGCGTCCCTTATCCGTACTCGTTGCGACCGACCGCCTGCCGCCACGCAAATCGCGACAGTTGATCATTAGCCTGCCGTCGTCGAGCTCGACGACTTGTGACTCGTTCGTGTTCGATTTCACGCCCCCGCCGATTCGCCACGTCCGTCCACCGTCTTCACTTATTATAACCGTCGAGTGCGGAACATTGCTAGCATCTTTGAATTGCGACGGAAAAACAATCGTCCCGTCGCTCATTGTGATCCCGCGACCCGGACCTTGGATCAGCAGTCGCCACTCGGGACGCTTGACTTGCTCGGTGATATTGATCGGATCGGACCAGGTCCGACCGTCGTCGCCACTCCGCGTGAGCATGTATTGCCCCGTCTCCTCGGGCGTCATCCCCGGTCCTGATCCATGCCACGCCCGGTTGCCATGACTCCACGCACCGGCGACCCAGATCGTATCGTTGCGGCGATCGACCATCACGGTGGGATCACCCACACCCTCGCCGCGCCACTTCGGATCGTCCCCCATATCGAGCACGACCTTCATCGGCTCCCACGTTCGACCGCCGTCGGTACTGCGTGACATGCCGACGTCGATGTTGCCCGGCAGGTCAGTGCCGTTATCGCGACGAATATCATAAACAGCGATCAGCGTACCGCGCGTGGTCGTCGACAGCCCCGGAATTCGATACGCGACCGAACCGTCGTCACCACCTTGCCGCAGCGCGACACCGAGCCGTTTCGTACCGGCAGGCGACGGAGTTTGCGGCGTGATCTCTCGGCCATCGTCTAGCGTAAACTGTTTGACACTCGCGTCAACACGACCGTCGAGATCCGCCGTCTCGCGAAGCGTATAAGAAATCCAGAAGTAGTTGTCGCCCGCCTGCAACTCCTGTTCACTCTCGAACTTCAACGTCGCTGCCATCACTTGCGACTCGCCGAATTGATTCCCCGCCGCAAACAAATTGTCAGGCGAACTTCGCCAAACCGACGGATTGCCCGTACCTCCCGTGTAGTAAAGCTCGACGCGTTCAACGTCTTCCGGCCGCGTTGTACCATCAGTTCCAATCGTTACCGAACGAACCGTGATCGGATCGGCCTGACCGGTCGTCGTGATTCGCAATCGAGCAACCGAACCGCACGGTGCGCGAACCAGCAAGGGCGTCGTCAGTTGATCAACGGCCGCGCTTGCAAACTTCATCGGCTGAGGTCGAAGTACACGGAAATCGTCGATCAGAATACCTGTTCCGTGTGGCGCCTCGCAACGGAGGCGAATCTTTTCGACGCCCGGCTTGTCGATCGGAATGCGGACGAGCGACTTGAACGCGCGTCCGACGACGACCGCGCGATCGCCATCGAGCAGTTCGGACCACGCACCGTCGCGCATCACTTCGATCTTGAATTGGAAGGGCGAGCGAGACGTCCAGCGCTCGGCCTGAAACGCGAGCTCAACCTGCCCAGGCAGCGGTTCGCTCGGCGTGAAAACGACCCAAGCGTCGGCGGCACCCAACAAATGCAAGCATTTTCGCCCCGAGTACGCGTGCGCGGGATCGATCTCGGCGGCATTGGCCGGTGCGGTCCAAGTACCCGCATCGGTCGAAAGCTCTGTAAAGACGCCGTCGGCCGCGTCGTCGAATCGCTCGATAAAGATCGGGGTTTCAATCTCCGCGATCGCAGCTTCCGTTCGTTCGATAAAGGGCGAAGCGGGCAAGCCTCCCGCGTTTCTTAAATGATTGATCTGCGGGTATGGCGCCCAGGCATATCGAACGGCGACCGGAGCGACGACGCGAGACGAGGCGACTTCAAGCGTATCGCCGTCAATCGTCGCTTCCGCGCGATGGAAGACACCGTCCGTGCCCGCCACTTCAAATCCAGTTGCCGGATGACCGTCGGTCGTCATCAATCGACCGGCTGTGTTCTCGAATTGCACGATCAACCGCATACCACTTCGCGTAACATCAGCGACGGTCGGGCCGCTCGCGACGACGTCCGGACGTTTATAAACTTCAGCAAGCGCCCAACGGGCAAGCCGATCCCCCACGTCGCGTTTATTCTGCGGGTGGACATTGGTCGGATGTCCAATGTCGATCGCCGTCGCCATGCCAGTCGCCGGGATTCGCTTTTCAAGCTGTCGCTGTCCCTCGCGGAATTCGGGCCAAGTCGGTCGATTGAGTGCTGCAAGCTGTACGAAACCGAACGGCAGATCGCTGCCGCTCCACCGGTCGCGCCAATCGGCGACCAGCATTTCGAAAAGCTTCTCATGCTGCGGCGGATTCGACGCGTTCGATTCGCCCTGATACCATATCACGCCACGGATCGCGAAAGGAGCGATCGGTCGAATGCCGGCATCGAACAGAAAGCCGGGCATAAACGGATGGCCGGGCCGATCGCCGGCCGACTGCGGATCTTGGGCGCATCGCTCGAACCAGAGCGACAAGTTTTGGCGTCCCCGCTCGCGAACCCAAGAATCGTTCACCTCACACGCGAGCCAATCGTCAAGCATCGGCCGAAGATCTGCGTCTTTCGCGAGGACTTCACGCGAAATCCACGCCTCGGTCGGCGAGCCGCCAACCGCGTTTTGAATCAAACCGATCGGCACGTCGAGCGTTTCGAGCAGCTGTCGGCCGAAGAAGAAACCGACGCCCGAGAAGTCGCCCGCGGCGGTCGGCGTTGCAGGCGTCCAACGATGAACAGTATAGTAGTGCTCGGGAGTGAGTCGCTCGAGCAGATCGGCCGGCCACTTAACGCCGCTCGGATGCGCGACACCCTCGAGGCGCATCAACCGCAGGTTCGGCAGATCGGCGGAGGCAATCGCTTCGTCGGCAGACTCCGTTTTCGAAAGCGGCCACTGCATGTTCGACTGCCCGCTGCAAATCCAGACGTCGCCGATCAATATATCGTCGAGCACGATCCGATCGTTGGCATCGCGGCCCGAAACGGTGAGCGTCGTCGGCACGGACGAAGCGGGCCGGGCCGGTAAATCGACGCTCCATTTCCCAGCCGCATCTGCCCGAGTCGATTCGACCGTCTCTCCGAGCTCAACGGTAACCTCCTCGCCCGGCTCGGCCGAGCCCCAGACCGGCAAAGCCGCGTCACGCTGCAGCACCATGTGGCTCGAAAAGACGCTGGGCAGCATAACGTCCGCCCTGCTCACCTGAACCAAACACCCGAAGATCAATAAAATACTAACAAATGAGAAATATATAGATTTCACTCTCATTGAAATTCCTGCTTTCATCTCGATATTCAGCCAATCACTGCTGCTTTAGTTCCTATTCTCTGTATTTTAACTTGAAACTCACAAGCAATAATACTATCATAATGATAATATATGATATTTTTGTTTTCCATACAAATAAAGATATTTCTGCGACTTGGGGACATTAATTCTCGGATTTGGGAAAGATGGCACGAAAACCTAACGGATTTACACTAATTGAGCTACTGGTCGTCATCACGATTATCGGAATTCTCGTCGGACTGCTAATGCCCGCCGTGCAGGCTGCCCGGGAATCGGGACGAATGACGACGTGCCTGAATCGATACAGGCAGGTCGCACTCGCAATGAATGCATATCACGAAGCAAACGGCACGTTCCCGGCAGGCATGGAAGTCTGGGACAGCCGTTGGCCTTCGGACAAAAAACCGGAAGGTAGCCAACACCAGGGATTCGGCTGGGCTGCGCATATCCTGAATTTCGTCGAACAGAAGCCGCTGTTCGACGCGATTGACTTTTCGGGCTGGTATAGCAGTGAACAGAATCGCAAGTATGGCGGAATGACGCTCGAGCTGTTCCTTTGTCCTTCCGATACGCAAGGCGGCGAAATGGTCGGATGCTGCAGCGGATGGCAAAACGGACCGGATCCGCTCGACGACCTGGGCATGACGAATATGGCGGCCGTCGCCGATAGCGATGATTGGACCTACAACGGAATCGCCGCCAAATCGCTCTCGGATTGCAACGGAATCACCGGCAACCTTTATGGCGCGCCGAGCGCGATCATTCGCGACGGACTTAGCAATACGCTGCTGATCGGTGAAGTCACCGGTGCCGGGCCGGGCACGCACAAAGCCTTCATGTGGGCGACATGGAATTTGCTCGATACGAAGGATGGCATTAACGGTCCGTTCACCATGCCTGGCGGAAGTTGGGCCTCGGACGAAAGTTCGGCGGGAACCTACACCGGATTTCGCGACACCGGTTTTTCGAGCTTCCATCCAG
>Ga0180430_10004123_pt1 | contig 12335 bp, 5 predicted proteins | sample SS_ome_9_FD_132999 | JGI IMG/M metagenome (GOLD analysis project Ga0180430, IMG submission 132999) | Hypersaline lake sediment archaeal communities from the Salton Sea, California, USA - SS_1_S_2 metaG | ecosystem: Environmental > Aquatic > Non-marine Saline and Alkaline > Hypersaline > Sediment... | reverse complement strand
CCAGGGCGATTCAGTTTCAATGTTTCGGGCGGTCGATGCGAAGCCTGCCAGGGGAACGGTTCGAACAAGCTCGATATGGATTTCCTGGCCGACATTTGGGTGACGTGCCCGGTCTGTGACGGTAGACGATTCAATCGCGAAACGTTGCAAGTCCGATATCGCGGTCGGTCGATCGCCCAGGCGTTGGACATGGATGTGCAGGAAGCGCTCGAGCATTTCGAGAACGTACCGAAAATCGCCGAGCGACTGCAGACGTTGCACGATGTGGGACTCGATTACATTAAGCTCGGTCAGCCGTCGCCCACGCTATCGGGTGGCGAGGCGCAGCGTGTGAAGCTTGCGCGCGAACTGGTCAAGAAGAGTACCGGTCGAACGCTTTATCTACTGGACGAACCGACCACCGGTCTCCATTTCGCCGACGTTGAAATGTTGCTAACCGTGCTCCACGACCTGGTCGACCGCGGGAACACGGTGTTGGTCGTCGAGCACAATATGGACGTGATCAAGACCGCCGACTGGGTTGTCGACCTCGGTCCCGAAGGCGGCGCCGGTGGCGGGCGGCTCGTTGCGGCGGGGACGCCCGAAGATATTGCACGCTGCGAAGAGTCGCACACCGGTCAATCGCTTCGTCCGCTTTTGGCGCGGCACGGTCGTGTTGAACCAGCGAAACCGACGCCCGAGCCGATAAAGCCGAAAACGGCCGCGAAGGGAAAAGCGAAAGGCTCGGTTCGGTCGATCAAAGTTCGCGGTGCGAGGCAGCACAATCTCCGTGACGTGACGGTCGATATTCCGCGCGACGAGATCACGGTCTGCTGCGGACCGAGCGGCTCGGGCAAGACGTCGCTCGCGATGGATACGATCTACGCCGAGGGGCAACGCCGCTACGTCGAGTCGCTCAGCTCGTACGCACGCCAGTTCGTCGGACAGATGCAGAAACCGAAAGTCGATCACATCGAAGGACTTTCGCCTGCGGTCGCGATCGAGCAACATCGCTCGGGCGGCACGCCGCGAAGTACGGTCGGTACGATTACCGAGATCTACGATTACCTGCGGATTTTGGCCGCGCGGCTGGGCGTTCCTTATTGCCCGGATTGCCAAATCCCGATCGGTGCGCAGTCGGTCGATGAGATTATCGGCAAGATCATGGACGAGCCGAGTGGCACGCGCCTTCTGTTGGCCGCACCGCTCGAGGTCCATGTCGGTGAAGATTACGAGTCGCTCTGGGAGTCGGTCCGTGCGGACGGTTTCGTGAGAGTGCGAATCGACGGGACGACGTATTCGCTCGATGCCGTGCCCGATATCGATCGCCGTGCAAAGCACGAAGTTGAATTGGTCGTCGACCGTATCACCGTTCGCGCCGGTTCACGTTCGCGGATCGCCGACAGTGTCGAGACGGCGCTGTCGCTCGGCAGTGGCGTCGTGCACGTGCTACATCCGCACAAGGGCGTGCCCGAGCCCGAATGGCCGATAACAACGCATAGCCGACATTTCGCGTGCCGCGAGTGTGGTCGAAGCTTCGAGCCGTTAACGCCTCACCACTTCTCGTTCAATAGTGCGATTGGCTGGTGCCCGGCGTGCGAGGGGCTTGGCATGCAGCGTGGAACGGGCCCGGAGCTTTTGATTCGCGACGGCGGTATGACGCTTGCAGAAGGGGCGCTGAAGGTTTGGCCCGACGCCGACAACCCGATGCTCGCGGTCGTTGCCGAAGCCTTTTCGCGTGGTAGCGGTGTGCCCTCGGACGTGCCCCTCGATCGACTTTCGGGCGTCCACCGTCGCATGGTTTTGCACGGGACCGGGGCTCGTTGGTTCGACGCGCGGGCGCTCGACAAAGACGGGCAGCCGCAGGGCGACACGCTGTTCCGCTTCCAATACAAGGGGATTTATCCGGCACTGGACGAGGCGCGACGATTTTCGCCCTCGCTGCGGACACGGCTCGATCACTTGGTCGACGAAGTCGAATGCTCGGTCTGTTGCGGAAGTCGATTGCGTGATGACGCGTCGGCCGTGCGGATCAACGAGCAGACTGTCGACCAGCTTTGTCGTCTGCCCTTAGGTCGTCTCGCCGAGTGGATCGATGCGTGGAAGCTTGATGGCACGGATCGAAAAGTGGCGGGTGAAATCTTCCGCGAGGTTCGCGATCGCGTGCGATTCCTAGTCGATGTGGGTCTCGATTATATATCGCTCGGTCGACCCGCTCCGACGCTTTCGGGCGGCGAAATGCAGCGGATCAGGCTCGCCGCTCAGGTTGGCAGCGGATTGTGCGGCGTGCTCTACGTGCTGGACGAACCGACGATCGGACTCCATCCGCGAGACAATAAGCGGCTGATTTCCGCGCTGGGAAGACTCCGCGACTTGGGCAACACGCTCCTGGTTGTTGAGCACGATCGTGAGGTGATCGACCAGGCCGATAACGTGCTCGACTTCGGTCCGCGTGCCGGACATGCTGGCGGACATATCGTCGCTCGCGGCGAGCCAAGTGTCATCGCAAAGCGTAAGGCTTCGGTAACCGGTCCGTATCTGTCGGGCAAGAAATCGATCGGCGTACCGATCAACCGCCGGATGGAATCACGCCTCGAATCGGAAGCGGCGAGAAAGAAACGAATTGCGGCATTCAAAGGGAACGGAAAAAAAGCCAAATCGGACGACCGTCCCGAGTGGTCGTCTCAGTTGGGCGATCAGTGCAACGGATGGCTCAGGGTGGTTGCTGCGGCGCAGCATAATCTGAAGCGAATCGACGTCGATATTCCCCTCGGTGTGCTCTCTGTCGTCACCGGTGTCAGCGGGTCGGGCAAGTCGTCGCTTGTCAATGACATCCTCTTCCGCTCGCTGTCGAAAACACTTCATCGTGCAAGTACAACGCCTGGTGCGCACGAGAGGATTCGCGGCATCGAACATATCAACAAGGTGATTCGCGTCGATCAGAATCCGCTGGGGCAAACACCGGCATCGAATCCGGCGACGTATACGGGCGCGTTCCAACTGATCCGCGATCTGTTCGCGAATCTGCCCGAGTCGAAGCTTCGCGGTTACGCGGCCCGTCGGTTCAGTTTCAACGTGCCCGGCGGTCGTTGCGAGAAATGCGAAGGAATGGGGCGGCTCTGCATCGAAATGCATTTCCTGCCCGATGTTTGGATTCAGTGCGACGCGTGCAACGGTCAGCGATATAACTCGGAAACGCTTGCTGTCCTTTATCGCGGTCGCTCGATTGCCGACGTGCTCGATACGTCGTGCGGCGATGCGCTGAAGCTGTTTGAAAATATCCCGAAGATTCGCCGCATCCTGCAGACGCTTTGTGATGTGGGGCTCGATTATCTGACGCTCGGTCAGCCGGCGCCGACGCTCTCGGGCGGTGAGGCGCAGCGTGTCAAACTGGCGGCCGAGCTCGCGCGTCCCGATACGGGTCGAACCCTTTATCTGCTGGACGAACCGACGACCGGGCTCCATTTCGACGATCTGGCGAAACTGCTCGATATGCTCAACCGGCTGGTCGACTTGGGGAACTCGGTTGTAATTATCGAACACAACCTGGATGTCATTAAAACGGCCGACTGGATTGTCGATCTTGGCCCCGAGGCTGGCGACGAGGGCGGGCAAGTCGTCGTTGCGGGCACGCCCGAAGATGTCGTCCTATACGAGAAACGCCGCAGGCGATTGACGAAAAAGAAACGCGAGGAAACACACACCTCTCACACGGGCGAAGTCCTACGTCCGGTGCTCGAAGCGGGACCGCTGGTCGAGCGAAAAGTTTACGATTTCGAGGCCGATCTTGTCATCAAGGCCGACGATCTCGAAATCGATCAGATTGGTGAAGACGCACGGATGCCTTGGGAGCAGAACGGTCGACGATGGCACACCGTTGATCGAATCGCTCGCAACGGTCAACCCTGCCGCTGGGACGGTCGCATCCTCAGCGATGTCGTCGATCTAGTCCAGCAGCACGAGGATCTCTTTTCGCCCACCGACTGGGGAAATCGATCGGTCGTCGAAATCGCCGGGCAAGTGAAATCGCAAGGCTGGTTCTTCCACGCAATCACGGGCGAACCGTGGCTGCTGAAGATGAAATTCCGCGTCCCCCGCGGCACGTTCCGTCGTGATGAGTTGATCGCGAAGCTCGACCTGAAACCGCTTAACGAGATCGAAGAAGTTCCGCTTTATGGCACGGAGCCTCGCACGCGGGTTCAGCAAGTTCGCGGACCGTGGCAAGAGGTCGAGGTGCGACCGTACTCGTACGAAGAGATCGATCGCCCCGAGTTTTGGGAAATGATCGATCAAGCGGTCGAGGGATTCCGCCGCTTCGTCAAGTCCGCACAGGAGGGCGCGACGATTCTGCAACCTTGGCGGCAGTTGGGTCGCAAGTGGCATCTTAGTCGTCGCGGTTTTTCGATCGGGCGCAAGACCGCCTGGCCGGTCGAGCTGCTCGAGCGAGTCATCGAACTTATCGAAAAGGTGGCGCCCCAAGCGGAATTCCATTGGAAAAATAAAGTCACCGTGCCGATCGGTCTGCCCGGTGTTACCGGACACTGGGCCTTCCTGCACACGAAAAAGTCGGAACACCTGGTCCTCATGCTGCTCGCCCGCAAAGGCGAACTGACTCAGGGAAGAATCAGCCGGATCGGATATCAACCGGAGGTCGACACTTCGTATCCCGACCACGATGCGGCAAAGCTTCATTTCCGGAACATGAAGGATTTCGACGAGAAGCGACTCTTGGAACTTCTACGCGAACATCGTAAAACGTCGCTTGGGGAATAAACATGGCCGATTATCTGTCACCTCCAAATCCGGATGACCCGCGGAATGCCGTCGACGATTCACCGCTGATCCCGACGCGGATGCTGATGAATCTGTCGTTCGATTGCCGCTATCGCGAGTCGCTTTGGCCGCTCAAGGATTTGCAGCTTGAGCCCGAGTATCAGCTCGCGGCGACGAGCACGATCGACGGTTTGGTTCCGTTCGCCGATTTCCGTATTGCTTGGAACGAGAAGGGGATCGTCTTTTCGGTCGCCGTAACCGGGCGGAATGAGCCACCGCGTTGCGATCCGAATCGGCCCGACTCGGGGGAAGCGGTCCAGCTATTTATCGACACGCGAGACGTTCATTCGGTGCATCGCGCGACAAGGTATTGCCATCGTTTCGCGTTTCTGCCCACCGGTGCCGGTGCGAAGAAGAACAAGGCCGCCGCGGTTTGGTTACCCATCAATCGTGCCCGCGCGCATCCGAATACGGTCCCGGCCGGTTCGGTCGCCGTCGCCGTTTCAATTGCCGACGACGGCTACAAGATTGCCGGCCGCCTCGATGCCGCCGCGCTCACCGGTTTCGACCCTGATCAATTCCCGAAACTGGGATTCAACTACGCCATCGTCGATCACCGGCAGGGAGTTCAATCCCTATCGGTTGGCACGCCAATGCCCACCGATGAAGATCCCAGCCTCTGGTCGTCGCTAACGCTAACCGGCGGAAGTGAAGATTAAGGGTCAGGATTTCAAGAAATGAAAACGCCGCCACCGGTTGCGCACGACCGGTGACGGCGTTTTATTTTTTTCTACGTTGCGAGGACGAAGCTATTTCTTTTCTTCGATCGCAACGGTGATGATCGCTCGGAGTGCGATCAAGATTTCGCGAAGTCGATTGTTATCCACGCCGTCGAAATCTCGATTCACATCGAGTGCCAGCATCGACATGCGTCCCCACGTGCGGCGGTCGTTCGTTTTCTTGGCCGCCAGTTTCTCAAGATATTCGCGTACGATTTCACGGTCGCCCGCTGCCAGTGCCGCGATCACCTCGTCAGTCATCGTCAGCATATCTTGCCACGTGACATTGGTCATTGACAGATTCGAACTCATTTTTCAGCTCCAAAGACAAGAATGTTTGAATGATTGGCCCAAATATTTGTAGGATTTTGCCCGCTGTTTCTGCAAGTTGGAATTGTTAAAAGATATAAATTAACCAAGTTTGCAATGTTACAAATTGAAAATAAAAGAACCTCGGAAGCTGGGTCGGCATGCAAAACTTCTTATTGCCAGCGCTAGCTTTCAAAATTCCCTCAATGACATTCTATCTAGTGGAATACATCAGGGCAATATCGGTAATTCTTATAGTGGCTATATTACTATAAGTAGCGCACCTTATCCAAGGCCTGGGAGGCTTATATTAGCAGTTTGTTACTAATTATTGATGATGTATAGGCGTATTGCAACCTTCGATCGGGGGGAATGTAAAATTTTTTTCCATTCCATTATATTTAAGAGGACATTTAGCTATTTTCAGTGATGGGCGGATTCCGCTGCAGGAAATATTACGGGGCGAATAGGCTCTGAGGATGTTTGTCTCGACGGCTGCCTTGCACGTAGTAGATAATGACTAAATGCTTTTAGGCCAATAAAAGAGGCGAGGAACCTTTCGGCTCCTCGCCTGTGGGATATTTTTAGGCGCCGCTTCTTTGGAGCGACGGTTGCTTATCGATCAGATAATGCCCGATTCTTGCTGGAATAGGACATAACGGTCGTTACGACTGATCGTTACCGGTTTGACGTACGCGCCGCTAGGTGCCCAGGGTTCGTGGGCGACGCGAAATCGCGTGGCGATAATTTGTTGTTCGGTGATCGGGTCGGGACATTCTTCAATCGGGATCATGATCCATTCGATTTGGGCCAGTTGAGTTTCTGGGTCGAGCCATTTAGTTCCTTGAGTTTCCATTATACTTCCTCCAAGCGGATAAGGCGGGGATTTGGTAGGGAAGCGAGAGCGGAGCAATGTTCGCATCGCTCTACACTTCAATGGGAAAATGAATTCCCGAAGCGACATTAATTAAGTAAATTCAAAGGTGTTTTTCGCACGGGCAGGTAAGAGCTACCGTGGGCTAAGGATTAGGGTTTTCGTAAGTTGCAAAAATTCAAAAGATGTATGCTTGTCGAATCGACGTTGTTTTCTCTATAAATTGACTACTGGCTTCTGTCTGTTTATAACCGGCTACGGACGACTATTACAAATATCAATCATAAGCACTGGGCCCGGTCGGATGCCTCTGCACGGGCTCGGCCGGTCGTGTCGGTCTCGACGGATTCGTTGTTTTTGATTGGCTTGGCCCGAGGTATTCGACGTCGACATAATATGCGCCATGAGTTTTTCGGTCCGAGCCGATCAACCATGCCTGCAAATTGAATCGACCTGCCGGAACGTCGGCCTCGATCGCCGCGCCGTCGACGCCCTGCGGAATGGCGGACATGCGTTCGACCATGCCGATTTTCAGTCGTGCAATACCAGGCTTCAGTTCGTGTCGACACGCGGCCGGGCGATCGCGAAGCGTGAATCGATATCGTCCTTCGCGGGCGACTTCTACCGACCAATATCCGGAGATCAGCGGTTGACGAGCTAGTGCGGATTGACTTTCGGGAATCGTACCGTGCCAATCGAAGCAGCAAAGCGATGTACGCGGCATTGCGGTCGAACCGAGCACGATCGCATTGGACGTGCCGAACGTTTGCGAAACGTCTTTGTACCACTCGTCGTAAGCGAACGTAAGTTTGTTGACATAGTCGGGCTGCTCGCCACCGATATTGAACGTTTGCTCGGGATCTTTACGGACGTTATAGAGTTCGCGACCGCCGATGAGTCGATATTCTTCGGTAATGACGATTCGTGCACGTGAGGAGTCGAATTTTTCGTTCATGACGGCCGTGTTCCGCCATTTTTGAGGCATTTCGAGCTCTTGAGCCTGCACGAAGAGCGTGCGGGGCGCCCAGCGTTCGGCACCGACTAACAGGGGGACGATGCTTTTCCCGTCGAAACGAAGTTCGTAGGGCCGGCGGAGTTCGCAGCAGCTAAGCAGCGTCGGCAGGAGATCGATATGCGACGTGAGATAGGCGACGTCGAACGAGTCGACCAGCTTTCGCGGCCAGCGAATGAAGCACGGAACGCGATGCCCGCCTTCGTAGGGCCAGCCTTTGCGGCCGCGCATCATGACGATTTCCGTACGCCCGGTCTGCTCTTTGTCCTGCGCACGTTGCCAAGGAGAGGGACGATGGACTTCGGTCGGATCGGGATTTTCGCCGATCGGCACGCCGCTGTCGTCACGGTGCGCCGCACCTTTCTCGCCCGAACCGGTACGGCGGAACGTCGTAATTCGCTTGCCGTTATCGGCCATGAAGATAACGATTGTATTTTCGGTAAGCTGCCACTGATCGAGTGTTTTCAGCAGTTTGCCGAAGTTCACGTCCAGGTTGCTGACCATCGCGTAGTACTCGGCCAAGTCATCGGGCACGCTTCGCTTTTTGTAGTAGTCGACATAGTTTTGCGGCGCGGCGAAGGGAACACGCGGAACGTTGGGCGTGATCATCACGAAAAACTTTTCGCGACGATGCTTCTCGATGAATCGTATCGCGGCCGAAAAGAAGACGTCGGTGCAAAATCCCTTGACCTTGGTCGGCTTGCCTTGATAGAAAAGGACGGGGTCGAAAAGTCGATTGCCCCACCAGTCGCTAATATCGCCGATAAAACGTCCGCCGTGAACGAGCGATTCCTCGAATCCTCGATCGATCGGTCGGTACGGATAATTTTCGCCCAAGTGCCATTTGCCATAGATCCCGGTTCGGTAACCCGCTTTGCGGAAAATATCGGCAGCCGTCGTTGCTTTGGGATTAAGGAGGGATCGGCCGGAGCCGCTCGACCAGACGCCGCCACGTGCGCTGTATTGACCGGTCAGAACGCCCGCGCGTGTCGGGGCGCCGATCGGTTCCGAATGAAAGTTCGTCAACCGGATCGACTCGTCGTGGAATTTGTCCAGCGCGCGGGTCAGGACATTCTTATTCCCTTGGCATCCCATGTCGCCGTACCCGAAGTCGTCGGCCAGTACGATGATGACGTTCGGTTTATCGCCCAATTCACCGCGACCATCGGCGGGCAATTGGATCGGCTGTTGTGCGTGGGCCGCCGGGGTGAAGAAGTGCAGCAGCAGGATAGAAATTGCCGCCACAAGGAGCAGGTAGACCGCGGCTGCACGGGCTGTGCGAGATCGTGTGGCTGATAGAGTCGTAGCCACAGCCGTCACAGCGGCTCTACAGGATCGTTCCGTCTTTACTCGTCTCGCTCTGGGAATCATGAGCGAATCCTCCATTCTTCGAATCTGCCGAATGGGCAATCGATGCCTTCGGCCAGGGTGATCCGGCGCCGCCGTACCGATCGGGGCGTCGGTCAGAAATCCACCGGTTCGAAGCCTTTATTCTGTTTCGTTTGGCCGCCGATTTCAACCCTTTTTCCCAGAGGAATACGGTATCAGCGGTCTTGAACGGATCAAATGAAGCGTGATCCGCAGAATCGGAACAAAATGACGAAATATAGGAAGAATGCGTAGTTCGCGTCGTCTTTGTTTTTTTCCAAATTGACTACTCGGCGCGTGGCTCGACCTTTTCGGTGGCGAGTTTCAGCCGACCAATGATTTGGAGCGTGCGGGTTAGGACGCCCTGCGAGTCTTCGCTTTCGAGCCGATCGTGTCCCAAACGGAGTCGGAGCGGGGCTTTGCCGCCACCAGCCATGGCACCGTCGTAGGGTTGCCAATGTCCGTCGATGAAGAGCTCGGCCCACATGTGGAATCCCATCGACTCGTGGCTCGTTGCGACCAATCCCATCGCCGCACGGGCGGGAATTCCCTTCGCGCGAGCTAAAGCGACAAGCAGGACGGTGTGTTCCGTGCAGTCACCTCGTCGTGCTTTGACAACATCGGCGGCGGAGAAGAAACCTTGACTGAAATTCTTGTCCGTAATGTATGAGTGAACGAAGGCCTCGATTCGCTCTGCGATTTCGGCCTGGGAGCTCGCGTCGCCTGCGGCTTGATCTGCCAATTTTCGGATTTCCGGATTGTCGCTCTGTGCCATCGAAGTCGAACGGCGATCGGCATTGGTCGGCAGGTCGCGTGCCGTCAGGGCGCGGCGGTCGGATGGCGGGGTGCCTCGCCCGTAGATGGTAATTCGTGCTTCGTGGTCGCCCGTCTTTTCGACCTTCTGAAGGGGCACGTCCGAGAAGATCGTCGCCGGGTCGATGCCATCGAGCGTTGCGAGGTACACGACCGACTGCGCGCGATCGATCCTGGTCGCCGGCGGATGGATCGGGACTTTCGAAAAGACGTTCATGTCGACCAGCTCTTGGGGCTGTGTGAGCGCCTCGGCCTTTGTGACGCGGGTCGATTCCATTTGCGACATATGATCGACCTGCCTGAGGATACGGCCCGATCGATCGCACCATAGCTCCGAATGCTGTGTCGTGCCATCAGACATTTTCGAAATCATGTTGATCCGCAGTGCCTCGATTGGTTCGAGCGAGAGCGGGGTTTCGATCGACTCGTAGGCTTCGGCAGACGTGAGCTTGATCTTTGCGGGCGAGAAGATTTTCGCCCCCGGAAGTGCAGTGAGCTCTCGATAGTCCTTGGGCGTCATCGGTTTTGCCATCATCGAGCGGATCGGTGCGTGCGGTCCCAAATAGTTCGGCCGCCAAGGCAGGGTCTTTTCGATCGTTTGGCCGGTCGTTGTTGAAGTGATGTGAAGCTGACCGCCTGTTACACGACCTTTGATAACGATTTCCCCGTCGGGTCCTTCTCCTTGAGTGATGCGTTGCTCCATCGAAAGGAATTGCCCGTCGCTTGTTGCGTCGGTCGAGACGGCGAGCGTAATGTTTGCCTCTTGCCCGTCGCGAACGATCGTCAGCCGGGTCGTATTCTCGATCCGGTCGATTTTCGTTGTCACGCCGTCACCATCGGTCGATTCGTGGCGAGATAGAGTCAACTGCGAATATCCGATTCGCGACTCGGCCAGCTTGATCGTTTCCCACCACATGGTGGGCTCGAAATCGGCGGGGATTGTGCCCGTTTTCGCAACGGGGGTATTATCAATGATTGGCTGCTCTACCGTCGGTGGTTTCGGATCGTCCGTTGTCGAGTCATCATTTTCACACCCGGTAGCTGTCACGAGAAAAAGGGCAACGACGGCCGGCAGAAACGACAGGTATCGTGTCCACGAGCGAACGGGCGATTGGCATCTTGGTTTTGAAAGCATCGGATTCCCTGCCGAAAAGTTGTGCTGGTAGGTTTCACAATACCCTACCACCAAAACCGGGGTACATCAACCCGAGTTGATTCAGACGCGTCTCCTAGCGTGAAAATCTTGCCGATTAAAGCCGACGCGGGCTGCGTAGCTGGGTGTTTCGACGGAATGCGCGAGCGACCGTCCGTATGGGCTCGCTCGGGCGATTGCCACCAAGCTGAAGCGCGGGCGATTTCTGTGTCTTAGGCGGCGATGCTTCCTGATGAGGCGAATCGAGCCGTACCGGTTCGACCGGTTCTAGATCGACCGGTTCCAGTTCCAGCGGTGCCGGATCGGCGGGCGCGAGCTCCAGTTCGGGAAGCTCCAGCGGTGCAGGTTCCACCGGTTCCAACTCAAGCGGTGCAGGTTCCGCTGGTGCCAAGTCCAACGGTGCCGGTTCGGGAAGCGTCGGTTCGGTGGGTGGCAAATCGAGCATCGAAAGATCGAGCGGCTCGGGCTCGATCGGTGCAAGCTCGAGTGGCTCGGGCTCGATCGGTGCAAGCTCGAGCGGTTCCATTTCCAAAGGTGCCTGATGATCTGAAGCGGCCGACTCGACGGGAGCGAGCTGATAAGGTTCTTCCTCGACATGTACCGGTTCGAGCGACAACGGATCGGTCGCCGGTGTTACAAACGTTGACGGCTGCTCCTCGGTGCAGGGTTCGAGTAGCGCTGTTGCTGTTGGCAGCTCTTCAGCGACTACCGTGGCGGAAGATTCCGCGATTTCGATCGGTTGATGATCGGCGAACGACGTCGCTGCAATTACGGCAACGGCCGGTGCGTCGTCCGAGGTGCATGCAGCCGCTTGCTCGACGCATGGAGGTGCGACCGGACGTGGGTCGACGACTTCGGGTGATGCATCGGCCGACGTTTCCGATATGTGGAAGCCGTGCCAATCGCCCGTGCCGGTTGCGACGACCGCTGCGGCATTGCATTGGGGGATTTCGGGCAGAGAGTCGTCTTCGGTCGTCGGCAGGACGTCGAGCTGGGGCTCGATCTCATCGAGCAGCAAAACCTCGTCCAGAAGTTCGTCTTCCGAGGGTGCTTGCTCACATTTTGCTGGAGCAATCGTGGCGGCCGGTGCGACGGTCGATTTTGCTTCGAACAGCGCCGCGGTTGCCATAACGGTCGCCGCCATCGGGTCCGAATCGCACGCTGCCGGTGTGTCGCTCGGGATGAAGTTCGGCAGCGCCACGGGCAAGGTCGGTCGGTCCAGGCGTACCTCCGCAGGTGAAGGCATCGATACGAGTTGGTCGCTCGATGGTGCCT
>Ga0180430_10004122_pt1 | contig 12335 bp, 7 predicted proteins | sample SS_ome_9_FD_132999 | JGI IMG/M metagenome (GOLD analysis project Ga0180430, IMG submission 132999) | Hypersaline lake sediment archaeal communities from the Salton Sea, California, USA - SS_1_S_2 metaG | ecosystem: Environmental > Aquatic > Non-marine Saline and Alkaline > Hypersaline > Sediment... | reverse complement strand
GGCGACGCGACGTCGGAGGTTGCGTCGGAGCGGCTGCGTTTGTGTGGGGAGCTGGCGGGGGAGGTGGGTAGTGACAGGGTGGTGGTGGCGCCGGTGGCGGCGTTGATGCAGGCGGTGCCGGCGGCGGAGTTTCTGGTGGGGCATACGTTGCGTTTGCGGGTGGGGGAGAGGGTGGAAGAAGTCAGTAGTCAGGAGTCGGGAGTCAGGAGTGGGGAGGGGGAGGAGTCGGGTGTTGGCACTGGGGAGGGCAGAGAGGGGCCAGAGGCGGGGGGGTTGGAGGCTCTTACGCGGTGGCTGGTGGAGGAGCAGTACGCGCGGGTGGATCAGGTGGACGTGGTGGGTGAGTTTGCACGGCGGGGGGGAATTGTGGATGTGTTTGCGCCGGGTCAGGATCAGCCGGTGCGGATCGAGTTTTTTGGGGATGAGGTCGAGTCGCTGCGGTATTTTGATTTGGACACGCAGCGTTCGAGCGCGACGCTGAGCGAGGTGAGTCTGTCGTCGTGTCGGGTGCCGGTGGCGACGGAGGAGAGCACGTATTTTTTTGATTATCTGCCGCGGGAGACGGTGGTGGTGTTGGAGGAGGCGGGCGAGCTGGCGGAGGTGGGTCGGCTGTTGCGGGAGCGGCTGGGGGAGCAGGCGAGGCTTTGGGATATTGAATCGGTGCTGGGGCGGGCGGGGGCGTTCGATACGGTTTACGTCAATCGGTTCGCCAGTGGTATTTGTTCGGCGTCGGTGGGTTTGGGCGGCGAGTCGGTGCAGCGATTTGAGAATCGCGGTCGGGAGTCATTAGGGGAGATTGTGGAGGTGTCGGGTGAGGAGGAGGTGTTTTTCTTTTGTGAGAACGCGGCGCAGCAGGAGCGTATGGAGGAGCTGGTGGGCCAGGAGGTAACGGAGGCGGCGGGGCGGGGGGATTGGCCTGCGAAGCTTCGCCTGCGGACAGGGTTTTTGAAGGGGGGTTTTTGTCTGCCCTGGTGCGGTCTTTATGTGTTGAGTCATCAGGAGGTGTTTGCGCAGCGTCATCAGCGTCGTCGGTTGCGGCGGGTGCAGTCGGTGCAGGCGGTGGAGTCGTTTACGGACCTGGAGCGTGGGGATCTGGTGGTGCATGTCAATCATGGTATTGGGCGGTTTCGGGGGATGACGACGCTGACGAAGCACGGGAGGGAGCAGGAGTTTCTGGTGCTGGAGTTTGCGTCTCGGGCGTTGGTCCATGTGCCGGCGGACAAGATATATCTGGTGCACAAGTATGTGGGGGCGCGTCGGGGGCGGGTGCCGTTGGCGAAGCTGGGGGGGCGATCGTGGGCGAAGCAGAAGGAGAAGGTGGCGGCGGCGGTGGAGGATCTGGCGGCGGAGCTGTTGGAGATCCAGGCGTACCGGCAGTCGGCGGAGGGGATTGCGTATCCGGCGGATACGGTGTGGCAGCGTGAGTTGGAGGCGTCGTTTGCGTTTGAGGACACGGTGGATCAGGCGGGTGCGAACGCGGCGATAAAGGAGGATATGGAGCGGGGTAATCCGATGGATCGGCTGTTGTGCGGGGATGTGGGGTATGGCAAGACGGAGTTGGCGTTGCGGGCGGCGTTCAAGGCGGTGCAGGCGGGTAAGCAGGTGGCGGTGCTGGTGCCGACGACGGTGCTGGCGGATCAGCACTATCGCACGTTTACGGAGCGGCTGGCGGATTTTCCGGTGTTGATCGAGGTGTTGAGTCGGTTCAGAACGGCGGGGGAGGCGCGGGATATTGTGGCGCGGACGGGGGCGGGTCAGGTGGATATTCTGATCGGGACGCATCGTCTTTTGAGTGATGATGTGCGTTTTGCGGACTTGGGGCTGGTGGTGATCGATGAGGAGCAGCGGTTTGGGGTGGAGCACAAGGAGCGTCTCAAGCGGATGCGCAAGACGGTGGATGTGCTGACGATGACGGCGACGCCGATCCCGCGGACGCTGCACATGGCGCTTTTGGGTTTGCGGGATATTTCGTCGTTGACGACGCCGCCTCTGGATCGGCGGAGCATTGTGACGGAGGTGGCGTCGTATGATCCGGAGCGGATTCGGGGGGCGATATTGCATGAGTTGGCGCGGGACGGGCAGGTGTATTTTGTGCATAACCGGGTGCAGAGTATCATGAGTGCGGCGGATCGGCTGGGGCGGCTGGTGCCGGAGGCGCGGATCATTGTGGGGCACGGGCAGATGCCCAAGCACGAGCTGGAAGAGCGGATGCTGCAGTTTGTCAATCGTGAGGCGGACGTGCTGGTGTGCACGACGATTATCGAGTCGGGGTTGGACATACCGAGTGCGAATACGATTTTTATTGATGAGACGGATCGGTTCGGGCTGGCGGAGTTGCATCAGTTGCGGGGGCGTGTGGGGCGGTACAAGCATCGGGCGTATGCGTATATGTTGTTGCCACGTCGTCGGACGTTGACGCCGGTGGCGGCCAAGCGGCTCAAGGCGATCGAGGAGTATTCGCAGTTGGGGTCGGGTTTTCGGATCGCGTTGCGAGATTTGGAGATACGGGGTGCGGGGAATATATTGGGGGCTCAGCAGAGCGGGCACATCGACGCGGTGGGTTATGAGTTGTATTGTCAGTTGTTGGCGCGGGCGGTGCGTGAGCAGGCGGGCGAGCCGGAGCCGGTGCAGGCGACGACGCATCTGGAGTTGGGGATTGATGCGCGTCTGCCGCGGAGTTATGTGGCGTCGGAGCGTCAGCGGATGGATGTGTATCGGCGGCTGGCGGGGTGTGGGAGTGTGGCGGATCTAGAGCAGTTGCGTAAGGATCTGGTGGATCTGTTTGGTGAGGGGCCCGGGGCGGTGGAGGAGTTGTTGCTGCTGGGGGAGGTGCGGTTGTTGGCGAGCGGGCATGGGATACGGAGTATTGTGCGGAAGGAGCCGGACTTGATTTTTTCGGTGGGGGATCCGCGGTCGCTGGAGCCGGTGTTGAGGCGGTCGTCGGGTCGGGTGTCGGTGCCGGACGCACAGACGGTGCATTTGCGTTTGAGGGGGGCGTATTTTGAGAGTAACGGGACGCTGCTGGCGGTGTTGCGGAAGCTGCTGAGGGGGTGAGGTCAGCGAGTGGAGGGCCGGTGGGTGTTTGGTGATTGGAGCCTGGGATGAGATTGCGGGGCTTCATTGAGGTGTGGGCGTATGGTTTGCACAGGACGGTCGGAAGGTTTATACTACGGGCCGGTCAAATACCTGTAGAGGAGAGTTGGTGCCATGGATAATGGGATGGTTCGGATAGGTTTGCTGGTGTGTGCGGCGTGGGGGGCGTTGGCGGCTGGTGTGTTGGGTGGGGAGGCGGAGCCGGCAGGCGGCGGGGAGGCGGGTCAGGCGTCGAAGCGGTCGGTGGTCGGGACGGGGACGGTGCTGCAGGTGAACGAGGACGCGATTACGTCGCCGGAGATTTTGCGGGCGGTGCGGGGGGAGTTGGCGGAGTGGGCGGGCCGGCTGGAGGGCAAGCAATTTTTGGCGCAGGCGCAGAAGGCGATAGCGCAGGCGGTGATCAACGAGGTGCAGAATCGGTTGCTGTATCAGTATGCCCAGGAGTTGTTGGCGGAGAGTGGGGATTTTGAAGAGGTGCTGGCGCAGGAGATGGCGGATCGTCGGCGGAAGTTGCTGGGGCGTTACGGGGGCAGTGAGGCGGAGGCGCACGCGCAGCTGGCGGCGGTGGGCAGCAGTGTGGATCGGGAGTTGGAGTCGTCGGAGCGTCAGTTGGTGATCAGTATTTATCGGGACACGTTCATACGGCCGGCGGTGGAGATTACGCGGAGTCAGATGATCCGTTATTATGAGCGGAATCGTGAGGAGCTTTATCATGTGGAGCCGACGATAGAGTTTCAGTTGATAGATATTCCGGCGGAGGCGTTTGGGGCTGAGTCGGCGGATGGTGAGGCGGCGTTGGGGGCGGCGCGGCGGCAGGCGTTGGCGGCGTTGGCGGAGATTGAGGCGGGAGAGGATTTTGGCGAGGTGGTGGGTCGGTATTCGCACGGGTTTTATAAGGGCCAGGCGGGTCGGTGGCGGCCGATGAATCCGGCGTCGGTGAGTGAGCGTTATGGGGTGGTGGTGGCGGCGTTGGCGTCGTTGGAGGTGGGTGGTCACAGCGGTATTGTGGCGGGGGAGGATCGGTTTTTCATTGCGAAGCTGCTGGGTCGGCAGAAGGAGCGGTTTGTTTCTTTTGCGGAGGTGCAGGATCAGATTGCCGATGAGCTTTTTGCCCGGCGTTGGCAGAAGGACAGCACGGTGTTGTTGGAGAAGCTGCTGGTGCGGGCGACGGTGGGTGATACGCAGAAGTTTGTAACGCATGTGACGTTGCTGGCATACGAGGAGTTTTTGCCGGTGGTGCAGAAGCAGGCAGCGAAGTAGGGTTGGCTGGGCAGGGTGGTCCGGCTTGAGGACAGGTAAGGACTGAGATGAAACAGAACAACCTTTGGGCTCCGTGGCGGATGGAATATCTCAAGACGCTGGATCCGGCATCGTCGTCGTCGGTGGCGGAAGGGGGGTGTTTTTTGTGTCGTTACTGGGAGCATCCGGAGGCGGACGAGGAGCAGCTGGTGTTGTGGCGGAGTGAGCGGTGCATGGTGCTGTTCAATCGTTTTCCGTATACGGGGGGGCATTTGCTGGTGGCGCCGGCGGCGCATGTGGGGGATTTGCACGGGTTGGATGAGGCGACGATGTTGGAGATGATGTGTTTGACGCGGCAGAGTCAGACGGTGTTGCAACGTGCGATCAAGCCTCACGGTTTTAATGTGGGGGTGAACATTGGTCGATGTGCGGGGGCGGGGCTGCCGGATCATGTGCATATGCATGTGGTGCCGCGGTGGGAGGGGGATACGAACAGTATGTCGACGATCGGGAATGTGCGGCTGATCAGTCAGTCGCTGGATGAGCTTTATGGTCAGCTGGTGGAGCTGTCGCGGGAGCTGGGGTTGCCGACGTTGTAAGGGGGGGGAAAGGGGTTTGTCTGGTGGGTGACATTGAACGGACGGCCAGCAAGGCGGTGGAAGGGGCGCAAGGGGGTAAGCGCGGGGATGAGGCGGAGGTTGCGCGTGCTTTGGGGCGGGGGTGGCACTATTGGCATTTGCTGATGGCGTGGGGTGCGGGGGTGTTGGGCCAATCGATTGTGTTGCCTTGTTTGTGCTGGGAGGGGATGGTGAAGGGGTACGTGGCGTTGCTGTTTGACGTACTGATGCTGGGGCGGATGTGGATTGCGCGGCAGCTACGGGAAACGGGTCGAGGGTGGGTGTTTTGTGCGGTGCTTTGTTACACGTCGCCTTTGTGGATTGAAGGTGCGGCGTGGGTGTTTATGGCGTGCGGATAGTGTGGCCGGTGCGGTGGGGTGGGGTGAGATGGGCTGTTCCGGTTTATTTTTACACGACTTTTACTTGAGTGTGTCTGAAAAAGAGACCACAATAGAAGCGTAAGGCTCTGAATACAGATGAGAACCTTTCGTTTGAGGTGGTCAGATGAAGACATACAGATCCATTTCTCGGGTGGCGGTTTTAACGGCAAGCACAGGGGTTATGGTCTGCTCACTGGTATCGGGGCAGGTGCACGATTTGGAGCCTGTTCCTACGGTTGAAGATATTGTGTCGGCCGAATCAGACGCAGAGGAGGCGGTTCTGGCCAGGGCGGCTCTTGAGAAATGGGAGCCGGGGGACATCGTCACGAGTCTGCGGGAATTTCCCCGGTTCAGGCGGGTTTTCATGGATAGAATTGCAGCAGACAATGTTTATGCAGAGGAACGCTGCTCGATGCCCGCGCGTCTTATAAGTCCCATCTATGACAGGTCACTCTTGTACAAGAAGTTGGTTGCTACGTTTTTGCCTGAACTGGGAAAAGATGAGAGTCTGTTTATTTTTCTGTTGGCGGATGAAGACGCGTCGGTCAGGTATCATACGCTGCAATTGCTGATTTGGTCATACAAAGAATCGGACAAGATCGAGGTGCGTGTCGATGCTGATCACTATCACGTTTGGATGAGTACCGTCTTAGGGTCGGTGTTAGAGGATGCGGACAAGAGAATTGTTGCTGATGCTTTGCGGCAGGCGCTGGACATGAAGGCGTCGGTGGCCATGAGCGCGGTTGAAGGCGCATGGCAGAGGCTTGATGAGGCACACTGGATCGACTGTGTTCGCTTGGCGGGACTTTCGTATGAGCAAGAGAAAGCGGTTGATTTTGTTTTGCAGGTATTGGAGTCCAAGCCGCGGCAATATGATTTGATCCTGAAGGAATTGGGGGGCATCCTATCCGGCGGCGGCGTGGCGTCGCCCGTCACGTATGGTAAGCTGGAAAAGGCCTTGTCCGAGGAGGGGGTTCCCTTTTATGCGAAGACGGAGCTAATGACGCTCTTGAAGAAGTGTGACCGCTACCGGGCTATGGAGTACATGTTGGGTGTGGTCCTAGCCGACAAGAGCGGTGAGCAGCTTCGGTTGTCTGACTCGCCGCCTTCCCTGGCGGAATCTGTTCTGGTGGAGACGGCGGTCGCTGAAGATATTCCACAGCTTATTGAAGCCCACAAGAAGAGGACGAATACGTGGCAGTTTAAGTCTATAGGGTATGCTCTGATAAGGGCAAAGGACGACCGCTACATCCGGGCTATCCTGGAGGATTATGTGCTCAGTGATACGAAGCGAGTGTTAAGTGATATGGAAAGGGGAACAGGATATGCCTGCGACGCGGCTGGAATTTTAAGATACGCTCTCAATCACACCAAGCCGGCATGGGCGTACGACTTGCTGGCAGAGGGGGTTGAAGACATTGAGTGCCACGTCTGGCACAGCCTTATGAGTATAATGGTTGAGAATAATCTGAGTTACGGCTTGCCGGTGCTGGAAAGAAGGCTGGAGAAGGAACCGGATGTCAACAATGCCAGGAAGATACGCCGGGCCATTGAGCGATTGCGCATCAGATCCGACGACAAAGGAAGGTACGATGCCTTAGCAAAGCATGATCCGTATGTCGTGAAGATGGGGCTGGAGGCCTTTGTGGAGCAGCCGGATGCGAGCGTGTTGGAGAGGATCATCACGCTGGCGGGTCATGACGATCCCGTGATAGCGACAAGTGCGGTCGCGGCGTTGAGCCGGCAGCCGAGGGCATTCTTTGCCGGGGAAGGGATCGAGCCGGAGTTTCTGCGTGCGGTTGTTGTGGTGTACGCGGGGGACAAGAGCATGGCTGAATGTGCGGAGTTGATTCGGGGGAACCCGATTCAGGCGGACAGCTTGCCTGAGAGGCCGATCCGCGAATGTCGAGCGATGTTGCTCAGTGAGAACCCAAGGGAGGTGCTCAGTGCGGTTCGAATCCTGATGAAAGCGGATATAAGGAGTGACGCACGGGCAATGATACTTGCCTTTGCGAGCGAAGAAGAGCTGCATCGTGTTCTGTTGGCGCGCACCCATAGGCCGGAATCCGCCCTAGGCGAGGCGGTTCGGCTGAGCGGTCCTCCTGAATATGGCAATATTATTTTGCCCTGTGTTACCTGCGGCGAATTCAATTTGAGCGGCAGAATTTCCAAGATGTTGTTCCCCGTTCTGGTGCAAGGCGTCGTCTTGCCGAACGACTGGTATAAAGACACGGATGAAGTGCTTACCCGCTTGATTGAGCTTAGGCCGGCACTGATAGACAAGTTGGTCTCGTTGTCGCGAGCAGAGGATGAAGAAGTGGCGGTCAGCGCCGCTCGTTACCTGATGCTTGTTTGGCCTCTTGTTGAAGGCAGGCAGCAGGACGACTATCTTTCTGGGTGCATGGAACTGTCGTGTTCCGCAAAGAAGAGTCATGAAGCAGGTGGGGGCGGATGGATTCATTTCAACTATACGGTGCGTCACGGGTGGGATGGGTTTCCGAAGAACGTGACACTGAAGACCATAGGCAGGCATTATCTGGATGGGGTTCTATATGGAGAGCCTTTTGTCTACGAGGGTCCGATGGCTCGTACGGGCAATATTGACGTGAGGAAGGTGGAGCCCGGCAGACATACTTGTAGTATGGAAATGTGTTATGAATTTGTGACAGAAGGGCGTACGGTATCGGGTGTAATCACAATGCCGGAGGCAGGTTTCATTGTTGAAGAATAGCAACGTTGACTAGTGGTGGGACCATGGTATAGCATGAGAGCCAGGTCGCGTAGACCAAGAGGAGTGGTGTTGGTCTATGCACAACAGATCGTTGGCGTGCAGGTGGGCCGATGGGGTGAGCGCAGGAGACAAAGTCGGGGGTATCGGTGCTTGCTGGAGGCAGTAAGTCTTTGAGAAAGTAGGAATGCGAATGACGATTACGGAATTTCAGAAGTTGATCAGTGAGAAGTATGAGTGGCGTGATCGGGAGCGGGGGACGCCGGCGACGTTTTTGTGGTTTATCGAGGAGGTGGGCGAGTTGGCGACGGCGTTGGCGGGGACGGATCAGGCGAACAAGGAGGAGGAGTTTGGGGATGTGCTGGCGTGGTTGTGCACGCTGGCGAATATTAATGATGTGGATCTGGAGCAGGCGGTGCAGAAGTATTTGGACGCGAAGGAGGGGTATAAGTGAGGGCAGAAGGCAGGAGTTAAAGAGAACCACCAAGGCGTGAAGGCATTACGCAGAGAAGAAAGAAGTTAAACCACGGAGAGACTATGAAACCGGAGCCTCCGGAGAGGGTCCAGGAGGTGGCATGTCGAGAGGGCAAGGTGGTCGTAAGGTTGAGATTGGCGCGTCGGGCTAAGAAGTTCTACTCGCCATGACCATCTGGGCACAGGGTAATAGCAGAGAAGAGTTCTGCAACAATGCTGGAGCTGACATGAGCGGGGCGGGGATTGTTTTGAGCGGGGTTAGTCGTTGGTGAGGGCTTGTTCGACGTTTTGAGGTGTTTGGCGGCGGATGGGGAGGGTGACGGCGAAGACGGCACCTTGGCCTGGGGTGCCGCCGATGGTGATGGCGCCGCCGAGGGCATCGACGAGTTCTTTGACGATGGCGAGTCCCAGGCCGGTGCCGGAATGGGCGCGGGTGACGGAGCCGTCGATCTGTCGGAACTTTTCGAAGATTGTTTCGCGGTTTTCTTCGGCGATGCCGGGGCCGGTGTCGGCGACGCGAATCTGGACGTAATCTTTCTCGACGAGGTGGGCGTGGATATCGATGTGTCCTTGTTCAGGGGTGAACTTGATAGCGTTACTCAATAAATTGAAGAGGATTTGTTGCAGTTTGGAGGGGTCGGATTCGATGAGTCCGAGGGTGTCGTCGAAGTGGAGATGCATGGCGAGGTGTTTTTGCTGGGCGAGAGGGCGGGTGAAGTTGAGCAGGGCTTCGACGATTTCTCGCAGGGAGCAGGGTTGCCAGTAGACTTCGAGTCGGCCGGCCTCGATTTTGGCGAGGTCGAGGAGGTCGTTGATGATGTTGAGGAGGCCTTTGCCGGAGCTGAGGATATTGTCGGCATAGCGAGTGGCTTTGTCGTTGTTTTGGGCGGCGGTTTGATCGCGTAGCAGTTCAGCGAAACCGATGATGGCATTGAGGGGGGTGCGTAATTCGTGAGAGACGTTGGCGAGGAATTCGCTCTTGAGTCGGTTGGATTCGAAGAGGGCGAGGTTTTTGGCTTCGAGTTCCCCGAGTTGCATGTCGAGGGCCCGGTTGCTTTCGCGGAGTCGGTCATGGGCGAGTTTGAGTCGTGCGAGCATTTCGTGGAAGGCGGCGGCGAGGCGTTCGAATTCGTCACCGGTGCGTATTTTTTTCATACTGCTCATGGCTTCCTGCCAGGAGCGGGTGTCGTCGGTGGATGTTTTGGCTTCTTCGTCGATGACGACGTGGTCGGCGGCATCGCGGAGGGAGCGGACCGGTTGGAGGATGAAGCGTTGGGTGATGAGGTAGAAGGCGATGACGGCGATGATGCTGGCCATCAAACCTGCGGCGACGATGAAGATGCGATTGAAGAGCAGGGTGGCGCTGGTTTGTCCTGGGGGTAGGATGACGGAGATGACGCCGACGAGTTGTCCGTCCTGGAAACGTGGGGGGCCCAGGAGTGTCTGGTCCTGGTCGGATTGGTCGCGAGTGGAGCCGTGGCAGGCGGCGGCGAGGCAGGCGCCTTCGGCGCGTACGGCGCGGAGATAGCGGCTGGGGTAGCCTCCGGGCAGGGAGAGGCCTAGTTTTCTTGTCCAGCCGGGCGAGTCGGTGTGATCGGGGTTGGTAAGTTGTTCATCGCCGGTATCGAGAAAGCGAAACATGGTGTGGCGATCTCTATCCTCGAGGAATCGTTTGACGCCATGAAGGAGGAAGGTGTCGGCGGGCAAGTGCAGGGGGGTGGTGTTTGCCTCGGTGTTGGTGGCAGGGTCGGTGGCGGGGGTTGGTTGACTGGCAGGGGTGTTGGTGGTCGGTTGTGGGTTGTTGGCGTCGTGTTGGGGTGGGCTGGGCGAGTCGGAGGCGGGTCGGTTGCGGAGGCGGTTTTGCCAGGTTTCGATGACGTCTTTGGCCAGGTCGGCGGGCAGGCCATGCCACTGGGTGACGGGGCGGTCGTCGAGGACTTGGCGCAGGTTGTCGTGGCGGGGGGGCTCGGTGCCGGTGACGGGAGCGGCGATGGCCGGGCCGGTTCCCTCGGCGCCCCAGAGCGTTTGGCCGTCGAGGGTGACCCAGCGTGCCGGCTGGATGGGGCCTCGGCGTGAGCCGGCCAGGGTCAAGGGGGGGGTGCTGGAGAGGACATCGGTTTGGTTGACCGGTCGGAAGTGGCGTTCCAGGACGTGTTCGACCTCGGCTTCGGCAAGTTCGAGTTTTCCCTGTTCGACGAGTTTGTCGGTCCAGCGGTAGGGCACATAGAGGGCGGCGCCGATGGTGAGGAGGACGGCCAGGGCGAATCCGATGCGACACTTGGCGGCGAGGGAGAGAGAAATACGATACCACTTAACCATAACTGTCCTTATTCAAACTGTCCGTTTGGCTTGGTGGAGGCGCCACGGTTGGGCCGGTTCTGTTGGAGGCGTTTGATCTTGGGCCAGAGGTCCATGCGGTCCTCATTGTGCAAGAAACGGCGTACGATTTTTTCGCTTCGCTGATCATGGTAGGTCAATAACGACATTTGCAGGCGTTTTTCTGCGCGTCCACGTGGCACGTAAAGTGGACGTTGGGCGGTGTTCATGGCCGAGACGTACATGGCGGCGGAGGCACTCAGGGGTATGGGGGTGAAGTCCTGGACCTGGCGTAGTCGCAGGCCACGTGTTACGAGGTATTGCGTCAGGGCCAGGGCGTCTTGTTTGGTGCAGCCGGGATGGCCGCTCATGAAGTAAGGTACGAGGTACTGTTGTTTGCCGGCCCGGCGAGAGAGGTCGGCGAAGAGCTCCTCGAATTGTTGGTAGAGATCGAAGGGCGGTTTGCCCATGCAAGCGAGTACCTCTGGCTCGTGGTGCTCGGGGGCGACCTTGAGGTGGCCGCCGACGAAATGGCGTAGCAGCAGGCCGAGGTAGTGGCGGTTGGTCAGGGCCAGGTCGTGCCTGATGCCCGAGGCAACGAAGATGTTCGCTCCGGTGGCCTGGCTCCAACGGATCAAGGACTCCATGAGCGTTATGAGGTTGTTGGCCTGGACGGGCAAATGTTTGCAGACGCTGGGGAAGAGACAGCTGGCGCGTGGGCAACGGGCGGATCGGCTGCAGTTGAAGCCGTACATGTTGGCGGTGGGGCCGCCCACGTCGCTGATGGTGCCGCGAAAGGCGGGGTGACGGCGGCAGCGGTCGGCTTCGGCGAGGATGGAGTCGATGGAGCGTGAGGCGATGGTCTTTCCCTGGTGGCAGTAGAGGGAGCAGAAATTGCAGCCGCCGAAGCAGCCGCGGTGGCTGGTGATGGAGAAGCGGACGGTTTCGAGGGCGGGCACGGGGCCCAAGGGGCGGTAGGAGGGGTGCGAATTGCGTGTGAAGGGCAGGTCGTAGACTCGGTCGAGCTCGTCGGTGGAGAGCGGGTCGGCCGGGGGGAGGACGATGACGGTTGCCGCGTCTGTTTCCTGGAGGACGGCTGCGCCGCCGGGGCGGGCCTCCTTCTGGTAGAGCAGCTGGGCTCGCATGACGGCGGCCGGGTCGTTGTGCTGCTCGGCGAGGCTGGGCAGGCGAAAGACGCCGGGGGGCGGGGCCATGCCGGTACGCAGGAGGTAGGAGGTGCCGGCAATGTCCGATAACGCCGAGATGGATTGGCCGGCGGCGAGGCGGTGCGCGATCTGGGCGATGGGGCGTTCGCCCATGCCGTGCACGAGCAAATCGGCCTTGGCGTCAATGAGCACGGGCCTCTTGAGTTGATCTTCGATGTAATCGTAGTGGACGAGTCGGCGCAAGGACGCCTCCAAGCCACCCAGTACGATGGGGATGCCCTTGAAAGCCTGTCGCGCGCGGGCGGCGTAGGCCAGCAGGGGG
>Ga0180430_10004121_pt1 | contig 12335 bp, 10 predicted proteins | sample SS_ome_9_FD_132999 | JGI IMG/M metagenome (GOLD analysis project Ga0180430, IMG submission 132999) | Hypersaline lake sediment archaeal communities from the Salton Sea, California, USA - SS_1_S_2 metaG | ecosystem: Environmental > Aquatic > Non-marine Saline and Alkaline > Hypersaline >... | reverse complement strand
CGGCCACGTCAACAACGCGCGCTACGTACAATGGCTCGAGGACGCGGCTCCCGCCACCCCCGACGGGATCACCCTGGTCAGTTTTCTCGCGGAAACGCACGCCGGCCAGGAGTACACGGTAATCGCCGGCGAGAACGGCGATCCTACGGAGGTCTGGACCCGGGGCGGCTCGGGAACAGAAGAACAGGCGCCGCCGGTGTGTGCCGGCCGCCGCAGCACCCTTCCGACCTCATAAACAGAGCGGGCTATCGGTTTCAATCAGATTAAAAAAGCGCTTGACACGTTATTCGTGCGTTTAGTATCTATACAAACGGTATGAGTGTTGAATCGGCATCGAGCTTTTTCATACCGGGCAGCGTTGTGTGGGACCTGGAGAGCACCGAGAAGGAAGCGGCGATCCGCGAGACGATCCTGCGCTCCACCCCCTTTCACCGCGTGAAAAACCTCGATGTCGTACGGTTTATCACCTCCGTTCTCACCCGTGAGCGCGAACAGAGCACCGGTTTTGGACGAGGCATCGCGATCGCCCACGGTAGGGACGAGGCGATCCCCACGAGCACCGTGGCGTTGGGGATCTCCCGGCGCGGGATCGAGTTTGACTCCTTTGACGGGCATCCCGTGCACCTGCTGTTTATCGTCGGGAGCCATCCCGATCGGCAGATCGACTACCTCAGAATCCTCTCATCTCTGGCAACACTGGCACACGATGAACGGTTTCGGTCCGAGCTGATGAACTGTCTCGGCGCCGAAGACGCGCAACGCAAGGTGTGTGTCGCCTTTGATGGTGTGTTGTTGCAGCGACCCTACGCGCGATAACGCACCGTTTTTTTGTCCGAGAGTTTACTCTTCCCAGAGTATCGTCGCGAATAGATCCTCTACGGTCTCGGCACGGCGAATCTGTGTCACCGTCCGGTCCGGGTGAAGCAGGAGTTCCGCCGACCGTAGCTTGCCGTTGTAGTTAAACCCCATGGAGTGCCCGTGGGCGCCGCCGTCGTGAATCACCAGGAGATCACCGACCTCCACCGGCGGAAGATCACGATCGATTGCGAACTTGTCGTTGTTCTCACACAACGATCCGGTCACGTCGTAGCGCTCGGAAACCGATCCGTCCTCCTTGCCCAGTACGGTGATGTGGTGGTAGGCACCGTACATACCCGGTCGCATGAGATTTGCCATATTCGCATCGAGCCCGAGATATTGCTTGTAGGTGTTTTTTCGGTGGATCACACGGCTCACGAGATATCCGTACGGGCCGGTGATGACGCGGCCGTTCTCCATGACGATCCGGATCGGATCGAGTCCGGCTTCGACGATCGTCCGGTTGTATGCCGTGCGAATTCCCGCGCTTACCCGGTCGTAGTCCACCGCCTTCTCGCCGGGCCGGTAGGGGATCCCGATACCACCACCGAGATTGATAAACTCGAAGCGGATACCGAGGCGTTGATTGATCTCCACCGCCAGATCAAAGAGGATCTGCGCCGTTTCAACAAAGTAATCCGGGTTGAGCTCGTTGGAAGCCACCATCGTATGGAGGCCGAAACGGGAGGCTCCGTAGGACCGCGCGGCTTCAAACCCCTCGAAGAGCTGCTCCCGGGTAAATCCGTACTTGGCCTCTTCCGGATTCCCGATAATGACGTTACCCCCCTTGAGCGGTCCCGGGTTGTACCGCATGCAGATAAGCTCCGGCATTCCCACTTCCCGCGCCAGATAATCCACATGGGAGACGTCGTCCAGATTGATAATCGCCCCGAGCTCCTTTGCTTTGGCGTACTCGTACGCGGGCGTATCGTTTGAGGTAAACATGATCTCCTCACCCCTCGCGCCGACTCGTTCCGCCAGCAGCAGTTCGGAGTAACTCGAACAGTCAAACCCCATCCCTTCGCTTCGGACCACGTTCATGACGTGGGGGTTGGGAAGCGCCTTTACGGCAAAGTAGTTCTGAAACCCGCCGGCCCAGCCAAAACTGTCGTGGAGCCTGCGGGCGTTCTCACGGATACCCGCTTCGTCGTAGACATAGAACGGAGTCGGGTACGTGGCGATCAGTTCTTCTATAAAATCACGCGTAAACGGTAGCTGTCGTGTCATGGGAGCACAACATACGGCCCGGACGCATCACCGGTCAAGCGGCGCCAGGTAGGTGTCGTAGTACCAGTCGAAGATGCCGTTGGTTCGACCGGAGAACGCCGCCTCGATCCTGTTGTCCAGCAACCCGAACATCATAAACGCCTTTACGCCACCGAGCCCGTACATGAGCACGTAATCCTCTACGGGAATCACCAGAATGGCAGTGATCATGTTTCCCGGTTTTACGACGCGCATGCCCCGGTAGGGGAGCGGATCATCGTTGGTCCCGGTAAAGAGGAACGCACGGCCATCGGACCGGTATCGGTACTCACTGACGACCTCACCAAAAGGGGGCAATCCCTGCAGCACCCAGATCCGCTCGTCCCGGGGGAGGCTCGATACCACGGGGTCGGCGATTACCCGACGACTCCGGGGCCCCTCGATCGCCCGCGATTCGCGAAAAAGATCCTCGGTCTCCTCCGTACGTTCGTTGTAATACTGTACGTAGCTCAGCTCGCTCACCCGTCGTAGTGAGTTGTAGAGGCTGAGAACATCACGGTCGTCGAGGTCGCTCCGCACCAGGACCAGCTGCTCTGAGAGGACGTTGGGGTTGGTATCGTCCAGGGCACGACGAAACATCTGCGCCAGGGGATGGTCCGGGACGAGAGCCACATCGTCCGCATCGTCCAGGAGCCGCTCCACCGATCCGCTCCGCAGAAGCTCCTGCCGGAGATCGTTCGGCACGTTTGCAAGGAGATCCGACAGTTCCTGACCGAACAGCGCCGCCGCCGGAACGAGAACAAACAACAAAATACCGCTCAATCTTCGCATATCCATCGCTGAGCGAAGAACCTATCGCAGTTGCGGCCCTGTATCAAGTCGTATAGATTTGGTCTCAGGAAAATCCCGATGGGACGAAACGCGATAAAAAGCCTGTTGGCGATCGGCGATTACATCGTAATGGTGGCAGCCCTCTCGCTCACGCTCCTTCTCCGGTACGGGCCGGAGGGCTATCAGCTCCGTTTGGCGCAGCATGCGCTGCCGTTCGCGATCGTTTTTCTCGTATGGATCGTCGTGTTTTACGTCATGGAGATGTACAACCTGAACGCCCCGTTCAACCATCGCTATTTCCTCACGGCGATGATCGCAAACACCGCGGTGGGTGCCGTGGGGTTCTACCTCTTCCTCGACTTTATCGACATCACGCCCCGGCGCAACCTGGTACTGGTGGTGCTCGTGTTTATGGCGCTGTTCTACGGCTGGAGATTCCTGTTTAACCGCTCCGTCGACTCGATCGGGTGGCACCGGGCGCTTGTCATCATCGGAAGCGATCAACACTCGCTGGAGCTCGCCCGAAGAGTTCGTGAGGAGTCACGACAGGGGTTTCGGGTCGCCGCGATCCTCCGCGACCGTGATCACACCCTGCCGGAATGGGTAGCTGAAGAGGGTATTCCGGTGTACGACTCGATCGGAGAACTCCGGGATTTGATCAACCGGCGCCAGATCCACACGGTGGTGGTCAGCGACAGCTGGTACTACTCTATCTACGAGGAACTCTATCGTCTCATTCCGTACCGATTGTATTTCTTTCGCCTGGCGTCATTCTGGGAGACCTTTGACGAGTCGATTCCGATCTACGCGACGCAGGAAACCTGGTTTCTCGAAAACTTCAACCGCGGCATCAACAAAAGCTATTTTGCGATCAAGCGAATGATCGACATCCTCTTTGTTCTGGTTTTTTCGCCGCTCTTTCTGGTTCTCTCGCTTTTTACGGCGCTCCTGGTACGCCTTTCGAGCAAGGGACCGGCGGTTTTCTCGCAGACCCGGATCGGTCAGAATGAGCGGCATTTCACGATTTACAAGTTTCGTTCGATGTACATCGACGCAGAAAAACACGGTGCCCAGTGGGCTCAGAAGAACGACCCCCGGATCACTCCGGTGGGTCGATTGATACGCGCGACGCGCCTCGACGAGATACCGCAGGTGATCAACGTTCTTCGCGGCGATATGAGCCTCATCGGGCCGCGACCGGAGCGACCGGAGTTTGTGGACTCGCTCTCCCGGGAGATACCGCACTACCAGCTGCGACACCTGGTGAAACCGGGCCTCACCGGTTGGGCGCAGGTCAAGTACGAATACGGATCGAGCGTGGAAGACGCCGCGATCAAACTCACCTACGATCTGTACTACGTAAAGAACGTATCGCTGGTCCTCGATATCAAGATCACCCTCAAGACGATCCTCACCGTCTTTGGACGCCGGGGCCGATAAGTGGACCCGCGGCTCACGCTCCCGACCGAACCGATCGGTCGTCCACTCCGGGTGTGCATCGTCACCCAGGAGGACCCGTTCTACATTCCCCTGTTCTTTCGCGAGTTTCTGATCAATCCGCCGCAGATCGACCTGCTCGGCATCATGATCCAACCGCCGCTGGGAACCCGGGGGGGCCACGACCTGGCGGGTCGGATCTGGTCTCTCTACGGCGCTTTCGGCTTCATCCGGATCGGATTTCGGTACCTTGGAGCAACACTCCGGCAACGGGTGTGGCCACGGGATACGAGCGTGGCGCACTACGCCGAAGCGGCGGGTATTCCGCTGCTTTCCTTTCCGCCGGAACCATCGCTTCTGTCAAAGACCGGACGGCCGATTCCCAACAACGCCAACGGCCCCACCTTCATCGGCTGGCTTCGTGATCAGAAGATCGACCTCGTCGTGTCGGTCTCCGCATCGCAGATCTTTCGCGCTACCGTTCTCTCCACACCAACCTTCGGCGCGATAAACCTGCACAATGCGCCGCTCCCCTGGTACCGGGGAATGCTTCCCAACTTTCGCCAGATGGCCGCGGGGGAGCGCGAATCGGTGCTCACGATTCACGAGATGCGCGTCCAGCTCGATCGCGGCGACATCCTGCTGCAGCGGGGAACCCCGATCGAGCCCGGCATGAGCCTGGACGCGCTGATCCGCGCCACGAAGATCCAGTCCGCCCGGGCGCTCCGGGATCTCCTGGAATCGATCGCCCGCGGCGAGGCGACATTGACGCCGTTGCCGGACGAGGAGGGCTCGTACTTCGGGTGGCCCACCCGGGCGGAAGCTCGCGCGTTCCGGCGACGAGGAGGGCGCCTCCTGTGACCGCGGCGGCCGCCCCCGGGGCAGTGATGTCGATCGACGTGGAAGACTGGTTCCAGGTCGAGAACCTCAAGGCGGCGATCCCCCGCTCCAGCTGGGATGATCGGCCCCTCCGAGTTGCCGCAAATACGCGGCGCATCCTGGACGTCTTTGCCCGCACCGGGACCCGTGCCACCTTCTTCTGTCTCGGCTGGGTGGCGGAACGGGAACCCGCGCTGGTCCGTGAGATCGTCGCCGCGGGCCACGAGGTGGCAAGTCACGGGTACGGCCACCACCTGATCTACGATATATCCCGGGAGGAGTTTCGGGAGGATGTGACCCGCGCCAAAGCGATTCTGGAGGATATCGGCGGCACGGCGGTGATCGGGTACCGCGCGCCGAGTTTTTCGATCACCGGCGATGCGATCGGGATTCTCGCGGAGACGGGGCACCGCTACGACTCAAGCTACTTCGCCTTCGGCGGTCACGACCGCTACGGCAGCCTCGATCTCGCCGGGGCGACGGAGCGCCGCGGGAGTGCCCCTGCGGCGGTTCGCCTCGAGAACGGTCTCTGGGAGCTGCCGATCAGCGTGCTCAACGTGGGAGGCACGGTGCTTCCCTGGGGAGGAGGCGGCTACTTTCGTCTCTACCCGCCTCGACTCTTCCGGGCGGGGTTCCGGAGGGCGATGAAGCAGGGCCGGGGCGGTACGTTTTACCTGCATCCCTGGGAAGTCGACCCGGGGCAACCGCGGGTACCCGGTATCAAGGCGAGCTACCGCCTGCGTCATTACGTCAATCTGAAAAAAACCGAACGGCGCCTGGAGGCGCTGTGCCGTGCGCTGCCCTTTGGTCGCGCCGATACGGTTCTGGGTTTGTAGTCCGCCCTATCGACCGACGCCGGCGTAGGTAAAACCGTGCTCCTTCGCCGCGTCCGGATCGAGCACGTTCCGGGCGTCAAAGAGCACCCGACCACTCATCACGGTGGCTGCGCGATCCAGGTCGAGGTTACGGAAGTTGTTCCACTCGGTGACGATGATCGCCGCGTGGGCGCCATCCAGCGCCTCAAACTCGCCGGTACAGTAGTGCATACGCTCTTCCGCGGCGGCAGCAATCCGATCGCGTCGCGCCGGATCGAGTTTTCCGCCGAACGGCCCCTCCCCGAGGAGCGCCGTCCGGAAGTTGTCGATCGCCTCGGGATCGTAGGCCCGCACGATCGCGCCCTCCACCAGGAGCTCACGAACGATCTCGAGAGCCGGGCTCTCCCGGACGTCGTCGGTCTCGGCCTTGAAGGCAAGACCCAGGACGGCCACGGTGCGTCCCGCCGGAGACCCTCCCATGAGGCGTACGAGCTTGCCCACGGTGATGATCTTCTGGGATTCGTTGGCGCGGATCACCTCCTTGATCACACTCATGTCCACGCCGTACTGGTCACCGGTAGCGGCGATCGCCCGGGTGTCCTTGGGAAAGCAGCTTCCCCCGTATCCCGGACCGGGATGGAGAAACTTGGCGCTGATGCGCCCATCCATACCCATGCTTTTGGCGATCAGGTGGATATCGGCGCCGGTGGCTTCCGCGAGGTTTGCCATCTGGTTGATAAAGGTGATCTTGGTTGCCAGAAAGGCGTTGGAGGCGTACTTGATCAGCTCCGCGGTCTCCAGGTTACACCAGACAAAAGGTGTCTGGATCAGGTAGAGGCTGCGGTAGACGTCCTCCATGTACTCCCGGGCGCGGTCGTCCTCGTAGCCCAGTACGATCCGGTCCGGATGAAAGAAGTCCTGTACCGCCTTGCCCTCGCGGAGGAACTCCGGATTACTCACCACGGAGAAGTCTTCTCCCGGCGTCACGCCGGCCTGCTCCGCGATGATCGCCTGTATCAGCCTGTTGGTGCCCACGGGGACAGTGCTCTTGGTGACCACCACTTTGTACCCGTTGAGGTTGTCCGCGATCGATCGGGCGGCGCCCTCTACCTGACCGAGATCGGCGTGGCCGTCGGCGGCGGGGGGCGTACCGACGGCGAGAAAGATGATATCCGACTCGCGGATCGCCGCCGCTCCGTCGGTGCTGAAGGTGAGTCGCCCGGCGTCGATGTTGCGCCGCAGGTACTCCTCGAGCCCCAGCTCAAAGATCGTCGGGTGCCCCTCGTTGAGGCGCTCCACGATATCCGCACGAAGATCGACACCGGTGACGGTGTTGCCGAAGTCGGCAAGACCTACCGAGCTTACAAGTCCGACGTATCCCGTTCCGAGAATCGCGATTCGTTTTGCCATCGTCTTATTCCTCCGGGGCTGTTACGGTTGCTGCTCGCGGTACCACGCCACGTAGCGGGCGATACCGTCTTCTATCGGGGTTGTGGGATTGTACGCAAACGCCTCCCGGGCGCGCGAAATATCCGCGTAGGTCTGCGTGACGTCACCGGGCTGCATCGCCTGCCGATCGATCACCGCGGTTGTTCCCGTAGCGTTCTCCAGGATCTCAATCAACTCCGAGAGTGCCACGGTGCGGCTCTCGCCGAGGTTAAATACGCCGTAAGAACCGGCGGCCTGCTCGTGGACCCAGCCAAGGGCGCCGGTGATACCGTCGAGGATGTCCTCGATGTAGGTGTAGTCGCGACGGGTCGTTCCGTCGCCGTAGACCGGAATCGGGTGCCCCTTCTCCAGCATCCGCGTAAACTTGGCGATCGCCAGATCCGGCCGCTGCCGCGGTCCGTAGACGGTGAAAAAGCGGAGTGCCGCGATGCGCATCCCGTGAAGAACGCTATAGGTGTGGCAGAGCAGCTCTCCCGCCTTCTTTGTGGCGGCGTACGGTGATATCGGGTGATCCACCCAGGCGTCTTCTCGAAAGGGTGTGTCCGGCGTGTTGCCGTAGACCGACGAGCTCGAGGCAAACAAGAGGTCTCGCACGTCTGCTGCCACCATCGCCTCCAGCAGATTAACGGTGCCCTCCACGTTGGTGCGGGTGTACGCTCGGGGATCCTCGATACTCGGTCTCACCCCGGCCTTTGCCGCCAGGTGGATAACCGCATCGATGGACCGCCCCGATTCCGCGGCAACCCCGAATACTCGCGCCAGGCTACGCGGCTCGAGCAGGTCCGCCTCAAAAAACCGAAAACGATCGAATCTCTCCAGCTCCGCCAGGTTTCGTTCCTTGATCTCCCGATCGTAGTACGGGTCGAAGTTGTCGATTCCGTAGACCACATGCTCGTCGCGGACGAGCATCTCCGCAGTGTGGGATCCGATAAAACCGGCGACACCGGTAACGACGATGTTCATGGTGCGCTATCGTACCCCGAGCCTCCCCTGTGGTACAATCGCCGCGATGGAGATCAGGATCACCAATATCGAATATCTGCTCTCGGGAACCGCGATCGAACGGGACCGGGAGATCCTGATCCGGGATGGTCTGATCGCGGAGGTCGGTACCGGAGTCGGCTCCGACGCAGGAGATCCCCCCGGCGACACCGGGATCGATGCCACCGTAATCGATGCCACCGGCATGGCGGTCATGCCGAGCTTCAAGAACGCCCACACCCACGCGGCGATGACGCTCCTTCGCGGGTACGGCGATGATATGCCCCTGCAGCCCTGGCTCACCGAGCGGATATGGCCGGCGGAGGCGGTGCTGACTCCGGACGATATCTACTGGGGGACGCGCCTTGCCGCGATTGAGATGATCCGCAGCGGCACTACCTTCGCCAACGACATGTACTTTATGCCGGCCGAGACGATTCGGGCGTTTCGCGACTCCGGGATGCGCGCCGCCGTAGGATTGGCGCTCTTTGATTTTGATGATCCCCAGCGCCGCCGACGAGAACAGGCGGCGGCGGAACAACTCCTGGCGAGCTTTGATCCGACTACGGATCCTCCGCGCAGTGACGTCTCCGGGGAGCCCGCCGGGACAGTGACCCGTACCGGGCACCCGCCCCGCGTCTTCCTGACGGTGGCACCCCACAGCCCGTACACGAGCAGCGCCGAGCTCCTCAGCTGGGCGGCGGAACTCGCGGCGTCGCAGAACCTTGTGTACCATACCCACCTCTCGGAGACGCGGACCGAGGTAAACCAGATCCTGGACCGGCACGGCTATACCCCCTTTGCCTGGCTCGAATCGCTGGGAGTCTTCGAGAAGACCGGTGAACGAACGATCGCGGCTCACGGTGTCTGGATCACCCCGGAAGAGCTCGCGCTTGCCGCTCGTCGCGGTATCACCGTGGCACACAACCCCGCAAGCAACATGAAGCTCGCCTCCGGCGCGTTTCCCTACGGCGAGTACAAACGCCACGGGATTCCGCTCATGCTTGCCCCGGACGGCGTGGCGAGCAACAACAACCTGGATATGTTCGACGAGATGAAGCTCGCGGCGCTGATGCAGAAACTCCACACCGGAGACGCCACCGCCCTGCCCGCCGCGGAGATTCTCCGCATCGCCTGGGGAGCGCGGAGCGAGGTATTCCGAGATTTCGGCGTGTCCGGGTCGATTTCCCCAGGGGAGCCAGCGGACCTGGTCCTGGTTGATCTGTCACACCCGCAGATGACTCCGGTGCACACCATCGAGAGTAATCTCGTGTACGCCGCAAACGGTTCCGTGGTAGATACCGTGATTTGCGGCGGTGAGATTCTAATGCTCCACCGGGAGATCCCCGGTCAGGACGAGGTAATCCGGGAGGCTCGCAACTGCGCCGCCTCCCTGGTAAAACGTGCCGGCGCCGGCGCCTAATCCTGAAACTGGTCCAGTACGGCTACCCGTCCCAGAAGGAGTCGCCGAACCCGAAACTCCGGAAGGCTCACCGTGTAGGGACTCACCGTGGCGGTGAGCGGATACTGAACGTTCTCGTCCGGCGGATAGATCGCAATCTCTTCGGTATCGCCGTCGGTCCGTGCGATCGTGACACGGGCAATGGTCTCCCCTGCGGGATCATCCTCGGGGAATCCCTCGCCCCGAAGCTCCGCGATCTCCTGGAAGAAGTTCTGTCGAAGGTAGCCCCGGATCCAGTCGTTCTCGTCGGTGGCGGTGTCCGTGGCACCATCCTCCGGCGGCGGAACCACCTCTCCCGCGACCCGCACCTCCCACTCGCGCTCGAGCAGCTCCGTCTCGGACAGATCCGCCTCGTCCTCGGAGGCTTCCATCGCCAGGCGCCGCAACTCCACGGTGGGTTCGCCGGCGATCTCGAGCCGCACCGATTCGATTGAATCTCGTTCGATCCGGGCGATCACCTTGTCGCGGTAGTAGGTCGTATCCAGTCGGACCCGCGTCTCGAAGGACCCGGGCAGAAGAACCACCGCGGACTGATCCTGTACACGCCCGTAGATTGCGTCCCCTGCCGAGGCGGTAGCCCCGAGCTCAAAGGCTAACGCCGGACCGTCCTCGGTCGAAAAGACAACGGTCCGCGTATTCTCCGAGTCAAAACCGAACTGTTCGTCGCCACCTCGCTCCGATATAACGTCGGCTTCGTCGATCGCCAGCGCCGCATCGACCAGACCATCGATGATCGCCGCATCACCGGGATACCGGTCATCGCCGACACGCCACTCATCACCGTCCCGCGTGATCACCAACTCGTCGCCGTCGCTTTCGATTTCGATACGGGTGATCTCGTCGTCCACCGCGGGAAGATCGATCGTATTTCGATTGGGGGTGATGATAAACTGCAGCAGATACACGAGTCCAAGGGCAAGTGCCACCGCCGCGAGGACGACCGTCTTTACAGGGATGTTCAGGGTTGTCATCGTCTTCATCGCGTCACCTCATCGTGTTTGCTCTCGGACTCGGCGAAAGCCGCCCGGATGCGCCGACTCCGCCCCCGACGCCGCAGGAGTACAACCAGACCCACCAGCAACGTCAGAACCGGCGCGAGAATCGTGTTTCCCCACCGGAGGGTCGTGCTCAGCGTACCCGTAACCGGATCGAGTCTCGGTACCCCGAGGCCTTTACTGCGAAGCTCCGCAAACCCCGGAGCACCGTTGAGATAATCGACGGCGTTGAGAAGAAAGCTACTGTTGGGCGTGCGACTCTGCGCGTCCAGCATCTGGGCGGTTGTCAGCGCAGCGCTCCCGATCACGAGGATCTTTGCCGGTTCGGTGGATGCCGCGGTAAAGCTGCCACGACCGATGGCGGTTTCCTGGTCGGCCGGTTGAACATCATCCGGTGCGGCGCCGCCCGGTGAGCCATCAGCCGCAGCGGCCTCATCCAGACTCTCCAGGGGAAGCTCCACGGGACCGTCGAAGTAGCTCTGCAGGTCCCCCTCGTAGAGCGAGGCCAGATCGTACTGCGCCGCCATATCCTCTCCCGGGAGCCCCTCCGTCCAGGGGCCGATATCCTGCGGCGATGGAACGGTCCAGCTTCTCGAGGAGCTGGTCAGCAGAGCCGTTTCCGCAGCCGATTCGGATTCGGCGTCAAGCGAGACCTCTACGGCGTTCAGGACGATCAGGTCTTCGAGACCGGCGGTTATGACGGAGTCGCGGTTGATCGATCGGCCTCCAAGAACCGGAGCCTGAAAGAGCTGCTGCCGCCGCCCGCCCTGCTGGGAGACAAAACTCTCCTCGTCGAGGACGATCTCGTTCCCAATCGAAAAGCCATATCCCTCGAGAAGATCGATCACGTTGCTCCCGTTGACACGCCAGGTGGGTTGCTGCCCCATCATCATCTGCTGTTGCGTGGGGAGCTCCTGGATGTGCCGATCGATCAGGACAAAGAGGGACCCGCCCCCCATGAGAAACTGGTCGATCCGGAAGAGCGCCGCCTCGGAGAAATCCTCCGTGGGACCGTTGAGAATCAGCGTATCGATCCCCGCGGGAATCGATTCCGTACCCGGATCGAGCTCCACCACCTCTACCCGTTCGCTGAGCAGATCACCGAAGGGACCACTACCGCGCTGGTAGTCGCTGATCGACTTGGTACCGCCGCCGGTGATGTAGCCCACGGTGGGGCTGGCGTTTACGAGACTACGGAGGGATGCCCGCACGGACTCCTCCAGCGCCTCCTCGTCGGGGAGCGAATACCCGCCGAAAAGACCGCTGTAGATCGGAACCGGCACCTGTTCGATCCGATCGCCGTAGGTGATCACCACTTCCAGAAGGCCCTGCTGCTGAACGCCCGGTTGGGACTCCCAGCGAAGCCCCTGGAGATCGTACTCCTCCATGTACCGCTGAACGTCTTCGGGACTCGTCGGCTCG
>Ga0180430_10004120_pt1 | contig 12335 bp, 9 predicted proteins | sample SS_ome_9_FD_132999 | JGI IMG/M metagenome (GOLD analysis project Ga0180430, IMG submission 132999) | Hypersaline lake sediment archaeal communities from the Salton Sea, California, USA - SS_1_S_2 metaG | ecosystem: Environmental > Aquatic > Non-marine Saline and Alkaline > Hypersaline > Sediment... | reverse complement strand
TCGAGTCGTGAACGCGGCGAGCTGGAACGTGAAGGCCCATCGATTCGCGTCTTTGTAGAAGAGATCGAGCAGATTCTCCTCGAAGTCCTGCTGCCACGCACCGACCGGCTCCTCGATGAACCCGAACAACCCTGATTCGGCCATCCGCCGGCCAACGGTGCTCTTCCCCGCCGCGATGTTCCCCTCGAATAGGATCATGGTCCGCGTCTCCCTCACACTCTCCCCCTTGCCGGAGTCCCTCGATACCCGAAACCGGCCCACTACCGACAATGCAGACTGGAACTAGCGAAACGGGATGGTCCCCCTCAGAGAACTCGGACCTCGCACCCGGTTCGTTCCATCATAGCGAGGAGCGGCGCGTCGACGAAACGCGCCCTCGGAGGACCCGTTGCAGCGAAGCCGCATGGCTACCGGATCCCTCGGAGTTCCCTCTCCGCGGCGTGACGGACGTCCGGAGGCCACGTGTCCGCTCCTCACGGAGGAGCCCGTCCGGCGAGCCACCCGCCCTCCTGTCCAAGCCCTCGTCCGCCGCAGTTTGCCGGCACCTTGCGAGGCTCCTACAATCCGCCAAACTCGCTCCAGGGAGGGACCGCACCGATGACGACCGAGCCCACCGTCGCCTTCGAAGCCTCTCTCTTCGACGTCGTACGGACCGCGCTACGATTGACACGGAAGGATCCACGCTTCGTTCCCCGAGCGCTCCAGATCCTTCGCCAGCAGCGATCCGCCGCCCGCAAGCGCGACGCCCAAGCGCGACGAGGTCTTCACGTTCCCCCGTTTCTCATCTTCAGCATCACCGCGGACTGCAACCTCTCCTGTGCCGGCTGCTACGCGAACCTCCTCCACCGCTCAGACCGTCCCGAGATGGACGATGCGCGAATCGATCGTCTGCTCGGAGAGGTCGGCGCCCTCGGGTCGGGGGTCATGCTCCTCGCCGGGGGCGAGCCGCTCCTTCGAACCGGACTCCTCGAGCTGACCGGTGCCCATTCGGAGATCCTCTTCCTCCTCTTCACCAACGGCGCGCTCCTCGACGAGGCGCGGCTCGACCGGCTGCGAGCGCAGCGACACGTCGTCCCGATCCTCTCGATCGAGGGAGGCGAGGACCAGACCGACGTACGGCGCGGCGACGGGACGTATCGCCACGTGTTGCGCTCGATGGAGCGGCTATCGTCGCGCCGCATCTTCTTCGGCACCTCGACGACCCTGACCCGAGAGAACTTCGAGCTGGCGACGTCGTCCGATCACCTGCAGCGGCTGATGGACCGGGGCTGCCGACTCTTCTACTACATCAACTACGTCCCCGTTCAGCCCGGGACCGACAACCTCCAGCTCGATCTCGGCCAGGTCAAGACGCTGGGGGAGCGCCTGACGGAGTACCGACGGAATCTCCCGGCGCTGTTCATCGCCTTCCCACACGACGAGGTCGCCCTCGGCGGCTGCCTCGCCGCAGGTCGAGGGTTCCTCCACATCAACGCCTTCGGCGATGTCGAGCCGTGCCCGTTCTCCCCCTACTCCGATACGAACCTGAACGAGACGACCTTCGCCGAGGCGCTCTCATCGCCGCTATTGCGGAGCATCCTCGACAGCGACGTGGTCCTGGACGAGACCGACGGACGGTGCGCGCTCTGGAAGCGAAGGGAGTGGGTGTCTCGGCTCGCCGCCGAAAGCGGAGACGCCGCACCGTCTGCGCAACCGAGTGCTGTGGCGGAGCCGCCGGCTGGAGACACGGTGTGAGCGGTCTCACGGCCGAGCCTCCGTCGACGGAGCCCTTCGAGCGGATCGACGAGGCGGTCTGCGGCGGGAGAGCTGCGCCGCCCGAGATCGCAGACCGGGCACGGCGTCTCCAGACCGCCGTCGGCGCGAACGAGCCCCTGTGCTTGCGAATCGCCCGGACACTCCTCGGCCGGCCCGGCGCTCGGATCGCCCTTCTGACCGGCTTCGTTGTTCCCGGCCGCTATCCAGTCGGCGAGAATGACGGCCCCCTCGGTGCCGCTGTCCTGACTCGCAGTCTCCTCCGCGCGGGCTTTCGGCCGACCGTCTACGCGGACCCCGAGGTCGTCGAGACGATGCGCTGGCTCCTGGCCGAGATCGGCGCCAACGCCGCTGCCGAGGCGATACCCACTGACGGCGGAGTGGATCCCGGGACGATCGACATCGCGATCGCCATCGAGAAGCCCGGAGCCAACACCGAAGGCGTCATGCACACCTTCGACGGGGAGCGGATCGAAGCCGGGTCGCGCTCGGTCGATCGCCTGTTCCACGAACTGGCGGTAAGAGGGACGCTAACGATCGGGATCGGAGACCAGGGAAACGAAGTCGGGTTCGGTCTCCTCGGAGAACGTCTATCAAAGGTGCATCCGGACATCGGCCGCTGCTCCTGCGGATGTGGCGGCTCGATCGCCGCCGCAACGGCGACCGATCTCCTGTATCCCGCGGCCGTCTCCAACTGGGGAGCCTACGGACTTGCCGCGGCGATCGCCTTGCTCTCCAATCGTCTCGACTGCACCCCTACCCCGAAGGAGGAGCGTCGGTTGCTCCTGGTCGCCGCGGTTCGCGGGTGCTGCGACGGGGCCCGACGCCGCGGTACCTACGGAGTCGACGGCATCACGGGCGACACTTCCGTCCAGGTCGTCCGGGAATTGCGAGAGATCGTCATCGAAGCGGTCGGGTCGCCGACGCAGAGCGCGCCTGTGCATGACCCCGTCGAAAGCGGGAACGAGGCGCTTCGCGAGTAGCCAGCTCCGGCCCAGGGATCCTCTAACACCCGCAGAGGCCAGCTTACCGCTGCTCCCTTCCGGGCCTGGCGGGATTCACCGGCGTGCGCCGCAGAGGGCTCGGCCTTCAACACCGCTTGCTCGTGGTCGGACCCTCGCGCCCTCTCCCTCAGGGAGTCGTTCGGCTCCACGTGAGCGGGTTGTGGATCACAGGGGACCGCTAGCCCCCCACCTAGCACAGGCGCTGGCGGAGGGGGCGGGATTTGAACCCGCGGTACCCCAAGGGGTACACCAGTTCTCCAAACTGGCGGATTCGGCCGCTCTCCCACCCCTCCGGCTCGCGGATTCTAGGCAGCTTCGACGGTCGCTGCAACCGAGTTGCCCCCGACTCGACCCAGACTCCTCGACGAGTTGACGGCGCCACGGGGGCGGGGAGTAGGATGGGCCGCCTCGCGATCTGACCGACGCGGCGATCGCGACGCAGGGAGGGTCGATCATGACGAGCAAGAAGGTCATGCGCATCGCGGCAGTTCTGATCGCCGTCGGGATCATCGCCGTTGCCGCGAACGCCTGTCCGCCGGACAGCATCGCCGGTACCGGCGACCTCATGATGACACCATTCGGGCCGGTCGTCGTCGAATCGTGCGTCACGGAGTCGGGCGGCACGACGACGTTCCACTACGAGATCACGAACGAAGGAAGGTCGCCGATCGACCTGTGCGCTCTCCTCGTCCCCGGCCTCGGTTCGCATGTGACGACGGGGAGTTCCGCTCCCCTTGGATTCACCATGGACGAGACCTCCGCCTCCGGCTGCGCCGCGTGGTGGGAGTGGATGGGCGGCCCCGCGGAGATCCACCCCGGAGAGACCGTCACCTTCTCCATGTCCCTCAACACCCCCGCGACACCAGCCAGGCGCAGGGTGTTCTTGACGTTCTGCGACGGGACCAAGGATTCTGTGGAAGCGCTCGTACCGTCCGCCTGTCCCGACATCGCCGACGATCCGCTCGCGGGATGCCTGTGCGGCGAGGGGGATGCACCTTGCGAGTCTACCGGGCCTCACGAGGGAGACGGGACACGGATCAACCTCCTCGGCCTCGATCGTCAGGTCCTCGCCGTCTGCGGCGCGAGCTACGTCCGCCACGGCTTCGTCTACCTCGATGAGGTCGACCCCTACGACTTCACGCTCGAAATCGACGGCGTTCGGCAGGTCCTCGACCAACGGATCTACTGCCTTCCCGGAGATCGGCCTGGGGCCGGCTACCTCGGATCGAGCTGGTTCATCCAGTTCCCGCCGGAGTACTTCGAAGCGGGAAGGCTGTATGAGTTCACCGGTACGTGGTTCGACTACGAGGCCCCGCCAGGGGAACGGGTGATCCTTTCTCGAACGATCGAGCTCCAAGTGATCCCGTGCCTCGTGCCGGTCATCCTCGAGCCGTTCGTCCCCGAACTGCCGGATCTCGTCTGTGAGATCGTCGATGTGGTGTGCGAGTGTGCTTGGACACCGGACCAGAGATTCGAGTGCGAGATCGTCGCCACCGTCGTCGCCACCAACATCGGGGGCGGGAGAAGCGACCTGACGGCCCTCCGGCTGACGGCCGACGGCGGCGTTTCGGTACGTTCGATCCCCGAGCTGGCTCCCGGCGAGAGCCACGCCGTCCTCGTCCGCCTCAAGACCGACGTCGATCCCACGGCGAAGGGTCCGTGCCATCCAGAGATCGAAGTCGAGATCGACTTCTCCGACTTCGTCGAAGAGGTCGACGAAGCGAACAACATCGACGCCGCCTGCTGCCAGTAGCAGACGACGCGTCGTGGATGGCTGCATGGGCGGCCTCGCCAATTGGGGATGACCCGTTGATTGGAAAGCTGCACGCGCAGGCGGGCGGTCACCTGCGCGTGCTCCCCTCACCGTTTCCCTCACCGGGAGCCGGTGTTTGCACTCATCTTCCCAGGCACGAGAGTGGTACCCCGAGCTTCTTCCCCAGACTCGGTTCGCTGACACCCCGCGGGAAGAAATCCCGCGTTCGGATCTCGGGCTTCCCACCCGGGGCACCGCCTGGAGTGTGATCAGACTAACGGATTGTCGTCTCTATGTCAAGTTATAGATCTCTGACGTTCATTAACGAGCGCAATGATCGGCCATTGATGCCATTAGAGCGCGATAGAGTGGTGATTGTCGTCTGTAGTCACCTGAAGCCGGCGGAGTTCAGTTCTGTTGCCGGAAACCCACGCCCTCACACGGACGTTCCCCCGAGACGGACTACGCCCCGAGGCAGCTCGCGACGATCCGGCGATAGATCCTGACGGCGGCTTCGAGATCCCGGACCGCGACCCGATCCCGCGGACCGTGGGCATCGGCGATGTCTCCGGGACCGAGGATGATCGTCTCGATGCCGTCCTCCGACAAGTGCCCCCCGTCCGTCCAGTATGTCACGCCGACCGGCGTCACCGGACTCGGGGAAGTGTCGATCCCTGAGGCGGCCGCCAGGGCCGCCTCGGCGACCGGCGAACTCGCAGGGGTCTCCAGTGCCGTGTGCGGCACCACGGAGGTCATCTCCATCTCGTCGATCTCGACGCCGAGACCGTCGACGCCGGAGCAGACCCCCTCGACGAGGCGAACGATCTCTTCAAGCGGCGCATCGTCACCGGGGACCGTACGCCGATCGATGTCGATCTCGCAACGCTCCGCGACGATGTTCGGCTGCGTCCCGCCGCATACACGGCCAACATTGACCGTTGAGCTGCCGAGGAGCGGATGCGTTCGTTCGACCAGCCTCGGCCGCAGCTCCTCCTCGATCGCGCGGACGACCCGGGCGGCGTAGGAGACCGCGGAGACGCCCTCCTCGGGGCAGCTCCCGTGCGCCCCCTGACCTGTCAAAGCGATCCGTACGAAGCACGCCCCCTTGTGGGCCAGGGCGACGCGCAGGGACGTCGGTTCCCCGACCACGGCGTACGTCGTACGAAGGCCGGAATCGACGAGGGCCTTCACCCCGAGCCCTCCCGTCTCCTCATCGACCGTCCCGACGAACAGCAGATCGCCGGCGAGAGAGGCGGAGCTTTCTTCCATTGCGCGCTTGACCTCAGAGAGCGTGCAGGCCATGGCGGCGACCGCCCCCTTCATGTCGCACGCGCCCCGCCCCCAGAGCACGCCCTCCTCGACCTTCGGGCGGAACGCGCCGGCCATGTCGCCGGCGGGAACCGTATCCAGATGACCGCAGAGCATCAGACTCGGACCTTCCCCACCGGGAATGCGTGCGATCAGGTTCGCTCGCTCTCCCACCGCCGGCTGGAGGCTCGCTTCGATCCCTCGTGCAGTGAGCCACTCGAGGAGATACTTGCCGATCGCCGCCTCGCGTCCTTCGCAGAGGCGGTGGCTCTCAATTGCGATCAGCTGCTGCGTCAGTTCGAGAACGTCGGGGCGTGTCGGCTCGGCCATGGCGGCTACTGCTTCGTCGGCGAGAGCTTGCGCATCCCGCCCGAGTCGAACGCTTCCTTGGCAAGCTCCCGCAGCCGGAACTTCTGGATCTTGCCGGACTGCGTCATCGGGAACGACTCGACAACCTCCACGTACCGCGGGACCTTGAAGTTCGCGATCTCCCCAACGCAGAAGTCGACGATCTCCTGCGGATCGATCGTCTCCCCCTCACGCGAAATGATGTACGCAGCCGCGACCTCCCCGAAGACGTCGTCGGGGACTCCGATCACCGAAACGTTCTGCACCTTCGGGTGGGTGAACAGGTACTCCTCGATCTCCGCCGGGTAGACGTTGAACCCGCCGCAGATCAGCATGTCCTTCTTCCGACCGACGATCTGCACGTAGCCTTCTTCGTCGATCGTCGCCAGGTCGCCGGAGTAGAGCCATCCCTCGGCGTCGATCGTCTGCGCGGTCACTTCGGGAGCCCGGTAGTAGCCGAGCATGACGTTGTACCCGCGGCACGCAAGCTCGCCCATCTCGCCGGTCGGTACCGCCTTGTGATCGTCGTCGGCGATCCTCACCTCGACGCCATCGAGAGCACGTCCGACGGTCTCCACCCTCCGCTCGATCGAGTCGTCGAAGCGCGTCATGGTGATCACAGGGGACGCCTCGGTCAGCCCGTAGGCGATCGACACGTTGCAGCCCAGCTCGTCCATCGTCCCGCGCATCACCTCGACCGGGCAGGGTGCGCCGGCCATGATCCCGGTTCGCAGGGTCGTCAGATCGTAGGCGGAGCCGTCTTCCTTCCCCTTGCGCGCCTCTTCCAGCTCGAGAACGAACATCGTCGGGACACCGTAGAGGACACTGACGCCGAAGCGTTCGACGAGATCGAGGGCCTCGGGTGCCTTGAAGACCTGCATCGGCACCATCGCGGCACCCCACGTGATCGCTCCGGCAACGCCGAGGACACAGCCAAAGCAATGGAAGAACGGAACTGCGAGGAGGAAGACGTCCTCCTCCGACGTGTGCAGCACCTCGGTCACCTGTTCCGCGTTCTTCGCGATGTTGTGGTGGGAGAGCATGGCCCCCTTGGGGCTCCCCGTCGTCCCCGAGGTGTAGAGGATGAAGACGTTGTCGCCGGGATCGCAAGCCGCCTCACGCTTCGGCAACTCGCCGTCGGAGAGCGCTGCCTCCCCGCGGGCGATGACATCGTCGTACGCGTGGCCGACGTCGCCCGCGTCTCCGACGATCACGACATGCTTCAAGTTCGCCAGCTTCGGACGGATCTCCGCGATCATCTCCAAGTAATCGATGCGCGCGAATGCATCGACTGCGAACAGCGTCGTCGCCTCGGAGTCGTCGAGAATGTACTCGACCTCGTGCGTCTTGTACCGAGTGTTCATCGGAACGACGACCGCTCCGATCCGAGCGATCGCGTAGTACGCAGCGATCCACTCGGGGATGTTCGGCATCCAGAGGCCGACCTTCTCCCCCTTGCCGACGCCGAGATCGAGGAGGCCTCGAGCCAAACGATCGACCTGGGCCTCCAGCTCGTCGTAGGAGAGCGAGACGCCACTCGGATCGAGGATCGCCGGGCGCTCCCCGAACCGCTCCGCCGTCTCACGTAGGACCTGGGAAAGGGTTCTCATCGTTCACCTCACCGGGATTCGTAGCTTCACGGGATGTGAAGATTGTCCTGAACAGAACTGCGCTTCGCAACCTGACACGGCGCTCGCGTAAGGGTAGAATCGCGGGAGTGAGGACGCAAGGAGGGTGCGCTTGACGACTCGAAAGGGGGCAGCATGCAGCCGATCGTCTCGATCATCGGTCACCACAACAGCGGCAAGACTCGGCTGATCACGCGGGTGCTTCCGGTCCTCACCGCTCGCGGTCTTCGAGTGGCGACAGCGAAGCATTCGCCACACCTCGAGACCATCGATGCCCCAGGAGCCGACAGCGCGCAGCACCTCGCGGCCGGAGCGGACCGGGTCCTCCTGCGGGGAGAGCGGTCCTCGGCTCTGTTCTGGAGGCACGGCGCCTCCTCGCCGGCACTCGAGATCGAACGCCTTCTCGGGGATGCCGACCTGGTTCTGGTCGAGGGCGGAAAGAGCTTGAGCTTTCCGAAGATCGAGGTCTTCCGGCGGGGCTCGGAGCTAACGCGTGAACCCCTCGCCGGCGAGATCGACGTCGCCGCCGTGGTCACCGACGAGCGCGTCCCGCTTCCGGACGAAATCTACGTCTTCTCGACCCGAGACCTCGAGGAGATCGCCGACCTGATCGAGGTGCTCGCCTTCGGGGAAGCCCTCTCGGCGTAGCCGATTGCGTCCCTCACGACCCTGGTGTACTCTGGAACCGCGATGGAATCCGTATCCCTTGCGAGCGAGACCCGACACGCAACTTCGACCCTGTACCTGGTGCCCCCGCGCACCGATCGAGCCAGCGAGTCGAGGCGCCTTGCCGCACCGCTGGTCGGCGGGACCGAGCGAGACCACACCCTCGCCCGTCGCGGAGCCCATCCGGACCTGATCGAACTCGCCCCTCCGCAGGGGAAGGAGCGTGTTGGCATCGATCAGATCCGTGACGCCATCCGGTCCGCGCAGTTCTCGCCGGTCCAAGGAGATCGTAAGGTCTGCGTCCTTCCCGTGGCCGAGGCGCTCACTCCGGAGGCAGCGAACGCCCTGTTGAAGACCCTTGAGGAGCCTCCGCGGGAGATGGCGTTTGTCCTCCTCGCCGAACAGGCGACCGACCTCCTTCCGACGATCGTCTCGAGGAGCCGCGTGGTTCGCCTCCTGCCGACGGACCGCGCGGACCTGCGTGCGCAGCTCCGTGAGAACGGATACCCGGATGCCCATGCGGAGTTCCTCATCGCCGTCGCCGACCGCCCGGGGGAGATCGATCGCTTCTTCCAGGACCGAATCGACGTCCCGACCCTTCGCCGGGACGCGGAGGAGCGGGTTCTGCAGGCCGACCCCGTCGAGCTCGTCTCAATCGCCGTCACCGGGGAGTCGGTCCTGCGCGATGCGGCCCTTCGCCGGCTCCTGGCCCTCGCTTCCCAGCGGGACCCGGACCTTCTGACCGACGGGACCCGCGCCCTTGCGGGACAGCCACGAGAGACCGCATTCACGTTCCTCCAGGACCTTCTCGGCGTCTGTGTCCGTCGCGTTCGATCGCACGACCCTTCCGGTGACGTCTCCGGACTCCTTGACGCCTGCGTGGCGATCGACGGTGCACACCGAGCCCTCTCGACGCACGCGCCGACCGAGGCGGTCTTCCTTTCGCTACTCCTGGCTCTTGGGGGGATCGAAGATGGCGGGTGATCGCGTCGTTCTGATCCGGGTCCTGAACCTGGAGCGAGAGACCGCCTACTTTAACGCCGACGCGCTCGCCCTCGACGTCGGCGATCACTGCGTCGTCGATCACGGTGGCCTCCGTCTTGGCGTGATGCTCGGCGAACTCGATACGGGAACCGGCCTCGGGGGACAGCTCGAGCGGGTCGTCCGGACGGCCAGCACCAAGGACGTGGAGTCGCATCAGTACAACCAGGCGGACGCGGAGCGAACGCTCTCGGCAACGCGTGAGGTGATCGCCCGCCACGAGCTGCCGATGCATCTGGTCGCGGCGGAGTACACGCTCGACCGACGGAAGCTACGGATCTACTTCACGGCGCCGCACCGGGTCGACTTCCGGGCGCTCCTGAGAGACCTTGCCGGGCGGTTCGGAACCCGGATCGAGCTCCGCCAGATGGGCGCGCGCGACGAGGCGAGGCTGAAGGGCGGCATCGGCCGCTGTGGACTGCTCATCTGCTGCCATCGGTATCTGCGCGACCCGAAGCCGATCCGGATGGAGCTCGCCTACGATCAGGAGCTCTTCGTTTCTCCCGAACGGATCACTGGCGTCTGCGGCCGTCTGATGTGCTGTCTCGCCTACGAGCACGAAACCTACAAGTGTGAGCTCGCCCAGCTTCCGAAGCTCGGTGCGTTGGTTACGTGGGAGGACAAGAAGGGGAAGATCATCTCGCACAACATCTTCCGTCGAACCGTGACCGTCCTCACCGACGATCACGACCGTCTGGAGATCGACGCCGCGGCCGTTACGGTCGTTCGCCCTGGGCGGCGCCGGAAGCGCTGAGCGTCACCCCTCCCGCCTTCAGCTCCGCCAGTTCCTGCTCAGAGACTCGAGCCCGGACGAGCATCCCACTCTCACGATGCTCCAACACCTCGATCCGCTCAGGTGTGGTTCGTGCATAGAGCGTACCGACGGCGGCGAACGGAACGAGTAAGGTGACGAGCCGATCGCTTGGGTAGAGGGTCTGCGCGATCCGGTCGCGGAGGTCGTCCAGGTTTGTGCCTTCCTTGGCGGAGATGGAGACCGCATCCGTAGGATCCGCATTCTCGTCGCGGACGGCATCGACCTTGTTCAGGACCAACAGCGTCGGAGGGCGCCGATCCTCCGCTCGGAAGACCTCCCCCTCCAGGATCTCGAGGACCACGCGCTCGTCCTCGTCCCACCGCCTGCGGCTCCGATCGACGATATGGAGGATCAGATTCGCGTCCCGAACCGCCTCCAGCGTTGCCGCAAACGCCGGCACGAGGTCGTGCGGCAGGTCGCGGATGAACCCGACGGTGTCGACGAAGAGCGCATCCCGGCCCGACGCGACCGGACCTCGGCGGACCATCGTGTCGAGCGTAGCGAACAGCTTGTCCTCGACGACCGAGTCAGCATCGCAGAGGCGGTTGAGGAGCGTCGACTTCCCGGAGTTCGTGTAGCCGACCAAGGCCACCTGGGGAATCGGGCTTCGGATCCGCTTCTTCCCGCGCACGGCGCGCTCGTCGGCGGTCTTCTCCAGCCGCTCTTTCAGGGCGTGGATCCTGCGGTTCACCTTGAAGCGATCAAGATCGAGCTGCGTCTCCCCAGGTCCTCGCGTCCCGATCCCGCCACCCGTTCGCGTGAGCGCCATTCCCCACCCGCGCAACCTCGGAAGCAGATAGCGCAGCTGGGCGAGTTCGACCTGCAAGCGGGCTTCCTTCGTCGCCGCCCGCTGGGCGAAGATGTCGAGGATCAACTGCGTCCGGTCCACGACCTTCCGCTTCAGGGTCTCTTCCAGGTTGCGCGCCTGCGCCGGAGACAGCTCGTCGTTGAAGATGACGACGTCCGCGCCGAGCTCGTCAGCGGCGCGGCGGACCTCCTCGACCTTCCCCTTCCCGAGGAACGTTCTAGGCACGGGCCGCTCCCGCCGCTGCAGGACGGATGCCAGGGTCGGAATCCCCGCCGTCTCCGCCAGCGACTCCAGCTCGCGCATCGAGTCCTCGGCGGAGAGGCCTCCACGGACGGTCCCAGGGTCGATTCCAGCCAGGATCGCCTGCTCGGTTCCGAAGACGCGCGCACGGCGGCCGAGCCGGTCCTCGCCGAGAACCTCTTGGTTACGATGCCGATCGTCGTTCAATCGTTGCTCCCAGCTCGCACAGCTTCCGCTCCATCGCGGCGTACCCGCGGTCGATCTTGTCGAGACCGTCGATCTCGCTCTCACCGCTCGCTGCCAGGCCGGCCAGGACGAGCGCTGCGCCGGCCCGGATGTCCGGCGCCGTCATTCGACGCCCGCGCAATACGGGCACCCCCGAAATCGCCACGTTCGGCCCGTCCAGAGCGATCTGCGCACCCATGGCGCGGAGCCCCTCGACGTACGTGTGCCGTCGCTCGAAGACCGTCTCGGTGATCCGGCTGGTTCCCTCCGCCAGGGCCAGTAGAGCCGCGACCGGCGGATGCAAATCGGTAGGGAACCCAGGGTGCGGCGCCGTCTCCACGCGGGTCGCCCGGGGCCGTCCGCCTCCCACAACCGAAACCGCCCCCTCCTCCACCCTCGTCTGGACACCCATCTCATCGAGCGTACGAAGCAGCGGATCGAGAGCCTCCGCATCCGCACCCTCGACACGAACCTCCCCACCGGTAATCGCCCCGGCGATCAAGTACGTCCCCGCCTCCATCCGGTCGGAGACCACTGAGTGCTCCGCGCCTCCGAGCTCTTCTCGTCCAGCGATCCGAAGCGTCCGATCCTCGATCGCGATCTCCGATCCCATTCGCCGTAGCAGCGCGATCAGATCGATGACCTCCGGCTCGATCGAGGCGCCTCGAATCTCCGTCTCTCCCCGAGCGAGTGCGGCGGCCATCAGGAGCTGTTCGGTGGTGCCGACCGAAGGGAACGCGAGTTCGAT
>Ga0180430_10004118_pt1 | contig 12341 bp, 11 predicted proteins | sample SS_ome_9_FD_132999 | JGI IMG/M metagenome (GOLD analysis project Ga0180430, IMG submission 132999) | Hypersaline lake sediment archaeal communities from the Salton Sea, California, USA - SS_1_S_2 metaG | ecosystem: Environmental > Aquatic > Non-marine Saline and Alkaline > Hypersaline >... | reverse complement strand
CGGTTTTCCAGGCGATAGGAGCCGTTGGCGTGGATTTCGTGGATGCCGGTAACGGCCTCGCCGATCTTGTTGGAAATGACCCGGGTGGCGTCCACGCGCTTCTTGTTGGCCTCGTTGACCCGTCTTTGCAGCCAGGGAACCAGCACGAGAACCACGGGATAGACGCTGAGGGACAGGAGGGCCAGCCAGGGGTTGAGGGTGAACAGGTAGGCCCCGAAAGCCAGGAGCGTGAGGACGTTGATGACGGGAACGGCCACGGCCATGCCCACGAAGTCGCCTGCGGCGGCCAGCTCGTTGACCAGGGCCGCCACCACCATGCCGGGCTGGGTGCGCCGGAAGAAAGGCAGGGGCAAGGTGAGCAGATGGTGGTAGAGCTGCTTGCGCATTTCCGCCAGCGCCCTCTGGCCGATGATGGTTTGCAGGGTGTTGACCAGGTATTTGAGACCGCTCGCCAGGACGACGGCCGCCAGATAGAGACCGCAGTACAGAAACAGGGCGTCGATCTCCCGGAAGCGAATGGCTTCGTTGACGATGCGCTTCTGCATTTCCAGAGGCAGCACCCGGGTGAAGACGGTCACCACGATGACGGCCAGAAGCACGACCTGCAGCTTGACGTTGGCGGAAAAAATCCATGAATAAAGGCTTCTTCGAACGACGGGAACATCGGCTTTGCCCATGGCGGGAGCTCCTTCCTGAATCGCTGAACGCCAAGCACCTTATTTCATCCGGAGCGGTTATGCAAGGCGGGAATGACATGGGAAGCCCGCCACATTCCAGTTGAAAACTCCGGTATCCGCCATTATCATGGAAAGCCATTGTCCCGCTACGGTAAAATCAAGAGAAAGGGCTTATGAAACTTTGGATTTTCGCCGTCTCTTTTTTTTCGATTCTTTCCATGGCCTCTCCGGTTCAAGCCCTGAGGGCTCGGACGGTGGAAGGGTATCCGGCCTGCGTTTCCGAAGAGATGCTGGAAGCCTTCGTTCAGCACTACATCGCAGGCAACGAATCCGAAACCAAAAAGTACCTCGATCAGAGAAAGTGCATGATGCTGGGAGAAGGGACCGTCGTGGACGTGATTCAGCCATCGGGAGCTTTGAACGCCACGGTGGGCTTTCTTTTGCACGGAGGGGCTTTCTACACCTGGAGAGACGGGGTGGTCGTGATCCCCGAGCCCAAAAGGGCTTCTTCCCCAAGGCGGCCTTCGGCCCACCGAAAGCCCTCTCTTCCTCCGGCTTCCGCCGTTCGGGAAGCGTCCCCGCAATACCCGCCGCCTCGATCCGATTCCCCTCCACCAAGGGCCCCCGTCGTCCGCCCCCGCCCGTCTCCGTCGTATCCGAGCTATTTCAAGACCGAATGAAGCCATGGCCTCCCTCCTTGTCGAATAGTCTTGACTTGGATGGAACATGGTTTAAGTTGACGGATGCGGAAACCGAACGTCAACCCCAGGCAAACCGAAGAATCGAGGTGAAGCTCATGACGGACGATATGGAAAAGCAGTTTCGGAAATCTTCCGAAATGGCTCGAAGACAGTTTCGCAAAGACGTGAACGGCTTCAAGCAGAGGCGCCGACTGGAGCTTGAAGACCTTCTGAGGACGGAAAGGGAAAAGCCCGAAGATCTGCAAGATCCCCAAAAAATCGAATGGATTCTCAACGAGCTCCGGGATGCCGAATGATTCATCCCAACCCGCTTGAAGCCTTTGGCGAAGCTCGAGCGCGGTTTTCCCCCGGCTCCGGAGGAAGGTCCACCCGTTTCCATTGGACCAGGAGGACGCGAAAATGAGCTCGAAACAAACATGGGGCTGGATTTCTCTTTTGATGCTTCCCTGTCTTCTTTCAAACCCTCAAGCTTGGGCCACCGAATCCTTGAAACAGCCACGAATCCTGTCCGATTCCCTGAAGCGCTCCGTTCAACAAGTGATCGCCTCCAAACCGGAAGACCTTCTGGTCGTTCTCAAGAACGGTCTGACCGTTTTCATACACCGAAGCACGGAAAGCAACGTGGTATCGGCCCGGGTTTTGGTGAAAACGGGGGCTATCTACGAAGGCCGGTTTCTCGGAGCCGGCCTTTCCCATTACCTCGAGCACGTCGTTTCGGGAGGCACCACCCGCTCCTTTACCGAAGCGGAAGCCCGGGAAAGGCTCAAGCGGTTGGGAGGGGCGAGCAACGCCTACACCTCCTACGACCGAACGGCCTATTACATCGACACGTCCGCTTCTCTGTGGAAGGAAGCTCTGGATCTGCTCCTGTCCTACGTGAGCGAATGCGTCCTGGATCCCGGGGAAGTGAAGCGGGAAAAGTCGGTGATCCAGCAGGAATTCAAGCTGGGAGAAAACAATCCCCAAAGGGAATTGTGGAAGCTTTTCACCGCCACCGCCTATCGGGCCCACCCCGTGGGGATTCCCATCATCGGCTACGAAGAGGTCTTCGTTCAACAAAGCCGCGAGGACCTCCTGGAATACTACCGGTCCAAGTATCAGCCCCAAAACATGGTGGTGAGCCTGGCGGGGAGCGTCGATCCCCTGCAAGTGCTGGAATTCGTCGTCGAGAAAAGCGATGCCTTCCAGCGGACGGCGGCTCCTCCCGAAGCCCTTCCCGCCGAGCCGGAACAGATCGCCCCCCGGCGAGCCGAGAAGGAAATGGAATCGGCGCGACTGGTGAGCGCCATGATCGGCTTTCCTTCGGTTCCCCTGGACCATCCCGATCTGTACGCCCTGGACGTGCTGGCCATTCTCATGGGGGACGGACGGACCAGCCGGCTTTACCGTCGCCTCAAAGACATGGAGAACAAGGTGCTGAGCGTCGGCACCTCCAGCTGGACGCCGGACTTCGTCCGAGGACAGTTCATCGTCTCCGCCACTCTGCCCGGGGAAAATTGGCCCGGAGTGCTGGAAGACATCCGGGACGAGATCGAAAGGCTCAAAAACGAGCCCCCTTCCATGCGGGAGCTGGAAAAAGCCAAGAAAAACGTCATCGCCCAGCAGGTTTTCGGCAACGAGTCCATGTCCGCTCGAGCCTCTTCCCTGGCTCGCTCCTATCTGGCAACGGGAGACCCTTATTTCGACGACAAGTACGTGGAAGGCATCGAGAAGGTGAGCCCCGAAGAGGTTCGGGAGGTCGCCCGCAGGTATCTCGACGCTTCGCGCATGAACGTCGCCGTCATCAAGCCCCCCGCTGCCTCGACCTCTGCGGAGAAGGATCCGCCGACGGAGACGACCCCGGCGGCCATGGGCGCCGAGACCGACGGAGTGCGGGTCAAGGAGCTTTCCAACGGCCTCAAGGTGCTGGTCAAAGCGGACGACGCCCTCCCCATGGCTTCCGTCCAGCTCTACGGGCTGGGGGGGCTTTTCATGGAAAACGGCGACGAGCCGGGATTGTCGGCCTTCACGGCGGATCTGCTCACGGCCGGCACGAAAAGGCGATCCAAACAGGAGATCGCCGAGGCCGTGGAATCCGCGGGGGGCAGTCTTTCCAGCGGAGCCGGAAACAACACCTACCACGTCACCCTCCAGGTCCTCCAACAGGATCTCGACATGGCCCTGGACATTCTCTCCGACGTGATTCTCGACGCCACCTTTCCTCCCGAGGAGATCGAGAAGCAACGGCGGGAGACCCTGTTGGCCATTCAGCGGCAGGATGAAAACTGGCAGGCGGAGATCATGCTGCTCTTCAAGCACGAATTCTTCCCCGACAATTCCTACGGGCACAATCGACTGGGAACGGAAGCCTCGGTGAAAGGGTTCACTCGCGAGGACTTGAAGCGATTCCGCGACCGAATGGCTCGTCCCGAGCATTCGGTGCTGGCGGTTTACGGAGACGTTCGCCCGCAAGAGGTGTTCGAGCGCATCGAGAAGGCGTTCGGTTCCTGGGAGAAAGGCTCGGGGGACAAGAAGGAAAGGACCAAGCCGGCCACCGGTCCTCGATTGACGGAAAGCCGTATCGTGGAAAAAATGACGGACAAGAGCTCGGCGGCTCTATTCGTGGGAGCCGAGGGACTGTCCATCGAAGACGAGGACCGCCCGGTTCTGGACGTGCTGGACAGCCTTCTTTCGGGCATCGGTTATCCCGGCGGGCGGCTCCACGAAGCGCTCAGGGGAAAAGCCGACTTGGTGTATCTGGTGCACGCCTTCCCCTTCTACGGCTTGGGCACGGGGTATTTCGGAGTCATCACCCAGACCACCATGGGAAACTTCGCCGAAGTGAAGGAGATCATCATGAGCAATCTCCAGCGCCTGCGGGACGAGCCGGTTCCCGCCGGGGAGATGCGGGACGCCGCGGAGATGGCCGTCACCATGCACCACTTGAGTCTGGAAACCCTTTCCTCACAGGCTCAAAGCGCGACCGTCAACGAGGTTCTGGGACTTGGCTGGAATTACGACGAGCGCTATCCCGATCTGCTGCGCACCGTGACGGCGGAAGACGTGCAAGAGCTGGCGAACAAGCTTTTCGCCCACACCCTCGCGGTGGAAGCGATTCCCGAAAATCCGGTGGAAGCGATCATTCCTCCCGAGCAGGAGCGTCATACGCACGTGGATCACTGAGATCGGCGCGAGGAAGGGGCTCCGTAATAAACGCGACCGTCAACCACCAGTCGCTCCAGCCGGTTTTCCGCTTCCTGCCGCTTCAGCGTCTCGTGGAGCTCGTCGGGGGAAACGCCCAGGGAGGCAGCCATTTCATCGGCGGTGCAGGGGCGTCTAAGGACCATTTCCAGGACGCGCCGAGCCGCCTCCTCGTCGTGACGGATGGCGCAGCTCCCTTGAAAGGCGCCGACAATCGTGGTTTTTTCCGCGGGAAAGTAGGCCCGGGCCTCCTCCATTCGCTCCCAGGTCAGGCCCCGGACGCCGGGACGGGCGGGAGGGCGCACGACGGTGTTCAGCTCCACGGCGTCGGGATTCAAGCGATCCACCATCCGCCGAATTCCGCGACATTCCCGAGGGTGATCGTTGTAGCCGGCAACGAGAAGGACTTCAAGGAACAGCTCCCCGCCGTATTCCCTGCCGAAGGCTTCGAGCCCTTCCAGGATCTCCGAAAGCTTCAAAAGAGGGTGAGGGCGGTTCACGGCTTTGAACACGGCCTCTTCGACGGCGTCCAGGGAGGGGACCACTCGATCCGCCGCCAAAAGGTCCCGGCGCACCCGCGCGTCCCACAAGAGCGACCCGTTGGTGAGAGCCACCAAGGGGCGGGAGGGAAATCTTTTCTTGACGGACCGCAGGAGCTCTCCCAGAGGCTCGTACAAGGTGGGCTCCCCGGCGCTGGACAACGTCAGCGCGTCCACCCCTTCCGGATAGCGGGAGAAGTGATCCTCCAGCTCCCTCACGACGACATCGGGATCCACGAAGGTCCGGCGTTCGAGGCTCAAGTGGTCGGTTCGCCCCGATTCGCAATAAACGCAGTCGAAAGTGCAGGTTTTGGGGGGAACCAGATCGATTCCCAAAGAGCGGCCCAGGCGACGAGAGGGAACGGGACCGAAAACGGTCTTCATCGACGCTTTTTCCCTGCCGACATTTGAATCATGACGTTGTTCTTCTTCTGAAGGTAAACTTCGCACTGGGAGCATTCCCGCCCTTCCTCCTTGCACATTCTCGGAACAAGGTCCCAGCAAGGGATGGGAAAGTTGAGAATGGCGGGGCAGTTCCTGCGATCCTTTTTGGAGCATTTGCGCACTTCCCAGCAGGGGGCGATGGTCAGAAGCTTCTTGACCCCCGCGATGTTCAAGCCTTCGTCGTTCAAGAGCTCTCTCAGGCATTTGAGCCACTGCAAGTCGTTGTTCGAGTAGAATCGCTTCCCTCCTCGGCGAGCGGGCTTGACCAAACCTTCCTGCTCGTAAACCCGCAGAATCCTGGGGTGGATGTTCAGCAGCTCCGAAACGATTCCGATAGGATAAATGGCTTTTTGACTGGCGATTTCCATAACGGCCTCCTCGATGAAAGGGACCAGGGAAGAAAAAGCGTCCGAATCCGGGACCCGCGGAAGCTTTCGGCTTCTCCTGGCTCGGGGGAAAAGGGAACGGGCCGCAAAGGCGAAGGCTTCCTCCGCCTTTGCGGAGCCCCCCGGGGAGACGCGACGGTCGGGATGGCTTTTCCTTGCGGCGATTCGCGAAGCGAGGCGCAACCGCGACATCGAATAGTCGATGAAGTTCTACCCTGCCTTTCCCGTACTTGGAGCCGATACCGTCGAAGCACCTTATATAGCAGCCTACTCCTTGTTGGCCTCTTCACAAAGCTCTTGAATGTGCGCGGGAGCCACCTCCAAAAGCTTCTTGATCCCCGCGATGTTGAGCTTCTCCTCCGTCAGGAGCTTTCTCAGGCACTTGAGCCACTCCAGATCGCGGTTGGAGTAGAACCGCTTTCCTCCTCTCCGATGAGGCTTGATCAATCCTTCCTGCTCGTAAATGCGCAGGGTTCTCGGGTGAATGCCCAAAAGCTCCGCAACGATTCCAATGGGATAGACCGCTCTTTGGCTTTCGATGTCCACAGGCTTCCTCCTCCTCGAGAGATCAAAAGGTTAAATAAAAAACAAGATCTTTTAAAACCTGGACCATCAGTTGTCAACCCAATTCAAGCCCTCTTCATTTTACCACAGGGTCCGATGTTTTCACTTGCCAATTCCAGGGAAAATAAATTAACTTTCGGATCTTGACCGTTGCGGGGAGCTCTCAAAAGATAGCTCCCGCTAAGTTGCAATATAATCATATTTCAGAAAAATAAACAACCCAATTATAAACTTAACGAGATGAAAATGCTCAGCTTGTTCTAGGTCGAAATTTTTTTGAACTTCCTTAGCCCGCCACAAAGGTCAGGAGAGGAGAGCCATGCGAAGTGACGTTATGAAGAAAGGTGTTGAAAAAGCCCCTCACAGATCCCTTTTCAAAGCCATGGGGTACACGCAAACCGAGCTGGACCGCCCCTTGGTGGGGGTGGTGAATTCGGCCAACGAGATCGTTCCCGGACACGTCCATCTGGATCGCATCGCCCAAGCCGTCAAGGCCGGCGTCTACCTGGCCGGCGGCACTCCCATGGAATTCTCCACCATCGGCGTGTGCGACGGCATCGCCATGAACCATGAAGGCATGCGCTATTCCCTGGCCAGCCGGGAGCTCATCGCCGATTCCGTGGAGATCATGGCCACGGCCCACCCTTTCGACGGTCTCGTTTTCATCCCCAATTGCGACAAGATCGTCCCCGGCATGCTCATGGCCGCCATGCGCTTGAACGTTCCGTGCATCGTGGTGAGCGGAGGCCCCATGATGGCGGGGCGCGTGGGCGACCGGCAGGTGGATCTGATCTCCGTCTTCGAAGGCGTGGGGGCTTTCAAATCGGGGAAGATCGGCGAGGACGAGCTCGCGGAGCTGGAAGAATGCGCCTGCCCGGGATGCGGCTCCTGCGCCGGCATGTTCACGGCCAATTCCATGAACTGCCTCACGGAGGCCCTGGGGCTGGGCCTTCCGGGAAACGGAACGCTTCCCGCCGTGTCGGCCGCCCGCGTCCGTCTGGCCAAGCTGGCGGGCATGAAAGTTCTGGAGCTGATCCGCGACAACGTCCAGCCCCGGGACATCGCCACCCGGGAAGCCTTCGAGAACGCCATGGCCGTGGACATGGCCCTGGGGTGCTCCACCAACACGGTGCTTCATGTTCCCGCCATCGCCCACGAAGCGGACATCCGACTGGATCTCGACCTTTTCAATGCGGTGAGCGCCCGCACTCCGCATCTTTGCTCTCTGCGCCCCGGCGGGGACCACTTCCTCACCGATCTGGACGAGGCGGGAGGGGTCCAGGGAGTGATGAAGGAGCTCGCGGCCGCGGGTCTTGTGGCGACGGGAGCGCGCACGGTTTCGGGGCTCACCGTGGGAGAGAACCTGCAGAGGATCGAAAGCGTGGATTCCCGGGTGATCCGGCCCGTGGACAATCCCTACCACCGGGAGGGAGGCATCGCCGTGCTTTACGGCAATCTGGCCCCCGAGGGGGCCGTGGTGAAGCAATCCGCCGTCGCTCCCGAAATGCTGTGCCGCAAGGGCAAGGCACGCATTTTCGAGAGTGAATCGGCGGCGGCTTCGGCTATACTGGAAGGAGAGATCCGGCCGGGGGATGTGGTGGTGATTCGTTACGAAGGCCCCAAGGGGGGGCCCGGCATGCAGGAGATGCTCACCCCCACGGCGGCCATCATGGGCATGGGATTGGGCAAGGAAGTGGCCCTGCTCACGGACGGTCGCTTCAGCGGAGGCACCCAGGGGGCGGCCATCGGCCACATCTCCCCGGAAGCTGCGGCGGGAGGCCCCATCGCCCTGGTGGAGGAAGGAGACGAGATCCTCGTCGATATTCCCGCCAAGAAGCTGGAGCTCCTCGTGGAGTCCTCCGTTCTGGAAGAAAGGCGGGCCCGGTGGACACCCCGGGAGCCCCGGATCACCCGGGGATATCTGGGACGATACGCCCGCATGGTCACTTCCGGATCCCGGGGGGCCGTGTTCGAAAAGTAGCGACGAGGCCCATGCACGGATCCATGCGAGCAAGTTGACGCCCCCCCGGGAGGGAGGACATCTTGCCCTCGAAGCGCATCTTTCGAAAGCTTGTGGCCGAGGGCGGAAATGCTCCGTCTCCCGGGAGCGGTCTTCTTGCTCGCGTTGACAAGGGAGCTTGGAGCGATCTTCAAAAAGGATTCTCGCTCCGGTTTTCCCGAAATGACGGCATCGTCGAAAACCCGTAACAACAAAGTTGACGGAGCAATGACGCCGTGGGCTACGTTTTCACAACCGAAGACGCTCAGCGCTACGAGGACTGGCTCCAAAGGGAGCCGGGACGGAGCGCCTTCGCCATAGAACAGGATCTCCTCTACCGCGTGTGGCATCCCTTGTCGCCTCAGCGACTCCTGGAGGTGGGCTGCGGATGCGGACACTTCCTCCACGAGCTCTCCCAGCAGGGACACCAGGTCACCGGGCTGGACCCTTCTCCGGCCATGCTCCGCTTCGCTCGAAGGCGCCTGCCCCGGCGGGTGCGTCTCCATGAAGGCTATGCCGAAGACCTGCCCTATGCGGACAACGAATTCGACACCGTCGCCCTCGTCACCACCCTGGAGTTCACGCAAGACCCTTCAACCGCTCTGGAGGAGGCCTGCCGCGTGGCGCGCTCCCACGTGCTTCTTGGAGTGCTCAACAAGTACTCGCTCATCAGCTTCCAGAGAAGATTGGCCACCCTTTGGAAGCCGTCCATTTACCGGCACGCTCGATTCTTCAGCCTTCTGCAACTGCACGGCTTCCTGGGCCGAATCCTTGGAAGAAGCCCGGCCATGCGGTGGCGCACCTGCCTTTCCCTCCCTCTCGGGACCCTGCGCTATCTCCGCTTCCTGGAAAATTCCCGCTACCTGCAGTGGCATCCTTTCGGGCACTTCATTGCCTTGAAAGTGGACTTGCGCTATCGTTTCATAGGACTGCAGCATCCTTTGATGAGAGCCCGGGGACCTGGAGCGCAAGCGAAGCCCGCCGCCCCGGCGCCCCGGCGATCGTGTCAAGCCCCCGGAGGGCCCCAAGCCGAAAGCCGGGCCCTCGACGCCCGCAACGGACGGGCCCTCCGCAAAGGTGAAGACGCCGTGCGACTCGAGGCCTGAAGTCCCGAAGACCGGCGAGCGACGACGGCGGGAAGGAGCCACCCATGAAAGAAGCCATGTTCTACACCCCCCTGGAAGACGATGCGGTCCAATGCTTCCTTTGCGCCCAAAAGTGCCGCATCAAGGCCGGCAAGCGAGGCAAGTGCGGCGTGCGGGAAAACCGCGACGGAAAGCTGTGGAGCCTCGTCTATGGAAAGCTCGTCGCCCGGCACACGGACCCCATCGAAAAGAAGCCCTTGTTCCATTTTCTTCCCGGGACCCGGAGCTATTCCATCGCCACCGCCGGGTGCAACTTTCGCTGCCTTTTCTGTCAAAACGCCGACATCTCCCAGGGTCCCCGGGAATCGGGCTCCATCGTCGGCCAAGAGACCCCTCCGGGAGAAGTGGTGGACGAAGCCCTCGCCACCCGCTGCGCCTCCGTCTCCTACACCTACACGGAGCCCACCATTTTCATGGAATACGCTCTGGACGTCTGCCGACCGGCCCGGGAGAACGGACTGCTCAACGTCTTCGTGACCAACGGGTTCATGAGCGCCGAAGCCCTGGAAGCCCTCGCTCCCTTCCTGGACGCCGCCAACGTGGATCTCAAGGCCTTTCGCGACGACTTCTACAAGAAGCAATGCGGCGCTCGCCTCGCCCCCGTTCTGCGGACCCTGGAAGACATGAAGCGCCGCGGTGTCTGGCTGGAAGTCACCACCCTGCTCATCCCGGGCCTCAACGACGACGAGGGGGAGCTCGGGGAGCTGGCCGCCTTTCTCGCTTCCCTGGGGCCGGAAACCGTCTGGCACGTGAGCCGCTTCCACCCCACCTACCGCATGCTCGACCGTCCCCCGACGCCCGTGGAGAGCGTGCGCAAAGCCCGGCGCATCGGCTTGGAAGCGGGCCTCAAGTACGTCTACACGGGAAACGCTCCCGGCGACGACGGCGAAAACACCTATTGCCCGTCGTGCGGACTGCTGCTCGTGGAACGACGGGGCTTCTCCTCGCGCAACCGGGCCCTGGACGACGGCCGCTGCTCCGGGTGCGGGGCCTCCATCGACGGCGTCGGCTGGAACAGGAAGGCGGGCTTCTGACTTTTCAAAACCGGAAATCGGATTCATGACACGACCACCTCCCAGCCACGTTCTCGAAACCCTTTACAGGGCCCTCCTGGACGCTTACGGCCCTCAACACTGGTGGCCCGCGAAAACTCCTTTCGAGGTGATCGTGGGAGCCATTCTCACTCAAAACACGGCGTGGAAAAACGTGACGCGCTCCATCGGGGCCCTGCGGGACGCCCGGCTGCTGGACCTGCGCTCGATCCACGAAGCGGACCCCGAGCGGTTGGCGCAGCTCGTCCGCTCGTCGGGCTACTACAATCAAAAAGCCAAAAAGCTGAAAGCCTTCTGCCGTCACGTGGTGGATCGCTGGGAAGGCCGCCTGGACCGCTTTCTGAATCAAGAGCTGGCCCCCCTGCGCGGAGAGCTCCTGAAGATCTACGGCATCGGCCCCGAAACCGCCGACAGCATCGTTCTCTACGCGGCGTTCAAGCCTTCCTTCGTGGTGGACGCCTACACCCATCGGGTCCTTCATCGGCACGGACTGGCCGACGAAGCGTACCGCTACGAATCCCTGCGGGCCCGGTTCATGGAGCACCTGGAGCCCGACACTCGCTTGTTTCAGGAATACCACGCCTTGCTGGTGCGAGTGGGGCGTCTCCACTGTCGCAAGCGTCCTTCCTGCTCTTCCTGTCCGCTGCAAGGCCTGAAACCCGAAGATGGAAACGTCAAGGAGAAGAGACATGGTCAAGATTGAAAGGATCCTGGTCCCCGTGGATTTTTCGGAAAGCTCCCAGAAAGCGGTCCTTTACGGCATCGAGATCGCCAAGAGCCGGAACGGAAAGGTTTTCTTTCTTCACGTCATTCACCGGAGGCTGGTGGATAACGTGGAGCGGCTGAGCGCCTGGGGATACAAGGGAGACGTGGTGCAGACCATGAAGAACATGGTGAGGGAGCGGGAAAACGACCTTCAATTGGCGGTCCCCGAAAAGCTCCGCCAAGGAGTCGAGGTGGAGTTTTCGGTGAAAAAAGGCAAGCCCGCCGAAGAGATCATTCAAACCGCCAGAGACCTGACCGCGGATCTCGTCGTCATGGGAACGGAAGGGCACTCGGCCCTGGCCTCCCCCCTTTTGGGAGGCGTTTCCCAGAAGGTGGTCAACCACGCCCCGTGTCCCGTCCTCGTCGTTCGTCCCTTGGAGCACGACTTCATTTCCCGAGACACCCCCGAGTCCTGAGGCGACCGGGGGGGACCCAGGCGCGAGGATCGAAATCATGAAATCCTTCCGCGGTAAAACGAACATAGTGCTCATCGGGATGCCCGGAGTCGGCAAGAGCACGCTGGGAGTCCTTTTGGCCAAACGTCTGGGATGCGCCTTCGTGGACACGGACGTGATGATTCAAACCCGGACGGGACAGCGCCTGCACGAGATCATTTCGGCTCGCGGCATAGACCATTTCAAGCATTTGGAGGAAGAATGCATCCGCGAGCTGGGCGCCCGGGAAACGGTCGTCGCCACGGGAGGCAGCGTCGTTTACAGCCCCTCCGCCATGGAAAGTCTGAAAAGCGACGGGTGCGTCCTTTGGCTGACCCTTTCCTACGAAAATCTCCTGAAGCGTCTTGGGGACCTGGACGTCCGAGGGGTGGTGCGCGGCCCAGTGCAAAGCTTGTTGGATCTGTTCGTGGAACGGGAGATTTTGAACCGGCGAT
>Ga0180430_10004117_pt1 | contig 12341 bp, 12 predicted proteins | sample SS_ome_9_FD_132999 | JGI IMG/M metagenome (GOLD analysis project Ga0180430, IMG submission 132999) | Hypersaline lake sediment archaeal communities from the Salton Sea, California, USA - SS_1_S_2 metaG | ecosystem: Environmental > Aquatic > Non-marine Saline and Alkaline > Hypersaline >... | reverse complement strand
CCCGACGCCGGCCATGCGCCGCGCCATGTACGAGGCGGAGGTTGGGGATGACGTCTATGGCGAGGACCCCACCATCAATCGACTGGAGGAACTGTCGGCCGAGAGGATGGGCACAGAAGCGGCATTGTTCGTTGCCAGCGGAACCATGGGTAATCTGGTGTCGGTGCTGGCGCACTGCACGCGCGGTGATGAGGTGATCCTGGGGGATCAGGCCCATATCTTTCGTTATGAGGCCGGCGGCGTGTCGGCATTGGGCGGCATTATGGTGCATACGGTCCCCAACAGGGACGACGGCATGCTGGACCCGGACGATGTCGAGGCAGCTTTTCGGGATACCGGCAACGATCACTTTCCCCGCACGAGACTGGTCTGTCTGGAGAACACGCACAATCGTTGCGGTGGACGGGTGCTGCGACCGTCGCAGATGGCAGAGATCAAGGCGGTTGCCGATCGTCTGGGCGTTCCGGTGCATCTGGACGGTGCGCGGATCTTTGACGCTGCCGTATCGCTGGGGATCCAAGCCAAAGAGATTGCGGCTCAGGCCGATTCGGTGCAGTTTTGCTACTCAAAGGGGCTGGCGGCGCCGGTCGGCTCGGCGGTCTGCGGAAGCAGGGCGTTTGTCCAGGAGGCACGCCGCGCGCGCAAATTGGTGGGCGGTGGCATGCGCCAGGGGGGGATTCTGGCCGCGGCCGCGATCGTCGCACTAGGGGAGATGGTTGATAGGTTGGCCGAAGATCACGCCAATGCCAAAAGGCTCGCAGAGGGGCTCAAGAGAATCGATGGCCTGGAAGTGGACCTGGATACGGTCGAGAGTAATATTCTAATGAGCGACGTGGTAGCGTCGGGGCTGACCGCAGCCAAGGTGGCAGGCGCTCTGACGTCAGCGGGAGTCAAGGTCAATGCGATGGGCCCCCAGCGCATTCGTTTCGTGACCCACTATGGTGTGGACGCTGACGATGTGGCGTATGCCATCGGCGTGGCGCAAAGCGTGTTGGATACCTTGACGTGAGGACGGCTTCCGACGGACGCAAACATGATCCACTGCTTGGCTATGCGCTGGTCGTGGCCATAGGCCTGGGTACAGTACTGCTCAGCCCAGGCGTTCGTCTGGCCGCCATGTGGGTCGCGATGATGGCGTTGGGTCTGGTCGGCTTGGGGTTGGAGGGCTCATCCGAGGGCCTGGCGCTCTCTGGGCTGGCGAGGGGTGCGTTGGTGGGGATCGTCCTCGGCGCGCCGGTCGGCGTGTTCCTGTTTCGGCCCTTGCACGGCTTTTCGGAGCGACTCTATGCGACCAGCGATCCGCTCTTGCTGTTCTATCAGACCAGCCTTGTCGGCGCGTTGGCCGAGGAGCTGTTCTTTCGCGGTGTTTTGCAGCCCAAGCGCGGTCTCTTGGTCGCGACGGCGGCCTATGCCGGTATCGGTTTGGTCTACTTTGCGCCGCATGCCCCGGTGCTGGGGATCGTGTTGGCAGTGGCCTGTATGGGTCTCTTGGGGGCCGTGTATGCGTATGTGCGGCAGCACTATGGATTGGCGGCCGCGGTGGTCTGTCATGCACTGGCTGCCTTTTTGATGAACGTGATGCCGTCACTCATTACCACTTGGCAGGGCATTCTCTGACCAGCCGCGGATCGACCCAAGTCTGGGAATGGCCTGCTATCACATTTCTGGAGGATGGGTTTGCGCCGGGCTTGGAGACGCTTGGGGTGGCTACTTGTGATGGCCTTTGCGGCTGGCGCAAGCGGGTGTGCTCCTGAGCCCGCTCTCCAAAGTCTGTCGGGTCCAGCCCGTACTCCAGCCACATCTGTCACGGGACAGCGAGCCACGTCACATCCCACAGTGGCTGCGCAGGTCGTGGTGCTCGAGACGGAGCTGCTGCAGGCGGTTACCCGCACTCCGACCCCCGGCAGTGCAAAGGCAGACACCGAGACACCGCAGATGGAACAACAGCAGCGGATCGGTTCGTCGACCCCTCGGCCGAGCCCGTCAGTCACGCCTCGAGCCGTAGCCGCTGCGACCTCTGACCCGACGGCGACGGCCACCCCGCTGTATGTGCTTCTCAGCGACGAGGAGCGGCTCAGGGACTATGTACGACCGACGCGCACGCCTTGGCCTGTTCCCACGGCCATGCCCCCGGGGCTCGTGGGCAGAATCGGCTTTCGGGCGCGCTTGATCGGAAGCACGACCAGAACGTATGTCGTGAACCCCGATGGCAGCGAGTTGGCGTACATGACGGTACCGTGGTGCTACCCCGCCATGCTGCATCTGGATAGCGAGGCGCCTCGCCAGGGCGCGCGTGTGGTGCAGGACAGAGGTCGGCACGGACTCGATCTGTTCCTGCTACAAGCCGACGGACGACGCGATCAGCTCACGTTTGTGGGAGAGGGAGAGGCTTTCGACCCGGCCTGGTCGCCCTGGGGAGATCGCATCGTCTTTAGCTCGAACCAGCAGGGCGACGACGATATCTTTTGCGTGGTCTTTGGCAATCCGAACGATCCCAAACCACGCACAGAGCAAATGACGCCGACGGACGACTGGCAGTCGGAAAAGCATCCCAGCTACTCTCCCGAGGGGACGCAGGTAGTGTACTATTCCAATGCCACGGGACTGCGCCAGCTCTGGATCGCGGATACCAGTGGGGAATCTCCTCCACGATGCCTTGAGATGAGCGGGGAGTGCTGGGATCCAGTCTGGTTCAAGTAGCGGGCTGTGGCGTATTTGCCCCTGCCCAGCGCCAAAGGCATAATGGCTGTCGCGTCGGAGCGGGGCTGACCCAAAAACGCAGCTGACCCCAAAATCGCAACGCGCATCGAAAGGATGACGATGGATAAGCAGATTGAGCAGTTGAACGTACTGGATGCCGCTGAGAGGCAGACTGCACTGCAGACTTTGGTTGCGGCCTTGCGTGCCGGCGAGATCGAGGTTGCGTCGCAGGGCGAGCAGTTCAATATGCACAGCCACACCTTTTTTTCGTACAACGGCTATGGTCTCTCGCCCTCGGGCCTGGCCTGGTTGGCCAGGGCGTCGGGATGGGAGGCATTTGCCAAGGTCGACTTTGATGTGCTCGATGGGATCGACGAGACGCTTTGCGCCGCCGACCGAGTAGGCATCCGGGCTGCAGCCGGGGTCGAGACCCGTCTCTATCTGGCCGAGATGGCCGACTGGGAGTTTAACTCCCCTGGCGAGCCGGGCGTGCTCTATTTCGTTGGCATGGGTTTTGGCAGCGAGAAGGTTCCGCACGAGGCCAGAACGGCCATCGGCGAGATGCGTGAGCGGGCGTCGGTCCGCAACGAGGGGATGGTCCAGCGGCTCAATGCCTATCTCGATCCGGTCGCCATCGACTATCGGCGGGACGTGCTGCCGCTTACGCCCTCTGGGAACGCGACGGAGCGACACATGTTGGTGGCCTATGATGTCGCGGCGAGGCAGCGGTTTTCGAATCGCCAAGCCTTGCTGGCCTTTTGGGCCCAGAAGCTGTCGATGACGCAGGATGCCGTAGACGCCTTTATGGGCGATGAGCCCTATCCGCATGACGCCGTCCGCTCGCGGCTGATGAAGCGCGGTGGAGTCGGCTATGTTCAACCTAGTGCCGACTCTTTCCCTGCACTGGCCGATGTCAACGCGGCCATGATCGCCTGTGGCGCGGTCACGAGCTATGCTTTCCTGAATGGTGAGAGCGAGGGGGAGCAACACCTTGAGGAGCTGTTCGAGTTGCTGATGGCGCAGGGAATGTCGTCGCTGACGGTCATCCCGGATCGCAACTGGAACTATGACGATAGCGCGGTGCGCGCCTGCAAGGTGGCCAAGCTGGATGCCTGCATGGCCTTGGCGCGGCGACTCGACTTGCCGGTCATTGTGGGGACCGAGATGAACAAGCCGGGCCAGCGGCAGATGGATGACTTTCAGGCTGAGCCGCTCAAGCCGTACTGGGGCGTATTCCAGGATGGGATGCGCTTTGTCTATGGACACACCTTTATGCTGCGGACGCAGGACAAGGGCTTTCACAGCGCCTGGGCCCAGTCGGCGCTGCACGAGAGGGCAGAGCGGAACGCGTTCTATACGCGAGTGGGTGAGCTGGCCACGCCAGGCGTAGAGCTATTGGCTCGAGCCCAGGCGTGGGACGCGGACCGCGAGCCCGATTGGTATCTGGCCGAACTAGCGAAGCAGAGCTAGCCGCAGGTCAGCGCGAAAAGGCGATGCGCTCGATCTCTTCTTGAGTGATGCCCCCCTCCTCGATATGCCGACGCAGGTCCTCGACCTGTTGGGCGAGAGGCTGGGGGGCGATTTGCTGCAACAGACCCTTGTGTTGTGGAAGCGAAGTGGCCAGGTCCGGTTGTTGGCCGTGCAGCAAGTCGGTGACAGCCTTGAGCGCGTGGCTGTTTGTGGGAAGCGCTTGGTGGCTCTCTTCGATATAAAAGGTACTCACGCCGGCCTTGACGGCCGACCAGAGAGGAACGGTGCTGTCTCCCGAGCTCTCGCCGGTTTGTTCATAGACTTCGGTGTACTCTGGTGGGCCGTCATAGTAGGGTGAGTCTCTGTCGGGCTGCCAGACGTCAGTGAGTGTGCGACGGTGGCACCCCGCGATCTGGAAAAGTGGCGCCTGCGGATCGGATTGCGCCACCGTCTGGTGCCACTGGCGCGCAAGCTCCAGATAGTCCTGGCGTATGACCGACAGGCCCCAGTCCTTGGCGTTGTATAGGTCCCAGTTGGCCGGATAGCTCCGCTCGAGATCAAATAGGTCCTGAGGAGGCGGAAGCAACTGGTAGGTCGAGGGCAGATTGGCAAAGAGCGTGACGACATCGTTGGCGGGATGGAGGGCCTGAACGAAACGACTGCTGTCCGTCTGGCATGAGAACAGCGGAATGGTCAGCGGGCTTCCGTAGTAGGGCGTGGCCAATGTGATGATCTGGGCGAGTTGCTCCGCGGCCCTGGGGTATAGCGCGGCATAGGTATGGGCGAGCATGCCGCCCATGCTGTGGCCGACCAGGGCAAATCGCCGGTCCGGCTCTGCCTGCGACCAGCGCTGTAGCGAGTCGGCGAGGATGTGGGCGTTCCACTCTAGCGGCCGCCGCCAGTCGTAGGGGAACTCGTACAGCCGGGTCTCACGGGCAAGTGTCAGGATGAGCTTGAGGTAGCTCATCTTTTCGATGCCCACCGGCACAATGTCGACGTCTGGGGAGCGATCTCGCTCGCCGTTCCCGTCTAGCTCAAGCAGGTTAATCTGGCCGTCGAGAAGAATGGTGGGGTTGAACCAGATGGTGGTGCTGATGCCGCGGGTGGAGGCCAGCAAAGAGCCCATCACGCCAGGCAATAGCACAGTGGCGATGTTGGCATCGCGGTTGGCCGGCTCGTCCAAGAGTGCGCGGACCTCGGCCGCATTGCGGTTTCCCAGGATCAGATCGAGCAGGCGCTCTGGGGTTCGCGTTCCCGCCAGATGCTGCAGCCTAGAGGCGGGCAGTACATCGAGCCTATTCAGCAGCCAATGGGTGATTGAGCGGCTGAGATCCATAGCGGGCCTCCTGGGCCATGCGTGATGGTGGGCCAAGCGGTGAGGAGCAGGTCCCAACGGGCTGTGTGTGGATGGAACGGGCCAGCGATACTGAGATGATAGCACAGCCGCGCTGGGCGGCAAGCCAGTCTGGGGCTGCTGCTGGCTGGACTAGATCTCCAGCGTCAGGCCGTCATAGGCGAACCGGTAGTGGGCTGGCAGTCCTGGCTGGAGTGCCTGATAGTCGATATCGTGGGCCATGTGCGTGAACAGGCAGTGACGTGGTGCGATTTGCTCTGCATAGGCCAGGCTCTCTTGGAGGCAAAGGTGACTGCCGTGGGGACGGAGGCGAAGGCAGTTGAGCACCAACAGGTCGAGGCCGGCAAGCAGCGCTAGCGAGCTCTCGGGGATGTGTTTGACATCTGGGAGGTAGGCCAGCCCGCCGATGCGATAACCCAGCGCCTTTTTGAGGTTGCCATGCTCGACGGGAATCGGCACGATGTTCGATCCGGCGATCCGGAGCGGGCCTTGTACTGGATGGGGGCGCAGGGCCGGGATTCCTCCGCCGATATAGTCGGCGCTGGGCGAAAAGATGTAGGCAAACGAAGTCCGCAGAATGTCCAACGTCTCGCGCGAACCATAGATATCGATCGCATCGTCCTGATGGCGGCAGTAGGAGCGAATGTCCGGCAGGCCATATATGTGATCCGCATGTCCATGTGTAAAGAGCACCGCATCGATGCGCTTGATGCGATTCGTGAGCATCTGCTGCCGGAAATCTTGCGAGGTATCAACAAGGAACGACGCCGACTCGGTCAATACGTGCAGTGACGACCGGCTGCGTCGGTGCCGGGGATCGATGGCTGCTTTGCGGCAGACGTCGAGCGGGCAACGCGCATAGTCATCGAGAAGACAGTCGATTGTGGGGACGCCATGTGACGTTCCGGTGCCTAGAAAAGTGATCTGCATCGTGACTCTGTTCTGGCGGATCTGTCGGATCGCACAGTTTGCGATTATACTATATTGCGAACTCGCCAGGAAACCATTTTCGGGAGGACGGGATGCATTTTCGAATTGCGACCTTTAACGTGAACTCGGTGCGCGTGAGGTTGGCACAGGTGATTGCATGGCTGGGAGATAACCAGCCGGATGTGCTGTGCCTGCAAGAGACCAAGGTGCAGGACAAGGACTTTCCCAGAGAGCCATTTGAGCAGGCCGGCTACCATGTGGTGTTTCGGGGGCAGAAATCGTATGCAGGGGTGGCAATCGTCAGCCGAGAGCCGTTGCAGGAGGTCAGTTTCGGTCTAGAGGACGACGGACCTTCCGACGAAGCACGCCTGGCGCGGGGGCGGGTCGGTGAGATCGAGGTGCTCAATACTTATGTGCCCCAGGGCCGGGAACTCGACCACCCCATGTTCCCGTACAAGCTCGAATGGTTCGCGCGGGTGCGCAAGCTCATGGACACACAGTACGATCCCTGCAGATCGCTGGTGTGGGTAGGAGACCTCAACGTTGCCCCTGAGGATATAGACGTCCATGATCCAAAGGGTCTCGCCAAGCATGTGGATGTGCATCCCGACGCCAAGGCGGCGCTCGAGGGGGTGCGGACCTTTGGGTTTGTGGACTGCTTTCGGCTGCACCACGACGGAGAGGCGGGGCAGTATACGTATTGGGACTATCGCGCGCGTGATCCGATCGAGCGCGGTGTCGGCTGGCGAATTGACCATATCTGGGCCACAGAATCGCTTGCGCAGCACTGTGTTGGCTGCTGGATTGATGTCGAGGCACGCAAGGCAGAGCGTCCCTCGGACCATACGCTGCTAGTCGCCGATTTCGAGCTGCCGGAATGAGCGAAAGGGTGCGCGATCTGCCGAGCGGTGTCGTTGGGGTCGTCGGCTGGCACAACAGTGGCAAGACGCGGCTGATCGAGCAGCTGGTGCGCCGCGCCAAGCAGCGGGGCTATTGCGTGTCGGTGCTCAAGCACACACGCGGCTCGATTTCCTTGGATCGACCGGGGAGCGACACCTCGAAGCTGATGGCGTCTGGCGCGGACTCGGTGGCGATTGCGGGACCGGAGGGAATGGCCAGCTGGCGTCGCTGGGACGTCGAGCCCGAGCTGCGGCAGCTGCTGGAGAGCATGTCGGAGGGCGTGGACCTGCTGCTCGTGGAAGGCTACAAGCGTGCTGAGATACCACGCATTGAGGTGCGGCGCGTGGCGTTGGGCGGCGCTCGCATTGTGGATGACAGCGATCTGCTGGCACTGGTCACCGATGAGGACGTGCCAGTGGGGTGTCCCTGCTTTCGGGCCGAGCAAGCGGATGCGGTCTGGGCAGAGGTCGAGCGAAAGGTGTTGCGACATGAATAGAGGTTGGCTCACATTGGCGCTATCGCCCAGGGCCAAAGCGCAGGCGTCAGAACCAGTACCCCGCGCGACAGTATCCTATGCCAAGAGCAAGGATGAGGTATGGGAGCTCCATGGCACGCCAGACTGGCTCAGCGACCGGTCGTGTCTGAGCGGTCGCCTTGCTGGCGAGTGAGTAGTGCCATGAGGACCAGGATTGTGACGCCGACGGCGGCCAGGATGCCGAGCTTGAGCAGACGCGAGGAGACCAGCAGAGCTACGGCCCCCAGTGTGAGCGTAACCCCATAGTAGACGAGGACGATGCGTTGCGGAGGCCAACCGAGGTCGGCGAGACGAAAATGCAGGTGTCCGCGGTCTCCGAGGCCTGGCGAGCGCTTGCTGCGCCAGCGGGAATAGATCTGCCAGGCAAAGTCGACAATCGGGAGCCAGAGTAGCAGTAGGGCACTGGCCACTTTGGCACCAGAGACGATGGAAAGCATGGCGAGGCCAAAGCCGAGGACATAGGCGCCGCCCCCCAGGAACACCCGGGCCGGAAACCAGTTGTAGGGCAGGAATCCCAGACAACACCCCAGAAGGGCAAGGGGCAGAAGTGCGACACTGTGCTGACCGAGGCGCATCATGTGAGCAAAGAGGACCAGTGAGGCAATGGCCGTGATACCGGTGGCCAGTCCGTCGAGGCCGTCGACGACGTTGACGGTGGATGTCATGCCCAGCGTCCAGACCAGTGTGATGGGGAGCATCAGGTACCAGTCGACTTGGAGTTGCGTGCCGCTAAAGGGTTCATTGAACAGCTCGATGAACACACGGTGGAGGATGGCCACCAGGGCTGCGAGCGTCAGGCCGAGCAGCTGCGGACCCGACTTTAGTTGGAAGCGGTCGTCAAGCAGGCCGGTGATCCAGGCAATGGCCATGGCCAGAATGATGCCCACCAAGCGAGTGATCTCGAGTGGATCGTTCCGCGAGATGGGCAAGAGCAAGGTGGCAAGCGCCGCCAGCGCGAATCCTGGGAACAGACCCAGGCCACCCAGGCGCGATATCTCGCCCAAATGACGGCGTCTGCCGCCGGGGCGATCAACGATGCCGAAACGTTTGCCGAGGCGTATGGCGAGCGGCGTTACTAGCGCCACCGTCCCTGCGCTGATGAGGAGCACCACGAGATAGGGCCACGAGGACATGGGCATGCATCAGGCGGTGCCGAACTGTCGGTCGCCCGCGTCTCCCAGACCTGGCACGATGTACCCTGCGGGAGGATCTCCAGCCGTGAGCGGCTCTGGTGTCAGGTGGTCGTCGATGGCGGCGATGTGGACGTCGACGTCAGGATGTGCCTCGGTCAGGGCCTGGATGCCCTCTGGGGCGGCGATCAGACCGACGAACTTGACGCGTTGCGCTCCCCAACGCTTGAGAATGTCGATGGTGGCGACGGCCGAGCCCCCGGTGGCCAGCATTGGATCGAGAACAAGGCAGACTTGGACGGTGGGATTGACCGGCAGCTTGTTATAGTACTCGACGGGCTGCAGTGTGTCGTGGTCGCGGTAGAGGCCGATGTGCCAGACCTCGGCGCCGGGGACTAGTTCCCAGAATCCGTCGACCATCCCGAGACCGGCTCTCAGAATGGGCACCAGGCCGATCTTTTCAGCCACCTCGCAGCCTGTGATTTCGGCCAGTGGGGTGGTGGCTGGCCGCGGACTGAGCGCCAGGTCTCGAGTGGCCTCGTAGGCCATGAGTTGGGTGATCTCTCGGACCAACTCGCGGAACTTTTTCGGCTCGGTGTGGATGTCTCGCAGCAGCGTGAGCTTGTGCTTGACCAAAGGATGTTCCGAGGGAAAGACACGGGCGCTAGGGGTCATTTGCTTGCCGCCTCCTTGAAGAAGAGGGGGTAGCGGATGCTACCCCCTCCGTACGATCCCAGCCTAGGAATTGGCTTCGTCCTTGAGCAGTCGTTGCCACTCTTGGTCGATCTTTTCCTGAATCTCGTCAAGGATCCACGTGTTGGCCGGGCGGAACAGGTGACGGAAGCGTCCCTGCGCCTTGAACCAGTCCTGGACCGGCTTGATATCACGTGGCTTGTAGTTGACCTTGAACTTGCCATTGTCCACTTCATAGAGCGGCCAGTAGCAAGTATCGGCGGCCAACTTGGCGATCGAGAGGCTTAGCTCACTGGGGTAGCGCCAGCCGCGTGGGCAGGGGGTCAGGATGTTGAGCACAGCCGGACCATCCGCCGCGACGGCCTTTTTGACCTTGGTCATGAGGTCGCGGTGGTTGTGGGGTGAAGCCTGGGCGACATAGGGTATGTCGTGGGCTGCCATGATGCGCGTGAACGGCTTGCGCCACTGCACCTTGCCAGGGATAACCTTGCCGGCGGGCGAAGTGGTCGTGCTGGCGCCACGCGGGGTGGCGCTGGAGCGCTGGATACCCGTGTTCATGTAGGCTTCGTTGTTCAGACAGACATAGATGAACTTGTGCCCCCGCTCCAATGCACCCGAAATGAACTGAAAACCGATGTCATACGACGCGCCATCGCCGCCAAAGGCCAGGAACACAATCTCTTGGTCCTCGGCGATCTTGCCGCGGCGCTTGAGGGCCTTGTAGGCGGCCTCGACACCAGAGATCGTTGTGGCGGCATTCTCAAAGGCTGTATGGATCCAGGGGACGGTCCATGAGGTAAAGGGATAGACTGTGGTCGACACCTCGAGGCAGCCGGTAGCGTTAGAAAGCACAACTGGCTGGTCGATGGCGTGCAAGATCTGGCGGATAGCTGTCGGCTCGGCGCAGCCGCCGCAGAGGCGATGCCCCGGGACGAGCTGTTCGTCGTTCCCGACGATATCCTTGAGTCTGATACGTATTTTCTCGGCCATTGTCGATACTCCTTGATGATCCTTTTGTGCCCCAGCGAGGCCGGGGCACCGGTTGGGTGCGACTAGCCGCGCAGACCCAGATACCGGACGACATCGCCACGGTCTCCAGAGGAGTCCATAGCCTTCAGGTCGTCATAAACGCTCTTGATCATGGGTGGGGTGCAGTCGCGCCCACCAAGGCCATAGATATAGTTGACGATGGCCAGGTCAGAGACGCCGGCGTTGTACAGAGCCGATGTGATGTCAGTAAAGACCGGCCCCATGTTGTTCGGTGTGCCAAACGAAATGGCGCGGTCCATGACGGCGACTGCCTTGCAGCCCCTGATTGCCTCGATGAGAGCCTCGGCCGGGAAGGGACGGTAGAGGCGAAGCTTGACGATCCCCGCCTTTACGCCTGCGGCGCGAAGGCCTCGGGCGACCGAGCGCGCGGTGCCCGCAGCCGAACTCATGACCACGATGGCGTATTCGGCATCGTCCATGCCCCAGGTGTCGACCAGTGGCTGAGGACGTCCGGTGAGTTGGGCATAGGCGTCGCATACTTCTTGGATGACGGGAATAGCGTTGTCGAGGGCCTCGCTCTGCTGACGCTTGTGCTCAAAGTAGTAATCCGTAAAGTCCCAGGCGCCCATGGTAACGGGCGAAGCCACGTTCAGCAAGTAGTGTTCGGGCTCGTAGGAGCCGACAAACGCTTGCACGGCGTCATCCGGGAGAATACCGACGCGCTCGACGCCGTGACCGGTGATAAAGCCATCCTGGCAGCTCATCATCGGCGTGAGAATCCGAGGGTCCTCGGCAATCTTGAGGGCTTGGATGGTATTGTCATAAGCCTCTTGGCCCGTCTCGGCATAGAACTGCATCCAGCCCGAATCGCGGGCACCCATCGAGTCCGAGTGATCGCAGTGAATGTTGAGGGGGCTGGAGAGCGCGCGGTTGACCACCGTCAGAACGATGGGCAGGCGCATTCCGGAGGCGATATAGAGCATTTCCCACATCAGTGCCAGACCGTTGGCAGCGGTGGCCGTCATGACGCGGGCGCCGCCGGCCGATGCGCCAACAGAGGCGCTCATCGCGGCGTGCTCACTCTCGACCGGAACAAACTCGGTGTTGACGATGCCGTCGGCGACGTATTGTGAAAAGTTCTGGACTACCGCAGTCTGCGGCGTGATGGGGTAGGCGGCGACCACGTCAGGGTTGATCTGACGCATCGCCTGCGAGACCGAGTTGGCCCCATCCAGAGGCATATATGTGCTTTCGACCATTTCTAGTTCCTCCCTGTGGGGTGGCAATCAGTTGGTGAACTCGGACTCGGGCACCATCTGGATGACCTTGCCCATTTCGCCCGTGATGCTGTGCGGCTGTTTGATATTGGCGGGACACTGATCCATGCAAACACCGCAGCCCTTGCAATGCTCATAGTCAAATCCTACGACTTTGCCGTCCTCGACGGTTACGGCTGCGTCAGGGCATACGATCCAGCAGATCAGGCATTGACGGCACTGGTCGAGATCGCGAACCGGCCGAAGTGTGCGCCAGGTGCCTGTGATGTAGGTCACCGAATTGCCGCTGTCAGTTACCACGCCGCCGACGCTGGCCTGCTGCCAAGGCAGATCCAACCGGGGAGCCTCTTTTTGGGACATCT
>Ga0180430_10004116_pt1 | contig 12345 bp, 6 predicted proteins | sample SS_ome_9_FD_132999 | JGI IMG/M metagenome (GOLD analysis project Ga0180430, IMG submission 132999) | Hypersaline lake sediment archaeal communities from the Salton Sea, California, USA - SS_1_S_2 metaG | ecosystem: Environmental > Aquatic > Non-marine Saline and Alkaline > Hypersaline > Sediment... | reverse complement strand
GATTGAGGGTTGAAACTCACCCTCATGAAGCTGGAATCCGTAGTAATCGCGGATCAACATCCCGCGGTGAATATGCCCCTGCTCCTTGCACACACCGCCCGTCAAACCATGCGAGTTGGGTTTAAGTGAGGATGTAGTACTTTGCTGCGTTCAAACTTGGGCTTAGCAAGCGGGGTTAAGTCGTAACAAGGTATCCGTAGGGGAACCTGCGGATGGATCACCTCCTAAGAAAATATGGTAGGGTGGACTAAACACTATAAACACACGAAGATCAACTCTCATTATTGAGATTAGAAATAATGATGCCGAGCTCTAAAGAGAATGCATTGGGTTGCATTATCTGTTAAATGGGCCGGTAGATCAGCGGAAGATCGCCTGCTTTGCAAGCAGGAGGCCATGGGTTCAAATCCCATCCGGTCCATAGAATCTTCCAAAGAAGAGCATATGCCGCCATCTAAATTCAAAGAGTTTAGATGGTTAGAACGTAGACCTAGCAGAAGCGCACTGCAATGAAGGTCAATGATCGTTTACCATTGCAGGAGTATTTGCAATGGGATACATACGCAACCTGGACGTAAGTTGAGTTAGCAGCTACGCCATTTGGTGGATTGCTCGGCTCGAGAGCTGAAGAAGGCCGTGCCAAGCCGCGATATTACTCCGTGTAGGCGCAAGGAGCCGTTGATGCGGAGATAGCCGAATGGGACATCCCATTGCTTAGGCAATACTCACGAATGTGAGGAGGCACCTGCCGGATTGAAGCATCCTAGTAGGCAGAGGAAAAGAAATCAAATGAGATTGGGTGAGTAAAGGCGATCGAAAACCCAATAGGGCAAACCGAATCCCATAGCGACGAGTTATGGGAGATGTGGTGTTTGGACTCTTTTACTTCCTAACTGTGTAACTTGAAGTCTTCTGGAACGAAGCACGATAAAGGGTGATAGTCCCGTAAAGGTAAAACAGTGGAAGATTTTAGAGTATCCAGAGTAGCATGCGTTGGATATCGCGTGTGAATATGGGAGGCATAAACTTCCAACCCTAAATACATCTCGAGACCGATAGCGCAGTAGTAGCGTGAGTGAAAGTTGCAAAGTACCCCTTGCGGGAGGTGCAAAGAGCATGAAATCAAATGGTTACAGACTGATAAGGCATGAAAGCGAAGAAGCCAGTAATGGTGGAGCGGTGTCTTATCGTTCGTTTCGAATAATGAGCCAGGGAGTTCTTGGTAATGGCGAGGTTAAGGATGAAGAATCCGTAACCGTAGCGAAAGCAAGTGTCCGCAGGTAACAAGGGACAGGGTGTGCTCGCCTGTAGTCATTATTGGGATACCCGAAGCCAGTCGATCTATGCGTGGCCAGGTTGAAGCCCTATGAAAATGGGGTGGAGGACCGAACAGGTACTGATGTGCAAATCGTTCTGATGAGCTGCGTATAGGGGCAAAAGACCAATCTAGACTGGGAATAGCTGGTTCCCCCCGAGACTACTCGCAGGTAGACCTCTGTGGAGATTGAATGTGAGGTAGAGCACCAATTGGGTGTTTAGGGGAAGAAATTCCTCGGCACCTTGTTGAACTCCAAATGTGCATTCATCGAAGAAGCAGGGTAGTGAGGGCATCTGGGGTAATCTTGATGTCCAAAAGGGAAACAACCCAGCCTTATGTTAAGGTCCCTAAGTGCTGACTAAGTGTGATAGATAAAGAGTGTATATTACCCAAGACAACCAGGAGGTTGGCTTAGAAGCAGCCATCCTTTAAAGAAAGCGTAACAGCTCACTGGTCAAGGTCGTATGCCTCGAAAATGGACGGGGCTAAGTCAGTCACCGATACATAAGCGCACCGATCACGGTGATCGAGTAGGGGGGCGTCGTGCGTGGGTAGAAGCTTGGTTGTAAGATCAAGTGGACCGCGTTCGAACGAGAATCCTGGCAAAAGTAGCAGCTAAAGTAGAGTGAGAATCTCTACCACCGGAAGGGCTAGGGTTCCTCGACGATGTTTATCAGTCGAGGGTTAGTCGGTCCTAAGGCTTATCTTAATCGAATAAGTCGAAAGGGAAACAGGTTAATATTCCTGTACTTAGTATACATTTGTCTAGGTCTTGACGCATTCGGGTAGATTTTGCAGGTTTGTCTGCCTGTTCAAGCGAAATATGCTGAGGGAGTACCGTAATGGTGAGAACTTGGCTAATGCGTGATGAGTCTACCGTTCTTAGGTGGATAAGGTTGAACCCAAGTGCCCGTGAAAAGAGACTTAGGATGTAGTATGCTAATCCGTACCGAGAACTGACACAGGTGCCCCTGGCTAAGAAAGCTAAGGTGTGTCGGTTTAATTTAGGCAAGGGAATTCGGCAAAATAGTCCCGTACCTTTGGCAGAAGGGATGCCTGCTTTGTGAAAAGCAGGTCTCAGTAACAAGGGGGCTCCGACTGTTTAATAAAAACACAGGTGACCGCGAGTCCGAAAGGATGTGTATGGTCGCCGAATCCTGCCCAGTGACGGTATCTGAAAATCCTATTCAAGGGAACGAAGGACCGTTAAACGGCGGGGGTAACCATGACCCTCTTAAGGTAGCGTAATACCTTGCCGCTTAATTGGCGGCTTGCATGAGTGGCTTAACGAGAGCCCTACTGTCCCTGCCTAAAGACCGGTGAAATTGACTTACTGGCGCACAGTCCAGTACCTTCTAGAAGGAAGCGAAGACCCCGTGGAGCTTTACTACAGCCTGTTGTTGTGATACGGTAATTGATGTGAAGCGTAGGTGGGAGCCGTCGAAGCATGGACGCTAGTTCATGTGGAGGCACCAATGGGACACCACCCTTCTTTTATCGCCTCACTAACCAGAAATGGAACACCAATAGGTGGGTAGTTTGGGTGGGGCGCCACACGCTCAAAAAGGTATCAAGCGTGCCCAATGGTCACCTCAAGGAGTTCAGAACTCTCCTGTAGAATGCAAGGGTAAAAGGTGGCTTTACACGGGTTGAAACAATAACAATCCGTGTTGCGAAAGCAGGGCCTAGCGAACCAATCAACCTCGTTTATGGGGGTGATTGATCTCAGAAAAGTTACCCCGGGGATAACTGAGTTGTCTTCAGTAAGAGCCCATATCGACCTGAAGGCTTGCTACTTCGATGTCGTCTCTCCGCATCCTGGTGGTGCAGCAGCTGCCAAGGGTGAGGTTGTTCGCCTATTAAAGCGGATCGTGAGATGGGTTTAGACCGTCGTGAGACAGGTTTGTTGCTAACTTCTAGAAGCGTTTGATGTTTGAGGGGAAAGGCCCCTTAGTACGAGAGGAACAGGGGCCTGCAGCCACTAGTTTACCAGTTGTCCGACAGGGCAACGCTGGGCAGCCACGCTGTAAAGGATAAATGCTGAAAGCATCTAAGCATGAAACCTACCCCAAGACGAGACATCATAGAGCTCGAGTAAAAGACTCGTTTGATAGGGTTAGGGTGTACGCATGGAGCTTCGGCGACATGTTCAGCCCGTAACTACTAAACGCTCATGTGCTAACTCAATCGTTAAACAGGTTGCGCGTGCATCATCATATCATACTAAAGATGGTTTGACGGTCATAGCGGTAGGGAAACACCCGGTCTCATTTCGAACCCGGCAGTTAAGCTTACCTGCGTAATACTTGGTACTATGGTGCGAGAGCCCATGGGAAGATTACCCTCTTAAGAGGGCTGGAACTCTTGGCCTAGGTGGAGAGCCTCAGTTTAGTTTTTCGGAACTTTTCTGCGGTAAACTCCGCTGCTTGAAAGTCATCCGTTCCTGGTACGCTGTCAAACCATCCTTCATTTCACTTTTTTTTGGATGGTTTCTATTTTTTATAGTATTAATTTGTTATCTTTGAGTGATGAGTAGGTTTTGTGTTTCTTTTGAAAAGATGGTTAATTCTGTTTTTTCACCTCAAAGGAATGAATGTGTGCTTGTAGTAACTGATGAACCGGTTTCTTCTTTTTATGATTCGGTTGATTGGGTGAATCGTCGTAGTGTTGCGTTTGAATGGTATCAACAGATACAGAATATAGGTAAAAAAAAAGGTTTTTTTGTTGATTTTATAACGTTTGATGCAGTTGATGAGCATAATAAGTTGATTGATGCAAAGATTTTGAATAAGTTAGCAGAGTTTAATATTATTATTGCATTGACTGAATTTTCTATTACAAGTTCATTATCATACTTAATTAAAAGGAATCCAGGAAGAATTCGCTGTGCAAGTCTTCCTCAGGCAGATATATTTCATTTTGAAAATATGTACTATATGACGTATGATATGGTTTCGACGTATGCTCATACGTTAAGATCTGTTTTAACTGATGCGATTGGTGCTGATATTTTATTTTCTACTGGTGATTCATTGTATATTGATTTAAGGAATAGAATAGGTGGTGCGGATGATGGGTTGTGTCGTGAAGCAGATCATTTGATTAATCTTCCTAGTGGGGAAGGATTTTGCGCACCATATGAGGGTGTTGATGATGAGCGAAAGGAATTTGGTGTGAGTAAAACGCAAGGAATTCTACCGATTTTTTTTCAGGGTAAAGTCATAAAAGCTGAAGTGGTTGAGAATGTTATTGTTGGGTTGACTGGTCCTTCTAGAGAGGTAGAGCAATTGGAAGATGTGTTTTCTGTGCATCCTCATCGGAAGAATATTGCGGAACTTGGTATTGGGTGTAATCCACAGGTTGCGGTGACAGGTAATCCGTTTATTGATGAAAAAGCGGGGGTGCATATTGCGTATGGGATGAGTCGTCATTTGGGGGGAAAAATTGATTGTGATCTTCATTATGATCTTGTGTTTGCAAAAGGTTGTGAGGTGGAGGTTGAGCAGTTGCAGTTGTTGTTTGCTGATGAATCTTCATTTGAAGTTGTTCAAAAAGGAAGGATAAAGTATGATGTGCTGCAATGATTTTTTTTTAATTTGGTATGAGTTTTCTTGATTTGCTTATGTAGAGGAAGAGTAGACTTGGGCCAAGGATCCAGGCTGCGAAGAGGAAGAGTTTGCTGAATCCAGCAATAGTGAGAAGTGGTCCACTGATGAATTCTCCTATGAGTTCTCCGCTGTTCATGAAGCTTATCAGTAGTGAGAATTGGATGGCACTTATTTTGAAGTTGGTAATGTCCATAGATGTTGCTAGTAGGACACTGAAGAGTCCGCCGTTAAGGAATCCAAGTAGTCCATAGATGGGGAGCAGAATGCTCCAGGTGTTCACTAGGAGAAGCAGAACTGTTGCGATGATGCTGAGGCTAACTATGAGAAGCAGTGTTTTTTGCCTTCCGATTTTATCTGAGAGTGTGCCACAGGTAATTGAACCGATAACTCGTGAAACAGTGAAAACAGTGGTTATTAGACCGATTTGAGAGATGCTTAGTTCTAGTTGAATGCTCATGAAGAGTGGGACCGCTAGGGTGATAATTCCGCTGTTAATGGAGAGAATTGGTAGGAGCAATGCGATTGCTTGTGTCTTTTTTTGTTTGAATTCTTTTTTTAGTATTTTTAGAACTTGGTTTTTTCTGTTGAAATAGGATGGTTTTTTTGTAAGAAAAGCGATGAATAAGATGCTGAGGTTGAGTGTTCCTGCGGTTAGAAACGAGATGGTGTATTCATTATGTTCAGCAATAAAGGAGAGGAGTGGTGCTCCTATTGCAATACCAGAAAAGAGCCCAGCCATCATGAACCCATTGATTTTTCCATGTTCTTTTTTCTTTGTTGTATCAATGGCCCATGCGTCGGTAGATACATCAAGGAATCCGATGCCGCATTGTGCGATAATGATGAGAAGAATAAAAAGAAAAAGTATGGTATTTGGGGTGATTATACTGAGGAGGAGTAGGGAGATTGAGGAGATGATGCCTCCTAGAATAGTGAATGTTTTCAGGTTGATTGATTGTATCGTGTTGATGATATATCCAAATATGAATTTGAGTGCCCAGGGTAGCATTGCAAGTGCGGCAATCATTGTTGTAATAGCTGGAGAAAAACCTGTTTCGAGGAGATAAATTGGGATGAGAACTGTAGTGATGGATAATTGTATTCCTTCTGTGAAATAGAGGCTTGTGAAGAGAATATATTTTGCGAATGGCTGCTGCTGGAGATCAAGCATGAATCCGCCCCTATGTTACGTTGTATATTAACCATGAATATATTAAAATTTATATTTTTCTATAAAATAGTGTGTTTTGTTGTTTTTAATTCTTTATATTGCTGGTTTTGTGCCTATGAGAAGACATTTTTTGTTGGTGAATGGTACAGATTTGGTTTTAATTTGGTAGTTTTTTTGTTTATAGAATGTTATCACGTGTTGGAGGTTCCATTGAAGAAATCCTTTGGACTCAAATAAAATGATTTTTCCTGATGGTTTGAGGACTCGATGGATTTCTGTGAGGGTGTCATCGAGTTGGTGTTGTGGGATGCAGTATAGGAATTGACTGGAGATGATGCGATCAAAATAGCTGGTTTTGAAAGGAAAGGGTTTTGTGAGGTCAGCTTGAAGAAAAGTAATTTTTTTTTGCTGCTGTTCGATGATTGCGTTGTTTTGAGCGTTTTGCAAGGTATTTCCAAAGAAGTTGATTTTCATTTCTTCATTGAACCGGGAGAGCATTCCTTGGTTGTTCTCATGATATTTATCCAGGGCATAGATTTTCCCGGTGGTCAATGTTTTTGAGAAACCAATTGCGATGTATCCTGCACCTGTTCCGATATCAGCTATGATTTCTGTTCCATTAAGCTTAGCGTGTTTTATCATTTGTTGCAGTGTTTTGTGTCTAAATAGATTAAATCGATGTTTGAATCGAATTACAATAAAATAGAGATAGAGGGGGATAGTTATGAGAAGGAGTACTGCGAAAAGAAGTTCTCCAAGAAATACGAGAAGGAGGATAGCAAGACAGAGGAGAAGTAAACCATTGATGAGCAGGAGGAGGCTAGAAAGAGGGTAACCATAATTAGTTGAGGATTTCATAAATATTCCTTTTTTTGGTATTTACAGATCTTTTTTAATGCAAGTCCCTTAGATGAGTGTAGGTGATAGTGGGAAATTGTTTTAATATGTTCTGTTTTAGTAATGGATATTGTTGTTGTTTTAATGTGTCTGATATGGCAAGTGTCAAGGTGTTGTTTCTATAATAAAAAAAGGGTTCTTGGGCAAAGAGTTTTTGAAAGATTGTTGAATTGGTTTTAATTGCGTAGATATCTGAGAAATAGGGTGAGGTTTTTGTGATGTGCATGTTCCATTGGAGTTTATAATTGAGTAGTCCACTGGATAAGAAGGGATTGGCGGTACCGAAATCGATGAATTGGATGTGTTGTTTTTGTGCTTCGTTGATGAGTGCGTAATAGGATACTGCCATGATTCCGTTGTGCAAATGATTATATTTTCCTTTCATGAGACCTGCGTAGTAAGTTTTTATCATGTTTGATTCAATGGTGAAGATTCCACCAAAGATGTATTCTTTTTTATGTTTGATAAAAAGGATCTTTGCTTTTTGTAATGCGAGATGTTGGATGGTGAGTGGGGATGCGATCCGTTGAGATTGTTGATGTTTCCATTTAATGTATGGTTTATGGATGTGTGTGTAAAAAAAAGTGAATTTCTCTGGATTTGAGGTGATTTCAATGGAGTATGGGGTTGATTGGGCTTTGTTAATGTCTCTTTTAATTGTACTGGTCGTATGATTCAAAATGTCCTCAAGTGGGGGTGTGGTGTCAAGGATGAGTGTTATGTATTCAGGGAGTATGATGTGCCCTTTTCGTTGATAATACTGTGTGTAAAATGCATCGGATTTAGTAAGAATTATATCTGGTTTGTTGGATTGTTCTTTTGGTATTGGTTGCGGTTTGATTGATTTCGGTAGGATGGTGTCTACTATGAAATTTTTTGTTGTGAGAATGATAATTGGTTTTTTTGTTGTGCTTGGAATTTGATATGGGGTTTTTGTTTGTTTAATTATATTAAAAAGTATAGTGATACATCGAGATAGTAAGAGTCCTAGATTATCAATGAATATAATGAATGGTTTTTGAGATTTATTAGGGAATCTTTTTACAATGTTTGTAATCAGATAAAGGAAAAGTTGATCTAAACTTTTTTGATTTGTATGGTGCCACCATTTGCCATGATGTATTCTGGTGGTTTTTGTGTTTATTTGATTATTCATGAGGCATTCTTGTCGGTTTCGTATTTTTTTTGTTTAAATAGAATGGGTGCATTAAATACTTTGGAAATTAATATATTGATTTCATGAATGAGCATCTATTGATATTAATGTGATATCATAATGCAACTTTTTTATTTTTTGTGCAAAATCATTCAATGATACTATCATATTAGTAATATGCACAATTAATAAGATGAATAATTTATATAGAATGGTGATGGTTTAATTATATAATGCGATTATGAGAACGTATACTCCTACTCTTTATATCATTCTATCTGTGATGCTATGGGGATTAGCACCGCCAATTGCGAAACTTTGTTTGAATCAAATCAATATGTTTCAGATGATTTTTTTTATGTTACTAACTGCAACGATTGGTCTCTTTTTCATTGCATGTGCGACAGGCACAATACAAAGGATTTTGACGTATACCCTCAGAGATTATCTTCATTTTGCGCTCATGGGTTTTATTGGTATTTTTATTTATTTTCTCTTACTTTTTTTAAGTTTCACTATTTCTCCTGTGCATGAAACCTATGTTGTCAATTATACATGGCCATTATGGATGATTGCCTTTAGCTTCTTTTTTGTAAAAGAAAAATTTTCACTAATCACTCTTTTTACTATTATTCTGAGTTTCACTGGTGTCTTGGTTATTATTAGTCAGGGTGGAGTTTTTTCGCTCTCAATGCATCATCTTTATGGGTATGTTCTTGCACTTCTTGCGGCGATTTCCTATGGTCTTTTTTCTGCTCTTGTTACTATTAAAAAACGGGAGCCAATTACTTCGATGATGTTGTATTATTTCTTTTCTTTTCTCTATGCAAGTGTTACCATGATGATTTTTTCATCATTTGTATTTCCCTCGGTATCTGAGTTTTCTGCGATACTTTGGCTTGGTGTGGGTTCCTGTGCGCTTGGTTTTTTGTTTTGGTTGCGTTCATTGCAATTGGGATCAATCTCTGAAATTGCGAATATTGTGTATATTACTCCTTTTTTTGCTCTTCTTTTTATTGATATTATAATTGGGGAGTCTATTCAATTATATTCAGTTGTGGGTTTAGTTCTCATAGTGAGTTCTATTCTTATTAATAGGATACATTTAAGGAAAAAAACCACACGTTCTGATGTCGCTGTTAACTAAGATGCATGAGTAAAACATTTTTTTTCTGTTTATGAATTATTCACAAAAGGGTGTTTGTGCAGGGTTATCATCATACACTAGATGGGGGATTCCAATGTTGATGATGAGGATGCATTTATACAGTTGGAACATAAGTCCTCTTGAAAAATCAAATCGAAAGATCAGTAATGGGCCATTTAGACTTTTTATTGGGTATGGTGCTTGTTGTGATGTATCCCAGTAATTCCCATCAATATGGTTCCACCGTGTCCGTTTTAAACACAGGGCTTGATGTTGGCCAAAGGATGATTGGTTTTTGTTTCCATTATTTATAAAGGTGTTATTTGTGATATAATTATGAATACTTCCTTGGATGTATACACCGCATTCATGGTTCTGAGTTATCCTGTTTTTGGAGATATGATTATCACAGGTAACGATTACTTTTGTTGGGAGGAGTTCCTCAATAACGGTTAATATAGCGATGCCAATGTGGTTTTGTGTGATTGTGTTTTTTTCGATGGCGTTTCGAATGGAGTCTTCAACAAGGATCCCATATGAGTTACTTCCTTGGATGATGTTCTCTGAGATGGTATTGCCATTGCATGTGGGGAGGATGTGGATGAGCGGAATGTCCTTTTCTGATTGATTAGATGTTGATTGAATGGTCATATTTGTTATGGTTGTTGAGTGACATTTTAGTGTTATAAGGGGTTGTTGCAATGAGGTGTTTGTTTGTAGGATGGTGTTTTCTTTTTTCAATCCTTTGATGGTGATGGTTTTGTTGATGTGTAGATATTCTTGATATATTCCTTCGTGGATGAGGATGGTTCCATATTCTCCTATGGCATCAATTGCCTGTTGTATGCTTGAGAAGCAGGTGTTGTTCTTGGGTGTGATGTTTTTATAATCACCATCTACTGTGAAGGTATCATAAGCAAAATCCATTTTGTTTCGTGTGGTAAAAAGGGGTGTTTCAGGGTCTCCTAGTAAATTGATTTCAAAAAAGCACCAGCGATATTGTTGTTGTGTTGAAGCAAGCATGCTGAAGTGTTCTTTTGCATGTTGGTTTATTTCTCCAAGGTTTGTTTCACCCTTTATGAACATCTCTTTGAATATTTGTTCAAAATATTCACTGGAGTAAGCAGATGCATCATCCATTGCGATGCATCCGACTTCTGAGTTTGCTATGCATGCTGAGGGTCCTCCGTTTGTGCTGAGGAGTAGTTCTTCCATGAGACATTCATTATCACTAAAATTACCAGAAAGACAAGAGATGGAGAGATGAATTGGATAAAACGTGTTACTCATGCTGCCAGCATTGAGAATATCAAATTTTACACGGAGGTGTTGATCCCAGGAGAGTTGATACCATGGTGAGATTCCATTGTCATATCCATTTCCTACATGATAAATCAGCATGTGTTCTGATGATTTAAAAAGCGAAAGCCATTGATCAAGGGTTATGGTATGATTTGCTTCATAAATACGGTGGATATTGTATTGTTCTGGGATCCATCGGGCGCAGTTCTCTGGTACGATAACAGTGTCTGGTTTTTTTTGTGTGTTTATGTAGGATTGATGAAGTGCAATGGACGTTGGTTTCTCTGATGTTTCATAGCTGATGACTTTGTTTACAAAGATGTTGACTTCGTTGCCGTCATTGACTGGCGCACGACCAACGTAGATTTCTGAGAAGTAATCAGCTTCATCTTTTATGGATTGTTCTGATGATTCTCCATAATAGATATCTTCATCTGCATTCCAGGTACCATCTAGGGCTGCAAAGTAATAATCTGAGACGATTTGCCCCTCTATTGGTTTGATTATTTTTCCAGATGACCAGTTAGCAATGGAACAGTGGAATGTCTTTGTTGGGATGAGCTCTACATCTCCTCCAAGGAGAATATACTGGGTGTTCCAGTGATCATGTGCATATCGTATGAAATTTCTAATGTGTGCAGAGGTGTCATTGAACTGATTATAATTCTGTTTTATTTCGTCTCCATTTTGTACCCATGGGTTTCCATTGGATGCATTGGTTGCATCTCCATAACTTCCGTTTACCCAGAACTTGTGATCTTCTATGATCTCATCAAGGGTTACAATTGTTCCTGGGAGGTATTGTTTTTTGTGTTCGAGGAGTGGGATAAATTGGTTTTTTAAATCATCTGTTGTGATAATGACATAGTGTTTCTCTTGGTTTTTTTCATGGATTTGTGTTATTGGATATTTTGATATTGTATTTGGGTTGATAACAAGGGAGGTGATGTCATCGGTTGAGCTTTTGTATAGGGTTCTGTGTTGTTGTTGAGTAGTATAAGTTAGGTTTAGGTGTAGGGTGAGCGTAGGGGTATAGTATATTTGTTTGTTTATTGGGTTATATTGAATAGGGTACAGTTGAAAAGAGACAATCGCATACCCCTTTTTGTATCCAATTTCGCTTTGTATGGCTTGGTTTGGGGGGTATGTCCTTTCTAGGCCTTGATACGTATGAATATTTTCACTATTTTTTGTGCAATCATAAGATGATATTGAAGTAGCATATTGTGTTTTTCTTAGGGGTAATGTAAGATTCATGAAGGTAGGTTTTGATTCAGTAAAATATGATTTAATCGAGGTGTTGGGGGGAAGAAGTATAAAAATGGTTTTAAAAGGAATTAGAGGTTTTCCTGGGTTTATTAGCTGCGAGCAATTTTCAAGGGTAATAAAACAGGATGAATTTGTAACATCATTGAGTATTGTGGGATTAGAAAATTGAAACGAAAATTCTAGTGAGGGTGGAAAATCAGTAGTTTGTATGGAGGGCAAATCAGTAGATAAATTAAGGGATGTTAAGAGAATAATAATTGTTATTGTATAAATGCTCTGAATGGTTCGCATTAGTCTGAATCTACCTCCTGCCCCCAGGTATATTCATTATTTTATTTTGGTATTATTGATAGTTTGATATTATATGTGTATGTGTTTTTGACAATTTATAATTATTTATTATTAATACAATTTTTATTTTTCTGGAATGTAGACCATTTTGTGTTTTATTGGATCATGAACAAATGAATAGTTTTT
>Ga0180430_10004115_pt1 | contig 12345 bp, 7 predicted proteins | sample SS_ome_9_FD_132999 | JGI IMG/M metagenome (GOLD analysis project Ga0180430, IMG submission 132999) | Hypersaline lake sediment archaeal communities from the Salton Sea, California, USA - SS_1_S_2 metaG | ecosystem: Environmental > Aquatic > Non-marine Saline and Alkaline > Hypersaline > Sediment... | reverse complement strand
TTTCTTCGCCCCACGATCTGCCTGATCGAATTTGATTATATGAGGATGGGAGGTTTTCCATGGGTGATGAATCGGAAATCGCGGTTCTCGAAACCGCGGCCAATCCCTTTGTGGCGCAGATGATTGCCGAGGCTCTCAAAAGTCATGGGATCGCCGCCTACGTGGAGGGAATCTCGCTCATCGACGAATTCGCCATGTCGCAAAAAGCGATGGGACTGACGAGCGTCGACATTCAGGTCCATCGCGACCGTCTCGACGAAGCGCGCGAGATCCTCGCCGCCCTCCGCGAGGCGGGAAAACTCATGGCCGATGATTCGGAGAGGGGAGACGAGCCCGATCAGGACTGATTTCGAGTGGCGTCCCTTCGTAGGGCTTCTTGCACGACGGGCAGATTTTCTGTTCCGATTCTTCCGGGCCGGGCCGCTCGGCCGCGCCACACCGGCAAAAGATCGAGTGATCGCCGCCGCCGTCGAGGCTGCACCCCATGCTCTGATTTCCATCTCCGCTCGCGGAATTCCCACATCCGCCGACGGCGGAACGGGGAGCCATTCATGTGGCGACCCCCATGCGGGGGAGGATGAAGCGCTGGAGCAGAATCCAGACAGCGATGATCACGGCGACGGTGAGCAGACCTTTGAAAAGTTGCATTTTGTCCTTGTTCCTCCGGAACAGGTGTTTCACAAGAAACTCATTTTTTAATAGCCTCTCTTTCAACAGGGGCAAGGAGAGCCATGAGAACGCTTCTCGCGCTTATTACGGGACTTGCACTCTGCCTGGCCCCCGCCGCATGCCGGACGATCGCGCAGCAGGCCGAGGCCGCTCATCGCGACACACACGAAGCGCCCCTCGCACAGAGGGCGTCCTTTCGCGTGCTGACTTTTAACATACGCTACGGCACGGCCGATGACGGGGCGAACTCCTGGGAGAGACGCAAAGATCTCGTCGCCGAGGTCTTGGTCGACACGGCGCCCCATCTTGTGTCGATCCAGGAAGCGCTCGATTTTCAGCTCGACTATCTTCTCGAGCGGCTGCCGCCTTTCGAGAAAATCGGCCAGCACCGTGAGGGCGGCGCCAAGGGGGAATTCTGCGGACTCCTTGTGGACAAACAACGATTTCGAGTCCTCGACAGTGGCGAGTTCTGGCTCAGCCAGAGTCCGGACGAACCGGGTTCGATCGGATGGGACGCAGCCTGTCCGCGCATGTGCGTGTGGGCCCATCTCATGGACCGCCACTCGGGCCGGGACCTCGTCGCCTTCTCCACCCATCTCGATCACAAGGGAACGCGCGCCCGGCGGGAGAGCGTGGGCCAGATCGTTCACCATATCGTCGACGACCGCATGCGGCGGACCGTCCCCACCCTGCTCGCCGGTGACTTCAACGCCGGAGAGTCGTCGGCGCCGCTCGCCTTTCTCGAAAACGCCGGATTCAGCGACACCTATCGGATGATCTGGCCCGACGCCGGGCGCAGGGGCACGTTTAACGCGTTCCGCGGACGAGACGACGGGGACAAGATCGACTACATCCTCTGCAGCCGCGGCTTCCGGATCCTCGATGCGGCGATCATCAAGACGCAGCGCAACGGCCGCTATCCGTCCGATCACTTTCCCGTGCTGGCCGTGGTCGAAGTTCTTCCCTGACCGGTGAGGAAGGCGTCAACAGTAAAAGTGGTCTAGCGGCGATCTACTCGTCGAGCGCGCGGCGCACTTTCTCGAGAAGCGACTCGGGTGTGAACGGTTTCTGCACGAAGTGGAATCCTCTCTGCGCCACGCCGTCGCGCACAACGGTGGCGCCGGCGAATCCGGACATGAAGACCACCTTGAGATCGGGTATCAACCGCGCCAGTTCCTTGTAGAGCGCCTTGCCGTCCATGCCGGGCATCACCACATCGGTGAGCAGGAGGTCGAGCGATCCCTTGTGCCTCTCGCAGATTCCGATCGCGTCGCGCGGGTCGGACGAGGAGAGAACGTTGTAGCCGTGCATGTCGAGAATCTTGCACGCCACCTTGCGCACCATGTCTTCATCCTCGACAACGAGAACGTTTTCGGTGCCGATAATCTGGGACGACGAAAGCGGCCGCTCCCGGTCGGCTTCCACATTGCGTTCGATGCAGGGGAGATAGATCTTGAATTCAGTGCCCCGCGTCGGTTCGCTCGTGAGAGTGACATGCCCCTTGTGCTGTTTCACGATTCCGTAAACGGTCGAAAGGCCGAATCCCGTGCCCTTCCCCTGTTCCTTTGTCGTGAAGAACGGCTCGAAGACGCGCGACATGGTCTCAGCGTCCATACCCTGTCCCGTATCGCTCACCGTGATCAGGACGTAGCGCCCCGGTTCGACGTCGGCCATCGGCCGCGCCGACTCCTCGTCGAGGACGACATTGGCCGTCTCCATGGTCAATCGTCCTCCCCTCGGCATGGCGTCGCGGGCGTTCACGGCGAGGTTCATCACGATCTGTTCGATCTGACTCGGATCGGCCATGACTTTGGCCAGAGGTTCTTCGAAGACGGTGACCAGTTCGACGTCGTCGCCGATCAGGCGGCGCAGCATCCTTTCGAGATCGGCAATGATGGCGTTGAGATCGAGGATCCTTACGGAGAGCACCTGCCTGCGGCTGAAGGCGAGGAGCTGCCTGGTGAGCTCGGCGGCTCTCTTGGCCGCCTGGTTGATGAGAATGGCAGTCTGCCGGAAAGGATCATCGGCCTCCATCTCCTCGATGGAGACACCCGAATATCCGAGTATGGCAGCGAGGATGTTGTTGAAATCGTGGGCGATCCCCCCCGCCAGGCGCCCCACGGCCTCCATTTTCTGCGACTGGCGGAGCTGCTCTTCGAGCTGTTTTCTGGCCGTGATGTCGCGCACCACGGCCAGCAGGCGGTCGCGGCCGCCGACAACGGCCCTCTTGAGGTTGATCTCCACCCAGAAGTAGGTCCCCGCCTTGTCGTGGATCATCCGCTCGAAGGCCTGCGTTTCCCCTGCCGCCGCTCTCTGCCGCCTCGACTCGATCGAGTCACCCTGGGCGAAACGGGGCTGTTCTGTGAACAGATCGTCGAGACAGAGACTGAGCAACTCGTCCCTGGTGTAGCCGAACATGGCGCACATCTTCTCGTTCACATCGAGGATTTCGCCGCTGTCGAGGTCATGAACGGTGATCGCATCGTCGACGGCGTCGAGAATCGCACGGTAGGTCTCCTCGGAAGCGCGCAACGCCTCCTCGGCACGCTTGCTTTCGGTGATATCGCGTACGTACTCGATGACGCCCTTCGTCCGTCCCGTCTCCCTGTCGACGAGCGGAAAGGAATAGAGGTCGAGCCAGCCGATCTCCTTGCCTCCCGCTCCGATCTTGGGAACAACCTGGCACGAGACCTCGCCCGTTGTGAGCGTATCGCGCGTGGGGCACCTCTCGCACGACTCGTCCCGGCCGTGGTAGACCTCGAAACATTTCCGTCCCACAAAGGGCAGGGCGTGGGAATACCACTCTTCCATCTTTCTGTTGACGGTGATGATCTTCAGATCTCTGTCGAGCACGCTGATGCCGTCCTGGATGCTGGCGAACACATCGGAGAGAAAATGTTCCCTCTCGCGCAGGGCGTCCTCTGTTTTCTTCCGCTCTGTGATGTCCCGAAAGCTCCAGACCCGTCCCGATCTTTTTCCCTCTTTCAGGAGGGGGCTCGAGTAACGTTCGAAGGTCCGGCCGTCCTTGAACTCGATCGTGTCGAGAGCCACCTCGGTCGACTCGTAGAGATCCTTGACCTTCGTCAGAAACTCGTCCGGATCGGCCACCTGATCGAGAACGAAGTCGAGCAGCTTCCGATCGGCTTTGGTGTCGAGCAGCTCTTCTGGAATGTTCCACATCTCGATAAAGCGCGCGTTCCAGTGGGTGGCTTCGCCCCCCTTGCTGACGACGAGGATCCCGTCGGCAGTCGATTCGATGGCCGCCTTGAGAGTCGCCTCGCTTTCGTACAGGGCCTTCTCGGTTTTTTTGCGCGGCGTGATGTCGACGGCCACGATCAGGTGTCCGCGGCTCCGCTCGCCCGCCTTGAGCGGGGCGAGACGGACCTGAACCGGAATCGGACGGCCCTCCTTCGTGCACACCTCGCCCTCGGCGAGCGTCTCGGCGAGCGTCTCGGCGAGCGTCTCGGAGCGGCTCCCGCTGAGATCGACGTCGAGTATTTCTCTAAGGCGCATCTGCTGCAACTCGGCCGAGCCGTAGCGGGTCATCTCGATGACAGTCGGATTGGTGTACACGATGCGGTCGGTCTCGTCGGTGACGAAGACCATCTCGCCCACGTTCTCCACGATCTCGGACATGAAACTGAGACGTTGCGTCAAGTTGTGACGTTCGACAGACTCCTCGAGGCTCAGATCAGTCTCGAATGTGTCCACATTGTCCCGGGTGACGGTTAGAAATCCTGTATCGATATTGCCGGGCACGTTGATCAAGCCCTTCCGGCCGCCTGACAGGGGCGATCCGTGATTGTATGCGTAAAGCGTCTGAAAGGCGTGGTAGGTAAACGCCTCGCGGCGCTGGCAGAAGGCAGCCAGGATCGAACCCGATCTGATGTGGTCGAGATGGTCCTTTTCGGAGTCGACGCAGACGAGGCTGACCGTCTCCGCTTTGCGCGCCCTCTCCAGGGCGCGCGCCGCGCCCGGCCCTCCCTGTCCGTCGAAACAGGCGATCCCTTTGAGATCGGGCAGTTCGTCCAGATAGCGAGCGGTGACCGATTCGGCTTTTTCCTGGCCCATATCGAAATCGTCGACGGGACCGACAACCTCGATGTCGCCGTAGGCGACGATCCTGTCGCTGAATCCTCTGAAACCGGACTGCATGTTGGCCATGCCCGTGAAGCCGATCATGAGCGCCCGGCCGGCGCCGCCCATACGGTCGCCGAGCCGCTCGGCCATCGCCTGGCCCATCCTGAACCAGTCGGTGCCAATATGGGCGAGGCGTTTGCTCTCGGGCACATCGGAGTCGACGGTCACCACCGGGATGCCGCTGTCCATCGCGTCGTCGATCGCCCGAGCGATCTCGGAATCCCCCCAGCCGATGACCATGATCCCCGCCACGGCGCGATCGATCCCCTCCCTCACGGCGTTCACGTAGGACTCGGCCGAATCGTCGCGCGATCCGGCGATCGAGATCTTGACGCCATATCGGGCGGCGAGCTGATGGAGGATCGGATGGGCCCGGCTGGTAAAAACGGGCTGGTGGCTCAATTTCGATACCCAGAGATACTCTTCCATGGCGCGCCTCAAAAAATAAGCCCTCAACGTCAAGTGTCAAATTAACAGTTCCAATTGACAAGATGGCAGGGAAAACCTATTTTCCAATTTTCGGGCTTCTGGCGTTTGTTTCGCGAAACATTCCTTTCGCGGAAGGCGATGCGCATCTTCTACCTCACCAGATAAAGGAGGCGGTTATGGGCGGCGACGATATTGCAAGCGGCGAAGGAACTGCGAGAGACCCGGGCCACCTGCCCGATCGGAAGATGCAATGGATTTTCTGGACCTGCTTCATTTCGCTGGTCGCCACATCGTTCGGCTTCATCATCAGGGTTTTGACACTGGGAGATCTTCAGGGACCCTTCAACCTGAGCGAAACCCAGATGGGCGAGATCTTCGGAGTCGGCCTCTGGCCCTTTGCCATCAGCATCATCCTCTTCAGTCTGATCATCGACAAGATCGGCTACGGAAAGGCGCTCGCCTTCGCCTTCGTCTGCCACGTGGTCTCGGCGATCGTCACGATCATGGCCACGAACTACACCATGCTCTGGGTGGGAACTTTCATTCTCGCCCTCGGTAACGGGACGGTCGAGGCGGTGATCAATCCGGTGGTGGCCACCATCTTCTCCAAGGACAAGACGAAGTGGCTCAATATCCTCCACGCCGGCTGGCCGGGAGGGCTGGTTCTCGGCGGCCTGGCCGTCCTGATCATGGGCCCCGAAGTGAGCTGGCAGGTCAAGGTCGGTCTGATCCTTATCCCGGCCGCCGTCTACGGGCTGATGCTGCTCCGCTGCGTGTTCCCGGTCCACGAACGTGTCACGGCCGGTGTTTCCTACAAGGCCATGCTCCAGGAAGCGGGCATCATCGGCGCGCTCATCGTGGTGGCAATCATGGCGCGCGAGGTCGGTTCAATCTTCGGACTCTCCTCGATCTGGCAGGTCGTCATCGGCGCGCTGCTGATCGTTCCCTACGCCGCCTACGTGCGCGCCTTGGGTCGTCCCATGTTTATCTTCCTCTTGCTGATAATGATCCCCTTGGCCACGACCGAGCTCGGCACGGATAGCTGGATTTCCGACTTGATCAAGCCCGAGATGGAAGGACTGGGACTTCAGGCGGGCTGGGTGCTCGTCTTTACTTCCTTCATCATGATGGTGCTCCGCTTCGTGGCCGGACCGATCGTGCACAAGCTCTCGCCGCTCGGTCTCCTCGCCATGAGCAGTCTCATCGCCGTGGCGGGCCTCTTCTCGCTCTCTTTGGCCACCGGAATGGCGATCTTTGCGGCCGCCTTACTCTACGCGCTCGGCAAGACCTTCTTCTGGCCCACGATGCTCGGTGTCGTGGCCGAGCGTTTTCCCAAGGGCGGCGCGCTGACCATCAACGCGATCGGCGGCATGGGCATGCTGAGCGTGGGCGTCATCGGAGCTGTCTTCCTCGGCAATATCCAGGACAAGCAGATCGACAAGGACCTCCTCGCCCAGGATGCTGCCCTCCACGCCCGTGTGATCGGTGAAGAAGAGACGAGCGTATTCGGCTCGTACCGCTCTCTCAACCAGACAAAGCTCGATGGCCTTGAAAGCGCCGAATCGACGGTGATCGAGGGGATCCAAGGCTCTGCGAAGAAAAACGCACTCAAGACGGTCGCTATCTTCCCCGCCATCATGTTCGTCTGCTTTCTCATCCTGATCCTCTACTTCAGATCGAAGGGCGGTTACAAGGCGGTCGACCTTGCCGCCGGCGAGGAGTGAGTGTGAGCGGGGCGCACCCGGCCCAGTGAAACCGAATTAACAGAACCGGATCCGGTCGCAACCGATTGGATCCGGTTTTTTATTTCGCTTAAGAGCACGGTTGTGGCACCGACGAGGAAACCGACGGCGTGGGCGCCCGGCACGGGAACAAAACCGGCTTCCACGTGGGACACGAACAGGGGCGCCCTGCACACCGTTTCATATCCAATCTTGGCCGCGAACAGAGAGGCACAGAGGCCGAGCAGAAGACATTTCATTCGATTGCGCGCCTTGACGGCATCGTTGACACGCCCCACCGCAATGAATCCGAAAAGCGCCGAGTCGAGCCCCGACAGGCCGCGGTAGCTGGAGAGTTCGGGGACAAAAAGAAAAACGTAAACAGAAATGGCGAGAGCCGATCCAATGGTGCACAGAAGGAATCCCTGCCGGTCCCTCCTCTCGCACAAGGCGCCGAGCCAGACGAAGGGCAACAGGTTCCAGACGAAATGCTCGAAGGAAAAGTGCGTCCAGTGGCAGGTGAGCAGCCGCCAGATCTCTCCGCCCGCGATGGTGCGGCGGCTGAATTCGAGGGAAAGGTTTCCCCAGGGTGCGAGATAGACCACCACCGCCGCGAGGCCGAGCAGGGTGGTGGCCCCAATGGTCGGCCGCCACCCTGTGCGAAAAGAATTGTGTGACCTGTCAGTCTTCATTTTATTCCGATTCCGCTTTCTTCCTTCTCGGCCGTATGGAACTACCTGCGAAAAGAATCGATCCGATGATGAGGCCCACCGTCGCCGGATCGAGCGCCCCGCCCCCCCCACCGCCTCCTCCGCCGCGTGACGGTCTCGGAGCCGGCCGGTCGAACATCGGCTGCGATTCGTCGGCGCGGCGCGGTCTGCTTGCCTGTCCGCTCTCACGCGCGGCGCGCGCCCTCTCGCTACGTGCCTGATTTTCCACGCCGATCCGTGTCTGGTTGCGCCGCTCGATTCCGCGGCGCGCGAAGGCCTGGTCGGAGAGAACGACCATCGACGTCTCGTCGGTGACGAGCTGATATTTGATTCCCAGATCCTCGATCGACTGGCGGAACTCGCCTTCCGTCTCGGGATCGACGTTGGCGGCCAGTTCGAGCTCTTCGATCCTGTTGAGCGCCCAGAGCCGTTCGATCTCAGGATTGAGCCGGTCCACGTGGGGAAAATCAAAAACCGTCTCGTACGTCCTGTCCTCTCCGGTGAGGCGCGCCTCGAGTTTGATCTTGGCCTTCCCCCCAGACTCGTAGCGGCCAAAAAGCACGAGCTGCTCGCCGCGGTAGATCTTCCCGAAATGCTCAGTCGGCTTTTCGAGCAGGTCGATGCCCGAGATCTTGAGTTCCGCGTCGTGAAGGCACTCGTGGAGGATCTTGCTCTTGGCGAGAACGATCTGGCCGATAATGTCGTCGTCATTCGAGACGCCCGCCGAGAAGCCACCGCTCGCCTCGCAGATCACCCGCATCAAAGGCCAGTTGCCGCTGTTGCCCATGACGAAGCCAAAGAGGCGGACGTCGTACTGCTTCATGAGTTCGTCAAAAGACGCCGGCGAGATCTCGCCCGTATTGGTCACGGCGTCGGTCACCAGCACGAGGCTCGTGGCCCGGTCATCGTCGAGATATCGGAGCGCTTTGCGGAGCCCTTCGAAGAGATCGGTACCGCCCTCGGTTCTGAGTTTTTCGACGATTTTGATCGTCTGCCTCACCTTTTCGGGTGTGGCATCGCGCCATCCGCCGGTGAGATCCCGTGCGCTCGTGTTGAACGTGACGATTCGAAAGCGGTCGCCCTTTTTCATTTTGCCGAGCGCCTTGGCAACCCCTTTTCCGAGGGTGCGGATCTTGTCCGACATGCTGCCCGAGATATCGAGCACGAAGAGATAATCGGCACCGTGGTCGAGTTCTTTCAGGTCGATGCCGGGAGTCACCACCATCATGAAGGTACCGGGTTTGTTTTTCGCCGGTTTGTAAGGGATGACTTCCACGCGGCCCGGAAGCCCCTCGGCGAGGCGGTAGTAGAAAACGAAGTCGCTATCGAGCACGGCCTTTCGTTTTTCGAGCCGCACCGTGTAGCGCCCTTCGCCATGTTTTTCGACAGTCGCGTCCTGCTCGTGGCCGGGCACGCGCACGGCGGCGATCGGCCACGCCGATTTGAGGTCCACCGTGACGGAGAAGAAGTTTTCGACGCGATTATTCTCGGTCCAGAAGGAATGAGCGGCCTCGTCCGTTCCGCCTGCCTCGAGGGGATAGACATATCGCCCCACGCCGGTATCGATCTCGAGGGGCTGATAGTAGAGAAAGCGCACCCTCGTCTCATCGAGAGCGCGCACGGGGTGGACAAAAAAATCGAAGGTGTAGAATCCGTTTTTTTCGGCGAGTCCCGCGTCGCCGCCCTGCGACTTTTCTTCTTCATAAACGCGCCGTGCTTTCCGGCGCGCCAGAACCTCTCCATGAATCTCCTGCTCTCCCATGGTGCAGGTCACCTCCGAAAGGCTGGCGCTCTTTGGAAGCGGAAAGGAGTAGATCGCTTCGAGGTCTCGATCATTTGGATTGAAGAAGGTCTGGACCACCTCGGTGACGGCAAATCCATTGTTGATGGTCACATGAACCTGATGATCGCGGATCTGGATCGATTTTTCGAACGACCCTGTCGGGGTGAGCGTTCCGGCCGCCGAGGCGCCCTCTGTTCCCCAGAAGGCGACGAATAGTGCCACGAGCGCGCCCACGGCGATCAGGGATTTTCCCGTTCTTTTGGCTCCACTCATTGTCTGTTCCTCCATTGTTAGTAAAAAAAAGATCTTGCCCGCTGAGAAAGCGAGATTCGTGCCACAAGGGAGGAAACCTCTAACTTACTGGAATATTGAGAATTAAGAAATTTCACGATTTTGACAACTCAAGATTGATCAATTTTTGATTGCAAATATTGAACAGAGATCGGACAAATATTGCATGACAACAGGACAACCACTCTCCGCCCGTGATCGCGAATTCTTCTCACTCGTCGCGCAGGCGATCTTTGCCAACCCTTTCAGCGATGAACGGGTCGCCGTCGATGTCCGCCTCGCCGGAATCCCCGGGCCCCTCGACGACACGGCCGCCCACGAGCGCCACGCCCTGTTCATGCCGCGCGTCGGCGCGCGCCTCGAGGAACTCGAGAAGCTCGGCTGCGGCACGATCGCGGCTTTTTCCGGCGCCGACCGCAAGATCATCGAATATGCATGGCTCTTTTATTTCTTCCACCGTCACATCGAAGATTTCGACGCGCTCATCCAGCACCAGCTCGCCGCCGGCGACGAACCGGTGGCCGTCCCCTTCGCCCGGGATCTGCTCGGCGCGCTCTGCGGAAAAGGATTCACCAAAAAGGACGCCCTCCGCTTCATGGCGCTCTTCTATCAGCTCAGGCGCGCCTACTACTTTATCGCCAAGGGCCTCGTCGGCCGGAGCCGCTCGATGAAGAAGCTCAGGTTCGCACTCTGGAACAATGTCTTCACCCACGACATCGGCCTCTACGAGCGCCACCTCTGGAACAGCATGGAGGATTTCTCCACCCTCCTCCTCGGCGAGACGGGAACCGGGAAAGGAGCCGCCGCCGCCGCCATCGGCCGATCGGGGTGTATCCCCTTCAACGAAAAGAAAAAGACCTTCGAAGAGAGCTTCACGCGGACCTTTCTGGCGATCAATCTCTCCCAGTATCCGGAGAGCCTGATCGAGTCGGAACTTTTCGGCCACAGAAAGGGCGCGTTTACCGGCGCCGTCGACAACCACGAGGGTGTTTTTTCCAGGAGCAGCCCCTATGGCGCCCTCTTCGTCGACGAGATCGGCGAGGTGTCGACGCCGGTTCAGGTCAAGCTGCTCCAGGTGATTCAGGAGAGGACTTTTTCGCCCGTGGGCAGCCACGCCAAGCGGCGCTTCGAGGGTCGGGTGATCGCCGCGACCAATCGCCCGCTCGAGCAGGCGCGCGCCGAGGGAGCCTTTCGTGACGATTTCTTTTACAGGCTCAGCTCCGATGTGATCAGAGTCCCCCCGCTCCGGCAGCGCCTTTTTGAGGATCGTGGCGAACTCGACGATCTCCTCGTTCTTCTCACACGGAGGATCGCCGGCGAAGCGTCCACCCAGGTAATCGACATCGCCCGAGACGCGCTCGGCAGGCATCTTTCTCCCGACTACGCCTGGCCGGGCAACGTACGAGAGCTCGAGCAAGCCCTGCGCCGTATCTTGCTCACCGGCGCCTATCTCGGCGAGGCGGCGCCATCGGGAGAGGACGCGAAAAGCGCCCTCTTCGACGGGATCGAAGCGGGCGCGCTCACCGCGCGGCAGTTGATGAGCGCCTATTGCAAACTGCTCTATGAACGGTTCGGCAGCTACGAGGAGGTGGCACGCAGAACGCACGTCGACCGCCGGACGGCGAAGAAACACATCGACGCCGCCGACCACTAGTCGACCCACGGAAAGGAACGCAACCATGGGTTTCATTGAAGAGATCCCCGGAACGCGCCCGATCACCCCACCCGCTCCCCATCCTGACCGAAAGGGCGTGGCCGTCGTGGGGCTGCACGAGGGGCGCACCCTGCTCGTGGCGCTGAATCGATGCAGCGCGGCCTATGCCGTGGCGGGATGCGATCTCGACGACGGCAAGATCTCGGCCGTGCGGAGCGAACTCCCCCACCTCTATTACACGAATGACTACGACGCCCTTCTGGAACGCAACGACGTCGACATCGTCGCGATCTACACCCCCGACGCCCTCCACTCCGAACAGATCGTCCGCGCCTTCGACGCCGGGAAGGACGTCATCTGCACCAAACCTCTCGTGAATTCCATCGACCATGCGCGGCGTATACTCGAGGCCGGACGGCGCACCGGCCGAAAGCTTCTCGTCGGCCAGAGCACACGTTTCTTCGAACCCTTCGCGCGGCAGCGCCGAGCGCTCGAGGGGGGGGAGTTTGGTGGCCTCGACGGGATCGAGATGGTCGACGCCCACTACATCCACAGGATGGACTGGTTTTATCGCAAGAGCCCCTGGGCGGTGTCCGATACTGATTGGGTTTTTCTCGGCATGAGCCACCCCATCGATCTCGTCTGCTGGTACCTGCGGCCGATCGGCGAGGTGCACGCCTACAGCGCGCGGTCAAAACTGGGCCGCCATCAGGGCCTCGAAGGAAGCGACATCTACTGCGTCAACCTCATCGCCGACGACGGAAGGATCGGCCGCGCCATGGGGCACTATGGATGCCACGAGCTCCCCTCGGCGCGCAACTGCATCGAGAACATGATCTACGGCAGCGATGGAACGAGCCTCGCCCAGTATCACGACATGAAATACACACACACTGCCGGTCCCGACGACGCCATGACCGAGATCACCGAGGACCACCTCTACGCGGG
>Ga0180430_10004114_pt1 | contig 12352 bp, 6 predicted proteins | sample SS_ome_9_FD_132999 | JGI IMG/M metagenome (GOLD analysis project Ga0180430, IMG submission 132999) | Hypersaline lake sediment archaeal communities from the Salton Sea, California, USA - SS_1_S_2 metaG | ecosystem: Environmental > Aquatic > Non-marine Saline and Alkaline > Hypersaline > Sediment... | reverse complement strand
TGTCCCTGCTGTCCCTGCTGTCCCTGCTGTCCCTGCTGTCCCTGCTGTCCCTGCTGGCCCTGCTGGCCCTGCTGGCCCTGCTGGCCCTGCTGGCCCTGCTGGCCTTCAGCGGCCTGCGGCGGATCGCTGCCGTCCTGGGGAGGCTCGCCGTTGCTGCCCTTGGTCTCGCCCTGCGGCTCAGTGGCCGCGTCCTGACTGTCGTCTGTTGCGGATGGCTCGCCCGCCTCCCCCTGCGACGGGGCCGCCTCGGCCTCCGCCTGCGGATCCATGCGGTCCGCAAACCCACCGAGCTCCGCGGCCAGGTCTTCCGCCCGCGTGCCGAGGCTGTCTTGCCGCTCGGCCAAGTCGTCGGTGTCGCCGCCTGCCTCGGTGGAGCCCCCGATCTCTCGCTGCCGTGAGATCAGCTTGTCGAGTTCCAGCAGGTAGCCCTTGATCTCTTCCTTGGCCGATGTGCGGCGGCGATCCGAGTCGCCCGATTCGAGGAGCTCGAGAATCTGCCGCATACGACTGAGGGTGTCGGTCTGCTCGCTGCGGGCTTCGAGAAACTGCCCCTCTTCCAAGAGCGACGCGATCACCTCCAGCCGCTCGCCCACCCCGAGGGTGCTCGACCGCTCAAAGGCCGACCGCAGCAGCGCCGCCCGCTGGGGATCGCTCGCTGCCATCAGGTCGGCCAGCCGCAGCAGCGAGCGTTCGAGATCGCGATACCGGTTGGCGAGCGCGGCCTCTTTCTCTGCCAGCGACGGCCCCTCAGCAGCGGCCCCGTCGGCCACCGCCCCGTTGGGCACCGCCCTGTTGGGCACCGCCCCAGCATCTTGGCCAGCAGCCTGCAGCCCCGCCACGCACCACACGAGTGTCACGAGCAGGGCATGCCACACAGCCCACTGATCGTCGATCCGAGCGAGGCCTCTCATAGGTCTTCGAGCAACGCGCGGGCCCGCTCCTTTTGAAGATCACGGGTCTCCTGCCGAATCTCCTCCTGAGCGGAGATGGTTGATCGCAGCAGGTCGACCACTTCGTTGAACGTCTCCAACTCCATCATCCTATCAAGCACCGCTCGCATCCGGCTGAGCACACGGTCGGTCCGCGCCACCAGCCGTTGCCGTCCGGCCGCATCATCGGCAGCGAGCGGGGCCCGCGTCTCCGCCACGAGATCGGGCAGCTCGTTCTCGGCCAGCGTTGCCAAGGGGATTGCGATCTGCGAGAGCAGCCGGGTGTCGAGCTCAGCGGTGAGCAGGCTGTTGTTGTCAAACTCCAAGTGGATCAGGGAGAAGGCTTCGGCGATCTCGCCGGTCTCGCCGCCCGCGCGTGCCGCCGCCTGGCCCAGCCGTGCCGGCAGCGGCCGCTCGGCTTTCTCGAAGCTGTCGCGGGCCTCCGTCAGATTGGCCAGCACGCTCTCAAAGCGGCGCCGCAGCAGCAGTTCGCGGGCTTCGAGCATGGCCGCGAGCTCTGCCGGCGTGACCACAGCCAGCGTCCAGGCATCCCCCTGGGTGGCATGCGGACCGTCATCGACCGCCGCCGTATCCCGAGCCGTGACCCACAGCCGCAGGGTGTCGCCCACGGCCGGCTCAATGCCAGCCAGCTCGACCACCTCGGGCGACTCCGCCAGAAACTCAACCAGGGGCTCGCCGCCCCGACACCTGGGCACCGGCAGGGTTTCCACCCGCGGCGACGCGTCTGACCGTTCCCGCTCGAGGTCGATGGTGATGCCGGCCAGGGCATGGTCGTCGCTGACCCGGCCCACGAGTGGCACGCGGGCGGAGGCCGTCACCGCCGTGGAAATTCCCCGCAGCTGCATCGCCACCTGCGGCGGGTCATCCGGCCTCGCCGAGAGCAGAAAGCCGATTGGCTGGGTGTTGGTGATCCCGTCGGTGTCGACGAAGTGCACGCCGATCGCATGCTCACCGACAAGATCGGGCAGCGTCGCCTGGATGCTCGTTGCCTCACCGGCAGCCGCCCCGTTGTCCGCCGCCAGTGTGGCCAGCTGGATCGGCTCGCCTGCCACCGTCTCGGTGATCCCGGCCGACTGCAGTGGCTTGGTCGATCGACAGACGAGGGTCACAGTCGATCCCTGCGGCACCTGCACGATCCCCGACGCTGCGGCCCGCCGCTCGCCACCGCCGAGGTAGTCCGGCAGCGTGTAGGCGATGTCGAGGGAGGCCAGCGCCGGCGGGTCGACCACCTCCAGCCGCAGGCCGTCGATGCGAGCGTCACCGCCGCGGACGGAAAACACCAGGTCGTCGGTGACCGCTTCGACCACGTGGCCGAAGAGCTGCTGGCCATCGGCTGGCCCTCCCCGCCGCCCCATCCTGGCCGAACGCGAGGAGCCCGCCAGCTGCCACCGCATGTCAACGACTTCCGGCACCACCATCGACGCATCCGCGGCCACCACCACATCGACATCGCTGCCGCGGGCCACAGTCCGCACGCCTTCCGGAAAGTCCGGAGCGATCAGCCGCGACCGCCGCGGCCAGGGCGTGTCATCGAGCAGAACCACCCGCCGCAGCCAGAGCGAGGCGGTGTCCGGGCTGGCCATCGCCAGGCCCACCACTGTGGCGGCGGCCACGATGCCCGAGAAGAGCAGCGAGGCCAGCTCACGCCCGCGGAAGAGTTCCGCCACCCGCACGCCGGGCAGGCCGGCTGCGGCGTCAGCTGCCGTGCGGGCGAGCATCTCGGGGTCCACCGGATCGCGGGAGGCAGCCGCGGCGTTCCCGTCGATGCCCAACTCCACGATAGTGACCAGGCTCTCCTGGAAGAAAGGATGATGCCGCTCCACGAGCAGGGCCAGCGAGCGATTGCTCAGCCGTGTTCGCAGCCGATCGACGAGCTTGCGACGAGCGATCCAGAGCAGGCCGGCCATGCCTCCGATCACCATTCCCACCCGCACCCAGGCAGGCGGCTCGAGCAGCCGATCGATGGCCAGCGAGGCCCAAAACACCACCGCAGCCAACAGGCCAGCCAACGCGATCGCCTCCACCACGATCCAGCGGCTGGCGCGGCGGCGGACCACCGACAGCAGCCGGGCAACCGCCCGCAGGTCGGCCGACGTGGTGGCGGCAGCAGTGGAGGAAGGCGTGGTCGATTGGCTCATGCGTCGACGGTCCGATTCGTGATCCGGAAGAGGGGTCAGGCCAGCCGCGCCAAGCGGCGGAGGATCCACTCGGTGCACAGCAGGCCGATGCCCGCAATCAGCAGGCCGAAGTGGAGTGACTGCTTAAAGGCGGTGTCGACAGCCCCCGACTGAAACTCGTGCCGGGAGCGATCCTGCAGCGACTCCACCACGTCTTGGGTGTCGCTTTGGCTCCACGGCCGGAGGCTGGGAAACCGGGCAGCGGTGCCGGTCACGCCAGCCACCTGCTCCAGGCTGCCGCGGTCGAGTTTGGGCGACTTCAGCTCGCGATCCGGCAGTCGCACAACGATGCGACGCGACGCGACCGACGGCGACTCGCCATCGGCTGGCGGGCCAGGGAGAGCCGCCTCGATCCGCCAGCTGCCCTCGCTGGCCGCGAGAAACGAGCCGCGGAGTTCGCCTGGGCGGGCGGGATCGACGGTGAGCTTCACCAGCTGGCGCTCGCCGGCTGGGGTGACCAGTTCGCATCGTGGCACGGCGGCACCGGCTGCGGCATCTTGCAGCACCACCCGCACGTCGACCGTGCCGCCAAGGGCGTAGCGGTCGCGATCCACCAGCAGCTGGATCTGCCGGGAGCCCCGCAGCAGGCGGCCCTGCGACACATGCCGCACGAGCTGCGTCGTGAGCCGCTCAAAGGCCGCAATCTCGATCGCCCGCAGCCGCCACAGCTCACCGCTGCCCAGAGAAAACACCATTCCCGAACCGTAGAACTGACCGGCCAGGAAGATCGGGTCGCGGTCGCCATCCCCCAGCCCGGCCACCGACCGGCGGGCGCGGGCATACACCGTTCCACCGGGCTTGGCCACGCTGGCGTCGTAGCAGGCGTAGACGCCGGGAAACTCCCCCCACATCGTCTGGCTCGCCAGACGACTGTCACCAAGCCACAAAAACTCCGCGTCGAGCCCATCCGCCGTGAAGTCGAGCGGCATCGGCTCTTCCCGACTGGCCGGGGCATCCAGCAGCAGCCGCGGCTGGCTCCGCAGCTCCACCGGCGAGAGTTTGCGGATCACCTCGGTGTTGGTCGACGAAAGCCAGCCTTCCATGCTCACCGGGCCCGCCACCAGCACCAGTCCACCCGACTCGCGCTCCACCCACCGCTCCAGTCGCGAGAGTTCCAGCGAATCCAGCTCTCGCCAGTCGTAATCGAAAGCCACGATCACGTCGTAGCGATCGAGGTCTTCCGGTGTCTGAGGAAAGGCCTGCAGGATCGCGCGGGCATCCTGCGAGGAGCCCTCGCGGGCTGTGGAGAGGAGCACATCGACCGCAAAACTCTCATCCCGCTTGAGCACGTTGCGCATGAACTGATACTCCCGCGTCGGCCCGTCGGCCATCAGCAGGACCTCCGTCACGCGATCGACCACCTCGACCTCGGTGATCTGGGTGTTGTCGCGGGCGTTGTCATCGCGGACGGCAGCCGACTGCGGCGACACCCGCACCGCCAGGCTCCGCCGCCCCGGGGCTGTCAGCCCCGGCACATCAAACCGCACCGCCGCCAGCTCCCCGTCGTCGGCCAGCCGCACATCGAGCGCGTCGATCAGCCTGCCGCCCTGCGCTGCCTCGTCTTCCCGTTCGATCTCCAGCAGTTCGCAGCGGACCACGGCTCCGTCGAAGCCCTGCTGCTGCAGCGATGCCGTGACCGCAAAGCGATCGTCGGGAAACACCCGCGACGGAGCCGCCACGTCGGCCACGCGGATGTTGGCCGGCAGGGTTTCCGAGCCGATGCCCAGCGGCACCACCGGCACCCGCGCCTCGCCGAGTTCGGCAGCAGCCACTCGCGGATCAACGCCCGCGTTGGTTGCCCCATCCGTGAGCACGATCACGCCGGCAAGCACGTCGAGCGGCTCCCGATCGGCCACCCGCAGCAGCGCTTCGCCGAGCCGTGTCTCATAGCCGCTGGGAGCCACCTGCTGCTGCCACGATGCGACGGCCGACGACGGCTCGTCGGTGGCGGCCACGTCGCTGGCCACGGGCTCGGCCTCCGGCCCCGCGCTCCCGCCGCGGCGGCCGCCCTGCTCACGATGCGGGATCACCGCCAGCGGCTCAGCCCCCGCATCGAATCGCCACAGCGACACCTCATGGGTTTCGCCGAGGGCTTCCAGCAGGCCGTCCCGCTCCAGCAGGTTCAGGGCCCGTGCGAGCCGGGAGGCCGGCGGTGCCGTCACGCCCTGCTCCGCAGCCGCAGGTTCGGCCACCGCGGCAAGCGGCTCTGCATCGGCTGGCTCGCGGCCGCCGGCAGCCGCCTCCGGCAGGGCCATGCTGGCACTGGAATCAATCAGCACCGCCACTCGCGATGGGAAGATCAGCTCATGCTCGGTGCGTCGCTCGAAGTCGAGCCAGGCCGCCAGCAGGCAGAGCAGCGCAGCCACCCGCAGCAGAGCCAGGCCCGCCGCCAGCCGGGGCGACAGCTCAGCGGAATCCCGGCGGTAGAGCCAGACGGCAAGCGCCCCCACCCCGACCACCACCAGCAGCGTCAGGGGCCCCTGCCACCATTCGGTGAAGCCTTCCAGACGACCGCTGGTGAGCCGCTGGCGGGTCACGTCGGTGGCGGCAAGCAGCAGTGATGCAAATATCATGGGCACGATGCCTAGGATCGCGTGCGAGCGACAGGGTGATAACTGGCGGAATAGGAAACCAGCTGTTCCAGCAGCAGCAAGACCACCAGGAGGTAGAGCAGCGGCGTGGTGAGCGATGAGCCGGCCAGGCTTTCCCGGTCTTCCTGCATCGACTCGGCGCGTTCCATCGTGAAAGGCACACCAACGAGCAGACGGTCGAGCTGCTCCCGTCCCACGGTCGTCAGCTCGCCCTCGGCGGGGTCGACGTTGACGGCGATCAGGCGGGTCTGCTCCACCCCGTCTTGCTGCCGCCAACGGCCGGTGTAGAGCCCGGCCACGCTGGTCTCCGTGAGCGACGCGATCAGCCCGCCGTCGGCCTCGCGTTCGGCCTCCCGATGGATCACGCTGTCGTCGGGGGGCACGACAAAATCGACCTGCGGCTCATCGAGCCCCTCCTGCAACGGAATGCGGATCGGCTCGCCCACAGCAGACGACGCGGTGGTGCGGCGGCCACGGGCCAGGTGCGACTCCAGCTCGAGCATCACCACCACCCAGCTTGGGTTGCCGCGGGCCCAGTTGTTCCAGGTGGGAGCGGCCGTGGTCAGTGCCACCGCCACCAGGCCCTCACCGAAAGGCTGCTCCACCAGCAGGGGCGCCCCCGTCCGCAGCGAGAGCAGCCGCCGCAGGCCGCTGCCTTCTGCTGCTTCGAAGCTGCGATCCACCGCCATTGCCCGGTCGATCCGCACCGAGGCGACCAGCGGATTGCGCCGGCCGCTGAGCACGGCCACCGCCGGATGGTCTTCCACCACGACATCGGCGACCCGGTCGCCGCCGCGGGCGGCTGTCACATCAGCAAGCAGCTCCACATCGCCGGCGAGCGGCACCGGAAACAGCCCCTCGCCGTCGCGGTAGAGCTGCTCATTGAAGCGGTCGATCAGGGTCCGCGGCCCAACAAAAAAGCCCACGCCGCCGCCGGCTTTCGCATACGCCTCGAGCGGCTCGATCTCGAGCGGGTCGAGCGATGGCACGTCGAGCAGCCAGATCGTGTCGAAGCGGCTGAGGTCTTCGCTTGCCAGCAGCCGCTGCGAGTCGATCCGCACCGAAAGCCCGGTGGGAGCCCCGCCGCCGGGAGCGAGCGCCGAGGCCACAAAGAAGGCATCCCCGCCGCGTTCCCCGGGCACCGTCGCCCCGTCGATCAGCAGCACCTCCCGCGTCTCGGCGATCGACACCACTGCCGCCCGGGTGTTGTCGGCGGCCACGCTGTCTGGCCCCAGGGAAGCCTCAAGGGCATGCTCGCCCGTTTCCGGAAACCGCACATCCACCCGCTGGCTCGCAGCAGCACCCGGCGGAATCGGGTCAAACCGCAGCCCGGGCCGGGCCACGCCATCTTCCCGCAGGTCGAGCTGCAGTTCGGTGCTCGGCAGGGATCCGTAGTTGCGAACCGTGATCTCCATCGGCAGCACCACCCCAGCCGATGGCACGCCACCGATCAGGCTGACCGACTCCACTGCGAGGTTGCCCCGGTCGGCAGCTCCCGGCCGCGGCGAGCAGTCGACAAAGCGAATCTCTCCACCGGCATCGGCCACCTGCCGCAGCAGGCTCGCCGTTTCGTCGGCTGCCCGCCAGTCGCGGTCGCGAAAGTCGCTGAGCACCCAGAGCACGGTGTTGGCACCGTCGCCGGCGGTGGCAAACTCCGCCGCTGCTGCGATCGCCTCGCGGGGGCCGGCGGCCGACTGCGAGGGCTGCGACGCCTCGATCAGCCGCTCCGCGTCGGCCAGCATCTCCGGTGTGAGCGGCTGGGGCAGCAGATCGAATCCGTCGCTCCCTGGCCGGGCCAGCCTCGAGAAGCGGCCCAGGCCGAGCGACTGGCCGCTGCCGGCCGCGGCAAACTCATCCAGCAGCCGCTGGGCCACCGCGCGGCTCCGGTCAAAGCAGGTTTCCTCGAGCGTCTCTTCCGCCATCGAAAAGCTGTCATCGATCAGCAGGATGTGCGTGGTCTGCTCACCACCGAGAAAACCGGCCAGGGCCGAGCGCCAGCGGGGCTGGGCCAGGGCGAGGGCAATGCCGGCGATCGCCGCCACCCGCATCGCCATCAGCAGCAGCTGCTTGAGCAGCACCCGTGTGCGGTATCGCCGCTGGCTGGCCAGGAGAAACTCCATCGCCGACCAGTCGACCGTGCGGTGCCGCAGCAGGTTGATCAGATGGATCAGCAGCGGCGCCGCCGCAACCGGCAGCCCCCACCACAACACCGATGGAAAATCGAAAGTTGGCATGTCGCGTGTGGCGGCTTAGACCGCCATCGAGGCCCGCTGAGAGAGAAAACGGATCAGGGCCGCATCGACCGGCTGGTCGGTTCGCACCAGGCTGTAGTCGCAGCGAAGGCCGGCGCAGCCCCGACGCAGCGCCGAGAGATACTCGTCGACCGCCTGCAGGTAGCCTTCCCGCAGGGCCCGCGGGTTGCAGGCGATGTGCTGCGGGAGTTCGAGCCCCTCAAACCGCGTGGGGCCGTCAAAGGGAAAGTCCAGTTCGTCGGAATCCATCACGTGCAAAACCGCCACATCATGGCCGCGGCGGCGGAGCATCGTCAGGCCTTTAAGGATGTTGTCCACGCCGCCGGGATCACCGCCGGCCGAACTGTCGCCGAGCATGTCGGAGATCACGACCACCAGCCCCCGCTTCGGCAAGGTCTCCGCAAGCTGACGAAACACCGGCAGGAAGGCGGTGGGCTGGTCCGACCGCTCGGCTTCCAGCATCTCAACCACGCCTTGCAGCTGGGTACGACGCGTTCGCGGCGGCAGGCTCGCACGCACCCCGCTGTCAAAGGTCGTGCAGCCCACTGCGTCGCCGTGCGAAAGGGCGAGCCACGCCAGGCTCGCGGCCATCGTGGCGGCGTAGTCAAACTTCGAGAGCGCCGGCTTGGCAGCGGTGCCGTGGGTGTAGTTCATGCTCCGCGAGGCATCCACGACCAGGAAGAGGCGGAGATTGGTCTCCTCCTCAAACTCCTTGACGTAGTAGCGGTCCTGCCGCGCCCACACCTTCCAGTCGACCCGTCGCAGGTCGTCGCCTTTGGTGTATTCACGGTGCTGCAGAAACTCCACACTCTGCCCCTTGTAGGGGCTTTTGTGGAGTCCAGAGAGCACGCCTTCAACAACCACGCGGGCCCGCAGTTCCAGGCGGGCGATGCGAGCGATCGCCTCAGGAGGCAAAAATCGTTTGGAACCGAGCGTCGTGGACAAGCTCGTCCTCCTGGGCAGGCGTGTTGTCGAGGATCCGCTTGATGATGTCGTCGGCAGTGACGCCTTCGCTTTCGGCCGCAAAGCCGACCACGATGCGGTGCCGCAGCACCGGCAGGGCCAGCGTCTGAATGTCTTCGGCGATCACATGGCTGCGGCCGGCGAGCAAGGCCCGGGCCTTGGCTCCGACCACCAGAAACTGCACCGCACGCGGCCCGGCGCCCCAGGCCAGCTGATCGGCGATATCGCCGGGAACGCCTGGCTGCCCAGAGCGGGTCTGCCGCACGATTGCCAGGGCATACCGCACGAGATGATCGCTGATCGGCACCTCCCGCACCTGCCGCTGCAGGTCGAGGATTTCCTCCGCTGAGAGCACCTGCTGGGCATCCTCGGCCGGGCTGCCGGTGGTGCGACGGGCGATCTCAAACTCCTCGTCAAACGAGGGGTATTTGACAAACACCTTGAACATGAAGCGATCCTGCTGCGCCTCGGGCAGTGGGTAGGTGCCCTCCTGCTCAATCGGATTCTGCGTGGCCAGCACAAAGAAGGGATCGGCCAGCTTGTGCCGCTGCCGACCCACGCTCACCTGCCGCTCCTGCATGGCCTCCAGCAACGCTGCCTGCGTCTTCGGCGGCGTGCGGTTGATCTCGTCGGCCAACACAACATTGGCAAACAGCGGCCCTTCCAGGAATCGCAGCTGCCGGGCACCGCTCGCCTTGTCTTCCTCCAGCACCTCCGTGCCGGTGATGTCGGCAGGCATCAGGTCGGGCGTGAACTGCACCCGGCTGAAGGAGAGATCGAGGCAGCGGGCCAGCGTGCTGACCATCAGTGTCTTGGCCAGGCCCGGCACCCCTTCCAGCAGGCAGTGGCCACGGCTGAAGAGGCAGATCAGGAGCTCTTCCACCACTTCATGCTGCCCCACGATGATCCGCGAAAGCTGCTCGAGGATGCGGTTTCGCGCCTCGTGAAGTCGCGCACTCGCAGAGGAGTCGGACGGAGATTGCATGAGGGTGTCCTTTGAGGAAAACAGTCGCCGTTTGTCGCCGGCGGTTCCAATAGATCTGTCGCCACCATATTCCGATCACCGCCAGTGTGCCAGCAGACCGTGCCGGCCGGCCCACGGTCGCGGGCCCTGCGGTGGCGTGGCGGGGGCTATCGCTGATAGATCGGCAGCAGCCCCCGGTCGAGCTGCAGGATCACCAGATTCGTGGAGGTGGTGTAGACCGGGCCGATGTAGCCCTGTGGCCACGACACGCCTTTGGTCTCGCGGCGGGCTTCGCTCACCAGCCGCTTCTCGATCTGCGCGAGGTAGTTGGCCCATGTCTCCCCGCCCTCTCGATACATCACCTGGGCATAGTAGAAGTGGGCGTAGTGCCAGTGTCCAAAGCCGTTGTTGGCGATGTTGCCCAGGTGCTTCTCCGCATACTGCAGCATCCGTGGCACGTGGGTGTCGTCATACTCCCCGGCGTTAAACAGGCAGGCGACCGCGGCAGCGGTGATCGCCGGGCGGCCCCCACCACCCTTCGAGCTGTACTGCACACCGCCGTCGTCGTTGGTGCAGGCATGGATGTAGCCGATCGCTTTCTCAATCACTTCCCGCGGCACCGGAATGCCGGCGTTGCGGCAGCCACGGAGCCCCTGCACCTGCGTGATGGTGGTGGAGCCTTCGTCAAAGCCGTTCCCATCTTTGGCGCTGACATAGCCCCAGCCGCCGGCCTCGGTCTGCGCCCGCCCGGAAAACTCGACAGCCTTCTCCAGCACCCGCACCAGCTCGTCGCGTCGCCGGGCATCCTCCTCCTCACCGAGCACCTGCGAGAGGAAGAGCATCGAGAAGCCGTGGCCGTAGGTGTAGCGGTCGTCGCCAGTGGGATCTCCGATCAGGCCGTTGGGCCGCGAGCGGCTCACGAGATAGTCGACCGCCTGTCGAATGGCATCCGCGTAGCGACCCTGCGTGGTGGTGGAGCCCTCCATCAACAGCGCCGTGCCGGCGAGGGCGGTCATCGCGGTGGGATACCGCGACTCATTGGCCGACCAGCTGCCGCGTCGCGACTGTGTGGCCACCAGCCAATCCAGGCCCTGCCGCACCACATCGTCCACCCGCTCGTCGTCGGCAGCCCTCGCCACCGGGCCTCCCAGGCCGCTCCATGCGGCCAGCAGCAGGATCGCCGCGCCGCCCCACACGCCGCAATGTTTTCTGCCGCTGCCTCGAACACCCGAGCACGCGGCATGCGGTGAGGCGATGAAGAAAGCACCCATGAAATCTCCTGGTAGCACAGCAGCCGCCGATCAAAACGGCAGCGAGTCGAGCGCCTGCTCAAACAGTTCTTCGATCCGCTCCGACAGGCTCGGCGGCTGGAGCGGGCGCGAGAGTCCTTGATAGGGCGGCCTGGGGCTAACGGCTTGGCCACCAAACGTCAGCGTGATGTCTCGCGCGCCGTGGGTCAGCGTGACCGTGTGGTCCTCCGGCGACGCTTCGATCTCACAGCCGTAGAAGAGATGCTGGTCGGTGGCGATCCGGTCGTCGGCGAGCACCTCGCTGCCGGTCCGCTTGTCGAGGCAGAGCAGGCTCAGCTGCGGCTGGCGGGTGGAGCCTGGCGACTTGATGCGGCGGGCAAACACCAGCACCGGAAGATCGGCTGGCTGCTCCGGATCAAAGCCGTGGTGCAGGATGGTGGCCGGCACCGACCAGAGCCTCTCCCCGGTGCCGCGATCCACGGCCCACACCGCGCCTGTCATCAGCGGGGCCAGCTGCTGCCCAGCATCCCAGAGGCCGGCGGTCCGCACACCGCTGATCGCCCCAAGCTGCCGATACTGCTGGTTTTCCGCGGTTGTCTCCGGCCGGCCGGCCAGCACCAGCAGGCGATCCCGCCAGGGCATCACGGAGAGCTGATTGAACCCTGGCGGCATCTTCTCCAGCACCACCGCAAAATCGATCTCGCCTGCCTGGAGGTCGAGCAGACTCAGGCGTCCGTCCGGCTCCAGCAGGGCCACCTTGCCAGGTCCCGCAGCGACGGCTCGGGTCTCCGCGGCAAACGGTCCAAACGAGAGCGTTTCGCAGGTCAGCGGGTCGATCAGCTCCAGCTGCACCGTGCCGCCGGTGAACTGGCCGAGGCGGCCCCGCTTGATGGCGAGCACCAGCCGGCCGCTGGTCTCCAGCCAAGCGTTGACCGGTGGCAGGTCGCACTGCCCCACCTGGCGACCATCGTGCATCGAGTAGACCTCCGCCGTTCCACCGTCCGCAGCACACACGCACACGCAGCTTGTGTCGGTGAGGACCTCGGAGGCGGAAGGCAGCATGCTTCGCGACCAGAGCACCGCACCGCTGATCGGATGCCGCATGGAGAGCGTTCGGCCCTGCAGCACCACCGCGCCGTTGGGCAAAACGGTTGTGCCGCGGATGCTCGGCGGTGTGCTCCCGCTGGGCGGCCGGGGCTCGCTGA
>Ga0180430_10004113_pt1 | contig 12355 bp, 10 predicted proteins | sample SS_ome_9_FD_132999 | JGI IMG/M metagenome (GOLD analysis project Ga0180430, IMG submission 132999) | Hypersaline lake sediment archaeal communities from the Salton Sea, California, USA - SS_1_S_2 metaG | ecosystem: Environmental > Aquatic > Non-marine Saline and Alkaline > Hypersaline >... | reverse complement strand
TTCGCAGTGTTATTGTTTCAATTTCATGCTTAAGCTCTTCAAAAAAACTGTTAATAAATGCCTGCCGTTTTTCAGCAATCTGCTTGGCAGACTCGGTCAATAAAGAATCTGAAATTTTGCTGAGCTTAAATAAGTGTTCGTGATATGCGCTATGCGGCTCGCCCGGAAGTTTTTGTCCACTTTCAAGGAAGGTAGATGAAGTCGGGGCATAGGCGGGTTGCTTTACCTGGCTCGCATACGCCAGCGCGCGCACAACCCCGATAGCGCCGATCACATCCAGTTTGTCCGCGTCAAATAATACTTTAGCTTCGATCGTTTCCGGCTGCCTGCTGTCTCTAAACCGGTGTGAAATGATGCAGTGTTGAACGGCCTGAATATCTCCCGCAGCCCATCCTTCTTTTTCCAGTTCGCGCCCCGCAAATGCCGCGGATTCGATATGATGGTTTTTACGCTGGCCGTTCACGGGGTGGCTGTCGCGCGCGTCATGCATCAGGGCAGCTGCCCGCAGGATACGCATATCCGCGCCTTCTTTTGGTCCGATATATTCGCACATTCCATACACCCGTTCGATATGGTCAAAGCCATGAACGCCATCGTATTCCGGATACCAGGCCCGCGCCTGTTCAAGGGTCAGCATAGCTGATCTTTTCCATAAACGATACCTTTTTTGATGACTGTCCTAATGAGGTTTACCCCAAATTGATATGGCAGCTGGCGGTAATCGTCTGTTGAAAGGATGACCATATCTGCCTGCTTGCCGACTTCAATGGAACCGATCCTGGCTTCTAATTGGATGGCCGCTGCGGCGTTGATCGTCGCGGCTGCTATTGCCTGCGCAGGCGTCATCTTCATAGCTCTGCAGGCGAGCGCCATCGCGAATTGCATATTCCCGCACCAGGCGGTGCCGGGGTTGATATCGCTGGCGATAGCCAGCGTGCACCCCGCATCGATCATCGCTTTGGCAGGCGTATAGTCAGTCTCAGATAAACCAAATGGCGTGCAGGGCAGAGAGACCGCAACAGTATTTGAACGGGCCAATGCCGCGATATCATCCGCGCTGGTCTTAACGAGATGATCCGCGGATGCCGCCCCCATCTCGGCTGCCAGCGCTGCTCCGCCTAAATTCTCAAATTCGTCCGCGTGGATCTTTAGAGGGAACCCAAGGGATGAAGCTGATTGCAAAATCTGGCGCGATTGGCTGAGGGTGAACGCTCCTTTTTCACAAAACACATCCACGAACGGCAGGCGGTGCCGCGCATACGCGCTTTGCCACCAGCTTTTGATCTCTGGCAGCATGTCATTGCAAAGAATATCAACATACGTCTGTGGGCTATCCTTAAATTCTTTTGGAACCATATGGGCGCCTAAAAATGTAGGAACTATCTCAAGCGGGCCTCTCTTGTTCAGCTCCATGATCACCTGCAATTGTTTGCGCTCGCTCTTAAAATTCAACCCGTATCCGCTTTTGACCTCTGCGGTTGTTGTTCCATGAGAAAAAAGGACCTGCGCGCGGCGCGCGGATTGCTGGAGCAGGTCGCCCGCTTCGGCCTTTCTGGTCGCGTTGACGGTTGATTGAATGCCGCCCCCTGCCGCCATGATCTCAAGATAGCTTTTCCCCTGCAGGCGCATTTCAAACTCAGCCGCCCTGTTGCCCGCCCAAACAAGGTGCGTGTGCGGGTCTACAAAGCCGGGCAGAACGGCAGACTGTTCCGCTGAGACCATCTCTTCGTTAGCATATTTACTTTGCAAATCATCCGAATTGCCAACCATTTGTATGATCCCATTCTTGAACAGGACGGCGGCGTTATTTATTATGCCAAGATCGCCAAGCCGATCGCCCTGCTGGGGCGGGCCAGCGACGGTAACTAATTGTGAGATTGAATGTAGGAGCATACGATTTCCCGATATAATGGCTTCAGCAATTATACAGGGAGACGTACTCAATGGCGAAAAACGAGAAGTGGATTTTCATTATCCTATCCTTTGCTTTATGGATAAGCCTCGCGTATTTTGCAGGTGGACCGATTTATTCCGATGAAATGCTGTATATCGATGTTGGCCTGCGCAACCTCGTTGAGCCACATTACGGCAACCGTTATTTTCATATCTATTTGCAGAAACTTTTCATGGCAATCGCCCCTACTCCTCTCAGTGGAGTTCGGATTTTCTGGGGCTTGTTGATGGCGCTGAGCGCTGCCTTGGTGTATTACAACGCAAGGACTTTTCATTCGGGCAGCTCCATTCTTACCGGACTGCTGGGGGTCGCGATCTTTTTCTCGTTCTCTATCATCAAAGAGTATTCGGGAGAACCGGCCGTGGATATCACCGCGATGGCGGTGGTGGCTATTTATTTGACGATCTACCTGGATCTGCTGAAAAGAAAGGGTGAGGGAAGATACCACCTCTTCTTTCTGGGTATGCTGGCTTTTCTGGGATTAAAGACCAAAGAGACAACCATTTTTATGAACGTGTTGATGGTCGGCCTTTTCCTTGAGAAGCTGAAAGGGAAAAAGTGGTTCAAATCCCTGCTGGAATATTTCTCTCCGTTTTTTGTGGGACTTGCGAGCGGGATCCTGGTCTTTATCATTTTAGATGGTGCTTTCCTGGGCAAACCATTCTTCGCGATATCTCCCTCTACATTCCAGGGCGTCTTTGAAAATTATTATTATGAACCCGGCTTCCTGTTCGGTCCGACAAGCTGGTATACAGAATTCCTGTTTGACGATATTCTGGTTGCTTTCGTGCTTTTTATTGTGAGCGGGGTGCTGCTGCGGGAAAAAATGGATTTTAACCAACAGATGGTTTGGTTTTATCCGCTCGTGTACATTTCCTTTTTGAGCTTGAATATGCTCAAGGTACCATGGGGTTTTATCGAACGTTTCATATTTCCGGTTATGCCGGTCATTGCAATTCTGGCCGCGCAGGTTGTTGACTTTAAATCCCTTCGAAAAAAGTGGTATGTAGGCGTAGGTCTGCTGAGCACCGGCTTGTTATTCTTTGTTCTGCGAGAGGTCTGGCTTAACACAGCCGCCGCCTACCAATTTGATTATGCACGAATGCTGGAGGCGGTCTATTTCCCGGTATTAATCTCACTGCTGATTGCCAGTATCCAATTTAAAAATAATAATCACTGGGCTGTGGTGGTCATACAGGTTTTTCTGGTTGGAACCTTGCTATTTACACCCTTATCCATAAATTTCAAATACTTTTATCGCTACCCAAAGGTACGGGAACGCTACGCGGAGCTATTCTATCCGCTGGAATCCTTCAAAAACACGATACAGGTTCAGGGTGACGAAAAGTTTTATATCTCCACCAATCTCAAAAATGATCTGGACATGTTGAGCATAGACCCCAACGATATCAGCGGTATGGTTAATTTTTATTATGATGAGCGCATGAGCGCTGAAAATGTCTATGTTGGATATGACCGGAAGAAAGTTGCGTCGGACCTGATTAATCGCGGCTTTGATTATGCGCTGCTTACCAGTTCTGATGTGGCATCTTTAATGGGCGGATCAGCCTGGGACAGGATTCTGGAGACATATGCTGATGTAGAAGTTGATGAACAGGAAATGGTTTATCTACTAAAGCGATAAAAAATTTGTCTAGGTGAGCTTGACGTTGACGCTGGAAAAAGTGGCGCCGGAAAGTTTGTTGACCAGCAAATCGCGGGCATCACACCACATTTGAAATAATGGGCAGGAAGCATGAAAAGGACAGGCATCCGGGTTCTCAGTGCATTCATTGAGGATGACAGGACCGTCTATTGCCCGAATGACATCCAGGACAGAAATTTCTTCAGGTTTCCTTGCCAAGGATACCCCTCCCCTGGCACCGCGTGATGTATGGATCAGTCCGGCAATTGACAGTTGAGAAACAATCTTTGCTAAAAAAGAGGGCGGAATTTTCTGCGCTTTTGCGATCTTACCAGTTGATGCTTTTTCATTGTTTTCCAATCGCGATAGGTAAACAATGGCACGCAGCGCGTAATCAGCTTGTTTCGTTATTTGCATTCTCTCATCCTCATTGGATAATTTGAATAGAATTAGTCCAAATATTAGTGTATAAGAAAAACCCGCTTCTGACAAGTGTCTAAAGTATAATCACGCCATGGCAGATTATAAATTCTACACCCCCATCAAAGTACGTTATGGAGATCTGGACGCACAGTGGCACGTGAACCACACACGCTTCCTGACCTATATGGAACAAGCGCGGTTGGAATACATCATGCACCTGGGGCTGTTTGACGGAAAATCATTTCTGGACCTTCGCGCGATCGTTGCGGATGCGCATATTTCTTATTTAGCCCCGATCATGCTGGGCCAGAATATTCGCGTTGGCACCCGCACACGCAAGATCGGCAATAAAAGTATGGTTTATGAATATGCTATCGAAGACGCAGACAGCGGCAGCGTCCTGGCCAGGGGCGAAATCGTCTCGGTTGCATATAATTTCCGTGAACAAAAATCTGTCCCTGTCCCTGATGAATGGCGAAAGCGCATCTCGGATTTTGAAGGCAAAGATCTATAGGATCGGTCTCTCTCCGTGCCTATAAATCGAAAATTTCAGAAGAAAACCATCATTTCTGCTTAAATCTTACCCTTTCCGTAAGATTCCCATTAACAATACGTAATAAATCAATTCCAATGATTTGTCATGAGGCGATGTTTGGTAAAATCACCATACGTTAGAAAAATATCTTTCCCAAGTATCCTGGAGGTTTTAAGTTGTCTGGATTAGGAAGTTTTACCCAAAGCGCGCGCAGAGTGTTGAGCCTGGCGCACTTAGAAGCAGAACGTCTCCAACAATCGGAGATTGGTTCAGAGCACCTGCTGCTTGCAATGCTGCAAGAAGACGCGGGTGTGGCTGGGCGTGTTCTGCGTGAGCTGGGTGTTGAATTAGATCGTGCCAGAGAGATGGTGCTGCGATTACGCGGCGTGGGCACTGAGAAATCCGAGAAGATCGGCCTTGGTCCTGAGGCGCAAAAAGTTCTTGATCGTGCGATTGAAGAATCAAAAAAAGCAAAAAGCAAATATGTTTCCACTGAGCATCTTCTGCTGGCATTGGTTAGTTTTGAAGAAGGAAATGCCAGAGAGGTATTCACGAAGCTGGGAATCACCCCTGCCCAAATTCAACGCCAGACTAAGCGGGTGTTAAGTGAAAACAGAGAATCACTCTCCCGTGTCAGAAAGAGTGTCTCATCACGCAAAACCAAGAAAAAAGAAGAAAAAATGCCGCTGGTGGAACAGTTAGCTGTTGACCTGACGGCTTACGCAGAGGATGGCAAACTGGATCCGGTTATTGGCCGCGAAAAGGAAATCGAAAGAGTCATCCAGATCCTTGCCAGGCGTACAAAGAACAACCCGGCTTTAATAGGCGAACCCGGAGTTGGCAAGACGGCTATCGTCGAAGGCTTGGCAACGCGTGTTATCGAAGGTGATGTTCCTACGCCGCTTTTGGACAAGCGCGTTCTGCGCCTGGATGTGGGATCCTTGGTTGCCGGCACGATGTACCGCGGCCAGTTTGAAGAGCGGTTAAAACGGGTGATCGACGAGCTGAAAGCGTCAGAAGCGATCCTGTTTATTGATGAGGTACACATGCTGGTTGGCGCTGGATCTGCCGGATCATCGGTCGATGCCGCCAATATTCTCAAACCTGCCCTTTCGCGCGGCGAATTGCAGGTGATTGGGGCTACCACTTTAAATGAATATCGGAAAAGCATTGAAAGCGATGCTGCCCTGGAACGCCGTTTCCAACCGATCCTGGTTGAAGAACCGACATCCGAAGAAGCGCTTGAGATCCTGCATGGTGTTCGCAAGAACTATGAAGAACATCATCGCCTGGTGATCTCTGATGAAGCACTGGCGGCTGCTGTCAGCCTTTCCGCGCGTTACATCAGCGACCGATTTCTCCCTGACAAAGCGATTGATCTGATCGATGAATCTGCCTCGCGGGTACGAATGTACAAAAGTGAAACAGCTCAGACCAGCAAGAAAGTGATGTCTGAGCTGCGGGCGAAACGCAAGAAGTATAACGAGCTAAGTGAACAAAAAAGCATCGACGATGCTGAACAGGTGAAAGCCGAGGTTACCGCGCTCGAAAAACAGCTTGATGATCTGCGTGATAAATGGGACCGCGATACCAGTCCCGTAGTAAGTGCAGATGACATCGCTGAACTGGTATCTATGTGGACTGGCGTCCCGGTGATGCAGCTGGCGACAGAAGAATCAACCCGCCTGCTCAATATGGAAAAAGAGATCAGCCAACAGATCGTTGGTCAAAAAGAAGCGATCGAGCGGATTTCTAAAGCTGTACGGAGAGGCCGTGCCGGACTTAAAGACCCACGCCGTCCGATCGGTACTTTCATGTTCCTTGGACCGACAGGTGTTGGCAAGACCGAGCTCACAAAAGCACTGGCGCAGTTCCTGTTTGGCAGCGAGGACGCATTGGTCCAGCTGGATATGTCTGAATTTATGGAGCGCCATGCTGTCAGCAGACTTGTTGGTGCCCCTCCCGGATATATTGGTTATGATGATGCCGGCCAGTTGACAGAGGCGATACGGCGACGGCCGTATTCTATTATTGTTTTTGATGAGGTCGAAAAGGCGCATCCCGAAGTGCATAATATGCTGCTTCAGATCATGGAAGAGGGCCAGCTCACCGACGCCAAAGGACACAAGGTCGATTTCCGTAATTCGATCATTGTCATGACGTCGAACATCGGCGCGGATATGATCAAGAGGGAAGGCGAGTTTGGTTTCAATCTTACCCGCGATGAAGAGCAAGAAGAAGCATACGCACATGAACAGATGCAGAATAAGCTTATGGATGCTCTCAAGAAAGCATTCAGGCCAGAGTTCATCAATCGCATGGACAGCGTTGTTGTATTTCATATGTTGAATCGTGATCAAATCTCAAAAATTGCCGAAATGGAAATTGCCAAGGTAGCAGATCGCTTGAAAGAAAGAGAGATCATACTTTCCGCAACAAACGCGGCGTTGGCGACAATATCAGAAAAAGGATATGATCCGGATATGGGCGCACGCCCTCTGCGGCGCGTGATCCAGATCGAGATCGAAGATCAACTATCTGATGAATTACTATCCGGAAAATTCAAAGACGGCGACCATATCTGGGTCGACATTGACAGCGAAGGCGGATTTGTTCTCACCAATTCACCGGAAGAGGAGACATCAGCTGAGGAAGTCCTCGGCGTTGGCATGTAATTAGACTGAGAGCCAGACCAATCTGGCTCTTTTTTATTGATAATGCGCCATCATGGTTTAGAATGATAGGGGGAGTCTTTTATGGCAAAATTACATACACAATATATCTGTCAGGAATGCGGTCGTATCGCTGTACGGCAGCTTGGGCGCTGCCCATCCTGCGGGGGATGGAATACTATGATCGAGGAGTTGGTAGCCCAGCCTCCCTCGACTCAAAAATCATCTTCTTCGTCACTATCCACAGACAAACCAAAAAAACTTGGCAATATCTCTGATGCACCAGAAGACCGCTGGCCGCTCAGTATTTTGGAATTTGCTCGTGTTCTGGGCGGTGGGATTGTTCCCGGATCTATTGTTCTGATAGGCGGCGATCCGGGCGTTGGAAAATCAACGCTCATGCTTCAGGTGGCAAAAGAAGTAGCCCAAAAAAGCAAGGTGTTATATGCGTCCGGGGAGGAATCCGCCCGTCAGATAAAGATGCGGGCTAAACGCATTACCGGACTTGATGAAAAAGATACAGAAGAACTATATCTTGTAACGGAAACCAATTTGGACGTGATTCTCGGTCATGTCGATGCGATCAAACCTGATTTGCTTATTATTGATTCGATTCAAACGATGATTATGGATGGGTTGTCTTCCAGCGCGGGCTCAGTTACCCAGGTCAGGGAGTGCGCATCCAGATTGCGGGTTCTGGCAAAAACACGGGGTATAGCAATATTCCTGATAGGGCATGTAACAAAGGAAGGCATGATCGCGGGACCGCGGGTATTAGAGCATATTGTGGACACCGTTTTGCATCTTGAAGGAGACCGCTTCCAAAGTTATCGACTCCTGCGTTCAATGAAGAACCGCTTCGGTCCTACATCCGAGGTGGGTGTCTTTGAAATGCGCGAAAAAGGCATGATTGAGGTGTCTAATCCATCCGAAGCATTTCTTGCGGAGCGGATGGCTGAATCACCCGGTTCATCCATCGCGGTAACGATGGAGGGCACGCGCCCTATTCTTGTAGAAATTCAGGGTTTAACAAGCCCTACGAATTTTGGCAACCCGCGGCGCACGGCGAACGGCATCGATTTCAATCGCCTGTTATTGATCACCGCGGTTCTCACGCGCCGGGTTGGACATCGTTTCGCGGAACAGGATATCTTTATCAATGTTGTAGGCGGGCTTCGAATCGATGAGCCGGCAGCCGATCTTGCCGCGGCGGCGGCGCTTGTCTCTTCTATCAAGGACCAGCCGGTTCGCGCTGACCTTGTGTTGATCGGGGAAATAGGTCTCTCAGGTGAACTGCGCTGGGTCAGCCAGATGGAACTGCGGTTGAGGGAAGCGGCAAAATTAGGGTTCAAGTCGGCTGTTATCCCTAAAAGGCTGCGCGCGTCGCTGTCACCGCCAAAAGGATTTAAGGTAATTGAAGCACGGTCCGTTGCTCAAGCGATAAAAATCGCGTTATCATCAGAATAGATGAGGTGAAAAATGCATAAAACTGTTGATGAATTAATTGGAAAAAACCTGCCGATGCATGTGCGCAGCAATCACGCGCTTGAACACGCGACATTGCATATATTGCAGCAAAAAGGACATAAAATGCGTCTGGGTGGGATCTCTGATATCGGTGGTTTTTGGATCTATGGCGAGATCGAAACCGATGATCTCATGAAAGCTGCGCAGGAGGCGCTTAAACGGTTGGAGGAAGGTGAAACAGATCTGGCAGTTCATCCAAATTGTGGGACCAATGTCGCACTTGGTGCGGTTGCAGGCGGCGGATTAGCGTGGGTGAGTATGCTGGGCACCAAGGGAAAGATTGGCAGGCGCTTACGCCGATTGCCTCTTGCGGTGTTGATGGCTATATTGGGCTACCAGTTAGCCCGACCCTATGGGCCGCAGCTGCAGAAATCGATCACAACCAACGCGGATGTCAGTGGAATGAAGATCATCGAAGTGGTCAGGCATGATGTGATGGGAAATCCGGTCCACCGGGTAGTTACTGCCTTTGAGAAATAAAAATTTGAACGCATCCAAACAGAAAATGTTCACGGGTAAAGAAGATATCATTATTCTTCATGGCAATGATGAATTAACTATCAATGAGAGCATATCCCGCCTTCATAAAAGTGCTGGCGGCTTTGCTGACCTGAATACCTCTACCCTGAACGCCAGGGAAGCAAGCCATGCTGATATCGCAATGCAGTTGAATATGCTTCCCCTGGGGGTTGGAAAGCGGGTTGTGATCATTGAACATGCACAGGAGGCGCTGCGATCGAAAACCGGCAAGAAATGGATACTGTCCATCCTGGAGAGTTTTCCGCCTTCTACCCAGCTCGTTCTAATCCTCGATGATCAACAGAAGTATCGTAAGGGGGGGTATGACTGGGTAAAATTCAATCAATCACACTGGCTGCGGAAAGCCTTGCAGGATTTCACCGGCGTTCATTTTTGGCAGGAACATATTCTGCCTGGCGCAAAACAGATGCCCGGTTGGATCATGAACAAAGCAGAATCTATGGGGGGAGACTTTCATCCATCGGCGGCACATACCCTGGCGAATCTGGTTGGCAGCGATTTATTCCAGGCGCAGCATGAGATCGAGAAGGGAATCGCATATGCGGGAGCGGGCCATCAGGTAAGCGCTGAGGATGTTCAATTATTATGCGCGGCCTCAAAAGAGGAAGGCGTGTATGATCTGGTAGACGCGGTAGCACAGCGCGATGGTAAAACAGCCATGCGTATTTTTCAAAAACTGAGAATCGATATGCATGAAATGGTAATTTTCAGCTTGATCTGCCGTCAGATGCGTCTGTTGCTTCAAGCCCGTCTCGTGTTGGATAAAAAAGGGGCGGTTCAGGAAGTAATGAATGTTTGCGATGTTAGTAGTAAGTGGCTGGCAAACAAATTGATGAATCAAGCCAGGCGCTTTCGCGTATCTGAACTGGAAAATATGTACGCTGCGCTTGATCGTATGGATGAAAACAGTAAAAATGGCGTGATGCCATTGGACACTGCCATTGAAGTGTTCATTGCGAAACTCACGCAATAAGCATTGATCAATAATTAATTCTCTGGTCTTTAATTTCTCCCCAGCGCAATGCATCGGCAATCCCCTGCTCAATGGAAAGCTGTGCTTTCCACCCCAGCAACTTTTGGGCGGTGTCCGCGTTGCAAAAAGATCCAGCTGTGTCCCCCGGCCGCCTGGGACCGTCGGCCTTATTGATCGCTTCCCCAACAACTTTTTCAAAGGCATTGACTAACTCTCTGACAGTAACCCCCTTGCCGGTGCCGAGGTTGATGACCAGATAGTTGTCATCCGGATTTCCTGCGTTCTCAAATGCGTTCTCAAAATGTTCGACGGCACGAATGTGAGCCTGGGCTAGATCCCATACATGGATGTAGTCGCGGATACCTGTTCCGTCCCTGGTTTCATAGTCTGTGCCGGTAATCATGAATTGCGGAATATTTCCCAATTGAACGTCTACTAATTTACCGATAGCGTGGGTCGGTTTTTGTATCTGCAGCCCGGTTCGCAGATTGGGGTCAGCGCCAATCGGATTAAAATAGCGCAATGCGATCCCATGCATACCATAGGCTGTGCAGAAATCCCGTAGGATCATTTCCATCATATATTTTGTGCGGGCATACGGGCTGAGTGGTTTCAGCGGGGCATTTTCAGTTACCATAAAGCCGGGAACGACATCATAGATGGATGCGGATGAGCTAAAAACGAGCTTTTTACAGCCATTTTGTTTCAAGGTGTTGAATAAGGACAGGGATTTGCCAACATTCTCGCGGTAATACTCGTAGGGTTTTTCGGTTGACTCCGGAACCACAATGAGCGCCGCGCAGTGGATAGTCGCGTAAATATCAGGGTGCTCCCTAAAAATTCTGTCAACCAGGTCTTCATCCGCGATGTCTCCCTTATAAAAGATCCTGCCCTGCGTAAATTCCTGCCGGCCAGTAACAAGAGAATCGAGGATAATGGGCGTATGGCCTGCATCGATGAGCGCGGAACTGATTGTTGAACCAATAAAGCCAGCGCCGCCTGTTACTAATATCTTCATTACCGACTCCTGAATCGCGTTTTATATACCAATTCCGTTTTCATCAAAATCGGCAACTGCCTGATTGCTGAGGTCATGCACTGTCAATTGGGTGAGCACCTCTAATGTGGTTGTCATTATCTTGACCCCTGCCTGCCGCGCTTCAAAAATTTCCTGGGGTGATTTTAAACTGGCGGCAACCACCGCAGTCCCTGTCCCTTTAAGAATGCTGACAAGATTTTTAGACAAGTCTTTACCATCTTCCATTAAGCGGATTGCTCGATTGTGATAATAGAGCGCGTATTTCGCTCCGGCAGCATTAGCTACAAGCGCCTGGGCGGGGGAAAAGATGGATGTAACGGCACAGGGGTATTTGTCTGACAATTCTGCACACGCCTCAAACCCTAATGTGGTGGCGGGTATTTTCAGAACCAATCTCTTTTTTAAGATGTCATACGCGTCATTTGCTTCTTCAACCATCGTTTTTATAGAATCGCCGGTAAGTTGATAAAATATCGGCCCTTTAATGGTTTTCTTCAGTTTTTGCAGAGATTCCCGGGCGGGTTTTCCGCTCTTTGCAAGAATATTCGGGTTGGTAGTAACTCCTTTTACCCAGCCCCACTTTGCGCAGACGCGGGCATCTTCTATGTTCGCAGAATCCAAAAGAAAAAGCATTGTTCCTCCAAAAGAATGTGAATTATAAGATTTATTCAACCTAATCGGATGTTATCATAAAACGAATAAAGCGAAAGAGTACCAGTGAGAATAACAGACAATATTGAAATTCCTGAATCAGAGATCGTGGAATCATTTATCCGAGCAGGTGGACCCGGCGGCCAGAATATCAATAAGGTATCTACTGCCGTACAGCTGCGGTTCAATATCCAAAATTCAAAATCGCTTCCCAACCACGTAAAAAATAGAATTTTGTATATCCATAAAAACAAAATCAACAAAGAAGGCGAGTTGATCATTGAAGCAGCTGAATTTCGGACACAGAATAAAAACCGCGAAAAAGTACGCGCGAAACTAAAAGCGATTGTGCTGTCTGGATTGAAGCGGAGGAAAAAGAGGGTCAAAACCAGGCCG
>Ga0180430_10004112_pt1 | contig 12355 bp, 9 predicted proteins | sample SS_ome_9_FD_132999 | JGI IMG/M metagenome (GOLD analysis project Ga0180430, IMG submission 132999) | Hypersaline lake sediment archaeal communities from the Salton Sea, California, USA - SS_1_S_2 metaG | ecosystem: Environmental > Aquatic > Non-marine Saline and Alkaline > Hypersaline > Sediment... | reverse complement strand
CGCAATAATGATCGGATTCTTTGACCGTGTATTTGATGGATCTGAAACCTATGAAGACACACTGGCTTTCCTGCGCGGAGAAAGTGCGCACATCAAAACTGAAGCGAATTTCCCGCAGACAACATTAGAACGCATCGCCTGGAAATCGCCCTACCCCATCCTCCGCCACCATTTTGGCCTGCCGACCATGCAAGCGACGATCGACGGCATCCAAAAGATCGCCGAGGCAAAAGTACTGGATGTAATCTCTCTGGGGATCGACCAGGACGCGCAGGCTAACTTTTTCCATCCGAAGCGGCAGGATGTACGCAAGACCGGCGCGGGGGGAGTACCCGTGCGCAGCGCGGATGATTACCGCGCCCTGTACAGCGCCAGCCGACGAGGAAATTTCCCGCTCATGCGCACCTATTCCGGAACGGATGACTTTCTGGAATTAGCGGCCATGTATATTGACTCTATTAACATCGCCTGGCCAGCCATCCCGCTTTTCTGGTTCAACCAGATGGACGGACGTGGCCCCTGGGACCTGGCAGGAAGTATCCGTGAACACCAGAAAGTGATGGCGTTTTATGGAGAGCGAAATATTCCGCTGGAAGTAAACGAGGCGCACCACTGGGGAATGCGGGACGCGCCGGATGTGATCTTTGTGGTATCCGCATATCTATCCGCCCATAACGCACGCGCCTATGGGGTGCACGACCATATCGTCCAAATGATGTTTAACAGCCCGCCGGGAACATCCGACGCAATGGATCTGGCAAAAATGAGCGCTGTACTGGAAATGTGCGAGAGCCTGGAGACCGATGGCTTCCGCATCTGGCGGCAGACACGCACCGGGCTGCTCAGCCACCCACTGGAGGAAAACGCCGCGCGCGCCCATCTGGCAGCGAGCATATACGCGCAGATGGCACTGAAACCACATATCGTGCATATCGTGGGGCACAGTGAAGCGCATCACGCGGCGACAGCGGATGACATCATTGACGCCAGCCTGATGGCAAGGCGCGCCATCGAGAATGCCTTACGCGGGCAGGCAGACATGTTGCAGGACCCCGTTGTCCAGCAGCGAAAAGCACATCTGGTCCAGGAGGCCCACATCACACTGGAAGCAATCAGGAACAGCGCGGATGAAAGATGCCAGGATGCATTGATTGACGCAGACTGCCTGGCGGGAGCTGTTGAGAGTGGGATCATGGACGCACCACATTTGAAAAACAATGCGTTTGCAACTGGTACAATCAATACACGCATTATCAATGGCGCCTGTGAGGCGGTTGACGGGAACGGAAAGACAATCTCAGAGTCAAAACGCCTGGCGCAATACCTATCTTAGCCCGGAGGGAAACATGACATATCCAACACGCTATACCGTCATTGGAGCGGGTCACGGCGGCAAATCGATGGCTGCCCACCTGTCTCTGATGGGAAAAGAAGTTACTGTTTATAACCGCACTTTTGCCCACATCGAAATCCTTTCCAAACGCAAAGGGATTGAATTAGAAAGTTATGAGGGTGGGCCAAAAGGCTTCGGTGACATCAAAATGGCAACGTCGGATATGGGAGCGGCATTGAAAGACGCGCAGGTAGTCATGCTAGTGGTGCCCTCTTCAGCACATACCGACCTGGCAAGGGTGATGGCACCCCATATGAAAGACGACCAGATCATCATATTAAATCCAGGCCGTACTTGCGGGGCCATTGAGTTTGACATGGTGCGCCGAAAAGCAGGCAGCACCGCAAAGATCAAACTGGCGGAGGCGGAGACGCTGATCTATGCCAGCCGCGCGGACGGGCCAGCACAGGGGCGTATTTTCCGTATTAAAGAAGCTGTTCCGCTAGCGGCACTACCAGCCATTCACACCGAAGCGGTGCTGGATGCAATTTCTGATGTTTATCCGCAATTCATCGACGGCATTAATGTACTGCATACCGGCATGAACAATATGGGCGCAATATTTCACCCCGCATTGACGATCCTGAACGCCGGGCGGATCGAATCCACGCATGGCGATTTTGAATTTTATATTGACGGGGTAACGCCTTCGGTAGCCACTGTTCTGGAAGCGCTGGATCGTGAGCGCGTCACGGTTGCATCCGCGCTGGGCATCCGTGCCCGCACCGCGATGGAATGGCTTGAGTTAGCTTATAACGTCAAGGGCAAAAACCTGTATGAAGCCATCCATAACCAGACTGGATACTTCGGCATAAAAGCGCCAGGTACGCTCTATCATCGTTATATTTTTGAAGATATCCCAATGAGCCTGCTGCCGCTGGCATCGATCGGTAACCAGTATGGCATCAAAGTGCGCGCGATGGAGAGCATCATCCGCCTGGCGTGCATTGTGCATCAGACGGATTACTATCGGCGCGGAAGAACGATCGACAAACTGGGCATCAAAGACCTCAGCGTGGGTGAACTCAAGCGTTATGTGAATGAAGGAATCCTGGAACGATAGGCAACAGGCATACTTCTTGCACCTATTTAGGTAAATAACAATTGATATTCCGTTTAATTTGGCTATAATAGATGTACAAGCATCAAAACAAATAGCCCGCATGAATATCGAAATAACAAACGATTTAGAAAGTCCTTAGCGAGGAGGAAGTTATGAAAAAAAGAATAGCTCTGATGATCGCGTTAGCAGTGATGGCCTTATCGGTAACGCCAGTCTTTGCCGCGGTACCAACCACAGCCATTGTGTCTGTTTCCACCGGCGAATCTGTTACCGTCAGTACGTCCAATTTTCCGGCAGACAACACCTTTTACGTATATATGGGCTATAACGGCACACATGGCGTGAATGGATACCTTGTTTCAAAGTTATCGACGGGTGAAGGCGGCTCTTTTAAAGCTACATTCCCAATTCCAGAAGAATTATCCGGGGAAGATATCATCGCCATTCGCTTTGAAAGCGTCACCGACAGCAAGTATTTCAACTATAACTGGTTCTACAACGATTCTGCTGCGGATAACAGCGGGTCGTATACTGGCACCACGCCTACCAATTTGCCGCCCGGATTCCCAACTTTCGATATCACCGGCGTTGTAAAAGGCCAGACTGTAACCATCCGTACCCGGGCACTCCCGCCAGATACACGCTACGCGGTATTTTTGAAAGAAGGCAACTCATCCATCCTGACCTGGTATGAGGTAGCTGGCATTGAAACCGGCGAAGGCAATATCTTGAAAGCAACCTTCAACATCCCCGAAGAGATCCGCTACGCCGAAAAGATCGCCATCAAACTGTACAGCATCAATGATGGATTTGTGACCTACAATCTTTTTGAAAACATCAATCAATAAATAAGTTCACACAATATAAGAAGAAAGCCCCTGCGATAGTTTTGCAGGGGCTTTTATGGTTCATGATTGTGGATGAGCAACTAACTTTATCGTCTCCCCGCGCATGACTGCCAGCGCCTGCGCGCGCCAATCCTTATTGGACTTATCGAGAATCGCCGCCATACTTTCATCCACCAGCAACAGGTCGGCATCTTTGCAGCCAGCTACCAGCGCGCTGCTGTGGCCTTCAAACGCCCACACGCGATGGCCTAATGCGCCAAACCCGATCAGAAAATCAACAAAAGGAATAGCACGGCGCATGTCCGCCTGCAATGCCTCCAGGTAGGTGTAAGCGATAACGGCGATATTGACTGCTGGACGTGGTGGCACCAATTCGCCAAGGATCGCAAGCTGCTCAACAGGGATATTCTCTGCCAATGGGCAGTCCTTACTGATCAAAAGGCGCCCCGGGGTGACGATGATGATCTGATGGTGGTGCTGGCCGATTTCGTCCAGATTAGTCTCCCCCGCTACAGCGCGGGCGCTGTCAAAAATCGTGCGCAGGTTGGGACGCAGGTCCACTTCGGGCATATGCGGAATAAACAGGTCTTTTTGTGTCATACTTTTATTATATTGCAGGCAAAGAAGGATGGCATTCCTGGCTGAGGTTTTTCCATTCCAGGTTGATGGGGGCAATAATATAAATGAAGAGATGATGAAAAAGTAAGCAAATACAATTAATTAACAAAAGAGCAGGGATTGCCTGCTCTTTAAAGTTTTTTGGAATAATATTTTAGAGATCGACTGCTTTTTTGAGCGCTTTCTTCTGCTCATCATCGAGACCTTCAATATCATCGATCATCGGACCGTCATATAGTTTGCCACGGTCTTCCGTGAAGTGACCCCAGCTCGCTGCGCGCAATAGTACCCAGGGCGCGATCTTGAGTTCTTCCGCTGCCTTGTAGGCTGCGTTGATCAGATCCTGGTGGGTTTTCTTGTGCATCACTTCTGCTGCTTTTTCTGCCTTTTCCGCTGCCTTCATCTCTTTGAATTTTGCGATCTTGGCATCTGCTTCCGCCATGGATTTCTTTGCGGATGCTGCCGGTTTGGTGCTTTTCGGTGCAGCTTTCTTAACGGATTCTTTTACGGGTTTCTTTGTAACTTTCTTCTTCGGTAATTTATTTTTATCAACGCCTACCATTTTTCCTCCAACATTTTTATAGTTTTGTTTAATAACTATAGCATAAAAACATTGATCTCTTTTACAATAATCGGGTCTAATAAAACTTTGATACTTGTTCTTTTTTAGAATTGCACAAAATAGAATCAATGGCAGCTGATACAATCGACGTATTAAGTATAAAAATGGAGGCGGCATGCAAAGTTACCGCAAAGAATTATGGTTCAACATCCCAGCCCGGCGCGGATTGGTCAACATCACCCCAAAGGTAAATGACTGCCTGCGCGAGAGCGGCATCCGGGAAGGGCTATGTCTGGTGAACGCGATGAACATCACCGCCAGCGTATTTATCAACGATGATGAACGCGGGCTGCATGAAGATTTTGAGACCTGGCTGGAGTGGCTGGCCCCGCACGCGCCGACAGATAAATACCTGCATAATCGCACGATGGAAGATAACGCGGACGCACACCTGAAACGCACGATCATGGGACGCGAGGTTGTTGTGGCGATCACCAAAGGCCAGTTAGACTTTGGCACCTGGGAGCAAATCTTTTATTTTGAATTTGACGGGCGGCGCGATAAACACGTATTAGTAAAGATAATCGGGGAATAATTAATGCTAATGCGTCGCGCAGGCGATGCAGGGGTCAAAAGCGCGCACCACACGCCCAACCGCTTTCTCTAACTCCAGATTGACGCTGTCTGCCGTGATATAGCGTTCCGCTGCCACACGCAGGGCACGCTCTATCGCCAGCATATTATGCACGGTGGGGATGATGAATTCGCCAACAGCGATCTTGCCACCCTCAACCACATAATGGTGGATAAGCGGTCCGCGTGGCGCTTCCACCAGGCCCCAGCCTTCACCATCTTTCGGTGAATAGGGCACATCGGTCTCCGCGTCATCCAGCGGAAGTTCTAGCATCTCTGCCGCACGTTCGAGGGCATACACCAGTTCGATCCCGCGGCACAGATCAAACAGCAGGATGGGATGCGCGGGGTTGCCAAACTCAGACCATAAACGCTTGAGGAAGCCATCCGCCAGCGGCGTATCCAGCGAGCGGGTCATATTCGCGCGCGCGAGAGAATTAGCCCGCATCACGCCGTTATTAAAGGATGTACGGCCCGCGTAGGAATAATCTGTCTCTTCAAATTTTGTCGCGTTATAGAGTTGCGCGGGGGTGAATATGCCAGCGTCCGACCCACCCGGCGCCATCACGCGAATGAGCGAAGAATCATAGTTGGGTTTTTCAGCCGATGTAGAGGTGACATAATAGGCGGGCTGGTCATCGCCCCAGGTGCCAATACGATCCTTCATGCGCAGGGAGATATCCCAATAGGTATCGACCAGTTCACAGGCAGTGGGCAGTGCTTCGTTGATACGCCCCTGGAAAGCGGCGGCTTTTCCAGAATCAATGCCGCTGCTGACCCCGCCCACCACGGCTTTTACGGGATGGATGAATTGACCGCCCGCCAGGGTGATCAAATCGGTGCCAAGCTTGCGCACCATCAAAGACTGCCTGGCTATGTGAAATTGTTCCTTTTTACTGGCTTCCTCACCTGAAACATGAAAAATGCTTTCAGTGCCCAGCCGGTCCGGCATGGTAAAAACAAATAATGAAGTCGCCTGGTTCTGCACCAGCTGACCGAGTAGGAGCAGCTCACGAATGGTACCCGCCAGCGGGGGTGGAGTAACCCCATAGGCATCCTCCAGCGTTTTCACCGCAGCGACATGATGCGCGGTGGAACAAACACCACAAATTCTCGGTACAATGACGGGCATCTGTTCCGCGGGAACACCCTTAACCATCAGGGTAAATCCCCGTTTTTCCATTGCCTGAAAACGGGTTGAAAGCACTTCGCCATCACGTACTTCGATCTCGACGCGGGCATGGCCTTCAATGCGAGAAAGAGGAAATGTCAGTGTTGTCATTAGAGTACCTTTTCCTTTGGGCGTGGAGGGCGGCCGGTGCCTGCATAGTTTGAAAATTGGAATAAGAACAACGCCAGTTGCGGTGAAAGCAGCCCTTCACGAATTTCTTCAGGAGGAATATCCGTGAGGGCAGCAAATACACGCTGAATGCTTTGCAGCCACGCCTGGGAATCTTTTTCGATCAATATATCGGATGGCCCCCTGCAACCAACACAGGGATGGCCGGGGATGGTGCATAACGCGCGACAGCCGCCACGGGTGGAAGAGCCCACACACAGATATCCCTGATTGATAAGGCAAATATCAGGATCCACTTCTCCGCGCTGGAAACCGGTCAGATGTTTGGGTTTCATATCTTTCAGTTTCTTGCGGCCGCATTCCTGGCAAACTGTCTTTGATGGTTTGAACTCGTCATCTTCCGTTAGCGCTGCCATGAACAATTCCGGGGTCGGCGGGCAGCCTGGCAGGTACAGGTCAATATCTACAAAGGTATCCACAGGTTGGCTTTTGGGCAGCATACGCGGCAGATCCCGCCGCTCAGTCTGGGATAGGAACAGTTCACGCACCTCATCGCGATTGCCGAGGTTCGCCACTCCGCCGGAAATAGCGCAGGTGCCAACAGCGACTACTTTCTTCGCGCAGCTGACAGCACGCTTCAGGTTATAGAGATCTTCATCCGAACGCACACCACCGGAGATGAGCAGGACATCCACGCAGGGTACTTCATAGGCGCTGACAACCAGCGGCATATAGACCAGTTCAAACTTATCGACCCAGGCGCTGGCATTGAGCAGTGATACTTCACAGCCAGCACAACCGGAAAGCTGAAGAACCGCGAACTGTGGAAGTGCTTTTTCATCATTGGTTGGTGTTGTCGCCATGTACTTTCTCTCTCTTTTCATTAGTATACACGCAGTTTCAATTCTCACGGAAAACACCCTAATTTTTTGGCACACGATTTGCAACTATATCTATTACAGAAATATGGCGTATGTCCATTTAAACCTGGAGACTTAATGCGAAAATTTTTAATAAAAACAGGATTGATCCTTTCAGCCGCAGCTGGATTATTTATCTGGTTCCGCAGCGATGCCGGCATTTTAGCTGGTACGCATCCGTTAGGGCTGGATGACAGCAGCGGATGGATTGCTACGAACAGCCATAATCCGGATGTGATGGACACGCTTGAAGCAGCCAACTCCGGTATGCTGCGGGTCGAGATTCCGTGGGCGATGGTCGAGAAATCACCCGGCGCATTCTCCTGGCAGTACGAAAGCGACGCCGGCAATGTTGACCTGGTGCAGCTTTTCCGGCGCTTACAGCGGCATGGGATCCAACCCGTGGCAGTCTTGAGCGGAGGACCCGTGTATCTGAGCCATCTATATCCCCAGCAGCCTGTATATCGCGACCAGCTCATCGAGAGCATGGCGCGTTTCGCGGGCGCAGCCGCCGCCCAGTTCGGGGACGATGTAGACTATTGGCAGGTCGGTATGGCAATCAATGACCCGCTTGCATGGGGAAAGGTGGAATTTCCCGCGGCGGAAAATCCGTCCGCAAGCCCAGACCCGATTTTATACAGCGAGATGCTGCAAAGCGCTTATCACGCAATCAAACAGGAAGATGCAGGATCTCACATTCTGATTGGAGATCTTGTATTTCAAACTGAATGCGCAAATCATCCCAGCGCATTCCTGCAGGCTATCGATGAGCAGAATGCCTGGTACGCATTCGATATCATCAATCTCAGCCTGCCCGCTTTGGAAGCAATGCCGGAAAACGCCGTTATCGATAACTGCGGTATTCTCCCGGAGAATCCAAGCAGGGTAGCGTTTGCGGACAGCATACAAACCGTTGCGGATACAGCTGAGAATGCTGGCGCAAAGCCCGTATGGGCGCATGACCTGCATTTTTCAAAGGCTTTCCTGGAAAACCAGGCAAGCACGCGTGGGACGATACCGGAAGCTGTTGCTTCTGACATGCTGACCAGGGCAAGCGGTTTACTGCGCGCATATGGTGGCGTGGAGCGTGTGTTCTGGGCTTTTGATCCTCTGAAGAACCGCCCGGGGCTGCTGGCATTGCAAACCTACGCCAACTTATCAGAAACACTAATCGGCCGCTTTGACGGCAACGGATTACCTGAAAGCCAGGATGCCTTCGCGCTGCGCTTTCGCGGCGGCGGGAAGATGAATCTGTTGGCATGGTACGCTCATAACGGAGACGCGGCCACCGCGATGATGATCAACGGGTTAGAGGGGTATGATATGACAGCTTTCTCAGCAGATAGCGATTCCCTGAAAACACGAGACGGGATTCCGCTGCCAGTGGACGAAGGGGGCAATATCGCCCTGATGGTGAGTGAGCGCCCGGTACTGATCAGCGGGTGGCCTGAGGATATCAAGCAGACAATCACGCAAACCGTGGAAGACAGCACTGCGCAGGCCAGTGCGGGCATGAAGGCAAAAGTGAACAGCTGGCTGCAGACCCAGAAAGCAAAAGCAGCAACCAGGGTGAGCGGTTGGGTAGAAGAGCAGCAAGCAAGCTTATTAAACTCTCTGCGCACCAGCCTGGAAGAGTGGCTGCGCAAGAGCCTGGGGCTGATCTGACGTTGTACAATAGAAGTGAGGTGAAAAATGAAAAATAAAACGATCAATTTCTCTATCTTCTTGCTGTTATTAAGCATTCTGACAGCCTGCCAACCAACACCAACGGCAGATATCGAGACGGAAACGCCAGAGCCAGATCCAACCGAGGCGCAGGCAGTAATCATCGATGAGAGCAACGCGGAGTCGCTGGAAGTCGTCCTTTCAGAAGCGATCAGCACCGGATCGGTCAACCTGACCTGGACAGCGGCGGGCGATGCTATCTGGTCAGAGGACCTGTACACCGTCCTGCAATATGATGGAGAAACAGCAATGGAGATCGGCCGTTTTGTACCCGGAATGTATTCCGCCATCTATGACGCTTCACCGGACGGCAAGACCATTGCCTACGCGGTTGAAACAGATGATATTCGCCTGTATGACCTGGAAACAGAACAAGATGAAGTTGTGATCACAACCGGCTTTCCCTACTCAAATGCTTTCTTCAGCCCGGACGGCGAGACACTTGCTGTACCATCGCTGATGGATATCAAGGTTGTATTCTTCGACACAGACAGCGGAGAGGAAACCGGCAGCGTGAGTGGATTCAGCACTGCTGCGCCGGTGTACAGCGCCACATACAGCCCGGACGGAAAAACACTGCTGTGGTTCTCACGCGGGACGGTCCAGCCGATGGACATCGCCACCGAGGAGTTAGGGCCGGTTTTATCACATGAAGATTTTGTAACTTATCAAGCGGTTTCACCCGACGGAAAAGTAGTTGCAACCACTGCCGCAGGAATGGTAGATGATTTGTACCAACCCCTGCTGACGCTATGGAACGCTGCCAGCGGCAATGCAATGGCGAAGGTCGCCATGCCCACCTACTACACCGCCATCTCATTCTCCCCCGACAGCAAACTGATCGCAGCTGGCACCGAAGAAGGCATTATTTTGCTAACTTCTCCCTACGGGGAAGAAGTGGGGCGATACCAAACCGCTGAAGCGATCACTGACATTGAATTTTCACCCGATGGTTCACGGCTAGCAACCAGCTCCAACATGGGCCTGCTGCAAATATACATGCCGTAATCCATAGCGCAGAACACAAACAGCCTTATTAAATAATTAAGGCTGTTTGTAATAATCCCAATAATTCGGTCATCTTAATTCATTATCCATTCTAAAATTTACAAATCATCCTGGACAGGAATAATAAGTTGATTTTTCCATCTGAAAGGTCATTTCACGCGAACATTCCAAGCGGATGACCCAGTAATGATGGGTCAAGTGGCATAATTTCCGGTGAATGGCGCCAGCTCCAGACCTTAAACGGCAGTTCCAACTGTTTACCAAAATCAGAACGCACCCAGATCAGCAATTCTTCTTCATCCAGCCCAAACGGCTGCAGCAGGTTGGCCGCGGCGCGCAGGAGCAATGTCTGGTAACGGTCCACATCGACAGCGGAAACCGGCAGCGGTTGCGGCAAATCCCAGGCATGCACGCCATACGCACCGCGCGTGAAGATGAGCTTAATGCGCTGCCCGGGGCGGGCGGATTTACCAGCCGCCTGCAGCTGCATAACAGCTTTTGCGCCCGGCGAAGGCACGCGGTAGGCAGCCAATTCCTTACTCAGTTTTTTACCAACGATCAGTTCTTCCAGCGGCACACGCCCCTGGCGCAGGCTCTGCAAACGCCGTCGCAGAATATCCACTGCCTGGGGGACGCGTTTTTGGAGGTCATCCGGACTGCTGGCATGCGCCAGACAACGCAGCATCTCACGCTGCGCATCCGCCACATAGGGCGCGGCATCCCGCCGGCGCAGGTCGATCCCGCGCGCCTTGACACTGCCATCCTGAAAAACACCGAAATAGCGGTTGGGCACCGGCAGGCGGTCATCCACGCGTGAAGGCAGAAAAGCCACCCAGCGATAGACACCATCCAGCGAGATCGGCAGGGAGGTACGCGAAGCAATCTCCTCCAACAGGGTCTGAAAATGCTCTGGTTCCCGGAAGCCTTCTTTCTGCACCCACAGGCCATCCACGTACATATGCAGGACACGGAAGCCCATCTCCTCAGCCGTTTCTTTAGCACGCAGGAGCGCTTCACGCCCCCAGGTGGTGACGGCCTCATGCGCCTCGATACGCCCGAAACGGGCATTCTTATAGCCCAGGTAGCCAAAACAGGTTACCAATAGCCATTTATGGGCAGCGGAACGTGCCTTATCCTGCGCGCGGCGTGGATCCCAGGCGGGCAGGCTAAGGGCACGCTGCTTGAGGGCAATGCGCTTCTCCAGCAGCGGCTTGAGAGTGAGCGGTACCAGTCCCGGCGGATGGTCCGAACTCCCCAGCCGGTCCGGAAAAGGGGTCTCGGGCGAGATATTGCTGTGCACCATGATGGAAGGGTACATGGAGATAAAGTCGATCATGCCTACGTCGAAGTGCAGCCCGGTGATAGGCTGATAGACCAGCCCGCCCTGGTCATACCGGATCAGGTCAAGCGCGGTCTTGGGACGTTCGATCTGCTGTTTCTTCCAGGGCACCAGGATCTGATTGCGCAGGGCAGTGGCGATCTGCATGGAAGAAATACCAGTGCCGGGCGAGACACGCGCCGCCTGTTGGATGGGCAGGGCAGTGACGCGGGCCGATTCGAGCGCGCCCTGCAGATCGTAGCTCTGCCACATCATGGCGTTGCGGCAGTCGATATGGCAGCGGCCGTAGAGCAGGATCTGCTGCCCGCGGTAGATGATCTGTCCATACGAGAAATAGCTGCCTTCTTTTTTGTGCAGCACGCCGCGTCCCGGCTCACGGTTGAGCGGCAGAGGGATATTCAGTTTCTGGGAGAGCGAGAGCAGCAGCGGCAGCAGCCAGGTATCGCCGCTGCCGGTGAGCAGCATATCAGGGTCATAGCGCCGCAGGAGGGCACGCAGGTTGATGAGCAGTGAGCGCGCCGGCTGGAGCGAGAAACGGTATTCATGATTATCATGGGTGGCAAGCAGCGCGGTCGGTTCCGCGTGGGCAGGGTCCTGATCGGGCATGATGGAAAGCACACGCAGGGGCGGGGTGAGGGGGTCCAGGTCCCAAGGTGAATCCAACACGCGCATATCCTCCACATTGCCGTCCGCATCCGCACAGACATAGCAACGCGCCAGGGGGAAGGTGCCCCATTGGGCGGCATGGCGCAGAGTAATGTTGAGGTCCGCATCGTAGAAATCAAGCTCGGGGAAGTTTTTGGCAGCGCGTCTGAACAGGTACGGCTGGTTGATCGAATCCTGCATAGTGATCTCCAGCAGGGTCAGCGGCTGGTCGTGAAACAGGTCCCGCCGCACAGCGCGCGAGAGGGAAGGTTTTTCCGGCTGGCCACGCAGCCACAACCCT
>Ga0180430_10004111_pt1 | contig 12355 bp, 8 predicted proteins | sample SS_ome_9_FD_132999 | JGI IMG/M metagenome (GOLD analysis project Ga0180430, IMG submission 132999) | Hypersaline lake sediment archaeal communities from the Salton Sea, California, USA - SS_1_S_2 metaG | ecosystem: Environmental > Aquatic > Non-marine Saline and Alkaline > Hypersaline > Sediment... | reverse complement strand
ATACGTCTCCAAAGACATCCTCATGAAATTCCTCGACCGTTCCCTGAGCACCGACTACAGCACCGACAACGGCTTTTTCTCCCGCCTGTGCTGTTTCTGGACCTACAAGAAGAGGCTGAAGATCAAAACGGACATGCCCGAATCCCTTCAGGATCTGCTGCGGCACGAAACCCACAAGCTCATCTGCAACGACCCCCGCCTCCACGAGATCGTGGAGAACAACCCCGTCGATTTTCCGAGCCTTGAAAAGAAATGGTATTATTTCTTGAATCAAGCGTCCAACAAAGTCCTGTTTCACTTCGCAAACCATCTTCTCGGTCACTTCTCCGGCGCCAATGTGTTCAATATTTTCCACACCATCGGCTCCGCAGGCGGGCTGTACGCTCTTTTGGCCCCCTACTTCATCTCCTTTTCCCTTTTCAGCGGCGACCGCAAGTTCAGCCGCCAGGTGGCTCAACGCTTCGCCTCCGCGTCCCCCGAAGTCGCCGACACCCTGCTGGACGAGGAAACGGTCACGGTGGCCCATTTCACGGACACCTTCTACGAAGTCAACGGCGTGGCCCTCACCCTTCAGCAGCAAGTGGAGATGGCCATCAAGAACAAGAAGAAGCTCACCGTGATCACCTGCGATCCCAACCAGGAGAAAGAGCGGGAAGGAATCAAGAATTTCAAGCCCGTGGGCTTTTACGAGCTGCCCGAATACGAAGAGCTCAAGATCGCCTATCCTCCCTTTCTGGACATGCTCAACTACTGCTACGAGGAAGGGTTCACCCGTATTCACTCGGCGACCCCGGGTCCCATCGGTTTGGCGGCCCTGGCCATCGCCCGCATCCTGAAGCTCCCCATCAGCGGCACCTACCACACCGCCTTTCCCCAGTACGCCCAATACCTGACGGGGGACGAATCCATCGAGGACCTCACCTGGAAGTACACCCTCTGGTACTACGATCAGATGGATTTCATCTACGCGCCTTCGGAAAGCACCCGAAAGGAGCTGGTGGAGCGGGGCATCCGCCCGGAAAAGATCCGGTTGTTCCCCCGGGGCATCGACACCGACCGCTTTCATCCTTCCAAAGGCAACGGCATTTTGTCAAAGCGCTACCACATCGAGGACTGCACCACCTTGCTTTACGTGGGGCGGGTTTCCCGGGAAAAGAACCTTCATCTGCTGGTGGAAGCCTACAAGGACCTTTTGGGACGCCATGAAAACGTTCACTTGTTGATCGTGGGAGACGGTCCCTACATGACCGACATGAAGGAAGCTCTTCGAGACACTCCTTGCACCTTCACGGGATACCTGGAAGGGGAAGAGCTGGACGGGGTCTACGCCTCCAGCGACATTTTCGTGTTTCCCAGCACCACGGACACCTTCGGCAACGTGGTCTTGGAAGCCCAGGCTTCGGGCTTGCCGGTCATCGTCAGCGACGAAGGCGGCCCCCATGAAAACGTCATCGACGGCGAAACCGGGCTGGTGATATCCTCCAACGACTCTCGAAGCCTCTTGGAAGCCATGGAGCTTCTCGTGGCCCATCCGGCCAGGGTCGAGACCATGGGGAAGGCGGCCCGCAGCTTCATGGAGACCCGATCCTTCGAGACGGCCTTCATCAAGACCTGGAAGATGTACAAGGACAAGAGTCCCGCCGACAGCTCCGAAATTCTCGCTCGAGCGGTGTGATCCATCTTACGCGACGGAGGAACCTGCATGCGTCGAAACGGCAACGAGCTTCTCAAACAAGCGGTTCACCAACATTCCTGGCTCGGCTTCAAGGGATTGCAGGAGCGTCTCTTCACAGGGTGGTTCGGCGGCTTTTTCTACAACCAGATCTGGGAGGACCCTCGAGTGGATCTGGAAGCCCTGAATCTGACTTCGGACAACCGGCTCCTGGCCATTTCGTCGGGAGGCTGCAATGTCCTCAACTATTTGGCCAACGCCTCTCGAACCACCATTCATGCCGTGGATCTCAACCCCTGCCACATCCACCTCACGCGCCTCAAGCTGTCGGCCCTCCGGCATCTTCCCCGCTACGAGGATTTCTTCAACTTTTTCGCCGGCCTCAACCGGCCGGAAAACCTGGAAAACTACAGGGAACACATCCGCGGCCGATTGGACGAATCCACTCGCGCCTTTTGGGAGGGGGGCAGTTGGCTGCGTCGCTACGTCCTGGGGCCGCGCATCAATTATTTTACCAAGAACCTTTACGATTACGCCCGTTTGGGATATTTCCTTCGTTTCGTCCACGGTCTGGCCCGTTTGGCCGGCCGGGACGTGAAGACCTTGCTGGAAGCCGGGACCCACGAGGAGCAGGTGCGTCTTTTCGAAGAATACGTGAGCCCTTTTTTCGATCACTGGGCGGTGCGATCCATCGGAAGGGTTCCCTTTCTGTTGTTCGGCCTGGGGATTCCCCCCCGCCAGTACGAAGCTTTGAAGCACGAAACCAAGGGGCAATGGGTGGATTTTTATCGCGAAAAAGTCAAGAAGCTGGCCTGCGCCTACCCCGTGGAAGACAACTATTTCACTTGGCAGGCTTTCGGACGCAGCTACGATCACAAGGCCCGTCGAGCCCTTCCCGACTATCTCAAGGAAGAGCATTACTCCACCTTGCGCGAGGCGGTGGGGCGGGTGCGCACGGAGATCGATTCCGTCCACGCCCATCTGAAGCGGCAACCGGACCAGAGCATGGACCGGTTCGTTTTCCTGGACGCCCAGGACTGGATGAAGCCTGGAGAGATCGAGGAGCTGTGGCGGGAGATCGCTCGAGTGGGACGCCCGGGCAGCCGCATCATCTTCCGCACGGCCTCAAGCGTCTCCCCGGTGGAATCGGCCCTTCCGGGAAAGCTGCGCCGCTGCTTCGTGCGCGAGGAGGAGCTGTCCAAACACCTTTTCGAAAAGGACCGCTCGGCCATCTACGGCGGCTTTCACCTTTATTGCATCCCCGCCTGACGGGGCATTTATCGAAAGAGAAAAGAAAGAGACCATGGACCACGCCTTGACGATGGATCGCATTTACCGCTATCAGCGCTCCATCTACGATGTCACGCGGAAGCACTACTTGCTGGGACGGGACTTGCTGCTCGAGCGCATGCGGCTCCGCCGGGGGGACCGAGTGCTGGAGGTGGGCTGCGGCACGGCCCGCAACCTCCGCCTTTTGGCCCGCGCCCGACCAGACGTTCGTTGCTTCGGCCTGGACGTTTCCTCGGAGATGCTGCGCACGGCCCGAGGGCGTCTGCAAGGGAAAGACGCCCCCCTCATCGGGCTGGCCCTGGCGTCCGCCGAGGATTTCCACTACCGGGAGACCTTCGGCCTCCCGGAGCCCTTCGACGCCGTTTTCTTTTCCTATTCCCTGTCCATGATTCCCGACTGGCGGAGGGCCCTGGCCACGGCGGCCGCCAACCTTCGCCCCGGCGGCTCCATTTACATGGTGGACTTCTGGGACCAAGGGGGCTTCCCCTCCTGGTTCCGCTCTCTCCTCACCCAATGGCTGGCCCTTTTCCACGCGCGCCACGAGCCCGAGCTCCTGGAAGCGCTTCTTCGCCTGAAAGCCCAAGGCCTGGCTCGCCTGAGCCTGGAATCCGTCAATCGACGCTACGCCTTCCTGGCCCGCCTGGTCCCCGTCTCCAACGCGGCGGATTTCTCCGCCGCCCTCGCCGCCCCCTGAACGGAAATTCGAAATCCGAAGCGCGAAATTCGATCGTTCGGATTGGTTTCGAATTTCGGAGCATGAAGCTCGATCACAGCCCGGGAGAAGAAGAACATCCCTTCCCGAGCGATGGGCGACCGGGCCCGTCCCGACTCAGCTCCTCAAGGGCCGCCAAGGCGGCGTCCGCCTTTTCGACCGGCACGAAGACGTGATCGTGGTGATAGGCGGCGACGACGTTGGCGCAGATGCCGGCCTCGGCCAATTTTCCGGCAACCGCCGCCGTCAATCCAACGGCGTCGAGGCTGGAGCGGACCGTGAGAGCGATCCCCTTGAACACGGTCCCGTAGCCGAAGCCGGCCTTGTGGGCGCTTTCCTTGGTCAAAAGCAAGGTCAGCCCCTCCTTCTCGACGAAAGCGCCCAGAGGAAGCAGCTCCCCATAGTCCCCGTATCGGGCGCCGGGCACGGTGCAAAACACGAATTCGCCCTCCATCGAACGGGGGGCCAGCGACGCCAGCAGCTTGCCAAGGTCCGTCTCGCCTTTCACGCAATCGGATTCGTCGAAATTTTCCATAAATGGCGCTCAAGAAAGTTGATTGGGATACTTCGTCATTCCCGCAAAAGCGGGAATCCGGGAACGACATCCTGGATTCCGGGTCTTGGCTGCGCTTCGCCCGGAATGACGGGATCGCTGGAAATCCGTAAAAGTTAATTGACCGCCCCCTTCCCTTAACCGAGCCGTCGAGGCATGTCGAACAAAAAAGGAGCGAACGGAAAAAACCGCGAGAAGGGACTTGATGACTCGGGGCTTTTGGTGCCATTGTGCAAGCTTGCGGCTTTTTGAATATCTTGCCCCCCGCCACAAAGGAGCTCGGGATGAAATACTGCCCCCTATGCGCAACCCCCCTGACGGAAAAAGCCATCGACGGCCGACATCGTCTGGCTTGTCCCAACCCGCCGTGCGACTACGTTTTTTGGAACAACCCCACGCCCGTGGTGGCCGGAGTGGTGGAAGTCAACGGAGCCGTGGTGCTGGTGCGGAGCAAAGGATGGCCCGAGAAGCTCTTCGGCGTGGTGGCGGGGTTCCTGGAAGCCAACGAGACCCCGGAAGAAGGAATCCTGAGAGAGGTGGAAGAAGAGCTGAGCCTGAAAGGCCGCATCGCCGACTTTCTGGGGGTTTATTCCTTTTTCAAGAAGAATCAAGTCATCTTCGCCTACCATGTGAAGGCGGAAGGGGACATCGTCCTTGGAGACGAGCTCGAGGAGGCCAAGCTGCTTCCCCCCGAAAAGGTCAAGCCCTGGGATGCGGGAACCGGCCCGGCCTTGAAGGAGTTTCTGGCCCGTCGAGCGCGGAAATGAGGAGGGAGAGAATCGTGGATAAAGACAAATGGATGCGTCAACTGGAAAGCAAGGGCCAAAGGTTTGCCGTTTACGACATCAACGGACTGGAGCGGGACGGTTTGGCGGACATGGGAAGGCTGCCCTTTTCCATCAAGATTCTGGTGGAAAACCTGCTGCGCAAGCTGGACGGCAAAACGGTGACCGAGCAGGATCTGCTCAACGTCGCCCGGTGGCGGAAGCGCTACGAAGCCCCCGTGGAAATCCCCTACCACCCCGCCCGGGTCCTCATGCAGGACTTCACCGGCGTGCCCGCCGTGGTGGACATCGCCGCCATGCGCGACGCCATGAAGGAGCTGGGAGGGGATCCCAAGAGGATCAACCCCCTGGTCCCCGTGGATCTGGTCATCGATCACTCGGTTCAGGTGGACGCCTTCGGCACCGAGCGGGCCGTGGAGACCAACGTGGCCAGGGAATACCAAAGGAACCGCGAGCGCTACGCCCTCCTCAAGTGGGCCCAGAAGAGCTTCTCCAATTTCCAGGTGGTGCCGCCCCGGTCGGGCATCTGCCACCAGGTGAACCTCGAGCACCTCTCCCGGGTCGTGACGGTGGAAGCCTCGAGGGACGGAAAACCTCCGTTGGCCTACCCGGACACGGTGGTGGGAACGGATTCCCACACCACCATGGTCAACGGCATCGGCGTCATGGGCTGGGGAGTCGGCGGCATCGAGGCGGAAGCGGTGATGCTGGGCCAGCCCTACTACATGACCATCCCGGAAGTGATCGGCGTCCGTCTGGTCGGGGCCCTGCGCCCCGGCGTAACGGCCACGGACCTGGTGCTGCGGATCACCGAAATGCTGCGAGCCTACAAGGTGGTGGAAAAGCTCGTGGAGCTCTTCGGGCCGGGACTGAAGCATCTCAGCCTCCCCGACCGGGCCACGGTGGCCAACATGGCTCCCGAATACGGGGCCACCATGGGCTACTTTCCCATCGACGACGTCACGGTGGAATACCTGCGCTCGACGGGCCGGGAAGCCCGGGCGGACGCCGTGGCCGCGTGCGCCCCGGCGTTGGGCCTCTTCGCCACCGGCGAGGAGCGGGCGGAATACACGGACGTGCTGGAGCTGGACCTTTCCACCGTGGAGCCTTCCGTGGCCGGTCCCGCAAGGCCCCAGGACCGAATCGGGCTCGAAGACCTCAAGGGGCGCTTCGCCGAAGTTCTGGGATGCCGCTACGAGCCCGACGCCCAAGTGGAGGAGGTGTCCACCTTCATGGACGAATCGGGCTGCCAAACCCGCCGTCCCCGCGCTTGCACGCCCCTCGCCCAGCGCTTCTTCGACGTGAATCTCAACGGCCGCCTTTCCAGGATCGGCGACGGCAGCGTGGTGGTGGCGGCCATCACCTCCTGCACCAACACCTCCAACCCGGCCGTCATGATCGGCGCGGGGCTCCTCGCTCGAAACGCCGTCAAGCGAGGCCTGGAAGTCCCCGCCCACGTGAAGACCTCCCTGGCGCCCGGCAGCAAGGTGGTGATGGACTACCTCGCCGAGGCGGGCCTCGTGCCCTATCTGGAAGCCCTGGGCTTCCACTGCGTGGGGTTCGGCTGCACCACGTGCATCGGCAACAGCGGTCCCCTGCATCCCGCCGTGGAGGAGGTCGTCGAGAAAGAAAAGCTCAACGTGGCGGCGGTCCTGTCGGGCAACCGCAACTTCGAAGCCCGCATCCACCAGCGCATCCGATCCAACTATCTGGCTTCCCCTCCCCTGGTGGTGGCCTTCGCCCTGGCCGGCCACGTGGACGTCGATCTGACCCGGGAGCCCGTGGGGCTGGACCCCAACGGGGAGCCGGTCTATCTGGACGAGCTGTGGCCCGACGAGGATGAAATCCGCCGCTTGGTCCGATCGAGCACCAAGAGGGAATTTTTCGAGAAGGAATACGGGGCCATTTTCGACGGCGACCCCCTCTGGCGGGAGCTGGAAGTGGAAGAAAGCACCACCTTCCCCTGGAACGCGGCCTCCACCTACATCCGGCAGCCTCCCTACTTCGACGGATTGTCGCCCGAGCCTCCCCCGCCCCGGGACATCCTCGACGCCAAGGCCTTGCTGGTCCTGGGAGACACGGTGACCACGGACCACATCTCGCCGGCCGGAGCCATCCCCCGAGACTACCCGGCCGGAAAGCTCTTGATCTCCAAAGGGGTCCAACCGCCGGAGTTCAATTCCTACGGGTCCCGCCGAGGCAACCACGAAGTGATGATGCGCGGAACCTTCGGAAACATCCGCATCAAAAACCGCCTCTTGGAAGGAAAAGAGGGGAGCTTCACCCGGAAGTTTCCCGAAGGCGATGAAAGGTTCGTTTACGACGCCGCCACGGCCTACGGAAAGGAAGGGACTCCCCTGGTCGTTCTCGGCGGCACGGAATACGGAACGGGCTCGTCGAGGGACTGGGCGGCCAAAGGGACGACGCTGCTGGGGGTGAGGGCCGTCATGGCACGATCCTTCGAGCGGATTCACCGGAGCAATCTGGTGGGCATGGGGGTCCTGCCCCTGGTCTTCAAGGAAGGGGAGAGCTACGAGTCCCTGGGGCTGGACGGAAGCGAAGCCTTCACCATCGAGGGGCTCGAAGACATCGCGCCGCGCAAGATCCTGGAGGTGAAAGCCCGAAAAGCCGATGGAAGCGCCGTGGATTTCCAGGTGATCGCTCGTCTGGACACCGACGTGGACGTGGAATACTTCCGACACGGAGGCATCCTGCCCTGCGTGCTGAGAAAGATCTACAAAGAGGGAGGTTGAGCGGTTAGTCAACAAAGCTCCTTTACCGAATCGCTATCGGGATCGGGATCGCTACCGGGATCGTTTTTTCGATACCGTCCATCGCCGCAAGAAACAATGTTGACGGACCATTGAGCGGGCTGACAAGGATGTTGCTTTGCATTTCGAGCTCGCCGAAGCCCGTGCAGGCCAAATTCGAACATGGAAGGCGGACGCTACGCTCCCGCAGCGGAAACAACGGCGTCGGGGCCCGCGTCGGCCTCCATCTTGGCGAGCACCCGCAGGGTCGCCGCATCGCCGGGGAAAAGGGCCAAAGCCTCTTGGAACATCTCCTTGGCCTTGCCATAATCCCCGGCAAGATACGCTTCCAGGGCTTCCTCGTAAATCTCGTAGTAGCGCTCCCGCCAAGGGCTTACGGGGTCGCCGCATCGCCCGTACACTTCGTAAACCTTCACGGGGCGGGTCTTCCCCTTGACCTTGACCCTATCCAGGGGCCGGGCGAGGAAGCGCCCCGGCGTAAGGCTTTCATACGTGAATCGCGAGATCATCACCGACGTGCCGTAGTCCTTGTTGGCCCCTTCCAACCTCGAAGCCAAATTCACGGCGTCGCCCATGACGGTGTAGTCCAGGACCGTCTTCGACCCCATGTTCCCCACCACCATGGCCCCCGTGTTGATGCCCACCCTGCAATGCAGCGCCGGCAAGCCCCTGCGCTTCCAGGCTTCCCTCAGCTCCCCCAGGCGCCGCTGCATGCCCAGGGCCGCCGCCACCGCCCGGTCGGCGTGGTTCTCCAAAGGCAAGGGCACCCCGAATTCGGCCATGATGGCGTCCCCTTCGTACTTGTCGATGATCCCTCCTTCCTCCAAAACGATGTCCGTCATGGCCGAAAGATACTCGTTGAGCAGCTCCACCAGGGCCGCGGGGGACATTTTCTCGGAGATGCTCGTGAAATCGGCGAGATCCGAGAACAGGACCGTCAGCACTCGCTCCTCCCCTCCCAGCCGAAGGGCCTCGGGCCGGGCGAGAAGCTCGCGGACCACCTTTTCGGGAACGTACCGGGCGAAGGTGTTGCGGATGAAGGCGCGCTCCCCCGACGAGGCGATTTCCAGCACGGCGACGAGCCCGAAGAAATTCAGAAACGCCACGGAGCCGACGGTAGCGAGGGGAAAAAGGCGGAAGTGGACGAATTCCCACCAGGTCAGCCAAACGAGGCCCGCCAGGATCGAAGGGCCCGACAAATAGATCCACCATGAAGACTTGAGGCACGAAGCGGCCCCCAAGGCGAGGGCCACGAGGCCGACAAGCCCCAACACCCGCGGAAGAGGCCATTTTCCATAAAAGGTGCGGGTCAACATTGCGTTGAGCAAGGAAGCGTGAAGGATGACCAAAGGAGCGCTTTTTTCAAGGGGAGTGTTTCCCAGATCCGCCACGCCGGCGGCCACGTCGCCCACGAAGACGAAACTGCCCTCGAAAATATCGGCGAGGTTTCCTCGAAGATCTTCGTCCTGGAAATACTCCAGAAGCTTGTGGACCGTCACGACGGTGAAGTCTTCTCCCATTTCGTCCACGAAGGGGATGTAAACCCGCCCCCGCTCATCCACGGGAACGATCAAGTCCTCTTCAAGCCACCCCCCTTCCAAGGCTGGAACGACCATGCGCTTGCCCCATTCCAACGTCGCTCGATCCAGGGAAGCTCCCGCCCAATCCAGAAAGACGGCGAGGCCGAGGGTCGGAAAGGACTCCTCGTCGATTTTGATCAAAAGGGAAGCGTGCCGATAAACGCCGTCGGGGTCGGCCAGGATGCTGATGTCCCCCGAGCCCCGGGCGGCGCGCGCGAAGGGAGCGTGCTGCACGAGGGCCTTTCGAGCGTAACGAGGACGAGGCGTGCCCTTCTCCTCGGGACGGCCCAGGTAGTCCGAGCGAAGACGCTCGTAGGCGACACCCTCCTTCCATTGGAAGGGGCCGGGCCCGTCGCGGAAAGCGAACCCGGCGGGCAGGTAGGCGCAGCCTAGAAGCTCCAGGGATTCGGCGAAGCGCTCGTCGGCTTCCCTGTTGCTTGCGCGGGCGAAAACGATATCGTAGGCCACGGCTTGGGGGTCCAGCTCGCTCAGAGCCTCGTTGACCCGAGCCATGTCCCGTCGGTCGAGATAGTTTTTGCCGAAAAAGTCGTAAGTGTCGTCGGTGACGAGGAGATAGACGATGCGGGGAGTGAAGGAAGGCCCGGGGCCGCGACCCCGCTTGACGGCCAGCTTGTAGAAGAAATCGAGAACATTGTAGTCGTACCGGATCCAGGCGGTCCCCCTGGCCCCGAAAAACAGAGCGCCCCCGCAAAGAACGACCAGAGTCAGCGCAGCGACGAGCCCGAGGTATTTTCTACTTTTCAGCTCGGGATGCATGTCTTTCCATGGCAAGCCTTCTTCTATCTTCCCATTCCTCGCTTAAGGCCTCGTCTTCCTATTTCCGAACCTCGAGCTCGTACTTCTTCACCAAAACCCCTTTTCCGGAAAAAACCCGCAATTCCTCCACGAAGGGGTCGCCGTCCCCGGGCCCGACGCCTCTCACGTTTCCCGCGATCTCGAACCGGGGCTCGTCGTTCCCCGTCACCACCACGCGGCTTTTCTCGACAAGCCCCTTTTCCATCTTCGCCCACTCGTCGCTAGGCATGCTCCCGTTCTCCAGGCCCGAAAGATCGGGAAGCTCCTCCGGGCTGCAAACGATGACGAGCCCCTCTCGAGGGCTTTTGCCGTCAACCTTGTAATACGTCTGAACGGAAGGGAGGACCAGGGTGGAGCTTTGGGCCTTCTGGCGGGTGAGGTTCAACAACTGCGCGGTTTTTCCGTCCGTGTGGACCACGTAGATGTACGAGCTCCTTTCGGGATGCACGTAAATGCGCAGCAGGTCCCCGGCTTGGATTCTCTCTCGCGACTTGGCCCGATACACTTGCTCCCCGCGCTTGATCTTGACGCCGATCTTGGCTCGCACCCTCTCGACCTCGCCGGCGAAAACCGGGACCAGACCGTTGGCCAAGAAAAAGCCCGACAAGCAAACGACGGCGAAAAACTTCGAAACAGGCTTCATGTCCACCTCCTTGAGGGTTTCCGACTCCCGGCTCCCGGCTCCCGGCTCCCGGCTTAAAGCGGGTATCCAGCGGCTCCCGTCCCCGGAAGGCGTAAGCTAGAAACCGGAAGCCTTTTCCAAACCCGCGAGCCCCGCCTTGACGCCCAACAAAGAAACGGGGACCCCGATCCCTTGGCCCCCGAGGGTCTCGAAGGTCACCATGGCCTCGCGACCCGCCTCCAACCGCCGCCGGAACGTGGAATCCAGGGGGAACAGCGCCAGACACCCCTCCGCCCGGCAATGGTGAAAGGGGATGCTTCTCGGCGCGGCCCCGTCCACGCGAAGCTTCAGCCCGGCGGCGAGCCTCACCTCCAAAGGCACGCGCAACACCACCCACAGTCCTCTCGAAGCCCCCTTGCCCTCTTCCCTTGCGAGCTTTCGCACGGCCATGTGAACCAGGGGCGTTTTTTCGGCTCCCTCCACGTACACCCGTTGCTCCAGGATGCAGCCCGCTGGGTCTTCGGAGCAGCGCAGGGCCCAGTCTTTATACACCGTTTCTTCAGCCGCAGCCTGCTGCCCCCACATGGCCGGGAGCAGCCCCAAGACGAGGAAGCCATACCACAAGACACGTCTTTTCATAGCCAATTTCCCACGAGGATGAAAGGGGACCAGTAGAAGGGATGGCGGAAGCCCTCTTGCTTCATCACGTCGAGCTGGGCCGCCCGCAGGGCCAGGGCCTTGGTGTTGCGCGGGTCCTTGAGATGCCCGTAGAAGGCGGGAAAAAGCTCCTGGGCGGCGGCGTCGGAAACCGGCCACAGGGAGCCCAGGCCGCTGCGGGCCCCGGACTTCAGGGCCACACCCGTCAACCCCAAGGGAGAGCGGTCGTCGCCCTCGGCCGTCTGGCAGGCGCTCAAGGCGATGAGCTCCACGGGGCGCTCCGCCAATTGCCTGGGCTTGATGAGGGATTCCAACTGGCTCATGTTCAGGAGCTTGTCGTAGGTCATGATGAAATTCTGCTCGGGGGCCCCGCCGAAGAAGCCGTGGGAGGCGATGTGAACGATCCGATAGTCGTTTTCCCGAAAATCCGACGAAAAGCTCTCCAGTTGAAATTCGCTGTCGAGGAGCACGCGCCCCCGCAAGTCCTCGGAAAGCCGCTGAATCTCCTGCTCCACCCCCGGGAGGGCGAGGGCCTTTTGCACGAGGGCCATGGCTTCCTGGCGCTGCTCCCCGGAAGCCTTCGGCGGGACGGAAGGCTCCAGCTCCTCCACGACGGTGGTCAAACCGCGCACTCCGCGCTCCAAGTCCCCCGGCACCGACCGGCTCAGAGTGTCCCACATTTTCCCCGGCAGCTCGAGCACCACCGGCCCCGGCTGGCTCACTCCCGCCAGGATGGCGTACAAATCCCCCCGAGACAAAGGATTGGGGTCCAGAAGGCTCAGCCCCGGCACGGTGGCCACGGCGTAGCGCTCGACCAGAAACCGCTCGCCGTCCCAAAGGGCGGCGGCGGGCACCAGACGGAGGGCCCCGTCGGGCACGTACACGAGGGTGTCCACT
>Ga0180430_10004108_pt1 | contig 12363 bp, 9 predicted proteins | sample SS_ome_9_FD_132999 | JGI IMG/M metagenome (GOLD analysis project Ga0180430, IMG submission 132999) | Hypersaline lake sediment archaeal communities from the Salton Sea, California, USA - SS_1_S_2 metaG | ecosystem: Environmental > Aquatic > Non-marine Saline and Alkaline > Hypersaline > Sediment... | reverse complement strand
CGCTGATATGGCGCAGGCGGGTGGTAAAAAACCGGAACAACTCGGTCAAGCAATCGCCAAGGCCACGGAGGTCCTGAAGTAGTCAATCTGTTAAGGGCACTTTCGGGACGCAATGTGCGAGAGTGCCTTTTCGTAACTCACTTGTTTCCCCAATATAGGTAATCCTCGCAATGTCACAGAATACGGATGCTCTTTGTCAATTGTCTTCCGGGCAGTTGCTTGACTCAGCGGAACCGACACTGGTACACGTCTTAGACATCCCCTCGGCGAGTCATCTTCTGCCGACCTGCCTGACAGTCATCGATTCCCTCTTTGCGGCGTTTAACCACGTTGTTGTTCTGACAGGAAGCGTGAAGCACAAAGACCTCATCCGTCAGACCGCCGCGAGTGTGGGATGTCTTGGTTGCCCTTCCTTGTTAATGCATTTAGCGCGTCCTTATCTCGCTTCGCGGGGCGGAACACGGCTGTTGCGTCGGATGGTGCGTCAAACGCTTCCGGCGATTGTCCATTCTTGGGGGGAGAAGAGTGATGAATTGGCTGAAAGTATTGCTCGGATTGTACTTGCTGCACAGGTGCGAACGCGTAGCGGCTGTTCGGCGAAGTCGCTCAGGGCGGTCGCTGCAAGGGAACGCAAACCAATGCGGGCGGATCATCTCTTCTTCGACAATAACTTCTCGCTCAATTGTCACGCATTGACAACGCAGCTAAAAGGACATTACAGCGGCGGTACTTTCAACTGCACGCATATCGACCCCGTCAGCGATTGGAAGTCGTTGTCTAAGTATGGCCGTGAGAAGAGCGAAGTTGCAGCTTGGCAGATAGTCGATCATAATACGTTGGCCGACTACTTTGAGTTGCCGCCAGAGACGAAGTTTGTGGGAATGCACGTGCCGCTCTGCGAGGATACCGCAGGCGTTGAGACCGCAATTTGGTCGATTGATTTGTTGCAAGTAATTCGCGACGATGTGCATCTCCTCATCTTTGGTGAAGGCGAGCGCCGCGTGAAGGATCGCTTTCTCCGTTTTCGACGTCAGGTGAACACGACGGAAAAGGTGCATTTTCTCGGTGAGGACTGGCAGTTGCGTACTGCAGTGTTACCCCATCTTGATCTTTGGTGGGACGTGAGTCATTTCGGTTTTATGTCGGGCTCGTTGGTCCAAGCGATGGAGAACGGAATCTCGGTGGTTGCTTCCGACATCCCGCAGCATCGAGAACGGATCACGGATGACGCACGAGGCAAGTTAGTGCCCTTTGAGGATACAGCGTCGCTGGCAAAATGGACGAACGTCATTCTCAACGAAGAAGCAAATCAGACCTCGGAGGGCAACGCCGCCGAGCCGAGCTCCCTTTTCGCCGAAAAGGTTGAAAATCTTGTGGAGCAGCACGATCTCGTCTATAATGAGCTTCTCAACGCCCGAACCGACTCCTTTAGCGAAAAAAAGCCTAAATAAAGGGAGCTTCTGTAATAATAGCGTTTGTCGTACTTCGTACCCCCTTGCGGTGATTCGCCACTTCCGCTAGAATACGCGAATGACAAACACAACGACCAAAAAACCAAAGTCCGATTTAGTCGGTTTGCTTGCTATTCTTGCTGGGATTGTTCTCGGCGTCATCTTTGGGTTGACCTACGGCGAAACCGTTTGGCTTGCCAGTGATGGGCCTCAGATGCGGCAACAGGAATTGCTTGAAGCGCAGCAACAGCGTCAAGAAAAGGCCGCTGCCTTGCAGAAGAAGTCGGGGGCTTCGGAGGAGTTGGCTCAGGTGCAGCGTCAACAGCAAATTATCAGCGAGGAAATTGCTGCCAATGATGCACTGATTGCTGAGACAACGCCGGACCACGGGAGTACATCCTACGAAATCGCACGGTATGTTGGCATTCTGACAAAATTTCTCGGCGACCTTTTCTTGCAGGCATTAACTTTACTCGTTATCCCTTTGGTTTTTGTTTGTATGGTTGGCGGTGTTGCCGGGCTCGGTGACCTGCGTAGCCTCGAACGGACTGGCGGATGGACGATGGCCTATTACTTCGTGACGTGCGGCATTGCTGTTTTTATTGGGATTGCTCTCGTTCTGATTATTCAGCCTGGTGTGGTGAGTTCCGACTCGGTAGCTTTGCTGCCTAAAGCGGTAAATCAAATGAGCGATTCCGGCGCATTCGAAACGTTTCTTGATGTTTTTCGTGGCTCGCCGGATCGTCCTGGTAGTGGCTTGATCCCCTCCAATATTTTTCTCGCTGCGGCGAACACGAACGTCCTCGGGCTTATCTTTTTTGGCATCCTTTTTGGCGGGATACTCGCTTCGCTCGGCGAACGTGGAAAACCCGTGGCGAATTTCTTTCACATACTCAATGACATTATGATGGCGATGGTTCGGCTGGTAATGTTCTGTGCCCCCGTTGGTATTTTTGGACTCGTTGCCGCTATCTTTTTCGAGCAGGGAGGCAGTGGATTCCTCACCCACCTCTCGCAACTCGGCTGGTACTCGCTGACGGTTATCCTAGGCCTCGCGATCCACGCCGCGTTTTTGAGCTCTTTGTTGCCTGTCCTAGCCAAACGCAATCCTTTTGCGTGGATGCGTGTTGTGGCGAAACCACTGGCGACGGCCTTTGGGACTTCCAGTTCGGTGGTCACCTTGCCCGTTTCGGCAGAGGCGATTGAGAACGCAGGCGTCTCGGAAGAAACTTCGGGGTTTGTCTTGCCGCTCGGTGCAACGATCAATATGGACGGAACGGCACTCTACGAAGCGGTTGCCGCGATTTTCATCGCGCAGATGTTCAGCATCGAGCTGACCTTTGCGCAGTTGCTCGTCATTTTCTTCACGGCAACGCTGGCGGCCATCGGTGCGGCTGGCATCCCCCAAGCGGGACTCGTTACGATGGTCGTGGTGCTCACTGCCGTCGGACTACCGTTGCACGGGATCGGTGCAATTTTGGCGGTGGACTGGTTCCTCGACCGGCTACGAACGACAGTCAATGTTTACGGCGACACCGTCGGCGCGGCGATCATTGAGACCCGCGTTCGCGGAAAAACGCATCCGTGTACCTAGAATACCTAGAACTTGCCTGAGCAAGGGGCGGAAACACCCCAGACTATCCCTGTTTGGGATGACGAAGCGTTGCGAGGGTTGCCTCGACGGCGGCGGTTAAATCTTCATCTTCGTAGGCGAAAGAAATGATGGCCAGGTTGCCCGCCACTGCGGCAAAGGCTCGTGTGTGCCAGTAGTGTTCGTCGTATTCGTCGTCATATTCCTGCTGGGTTTGGTAGCGGATGAGAATCTTCACACCTTCGCCGCCAGCGATAAACTGTCGCCAGTCGCCAATGCTCTCAATACCACAAACCTGCTCGAAGAGTTCCTCCGGCGAGGGGTAGCGACCCTTCTCATTGACGGGGAAATGCTGTGACGAGAAACAACCACTAACACCGCTGTACCAAAAATCGACAACACCTTCCTCATTGTTGGTTAAGAAGAGGTCACCCGGCAGGTCAAAGGACCAGGCTCCGGTGAGGTAGGTTTGACAGGTGCGTCGGAGAAAGCCGGTGCCTTCTTCCCCCTGCGCTTCGTATTGGTCATCGGGGCCGAGTAGTGCCACCTCTTGCAGAAAACTCAACTCCTCTTCGGGGATATGCACCGCAGAGTCGAGCTCTTGCGATTTTTCAAACGCCGCAAAGACCTGCTGGAGGGTCGTAACTTCAGCGTCGTTGGCAGGCGGCCGCCATCGCACCTTCGTCCAAAGCAAGACGTTGCCGAGTTGTTGATAGAAGTGCGAAGTGAATCCCTCTTGCCACCAAGGGAAGAAGTCCTCGGCCATCTCAATAAGTTGAGTACGATCCTTTGTGAGGTTCATCTCGGCGACGTTTTCCCACCAAGCCTTAGGGAAATAGCCCAGCGGTGCCATTGTATAGTAGGAGTGACAGGGCTTCGGGAAATCGACCGGCAGGTTCAGTAGCAGCCGTTCGGTGTGTTGCCCCTTCTCATAAAACTCGAGGAGACTCTCTGCAAGGAGTTGCAGGAACCGGAGCATTGAGTTCTCGAGATGGAGAAAATCTCCCGTTTGCTGGTAGTTCGTTTCGTCGTCATTCTTCTTCCAGTTCCAGATAAATCCGCAGTCCTCGGCAACTTGTTCGAGCAGCGAGACAACATACGCGTGAAAACCTGGACCGACGGTCGATGTTTTGAGACTCGCGGTGAGAAAACCTATCCCTTGAACTTCGGCGTAGCTCATAACCATCGGCTCGGCAGCAGGATGGAGCGTCAGAAGCATTTGGTCGTCGTCAAAAACGGAGTGGAGAAAGCCACGTAGGAGTGGGTCGGCGGTGCGGTTTTCTATCCCGTCCGCAACTGCTTCAAACAACGCACTACGTCGCCCCAGTTTTTCATTGAGGTCGGCAGCGGGTTTCGGAGAAGACGCCGGCTGCAAGGCCTTGGCCGAGATCAGAAAGTTGCTCGCCTCCGGCAAGGGGGCACCATCGAGAGCATTGGTTACGTCGGGGAAGCTCGTCAGATTGGGGACCTCGGGAGTGGCCTCATCGGGAAGTGCAACAACGGTAATGTCAGAAAATTTCAGCGTATCTGGGGCCGACGGTGCTTTTGTCCGTTGCCCCAGCTTTTTGAAAAAATCGGGCGTCAAACGGGTTTTAACCGTAAATCCAAGGCCCATCGGCTCTCCTTATTTTGCCTATATTGCGTAATCCGCATAAACTTGCACTCCATTGGCCCACATTTTAGTACATTATGCGAAATATGTCAACCCCGTGATTGGGGGACTACCTTGCAATTTACGAAAAGTTTGCTAGAATAACGCCTGCCTTTCCTAATCCCCATATTTTCCCTCCTATTCAATAATGCGCTTTTTCCTTCAATTTCTTCGCAACCCTACCCAGATAGGCGCGATTGCTCCGAGTTCCCAATATTTAGCACGCGAGATGGTGCGACGCGTCGATTTTGATGCCGTCAATTCGATTGTTGAGTACGGTCCCGGTTTTGGTTCGTTTTCCCGCGAGATTCTCCGCCGCAAAAAATCGGATTGCGACTACTTCGCCTTGGAGCTGAATGAGAAAATCTACACCCTTCTTTCGGAAAAGATGCCCGAGCTAACGCTTTTCCAGGATTCGGCGGCGAACGTTGGCAAATATCTCAGCGAGCGAGGACGTGAGACGACCGATGTGGTTTTCAGCGGGCTTCCTTGGGCGGCATTTCCTGAAAACTTACAAGACGAACTGCTCGATGCGACGCTTGCTGCACTCGCACCGGGCGGGATGTTTGTCACCTTCGCCTACTTGCAAGGGTTACTCTTGCCAGCAGGAAAACGTTTCAAGAAGAAGCTCGACGCACACTTTTCCAGTGGTGTCACCTCCTCCGTGGTCTGGCGGAATCTACCACCCGCCGTGGTGTATCACTATGTTAAATAAAGCCTGCAACGTGAATGCGAGCGATGCAGCTAGGAAAAACTTTCATACTTCACTTCCCCCACTTTACGTGTTTGTAATTACGCTCAATAAGTCCAAAGGAGTAACATCGCGAAGGGCACTCAATGTGCTAGCGAGACTCGTTCGTCCCCTCAAAGCGGGACACGCGGGTACTCTCGACCCACTCGCCTCAGGCGTGTTGGTTTGCTGTGTTGGAAAAGCGACGCGATTGATTGAATATGTCCAGCGATGCGAGAAGGAATATGTTGCCGAGTTTATCCTCGGCCAACAGAGTGACACCGAGGACCTTGAAGGAAATGTAACCCCCTTCGACGGCAGAGAACCCAGCATAACAGAAATCGAAGCCCTCCTACCGCAGTTCACCGGCGAAATTATGCAGCGTCCGCCGGCTTACTCAGCCCTGAAGGTGGATGGCAAACGTGCCTACAAGCTCGCCCGTGCGGGGCAAATCGTTGAATTGCAACAGCGCAAGGTGAGCATCCATCGTTTAACGTTGCTCAATTATGAATACCCACGCGTTACCCTCGAGATCGTGTGTGGGAGTGGTACCTACATTCGGAGCCTGGGACGTGACCTTGCCGAGGCACTTGGGACGCGAGCGGTAATGTCCTCACTCCTGCGCACTCGCATCGGACCTTTCAGCCTCGATGATGCCGTGAGCCTAGACGAGTTGGAAGCCTGCGAGACGCTCCCCGAAAAATACAAACAACCTGCGTCGTTAGCCGTGACTGAATTGCCGCAAATAACGCTCAATCCAGAACAACTCGAGGAGGTAAGCCACGGGCGAGTCTTCGAGTGCGAGTTGCCTGACCAAGATGTTACCGCAGCCTTCAATCAAGTTGGCGAAGTCGTTGCACTGCTCCGTCTGAAAGAGGACGGAAGTGTGAAACCCTTTCGAGTTTTTATCCAGCGAACGGAAGCACAATGAATTTCTTTGAACATCAAGCATTAGCGAAAAAACGAACGAAGCGTCTCCTAATTTACTTTGTACTCGCCGTGTTTGCGATTATTCTTTCTCTGCACGTGGTGGTTTGTACCTTTTGGTATTTCTTGGAGCCGCAGGTTGAGAACGCCGTAAATCGTTATTCTACTTCGCGTCAGCAGGCTGCGATGCATAACCCTCCGAGACGCGACCCCTTCCGAGTGAGTGAGGTTTACTTTCGCCCGGCCTTTTTTGCTTGGGTTGCGTGCATTTCCACGGCGGTCATCTTGCTTCTTTCTTGGGCGCGGATGTTGCAACTCGGAAGTGGCGGCGAAGTCGTTGCGGAAATGCTCGGGGGACGTCGTATTGACCCGTGGACCAAAGACATCGACGAACGGCGGCTGCTCAATGTGGTCGAAGAGATGGCACTTGCCTCGGGGATACCTGTGCCACCGGTCTATGTGATGGACCAAGAAAAGAGCATCAACGCCTTCGCGGCGGGGCTTACCATCGAAAATGCCGTGGTCGGAATTTCACGAGGAGCCCTCACGCACCTCTCACGCGACGAATTGCAAGGCGTGGTTGGTCACGAGTTCAGCCACATTCTCAGTGGAGATATGAGGCTCAATATTCGTCTGATGGGAATTATCTACGGCATCGTGTTCATTGCACAGTTGGGTGTTATGAGTTTTTATCTCGCACGTATACTCGCACTCAGTGGTGGAGGTAGTAGCAGAGATAACAAAGGCGGAGCCGTTCCGATTGCGCTCCTGGCTTTGGGGAGCGGGATCAGTTTGTGGTTGATAGGATCGCTCGGGCAGTTGTTCGCGTCGATGATCCAAAGTGCGGTCTCGAGGCAACGGGAGTACTTGGCCGACGCCTCGGCGGTGCAGTTCACACGCAACCCTTCCGGTATTGCAGACGCCTTGAAGAAAATTGGGGGCTTCCAGCCAGGGTCTTCCATTGAACGACCTCAGGCCAAAGAGGCGAGTCACTTTTTCTTCTCGAGTATTGCTAAGTTCGGCGATGCACTCGCAACGCACCCGCCACTTCCGGAACGTATCCAACGCATTGAGCCGGGCTGGGATGGGAAATACCCCGACACCGAGCATTACATCGCTGCTGCGGCGGAGAGTAAGGGCGGTCGGTCCGGAAAAAAAGGGAAGAAGCAGTCCGTTGCTGATGTCCTAACGAATCCGACGGGCGTTCTCACAGAACCGACCAATGCAATTTCGCAGCTAGGGCAACCGACCCTCGAAAAGCTGCTCGTCGCAGGAACGTTGCTTAATAACACTCCCAAGTCGGCTCGCGAGGCCGTCCGTGATCCTTACGCCGCTCGGGCGATCGTTTATGCAATGCTCCTCAGTGACAAAGACGACGTTTGCAAGAAACAACTCGCCGTCCTTGCCAAGCAAGCCGAGAAACCCGTTTACCAAGAGACGGGTAAACTGCTCTCCGAACTCCAATCGCTCGACAAAGGGGCACGTTTGCCACTCGTTGAACTCGCAATTCCAGCGCTCAAACGGATGACGCAGTCGCAGTTCGACAACTTTCGGGCGATCGTCAATTACCTCATCGAGGCGGACGGACGGGTGGACCTCAGCGAGTACGCCATTCGGGCTATGCTCCTGCGAACTCTCGACGTTTACTTCTCCAAGGCGAAGCACCGGCCGAGCAATCTTTACGCCTTGAAAGTGGTGCACAAAGATTTGTCTGTGTTGCTGACCATTCTTGCGCGTTTTGGTAGCAAAGAGGAGGACGCCATTGAGAGTGCCTTCGATGCGGGTCTGCAGAAGCTCGGAATATCGATTCCCTTTGCCGACGGAATGAAGGGGAATGTGATGGAAGAGTTTGATGCGGCACTCCAAAATCTGGCTCGTCTTGAACCGAGCCTCAAGCAGAAAGTTTTGGAGGCGGCCGTCGCGACCGCTGCTGCGGACAACGTCATTCTCCCGATTGAAGCTTCGATTATCCAGGCGATCGCCGCGGCGATTGGGCTGCCTATCCCGCAGTTTGATGTTGAGAAGTGACAGCTATGCCGAGTCGCTTGCGACCGTAATAAAGAAAGGTTTCGAATGCTGATTTCATTGGGAGTAAGTACCGATGCAGGGATGCTGTACACGTCCCATTTTCATTCACCCACTTCGTTTCAATGTTAACCACTTTACTGCGCCTTGCTCTCGGTTATACGTTGCGTCCGTTTCATTTTACGGACCAACATACCGAACAACTTTCGCTCGACGTGGCGGAATTGGGGCTGTACGTGCATCTCCCTTTCTGCAAGACGCTTTGTCCTTTCTGTCCTTACTACCGAGAGAAGTTTTTGCAGGAAAAGGTGGCTCCTTTTACCGAGGCGTTGTTGACGGAGATTGAGGCGAAGAGCAGGTTTTTGAACGGCGGAAAGAAAGAGGTGGAATGTCTCTACTTCGGAGGCGGTTCGCCGTTGACGCTGGCACCGCAGCTCCCGGAGATTATCGCTGCCTTGCAGAAGCACTACACCATCCGAGACGGTATTGCGGTGGAGGTGCATCCCGGCGAACTGAATACCGAGAGCGTCGCCCATCTGCGGGACTGCGGTGTTACCAAGCTGAGTCTCGGTGTTCAATCTTTCTCTGTGGAGTCGCTCGAAAAGTTGGGACGCAAGCAGACGGCGTCACAGCAACTCGCTTTCGAAAGCGTGGCGAAGGCAGGTTTTGACGTGATCGACGTCGATTTGATTTTCGGTATTCCTGGCCAGACGAGGGAAACGCTTCGCGAGGATTTTCTGCTTGCCGTTGCCCACGGTGCGACGCAGATCTCAACCTACCCGTACATTGATTTTTCCTACGCGAACAATCGTCACAGGCCTCTCCGCGCCAGAGCGAAGAAGAAGCTGTTGCGAACCTTACTCGCAACAGCGCAGGAGGTGGGGTTCGAAAGGTCGAGCGTTTGGACATTCTCGCGACCTGGTTCGGGACGTTACTCTTCGGTCACACGGGACAACTTCATCGGATTTGGTCCTAGTGCGGCGACGCTTCTTCCGGACCAATTTCACGTGAATACGTTTTCTGTCGATGCCTACAACGCCGCGAGCGCCGATCCGCGTTCCTTGACGTTGCAGTTCACGCCGCGAATGCGTCAGTTGTACTGGCTTTTTTGGAGTTCCTACAATCTGCGGCTGGACGGCGGTGACTTCCGCAATTATTTTTCGCAAGAACTCATCGGCCAGTTTGGCTGGCAGCTTCGAGCCGCGAGGTTGCTTCGTTTGCTGCAAAAGAAGGACGATCATTACGTGCTGACCGACCGAGGTGCTTACTATTTTCATCTCGCCGAGCAGGTTTACACGCATCAATATATTGACAAAATGTGGCAACAGGCGATGCAAACGCCGTGGCCGAAGGAGGTCCTTCTCTACTAATGCGGTTACATCACTATTTTTCGTTGTTGTGGCGCGGTACGCGGTCGCTCTATCTTCGCGACAAGCGTCCCATTCTTGGCACGATCATTGTGACGGACCAGTGCAACCTCGAATGTAAGCACTGTGCTGTTGCGAATATTAAGGAGACGGTGGCTTCTTACCAGCAGGTTTGTGGTGAGATGGACCGGCTTCGCGAGTTGGGCGTGCGTATCCTTTTCCTCTCTGGCGGTGAGCCGACGCTTTGGCGTGACGAGGCTGCACAAAAAAATCTGCACGACTTAATCGACGATGCGCATCGGAAAGGGTTTTACGTTGTCAATCTCGTTACCAACGGAACGAACGGATTCGATTACCCGCAAGCCGACCTCATTCTCTTGAGCATTGACGGCGACGAAGAACGTCATAATGCCGTCCGCGGTGACACCTACGCGACGGTGCTGGCGAACCTCGAGCGTGACCAACCGAGCAACGTTTGTATTTATACCGCAATCAATAAGACGAATAAGTCCTCCGTCGAGGCGGTCACACGTCTCGCGGCCGAACACCCTTTCATCAAAGCAATTTCTTACAATTTCCACACGCCTTACCGAGGTACCGAAGAGGAAATGCTCTCGCGGGAAGAACGGGCGGAAATTTGTGGCAGACTTGCGAAGTTGCAACGAGAAGGGTTGCCGATCTTTAACTTGCCAATCACCTTCGAGACCTTTGCCGACGCGACCGTCGAACCGTGCCGGCAATGTGTGGTGATTGAGGATGGCCGCGAGTCCGTCTGTGGACGCTGCATTGATATTCCCCATCTGTGCGAGAATTGCGGCTACCTTTTTGCCTACGAGTTCAATCTTCTCTTTCGCGGTAATTGGCGAGCGATCTGGCAGATGTTTTGGACGTACCGAAAGTTTGTCTAGGATTTTTCCTTATCCAGTCGCGGAGAAATGAGCGAAACAAAATCCTCTAACACGAAATAACAAAATGACTACGATTGAAATTGAACGAGAAAAATTGTATTCTTATTACAATTGGGCTTGGATTTTAGGCCTAGTTACTATTCCTTTGTGGTTTTTGTTCTTTAAGGCGATTCGACGCAGCACCGATTACTACACTGTCTCCTATAATGAGGGGAACATCTACACCAAACGACGCTTCGATTGGTGTGGATTTGTCTTGTATAATGTTGAGAATGCAGTTCCCTTCGCCAGGATAACCAATGTCTCACTTGTGCAAGGTATCGTTTCTGAAAAACTCGGGATCTGGTTCTTGAAGATTCAGACGGCGGGCAATTCGGGGCCCTCTTCACCTGAGCTTGTCATCCAAGCTCCAGTCAATCCGGAGGAATTGCGAGATAAGTTGCTTGAACTTTCTCGGCTCGCTTCGAGTAATGCCGCGACCAATGAAGTAGGAACCTGATTACGGTGTGACCTCTTTCACCCAGGCTTCGTGCATCGCCTTAAGACGTGCGACGATTTCAGGACGCTCGTCGGCGTAATTCTTCACCTCGGGCTTTTCGTCTGCGAGATTGCGGAGCTTGGTGCCCATTAGCTTCCAGTCGCCGTCGCGCACCATCCAGTAGCCGCACCATCCAAAATGGAGCACGCCGCCATACTGTGATTTTGCTTCGGAGGACTTGATAATCGGCAGGATGTTATGCCCGTCAAACTTCGGTGCATTGGGGTCTCGCTTGACATTACAAAGGGCGAGGACCGTTGGACACCAGTCCATCGCGGTGATGATCTGGTCGCGGACTTCGCCCTTCGGCAGCTTCGCAGGATAGCTGATAATTGCGGGCACGCGGATACCCCCTTCGAGGAACGAGCCTTTTGAACCACGCCACTTGCCCGTACTCCCGCCGCCACTCGCACCGTAGAAATGGCCTTTCGGATAGCCACTCTTATGCCCATCGACGGTAATGAAGTTGTCGGTCTCTTCGGAATGTCCGTTGTCGCTCATATAGATGATGATTGTGTTTTCGCGAAGTTTGAGCTCTTCCAGTTTGTCGATCACCTGCCCGATGTAATAGTCGGTCGTCGTCACGATCGCGCCGTAGCTACGACGGGCAGGGTCTTTCATCTTCTCGTAGAGCTTGGCGTGTTGCTTGAGCGATTGCTCGGGATAGTGGGGGATGTTGAAGGGGACGTAGAGGAAGAAGGGCCGCTTGCGGTTCTCTTCGATGAACTTGAGCGACCGCTCGACCATCATCTCGGGGAAATATTTCCCGGGTGCTTTAACCTGCTTAGTTCCTTCGTAGAGATCGTGAAAACCTCGGCCGTGAAGGAAGTAATGGTTGTAGTTGTCGATGAAACCGTCACGAATTCCGAAGAACTCGTCGAAGCCTTGCTTCTTCGGTCCAAAGTCGCGATGCGCACCGAGGTGCCACTTCCCGAAAAGGGCGGTCTGGTAGCCTGCCTTCTTGAGCGACTCCGCAAGTGTGACCTCGCTCAGTGCCATATTGATCCCCTTGGGGCCGTTCATATCACCTTGGGTCCAACTGCGAACACCGCTCCGCTGCGGATGGCGGCCGGTCATCAGGGCTGCACGTGAGGGGCAGCAGACCGTGTGGGCATAAGCTTGCGTGAAACGGACACCGGTTGCCGCGAGCTTGTCGATGTTCGGCGTGATTAGGT
>Ga0180430_10004107_pt1 | contig 12366 bp, 11 predicted proteins | sample SS_ome_9_FD_132999 | JGI IMG/M metagenome (GOLD analysis project Ga0180430, IMG submission 132999) | Hypersaline lake sediment archaeal communities from the Salton Sea, California, USA - SS_1_S_2 metaG | ecosystem: Environmental > Aquatic > Non-marine Saline and Alkaline > Hypersaline >... | reverse complement strand
GTTTGGGGCTTTTGGAGTTTTTCAAGCTATGAAAGATAAAAAAGAGATTACTTGTGCTTGTATGGGAAGTGTTTTGAAAGTGCCACTTACAACAGTATCTCTTATTGAAGATGTTGTGATGTCATTAATGGCACTTGCAATGTGCTTTATGCAGCTATTTTAAAAAGATCTTCTTTTACTTGGTCTAGATCTTCTTTTTCTGCTAGCTTCTCTAAATCCAGGAGATTTTCTTTCTCCAGAAGAAGATTTTCTATCTCTACCAGAGGACTTTCTGCTTTCCCCTGAAGAAGACTTTCTGTCCTTACTAAAAGATTTTCTCCCTTTACTAGGTCTACAATCGTTTTGGCCAAATTTTCTAGGTCTTGAAGAATTTCTTCTGCGAGAGCCTCTATTATTCTTTTTAGGCTCTTCTTTAACTTCAAAACCTGGGATTACTGTAGGAGCAATCTTTTGTCCTGTGAACTTTTCAATAGCAGCAAGTAGGTTACGATCTTTTTTCGATACAAATGAAAAAGCTGTTCCTTTAGCTCCAGCTCTTCCTGTTCTACCAATTCTATGAACATAATCTTCAGCTTGTCTAGGAAGATCAAAGTTAATTACGTGAGTAATTGTAGGAATGTCAATCCCTCTAGCTGCTACATCTGTAGCTACAAGTATTTTAATCTTTTTATTTCTTAGCTTATTGATCGTTCTTGTTCTTTTACTTTGATTCATATCACCATGTAGCGCAGCTGCATTGTGATCATTTTCTTGTAAAAGCTCTACTAGTTGATCAGCATAAGCTTTTGTTGAAGTAAAGATAATCGCTTGATCTAAAGTCTCATCGTCTAAGATATGCTCTAACAAGCGGTGCTTGTGATGTAGATCACCAACATTATGAACCTTCTGATCGATATTCTTATGTCTTGTTTTATCTGGTGTGATTTTAATCTCGTAAGGATTGTCTAGTAAGTTATCACATAATGAGATCATCTTACGGTCTAAAGTAGCAGAGAAAAGTAGTGTTTGTCTTGTATCTGGAATATTTTCTGCAATTGTCTCTACATCATTGATAAATCCCATATCAAGCATACGATCAGCTTCATCTAAAATAAAAGTATCTACTTTTCCTAATTTTATCCTTCCGCTTTGCATGTGATCGATCAATCTACCAGGGGTCGCAATAAGAATTTCATAAGGTCTAGATAGCTTTCTTTTTTGAATAGGATAAGGAATACCACCGTAGATAGTCACAACCTTTAAGTGAGGTAAATACTTACTAAATTTTTCAGCTTCTTCTGTAACCTGTAAAGCAAGCTCTCTTGTAGGTACTAGGATAAGAACCTTTGGATTACGAGGAGGCTTTGCTAGAGGTTTAGCTAGTCTATTCAGGATAGGAAGTAAAAAAGCAGCTGTCTTTCCAGTTCCTGTTTGAGCTGAAACCATTAGATCTTTTCCCATAAGAAGTTCAGGGATCGCTTCTTTTTGCACCGGTGTTGGTATCGTGTAACCAGATTTTTTAATAGCCTTTTTTAGTGCTGTATGTAAATTTAATTCTTCAAAACTCATTAGTTGCTGCTTTTTTAAATGTTGAAAGAGCAAAGCATATCATAATATCAATATGGAAAGATACATATATTCTTCTAAAAGCAAAAAAACTTTAGTCTTTATACAAAAAAGAGACTATTCGTTATTTTTAAAAATATAGATATTAAGGTTTTTATGAAAAAACATAGCTCAAAATTTGTAAAAATTGTAAATGATGCCAAAAACAACATAAAAGAAATTTCATTTGACCAACTTGATTCTCTTAAAAACTATATCTTAATAGATGTCCGTGAAGACCATGAATGGGAAAAAGGGCATATTCCAGGTGCCATTCATCTTTCTAAAGGTATTATAGAAAGAGATATTGAATCAAAGATCCCTAATACCAATCAACCTCTCGTTCTCTACTGCGGAGGTGGGTTTAGATCAGCCCTTGCTTGCGAAAACCTAAATAAAATGGGATATACTCAAATTTATTCTTTAATTGGTGGATACAGAGAGTGGAAATCAATGAATAAATAAAAACCAATTCAAAAATAAACTATATACCTTCTAGTAAATAGGAATGTAAAGCTCATATCTTGTGAGTATCAGCTTGCAGTGGTACTTTCTAAACTTTAGTCCTCTTTTGGTAAATCATTTTTTTGAAGAGGATCAAGAGCTTAAAAGAAGAGTAATAGTAGATATTGGCTCTGGAAATACAAAGCTTATTGTTGTGGATGTTTATAAGATAGCTGGGATTGCAACAGAGGTATTTAGAAATGCAAAAACCTTTTGCATGCAGTATATAATTATGATCTATACTGAGATGCTTTAGAAAATCAAGATATAGGCTAAAAAGAAATTGGAGCAAAAAAACTAACTACATAAGCTACTAAAAACAGAAAAGCAAACGACCCTACAACATGGATTGTCTTTGTTTTAGTAGAAATTTCCATATGATGATCATGATGCTCCATTTTCATGTCCTTAGACATCATTCCATGCTTGATTTTATTTTTAACCATCCATGAGTTAACTGGATAAGCGAAGATAAACCCAATAAGGGTTGCCAGGCTCATCAGTCCCCAAAACAGTATAGAGGTAGGATCTGATGATGTTGGATAATGGTATTTAAACAGAATAATAGTAGGAAGCATTCCTGCCATAACATAGTTCATAGATACGGTTTCTGCGAAGATAGAATTTGTAACAGCTTCTAGATAGCTTGAGTACATAGATCGCATAAATAGAGCTTGAAAGATCAGCAGACCAAATAGGTAAGCAATAACATACTCGATAACAGCTTCAAGTCCATTAGGTAGGTTATAGTAGAATAGAAAAGCGGCAGTACAAATAATCGCTGTTGCATCTCCAGCAACACAATGTATTTCAGAGCCAAGAGCTTGTTTTCAGTGGTCTTTTATATACTCTTCATGAGTGTCTTTCAAAGGTTGCCTACAAGAAAGAAAATAGAAGAAAAGACCAATAGGACCTGTATATAAAATAACAAAAAGCCAGGCGAGCGTCATAATCCTCATAGAAGGAGTATTTGTAAGTTGATCGTAAAGAACGAAAAGAAAAGAGGCTAAGGTTAAAATAAACCAAAGATATAAAGCGCCGTAAATCATCTTAAGTCACATAGATTGTTTCTAAATTGTGACAGTAATAGGCTTTATAGAAATTGTCAATAGAGGTTAGTTAAAGAAAAAGAGGCGTTAAAACACCTCTTTTTAGTAGAACCGAGTTGGATTAGAATCCAAATCCAAGCTTAAGAGCTACTACAGGATACGGACGGTAGTCAGTTCCACCTGTTGTATCATTGTAAGACATTGCTGCGTATGCAGGAATATCAAGATCAAGTTGGAAAGTACCTTTAACTTTATCAGTTAAGTTAAATAGTTCAGCACCAACTGATGCGTTTGCAAATAAGCCATGAAACTCATTATTGTTCATTTTTACTCCACCAAGGCTTCCACCAACTCCAAAATATAAAGAGCTAAAGCTTTCTGGAAATACAGATTTCATTACCATTACTTTTGGTAGGGTATAAGCAAAGTTACTTGCTTCAGATCCTTCTACTGATTTAGTTGCAAAGTCTGCAGAAATATCTGTTGCTAAAGATCCCTCTGTACGACGAACTCCGAATCCAAACATAGGCATAATTTCTGTGCTGTACTCATATTCAAATTCTTGGTTTTCATCATCAATCTCTTTTTCTACTTTGTTAAGTGTACCCTTAGCTCCAACTTTCATGTATGGGCTTAGCGTAGACTCAGCAAAAGCAGATCCAGCAAATGCGATTGCAATTGTAAAAACAATTTTAGAAAGTTTCATTGTTGTTTCTCCTTTTTTGTTTTTTCCAAAAAAAAATAAGCTCTATTTTCATAGAACTTTATTTTGATGGAAGTACCCATTTTATTTAATAATGGTTATTTTTGTGTACTGAATTAATTTATGTATAAAATAAAAATTACAATTGAAAGCTTTTTGTTATAAAGAAATCAAACCCTAATAGTACCAAAATAATACCAATGATAGATATGCAAAAGCCTGCTTTAAACATGTCTTTAGTGGAGAAAGTTCTCAAAGAATAGACCATTGCATTTGGTGGAGTGGATATAGGAAATGCCAAAGCGAAAGAACAAGATAGGGCTACTGTAATTGAAAGTAAAATTTGATTTTGCCCTGGGATTAAAATTACAATTGGTAATAAAAGGTTGGCAGTTGCGGTATTGCTCATAAAAGAAGAGAGGATAAAAGCTAAAATACAAAAAATTCCTACAATAAAAAATACATGTTGGGAAAAGAGCTGAGTTTGAAGAAGGGGGGAGAGTAAACCAGTTTTTTGAATGCCAAGTCCTAGGGCAAGTCCACCCCACATAAGAAGTAAAATATCCCAATCAAGATTTTTTAGATCTTGATGGTCAATTAAATTGAAAGCAGAAAATAAAGCAACTCCTAAAAGGGCAACAATAGCTTCAGGAATATGGTGATAGGCAGTGGTTAACCAAAGTACAATTACAAAGGTTGCAATTGCGCATACTCCTTTAGCCTTTATTGAAAGAGCTGCAACTTTGTGTTTAGGAACCTTGATGGTTTTTTCTTTTGAGGGGAAAAAAAATAGAAGGATAAGTCCTGCAATAATTAAAAGACCTATAGCCAAGGGAACTGCCATTATCATCCAGTTCAGAAAGTTCAAATTCACTCCATATTCTTTTAGTATACCTAAAGCAATCGCATTAGGGGGTGTTCCGATAGGAGTTCCTATTCCACCTATGTTTGCACCAAAAGCTATGGCAAGAGTCAACGCTTTTACAAAAGGATCATCTTTTTTGAATTCATTTAAAAGGGGTTTTACTAACAGAAGCATCATAGCACAAGAGGCGGTGTTAGAAATCCACATAGAAAAAAAAGCACTGATAAATAGATAAGAAAAGAGAATGGAAAAGGGTTTATTAGAGATTTTAGATAAAAGCTTAGATGTTAGATAAAGATCAAGGCCATGTTTTTTGATACATTCAGCTAAAACAAATCCACCAAAAAAAAGCATTATAACAGGATTTGAAAAGGAGACTAAGAAAGTAGAAAACTCTCTAGTTTGTCCAATTTCTAATCCTGTTAGAAAAAAGGTTAAGAGTAAAACAACACATAGTGAAGTAGCGTAAAGAGGAATAATTTCAAAAGCCCAAAATAAAACAGCAAAAAGAAAAATAAGAATAGCTTGTTTTTGGTCTAAAAGAAGAGAATCAGGAAGAAAAAAAGATACAAGTATGATAAAACAAAGTGCAAAGATTGCTCTATAGGATTTTTTTTGCAGCAGAATATTCATAAAGCCTCTATTTTTCTTTTACTAAATATTCTTCTTTTTCTCTCTAGAAATTTATTTTCTTCGGTAAATCAAGATGGAGATTTTCAATATTGGCAATTTTTTTCTCTTAGAAAACAGATTTCTGAATGCAGAAACTTTTTCATTCAAACAGAGCTTAGAATAGGAGATGATGTTTCTAAACCCTATTTACACTATGTTCAAGGAATTGATCTTCATAGATTCAAACCATGGTTATCATTAGGGCTGGGCTATAGACAATTAGCAATAAGAATAGAAGATACTTGGAAACCTGCATACAGCCCCTTATTTGATCTTATTTTTCATGGGGAAGCAAATAGCTTTATTTGGACAAATAGAGTGCGAACCCAATATCAATGGGGACCTAATACAAGTAGGTGGATAGCAAGAAATCGTATATGGTTAAGTTATCCAAGTAAATATGTTTCTTTAGTGGTGTCAGATGAAGTGTTTTTTACTCGACAAATTGGTTTTGTACAAAATAGATTTTACATTGGGCCCCTATTTCATCTACCAAAAGAGATAGATTTGCAACTATTTTATCAATTGAGACATGCAAAATTTAATTCTTGGAATATGCATCACATTTTTGGTTGTTATATCTTTTTTACCTTTTAGATTTTCTGTAAATCGAATAAGCTTCTTTCCTAATTTTTTAATGTAAGAATATGTCTATTTATCCAGAACCTTCAAACAACCTTAAAAAACTTCCTATTACAAGTTGGCACTATGATGAGTTAATGGAGCATCCCACTTATATAAGTGAACATATTGAACCTGGAATCTATGATAATCGGCTTCAAAAGATTTTGATTTATAGGTTTTCTGAGCCTATAGGAGCTTTAGTTATCTATGATTATCACTTAAATAATACACTGTATCATTACCCAACAAGTATAGCAGTCAAAGCGAAAGTTGAAAGTGCCCTGAACAGGATACAACTGCAAAAACAATTAGAAAAAAAAATAGAAAGGGAAAAAAAATACAATCATAGATCTGTTTAGTATGTAGTTTTACAGTCTTCTTTATTTAACAGTCAAAGCTTAGAGTTCTTGTTAGAATAATACTTTGAATTTAATACATATTTTCGTAGTCTTTTTTTTCTAACAACCAAGAGGTGATGTTATGACAGCAGTTTCAGGAGCAAAAAAAGTACCTAATACTCCTAAAGTTCACATTACAGATGTTAAAATCAATAAATGGCACATTCGTATTAAATGGACATTAAGAGGGGTTTTTGCACTTATTGCGGCGTATTATGCATTGGGCATTGCTTATTCAGTTGGTTTAATGGCTTATTTAGATTCGTTAGCAATTTCTATCTTACCTCACTATGTTGGCTATGCTGGAATGGGGGCTGCAATGCCTTGGTTTCAGTGGTATAGTGCGTGGGCTGTAAGGGGACTTTTTGCTATTGGAGGAGCATTGTTATATGACTGCATAGCAAAGTTTGCAACCATAACCAATAACTGCGTAAAAAAAGCAGCTCCAAAGTTTAATCGACCGAAGATGCCTCAGGCAGAACCGATAAAAGTCTAAACAATGAGTAGCTAGGCTTTTTTTAAACGACCTTTTATTTTATTTAGGTCAAGGGTGTTAAACACATCTTCTTTTTCAAGCCAACCTTTACGAGCGATATTGATTCCGGTAAGAACGTATTTTAACCCATCAATGCTATGAGCATCTGGGTTAATGGAAGTTAATAACCCTCGCTCTTTAGCTTGTTTAAGATGTCGCCAGTCAATATCAAGCCTTTGAGGCTGACCATTGATTTCTATGATCTTTTTATTGGCAATTGCAGCATCGATAACTTTTTCAACATCTAAAGCATAACTTTCTCTTTTTAATAAAAGTCTTCCAGTAAGATGGCCTACCATGGTGGTATAAGGGTTTTCAATTGCTTTAATCAGCCTTTTTGTAGTTGTAGCTCGATCTTGTTTAAAGGCTCTGTGTATAGAAACAATGACGAAGTCTAGCTGCTTTAAAATGCTATCTTCAAAATCTAAACTACCATCAGTAAGAATGTCACATTCAATTCCAGAAAAGACGTGGATTTTATATTTATTAGAGGCATTTATTTTTTTTATTTGCGTTACTTGGTCTAAAAGTCTTTTTTCATCTAAACCATTTGCTTGTGTAGAAGATTTTGAATGGTCAGAAATACCAATGTATTTCCATCTATAATCTTCTGCAGCTTCAATCATTTCTTCTAAAGAGTTTTTCCCATCAGAAGCATTTGTATGAACATGAAATGTTCCTTGCAGATCTTCTCCGGTTATTAGGTTAGGAAGTTTCTTTTTTTGAGCTATTTCAATTTCTCCAGTATCTTCACGAAGTTCTGGGGGAATAAATTGCATATTAAAAGCTTGATATAGATCTTCTTCTGAAGGCTCTTTTTTTGTTATTACAGGTTTAGATCCTTTTTCAAGTCCCCATTCGCTTAATTTCCAATCTCGATCTTTTGCTATTTGACGAAGGCGGATGTTATGTTGTTTCGATCCTGTAGAGTGATGTAAAACAAATCCATATTGCTCTGGAGGAACTATTCTAAGGTCTGCTTGAAACCCTCCTTTTAGTCTTACAGAAGATTTGGTATCTCCTTTTACTGAGATTTTTTCTACAAAGCTTTGAGAGGTAAACCAACTCATTATTTCTTTTGGTGATGTTGATGAAGCAACAAAATCAATATCTCCAACAGTTTCTTTTTTTCTTCTTAAACTTCCTGCAATATCTGCTTTTAAAACTTCTTTAAGAGCGCGAAGATCTTCTAAGATTGGGTGAGCAATTTGCATTGCACTAAACCAAAGATGCTTTTGGCTATAAGCTTCGATATGGCCAAGACTATTTAAGATGTTATCTTCTGTTTTCTTTCCAAACCCTTTAAGTTTGGCAATCTTTCCTTGTTTACAAGCTTTTTCAAGTTCTTTTTTTGATGTAATCTTAAGTTCTTTGTAGAGCACTTTAATTTTTTTTGCTCCAAGACCTGAGACTTCTAACATTTCTAGCATTCCTTTAGGAATGCTTTTTTTTAGATCAGAAAACTCTTTTACCTGCTTATTTTTACTTAGCAAAGAAATTTTTTCTGCTAGATCTTTTCCAATCCCATCTAGTTCTGTAAGTTTTTCTTCTTTAACAAGCTTATCTAGATTTAGAGAGAGGTTTTCCAAGGTTCTTACAGCATTTCTATAAGCACGTATTCTAAAAGGGTTTTCTTCTTGAATTTCTAAAATATCAGCTATTTCATTAAGTGTTTTTGCTATTTCGTTTTTGTCCATTTGCTGGCCTTTTTTTAAAGAATACAAGGAAGAAAATGCTTATAGCTAGAAATATGATAAGAGATAGTTCAAAATAACGAACTTTCTCATGGAAATAGAAGATCTGAATAAGGCAGGTAAAAATTGGAATAAAAGGGATGAGGTAAGCAACAAGCATAGGACCTACATTTTCTAAACCTTTTTGTAGAAAATACATCGGGAGAACAACAGATATAATAGTTACGACTAAAAATCTTAAAAAAGTAGGCTCAGTAATGTAAATAGTATAAGAGTTTACAAAAGCTAAAATTAGTGATGATATGATGAGTAAAATAAACCTCACAGATAAAACTTGGGAAGTAACGAAATTCTTCTTACTTAAGTCAAAAGCGTAAATTGATGTTAAACTTCCTGATATAGCTGCAATAACTACAAGAAATATATTTATTAATTCACTTGTTGAATCTGTAATTCTTGAAAAGTCATCATAAATGATTAACATCAGCACAAAAGCTATTAATAAGCAGAAAAAAAGCTCAGTGAGCTTTTCTTTTTTTGTAGAGTAGTCTTTGAATGTAAGAAAAAACGTAGTAATTGGCCTTATTGCTACATATATAGAGATTCCAACAGTAGGTTCTATAAATTTAAGGGGATAAAAAAGCAAAAGCCAGTTAAAAACGGTAGTGATATTTAACTTAGTTACTGTTTTTAGGTTTTTTAAGGTTTTTTGAAAGATTCTTTTTTCTTTTTTAAGATTGAACAAGTTGTAGAAGATTGTTCCAAATAAAAAAGAGTAAAATACCGTTACAAAGGGATGAACAATACTTTCAACATCTGATACATAAACAGCAGAGCCAGCGGTTAATAGACAATAGATAACAACAAAAATAGACCCTAACATATTTAAACCACTTCTACAGCTTGAAAATGTTTTAGTTTTTCGTAGTCTTTGTCTAGTTGTTCAATATCTGTGTTACGTAAGATGATTTTTACTGAGTAATTATGTCCTGAAGTGCTGTAGTCTTTACTTTTAGTTGTTTTACCACCTTCTTTTACAGACCAGGTAAGCTCATGAGGGCTTTTTATATCTGGTTTATTTAGTTTTTTTACAACACCGGTTTTATTTGGGAAAATTAACCAGTAGTAGCGTTCAGATGAAAGGGATTCTTCAATCTTAGTTTTTTGATTTAGTCTTAGTTTAAAATGATGGAGATAAAAATCTATATTAAGATTCTTTTTATAAATTTGGGGTATTAAAGATCCTAGAGGTCTTGCTCCAATCTCTAGAAAGATGATCTCACTTTTAGGGGTAACAAAAACTTCTAAGTGTGTTGCTCCATTTGGCATTTTCATGTTCTGAATAACATTTTCATTAAATTCATTGAGTTTTTGCCAATGGGGATGTGTTTTTGGTAGAAGCTTACTTCCAAAAGGGACACCTTTAGCAAAAAAGTATATAGGGGTTGTATATTGGCAGATAGCAGTATAAATAGTTTTAGAGTCTTTGACTAATGAATCAATATGAAAAAGCTCTCCTTCAATAAATTCATCAATTTCATAGGTCTCTTTATTTGTAAAAGTCGTATCAGCCCATTGAATAAACTCTTGTCTTGAGTCTATTTTTTTACAGCCAATTCCACCAAATTTATCAACTGGTTTAGCAAAGATAGGAAATGAGATGCTTTTAGATATTTTATCTAGGTAGCCATGTTTTTCCTTGCTATACATATCTTTATTATAGAGAGTATACAAAGGCCTTCTAATATTCGTGTTTTCCAAAGAAGCTTTCATTTCTGTTTTATCGATAAACTTAATAACTTCTTTTGGATGTTCACCTTGTAATCTAAAAGATTTTCGTATTTGAGCAACTGGTAAAATGCAAGATTCATCAGCAGTAACAAGCTTTAACTTTGCACATTTGTATTTGCTGATAATAGGCGTAAGGGTCTGTTCAGTAATATTATCTAAAAAGTAGTGTTCATCAAAAAAATCTAATGCTTCTTCACTAAACTTTTTTTCTACGCCACTTTTCCCAACAAGCACGTATCTTGTATTTGGTTGACGTAATTGATTTAAATCACATTGAATTGTAGAAGTTTTTACAACAAAAATTATAGTATCCATAATTTTCATATACAAAACTAGCTAATTTAATTAGAACATCATTTTAAATAAGTATCTAAACGATTGCACCAACCTTTAAGCCATCTTTTTTCATTTCTTTCTGTAGGGCTATTTTCAATTCTCTGAGATAGTACTTTTTTACCTGAACGTACAAACTCACTTAATGAATCATTTTTCATTTCGGTTAGCACTTGATAAAGACCCCAACCTTTTCCTTGATAGGTTTCATTGGGATTGATTCCTGAACCTTTAAAGTTTAAATAATCAATGAGAGCATAAAGACCTTTAGGACTTTCAGAAAGGGAATAAAAAAGATCAGAGATCTTTTTTCTGTCCTTACCAGAAAGTTTTTCTAAGATGGTATGAAATGTTTTTTCTAGTCTATTAGCGATAAATGCAGCTTGTAGGTGTCTTGTTTCAAAGAGAAACTGCCTTAACTGTTTTGTTTCTCTTTCCTCAAATTTAGACAAAAAATCTTCTCTAGATTTCCAAGGACAGCTAGGTGAATTTTTTAGCCAATCGGGGATATGAGCCCCTTTACTTGTCATATAAGCAATAAGGGAGGGAAAAGTTTCTTCAAACTTTTCTTCTTCTCCATTTTTATACCAAATAAAATGACCAATTCCAAGAGAGGGGAAGTTTTCTCCTTTATTCCAAGTGGTAAGTCCATCTATAGACTTATTACATTCATTTGCCCAGATTCTATCAGCAATGATAGAAGCATCATGATGTGATATAGATAAACAAAAGACAGTTTTAAACATGAGTAGAGATAATACAAGTGATCTATACATAACTTCTCCTAAGAATATAGATCAAAAATATAGGATTATGCTTTAAAAAACAAAAACCATCTTGTTTTATATAGAAGGGCGAGGATCACAAAAAAGTTGATAATTCCAATAATTAAAAAGTTTGTAGCTGGATGAAGATCTAGTAAAGTAAAAACATACAGAACAAAAGCGGCTAAAAGAGCAAAAGCAAAGCTAAAGAAATTGGCAGTAGCTACATTTCTACCTCGATCTTCTTCTGGGCTATTTGCAAGAATGAATGCTTGTGGAGGAACAACAAATATCCCTCCGAAAAAACCTAATAAAAACATCCAAACAAAAACAATAGGCCATGGAGTAAAAAACCATTTAAAGAGGATCAATAAAATAGAAATAGAGATCCCTGATAGAGGGATCATTTCAAGTTTAATCTTTCCCTTACAGATTTTGTTAGTAAAGTAAGAACCTAAACCTAGTCCAAAAGCAGTTACAAGGAAAAAGTAGCCTCCCATAATATCTGTAAGTCCTAAGTTTTTTATTGTATAGGGGATGATATTTAATTGGACAAATCCTCCAATAAATAAAAAGTAAGCATAAGCAAATGCAGCACTAAAAAGTGAGGGGATAGTCCACATTTGTTTTAAAGAGTCAAAAAGCTCTAAATAAATAAAAAATCTTACAGACTTTTGTTTATTTTCTACAGGAGTTACAGGTAAAAATAGGCTTAATATTAATCCTATGATCGCAAGACAAACGCTTACAAGTAAAGCAACGAGATAATCTTTATCTGATATCCAGATCAAAATTGAAGGTAGGGCAGTACCAATAATAATCCCTAGGTAGGTAAAAGCAGCAATTACAC
>Ga0180430_10004106_pt1 | contig 12367 bp, 13 predicted proteins | sample SS_ome_9_FD_132999 | JGI IMG/M metagenome (GOLD analysis project Ga0180430, IMG submission 132999) | Hypersaline lake sediment archaeal communities from the Salton Sea, California, USA - SS_1_S_2 metaG | ecosystem: Environmental > Aquatic > Non-marine Saline and Alkaline > Hypersaline >... | reverse complement strand
GTGTGCCGGACGTTGTCGAAAACGATGAGCTTGTCCGCCTTCAGCAGGCGGCTGACGGGACGCACGCGGCCCCCGGAATCCTTTGGCGCGGGCAGTCGCTCGAACTCCCTGACGGCTTCGTAGCCGATAAATCCGACGGCGCCGCCGAAGAAGCGCGGCAGGCCGGCCACCTCCGCGACCCGGCGGTCGCGGTACACGTGGCGCAGCTCCTCGAGCCGCGCGCCGCCTTCCGCGGCGTGGTCGACGTCGAGGAGCAGATCGGGTTCGACGCCCACGAACGAATACCGTCCCCAGGTCTCGCCGCCTTCCATACTCTCCAGCAGGAACGCGTTTTCGGCATCGGCGAAGCGTTGCAGAACCGATACCGGCGTTTCGGTGTCGGCCAGGATCTCCCGGTACACGGGCACCAGGTCGTACTCCCGCGCCAGGTCTTCGTATGCGGCTTTGTCAGGATATACCATGCCATCGCTCCAGACTGTGGCAGACAGTAGCATGGAGCGTCGCAAAGTCAACCGGCTCGTCACCCCGCCCTTGACGTCGCGGGCGGATGCCCCGAACATGCGGGCCATGAATGTCAACATGTGGGACACCCTGTTCAACCTGGTCCTTCTTCTCTTCTGGTCCGCCATGTTCACGAGGGACGAACGCGAATGGGCGGCGAACCCGTTCCTGGTCAACGTCGCGCGCCTGCAGCGCGGGACCGTCGGCTTCATACAGCCCGTGCTGCCGTTCCTCGGCCGCCGCATGGTCGCGCTGGGCTGTCTGCTGTTCCTCCTTCTCTTCCGCGGCTTCGTACTTCCGGCCAACGCGGAATGGGGCCTGCAGCTCGGGTTCACGGGGGCCCGCTTCCAGCCGGGCACGGTTCTGACGCGCCTGATGTTCAGCGTGGTGTCGTTTGCGCTCTTCCTGTTCAAGCTCTGGGGCGTCTCGCTGATCTACGTGCACCGCACACGCGAGGCGGGGTTCCGCCCGTCGTCCGATGCTCTGTCCAAGCTTGCGCGGCCCTTCACGGACCTGGCCGTGCGGTTCCGGCCGGCGGCGCTGCTTGCCCTCGGCATGCTGCTGGCCTACGCGCTGAGCGCCATCGGGCGGCCGCTCAACCCCGGCGCCGGGTTGCCCCTGGTCGTGCTGGGCGCCCGCAGCTTCATCCTGGCCCTCTCCGGCTGGGTGGCCGTGCTGCAGATCGTCCAGTCGTGCCTGCTGCTCATGATCATCGGCTCCTGGGTCTCGATGTTCACGGGGGCCCACGGCCTGGCCCATTTCTGCCGGGAGTGGATCGACCTGCTCGTCGGCCCGATCCGCCGCTATCCGCTGCGCATCGGCATGCTGGACCTGACGCCGCTCGTGTTTCTGATCGGCATCGGGTTTCTGCACGATTTGCTGCAGGGCATCCTGTTCAACAGCTTTCGCGCCGTCGCATGACCGCCGTCCGCGAAACGCCGGAGGGGGTGGAGCTGAGCGTACGGGTGGCGCCGCGTGCATCGAAGAATGAACTCTGCGGGATGCACGGCGATGCCCTGCGCGTGCGGCTCCAGGCGCCGCCGGTGGACGGCAAGGCGAACAAGGCGCTGGTGCGCCTGCTTGCAAGAACGTTCGATGTTCCGCCCTCCGCCGTCCGCATCCTGCGCGGCGAGACCGGCCGGCTGAAGCGCGTCCTGGTGCGGGGCGGGCGGGCCTCGGCTATCGCGGGCATCGCCGGGACGGCCGGGTGAATGTTGCCTCCGGCAGCGGAATGCCGTATGCTCGCGAAAATGGGTACGGAGAAGCAAGACATGCGTTTGCGGAAAACGCAGTGCCGCAAAACCTGCAACGGCAAGATGCGGCCGATCTGTTACGTCTCCAACCTGAGCCGCCTGGCGCTGGCGCCGCTGGTCTGGTGGGCCATCGCCGGGTTCGGCGATGCGTCGGGCTACCGGTGGCTGCGCGATGCCTGGTCCCTGTCGACGCCCGCCGCCGCCGCGATTACGGCCTTGTGCCTGGCGACCGTCTCGACCGCCGCCCTGTTGCCCTGCAGCATCCATCGACGGATTCTGCGCGGCCGTGCGGCCCGTTGCGCCTGCGAGAAGCCGGCGGAAGATTCCGCCGACGGCCGGAGCCGCGCAGAGGCGGCCGAAAGCCCGGACAGGGCGGGAGAGGCGGCGCCCGCCAAAAAAATATCTTCCGTGACAAAACGGTGACACCGGCACGCCAGACTGCGCGCAGAAACTGAGAAGGAGTCCGCGCCATGAATGCACTGCTGCTGTACCCCGAATTCCCGGACACGTTCTGGAGCTTCAAACACGCCTTGCCCTTTGTCGGCAAGAAGGCGTCGTTTCCGCCGCTGGGCCTGCTGACGGTCGCCGGCATGCTGCCGGCCGATTGGAATCTTCGTCTCGTCGACCTGAACGTCGGCCAGCTCCGCGAGGCCGACCTGGCATGGGCCGATACCGCATGGGTGGGCGGCATGGTGATTCAGGAGGCCTCCGCACGGGACGTGATCGCCCGCTGCAAGGGCGCCGGCCTGACCGTGGTCGGGGGCGGCCCCCTGTTCACGATGGAGCCGGAGTCGTTCGATGAGGTCGATCATTTGGTGCTGAACGAAGCCGAGGTAACGCTGCCCCCGTTTCTGGCCGACCTTGCGGCCGGCCGGGCCAGGCGCTCCTACACCTCGGACGCGTTCCCCGACATGGCGGGCACGCCGGATCCGCGCTGGGATCTCGTTGACCTGAAACGGTACTATTCGGTCGGCATCCAGTACTCGCGCGGCTGTCCTTTCAATTGCGACTTCTGCAACGTGACGTCGCTGTTCGGACGCCGGGTCCGTACGAAGCGGACGGAACAGATGCTCGCCGAACTCGACGGTCTGTACGCCTGCGGGTGGCACGGCCGCGTGTTCTTCGTGGACGACAACTTCATCGGCAACAAGCGCCTCCTCAAGACCGACCTCCTGCCGGCATTGATCAACTGGCGGAAGGGCAAGCGGGGCGTGACGTTTCATACCGAGGCGTCGATCAACCTGGCCGACGACGCCGAACTCATGGATCTCATGGCCGAGGCCGGTTTCGATACGGTCTTCGTCGGCATCGAGACGCCCGACGAGGGAGCGCTGGCCGAGTGCAGCAAGGGTCAGAACGAACACCGCGACCTGGTGGCCGATGTGAAGCGCATCCAGCGCGCCGGGCTCCAGGTGCAGGGCGGCTTCATCGTGGGGTTCGACAGCGACCTGCCCTCGATCTTCCGGCGGCAGATCGACTTCATCCAGCGTAGCGGCATCGTCACGGCCATGGTCGGCATCCTCCAGGCGCCGAAGGGCACGCGGTTGTATCAGCGCATGGAGCGGGAAGGGCGGCTGCTCGGCATCTCGTCCGGTGATAACGTGGAAGGGACGACGAATATCGTCCCGACCATGGGCTTCGACCGGCTCTATGCGGGCTACAAGGAGATCCTGCAGCACATTTACGCGCCGCGCCACTACTACGCGCGGGTTAAGACGCTGCTGCGCGAACACCGCACGCCGCGGGTGCGGTGCCTTCCCTCCCGCGCGGAAATCGCGGCTTTCTTCCGCTCGATCTACCGTCTGGGCATCGTGGGCCGGGAACGGGTGCATTACTGGAAGCTGATGCTCTGGACGTTCCTCCGGCGCCCCCGGCTGGTGCCGCTGGCCGTCACCCTCGCCATCACCGGCTACCACTTTCGCAAGGTCTGCGAACTGCGCGTGCGGTAACCGCAGGCCGGCCCGCGAACACCCGCCCGGAACGCCGCGCGCGGACGGGCCACATCGGGCTTAACGCCCGGCGCCGCGTGGTGGTAGACTGGTCGGGCGCCATGAAACGGTTCACGCTCAACCTGGATCTCTCCGGCCTGATCATCGTCATCGCGGTCGGCGTGCTGCTGCCGGTGTTGCTCTCGACGGCCGCCGGGATCGTCGCGCTGGTGATCGCCCGGGATGCCGGCATGATCGTCACGGGCGTGCTGGTCGTCTCGTTCGCGGTCACCGCCCTCGGCAGTGCGCTGGTGGCCGTCGTCCTGGCGGGGCGAAAGGCGCAGCTCGCACGGCGCCAGGCCGATTTCGTGGCCAACGTGACGCACGAGCTGCGCACGCCGCTGAGCGCCATCCGCCTGTATGCCCAGACGCTTCAGTCGGGGAAGGTGGCCGGCGATCCCGCGGAGACGGCGCGCTGTCTCGACACGATCGTCCGCGAGACGGAGTGGCTGGACGTGATGATCGCCCGCGTTCTGACCTGGCGCGCTTCCTCCGGCGAACACCTGCGGTTGGAGATGACCGTGCAATCCGTCGAGCGCGCCGTGCGCGAGGCCGCCGAACGCTTCCGGAACATGGTGCCGCCCGACGAGGTCGCGTTCCGCGTAGACCTCGCGGCGACGACGCCCGTGCGGCATGATCCGGCGGCGTTGAACGCGGTCATTCTTAACCTCCTGACCAACGCCTACAAGTACACGGGCCGCGAGAAGCGGATCCGGCTGTCCGCGCGGGATACCGCGGCCGGGGTCGCCATCGACGTGACCGACAACGGGGTCGGCATGACGCCCGCGGAAGCCGGGAAGGTGTTTCAGCCGTTTTACCGGGCCGAACACGGGGAGGGAAGCCGGCGAATGGGCGCGGGCCTGGGGCTGACGATCGCCCGTTACGTCATCGAGCGGCACGGCGGCGCCATCGATGTCGCAACCGAGAAGGGCCGGGGCTCGACCTTCGCGATCCGCCTGCCCGCGGCGGACGGACGAAACACAAGACGAACGGAGTGCCGACGATGAAGGAGGAAGGCGGGAACGCCCCGGCGGGGCGCATCCTGGTGGTCGAGGACGACCGGGCGCTGCGCAACGGGCTGGCGATGAATCTGCGCCTGCACGGTTACGAGGTGCTCGCCGCCGAGGACGGCGATGCCGGCATGCGGCTGGCCTTCGACGAACGGCCGGACCTGATCGTGCTCGACATCATGATGCCGGGCTGCTCCGGCCTCGACATCCTCCAGGAACTCCGCAAACGGGGCGAACCCACACCCGTGCTGGTTCTGTCGGCCCGCGATACGACACGGGATATCGTGCAGGGCCTCGACCTGGGCGCCGACGACTACATGACCAAGCCGTTCGATCTGCCGGAGTTGCTGGCGCGCGTGACGGCCATGCTGCGGCGCAGCCGCGAGCAGGACCGCCACCTGCCGCCGATCGAAGCCGGTGCACTCCGCATCGACCGCGCCGCCCGGCGGGTCACCGTGCGGGGCCGTGAAGTCGAGCTTTCCGCCCGCGAATTCAACCTGCTCAACCTGCTGGCCTCCGCTCCCGACCGGGTGTTCACGCGGGAAACGATCCTCGAACGCGTCTGGGGCTGGGACTACGAGGGCACGGCGCGGACGGTGGACAACTTCGTTGCCAAGCTCCGCAAGAAGCTCAGAGCCGGTCGCCGCGCCGGGCACTGGATCCGCACCGTTCCGCGCGTCGGGTACCGGTTCGAAGGCTGACGGCCGGCCTCAGGCCAGCTCGACGGCAGCCGCCGGTTCGAGGACGCGGAATGCAAAGGACTCGGTGACGAAGAAGCGGAGCGTGTCGCCATCCTGCCCGGCGTATCCGATCGACAGATCCTGCCCGACGGTGAGTTCGAAATCCCCGCCCCGCCGGCTCAGCAGGGCGCCGCTGCTCAAGGCCGGGCTCCACCGCACCTCGCCGCCTTCCAGCAGATCCAGGACGCGCGATTTCAGCGGAAAGCCCTTGCCGTCGCCGACGGCGAGGGTCTGGTAGGGCTGGCGACCGAGGACCAACACAAACGGCCCGCCAATGCCGTGACTCTGAATCCGGTGCACGCCCTCCTCGATCGCCTCCGCAAAACCATCCGCGCTCTTCGGCAGCTTGACGGCCTCGTTGTCGGTCGCCTCCAGAACGCCGGAGATTCCCGCGTCCGCATGCCCCCGGTACACGGCTTGCTCTTCAAACAAGGCCGCCTGCTGCGCGGCCTCGTCCAGCGGGCCCAGGTCCGGCGTCTTGCTGCCGCGCGCCAGGCTCTCCAGCTCGGCGGCGCTCAAGGCGAAGGGGACGCGGAATTCCACCAGGGGCATCACCTGCCGGCGGCCCCATTCCACCCCCGGAACAAGCGCGTTCTCGCCGGGCTCGATACCGCCCAGGTTGATGGCGGCCAGCTCCCACCCGTGCGGACCTTCAAAGTCGGCCCACGTGCGCGCCGAAAGATTGCCGCCGAGGATCTTCTTCGCCTGCTCGTCGATCTCGTTCCATGCCGCGGCCGGAATCGGCGCCAGCCCGCGCTTCAATATATCGCTCATCTGGGTCCTCCTGACAGCGGAACTCGTGAGAGCGCTGTCGTGTTCGATTTTCTATTCTACCGCCCCTGTGATGCGCTCCTGGCCGGAGCATGTCAAGACGTTATTGGCAGACGCTATTGACACACCGGCCCGAAAGCCGGAGGATGGGGGAGCATAGACGGACGGATCAACGGCCGTTTCTGAAAGAAGGAGGAAGCTTCCCATGCCGGAATTCTGCACACCGTTCAGCGTGCTCGCCAACGACCGGAAACTGACGCCCGAGGAACTGGTGCGGGCGATGCGCCTGATGATCAGCGCCGAGTACGAGGCCGTCCAGTTGTATACCCAGCTTGCGGAATCGACGGACAACAAGCTCGCGCAGGACGTCCTCCTGGACGTGGCCGACGAAGAGCGGGTGCATGCGGGGGAATTCCTGCGGGTTCTCCACGAGCTTGCGCCGGATGAAGAGGCCAAGTACCGGGAAGGCGCGGCCGAGGTGGAGGAAGAGTTCCTCGGGGCGGCGCCCGCGGGCCCGTCCGCCGAAGAAGCGTCCGAAGCCCCCCCGGCATCCGGTGACGGCAGCCTCGGCATCGGCAGCCTGCGGTAAGCGCGCGGTTTGGCGCGTGAAGCGTTTTCCGCGCGGGCGCTCTCGCGGCGCGCATCCCGGGGCAGGCGGGGGCGGCCTGGGTCAGAGCCTGGGGATCGTCATGCCCCCGTCGACCATGATGACCTGGCCCGTGGAGTAGGGGAAATCCCCGCGCACCAGCGCGGCCACGGCCTTGCCGGTGTCCTCGGGCGCGCCCCAGCGGTGCTGCGGCGCCAGGCCCTCGGCAATCAGCCGGTCGTACTTGTCTTTGACAGCGGCGGTCATGTCGGTCGCCGTAATCCCGGGACGCACTTCGTAGACCGGGATGCCGGACTCCGCCAGCCGGACGGCCCAGAGCCGCGTGGCCATGCTCAGGCCGGCTTTGGAGATGCAGTACTCGCCCCGGTTCACCGATGCCACGGTCGCCGAAATGGAGGAGACGTTCACGATGGCCCCCTGGAAACCGGGATCGGCCGCGCGCTGTTCCAGCATCCAGTTGGCCGCGGACTGCGTCAGAAAATACGGGCCCTGCAGATTGGTCCGGAGCACCCGCTCGAAACTGTCTTCGCTCGCCTCCAGCATGTCCCGCCGTTCCGCGGGCCCGATGCCGGCGTTGTTGACCAGGATGTGCAGGCGGCCGTAGACGGACGCGATCCTCTCCAGCATGGCGGCGCGCGCGGGCGCAGCGCCGACATCGCAGCGGCAATACAGAACCTCCGCGCCTTCGTCGCGCAGCGCGTTCAGCGCGTCGGCGGCGGCCGCTTCGCCGCGCATGCCGCACACGGCCAGGTCCACGTTCTCCCGGGCCAGGCGCCGCGCGATGCCCAGGCCGATTCCGCGCGTTCCGCCCGTGACCAATGCGACACGCCGGCTCATGCGGACAGCTCCGGAACGTCGATCCACCGCTTCTCTTTCCACGACTGCATGCCGAGCTCGGCCAGTTGGACGCCTTTGGCGCCTTCCATCAGGGAGTAGCGCCACGGTTCGTCCAGCGCGACGTGGCGGATGAACGCCTCCCATTGCAGCTTGAAGGCGTTTTCGTATTCGATATTGTCCGGCAGGCGGGTCCAGTCCGCGTAGAAGTCGATCGGCTGCGGGATATCGGGGTTCCACACCGGTTTGGGCGTGGCCGCGCCGCTCTGCACCATTACGTCGCGCAGTCCGGCTACGGCGGACCCCTTCTCCCCGTCCACCTGCACGGTCAGGAGGTCGTCGCGCCGCACGCGAGTGCACCAGGAGCTGTTGAACTGCACCGGCGTGCCGTCTTCCAGGAGGAACAGCGCATACGCGGAATCGTCCGCGGTGGCCCGGTAGACCGTCCCGTTCTCGTCGCGGCGCTCCGGCAGGTCCGTCGAACCCCAGGCCATCAGGCTGCGGACCGGCCCGAAGAGGTTGTCGATCACGTACCGCCAGTGACAGAACATATCGAGCATGATGCCGCCGCCGTCTGCGGCGCGGTAGTTCCAGCTCGGCCGCTGGGCCGGCCGGTCACGGTGCAGGCCGGTGAACACCCAGTAGCCGAACTCGCCGCGTACGGAGAGGATCCGGCCGAAGAAGCCCAGCTCCTTGAGCATGGCGAGCTTGCGGAAGCCGGGCAGCCACAGTTTGTCCTGCACCACCCCGTTCTTCAGGCCCGCGTCCGCCACCAGCCGGGCCAGGCGCACGGCTTCCGGGGCGCCGGTGGCGATGGGCTTCTCGCAGTAGACCGCCTTGCCCGCCCGGACGGCCTTCTCGACGAAGCCGGCCCGCTGCGTGGTCGCGGACGCGTCGAAGAAGATCTCGCACGCGCCGTGTTCCCCGGCCAGGGCGGCGTCGACGTCGGTGGTATAGGCAAAGGGGCTGCCCGTCGCCTCCCGTCCGTAGCGTTCGGCCAGTTCCCGGAGGGCATGCTCCCGCCGCCCGGTCAGGATGGGTTCCGGCATCAAGATCAGGTTGCGCCCGACCGCGATACCGCCCTGCCGGACAATGGCGGCGATGGAGCGCGCCAGGTGTTGGTTCGTGCCCATGCGGCCGGTCACGCCGTTGAGAATGATCCCGATCCGTCTTGTTTCCATCTCACGTGCTCCTTGTCGTGAACCGCTTTATCCGATCGGGAGGGGTCCGCCTTCGGGTGCGGCGGTGCACTGCGGAATCGAGGCCCCCGGAGGCAGCGGCGGGGCGTCGCGCCCCGCCGCGGGCAGCGTGCCGGCCAGTTCCTGTTTCCAGTGATCCACCTCGCCGGAGGGACCGTAGCAGTAGATCATCCTCAGCGGCGTATCGCCCTTGTTGCTGAGCTGATGGTAGATCCCCGGCGGGATCTCGACCAGTTGTCCGGCGCGCAGTTCCCGCACCTCCTCGCCCAGGCACATCTCGCCGACGCCGTCCAGGACGAAGTAGACCTCCTCCTGCTCCTGGTTGTGCCACGGAACCTGCCCGCCGTGCGGGTCGAGGGTCACGAAGCCCATGGCAAAATGCCGCGTCTGCACCGGGGAGGCGCCGCCCACGAGGTTCTGCGTCCGCCGGCCGGCCGGGTAGGTCCGCCCTTCGATCTCGTTAAGGTCCGCAATGTTCATCGCCTCGATGCGCCCTCTTCCGCATCCAGGAAGAACGCGTAATACGGCTCGCCCTTCGCCAGGCGTTGCACGTACAGCGCCGCTTCCCGGGCATGATAATCGCCCCACATGCTCGCTTCCCCGCACGGCGCCCGGTGCCCCTCCGGGATGTGATCCCACCCGTTCGGACGGTGGTACAACGAGTGGAGGATCAGGCCCTGGTGGCCGGGCGCGGTGCTCAGGTACGGCTCGTCCAGCAAGGTGTCCAGGACGGTCAGGCCGGCCTGGACGTACGCCGCGCCGTCCTCTTCCAGGACCGCGCCCAGGCGCAGCAGTCCCTGCGCCGCAATCGCCGCCGCGGAGCTGTCCACCGGTTCGTGGGCGTTGAACGGATCGGCCGGCCGCCGCAACGCATCGTCGATCCTGTGCAGCTCCGGGGCGCCGGTGTCCCAGTACGGGATGCCGTCCGACGGCGTCCGGGCGATGTAGTAATCGGCCGTCGCGCGGGCGGCCTTGAGCATGAAGCCCGTGACCTGGTCCCACCCGCCGTGCGCGGCCAGCGACGCGCGGTCCAGCGTCCGGATGAACTCGAGCTGCTCCGCGTATCCCAGCAGCACCCACGCCAGGCCGCGGGTCCAGGTCGAGAAGGGAGAGTAGCCCTGTTGGCTGCTCGGACAGCGATACGATCCGTTCTCCGGGTTGAAGATGCTTTCGTGCGCCACCCGGCCCCGCTCGTCGTAGGCGTCGCGGCCTTCGCCGTAGTAGACGGTGTAGGTGGCCGTGGTTCTGGCATGCTGGAGCAGGCGCACCAGCAGCGAGACCGGGGCTTCCTGTTCGTCCAGGAACGGCTGGTCAAGCTGGTGCCCGATGGCCAGGCTGCGCAGCGAGCGCATCGTGTCGGCAAACAACGAGTGCGGCCCGTTGAAGGAATAGATGTACCCGTGCCCCTTCGGCAGACGCGTCCAGCGCCGGGCCTGAACGGCGGCCGAGCACTTCAACGCCATCTCGTAGAACGCCCGGTCGCCGTCGTCTCCGGCCAGGCGCCCCTCGTTCAAGAGGCGCAGAAGATTCCCGTAGGTGCTGACGATGTTGAACCCGTGATCGTGGACGCCGAAATGCGTCACGTGCGGCGCCATGCGCTCGACCGTGTGCTGCCGGCCCGCCGCGAGGAACGCTTCGTCGCCGGTCGCATCGTACTGGAGAAGCTCCGATCCGTATTCGAAGCCCTGCGTCCATTCCGTCCATCCGCGGGAGGTATAGCGCCCCTGCACGGTGTAGACGGGCGCCCCCAGCGAACGGTCGTACGCCTCGCCAAGGAGGCGGATCTTCTCGCCGGACAGCTCCCAGAACCGATCGAGCTTCGGCAGCAGATCTGCCGGGGTCAACGTTTCGTCAATGGCGATCATTCCTGGCGCCTCGTAGCCGTCCCCGTTCCTCACATGATGACAACATCCGCAGATTACGCGGTGCGGTGCTGTTCTACAATCATTTACCAGCGATTCTCGCTTTGGTACGACGCAAGCCTGATCCGTTATTCCGAGCTTGCCGAGGGATCTCCGCATCATCAGGATTGGAGATTCGGAGAGTGAGATTAAGAATCGCACCCAGCACTTGGAGATTGAAATCGTCCTCGCGATGCAATAGACCTTGAGAAGGAGCATCATGCCCAGGCTGATGAAGAAACATTCCGGGAAAGCCGGCCTCCCTCCGGGGACGCTGATCTATATCGGCGAGAAACGGGAGGGAAAGGCCACGATCTCGGTCATGGACTACAACGCGGCGGACGTCCATGAACACAGCGTCGCGAAGCCCGCGGAGTGCGCGCGGTACCTCGCGTCGGACTCCGTGACGTGGATCAACGTCACGGGACTCCACGACATCGAACTCCTGGAGCAGATGGGTGAGGTGTTCGGCATCCACTCCCTGGTGCTGGAAGACATCCTCAACACGGGACAGCGGCCGAAGCTGGAAGACCATGGGGACGCCCTCTTCATGGTGGTCAAGATGCTCTACCGCCGCCCGGGAACGGGCGAGTTCGTCTCCGAGCAGGTGAGCCTGATCCTGGGCCCGAACTATGTCCTCTCTTTCCAGGAGATCGAGGGCGACGTGTTCGACGTGATCCGGGACCGCATCCGCAGCGCCAAGGGGCGCATCCGGAAGATGGGATGCGACTACCTCGCGTATTGCCTGCTCGATGCGATCGTGGACAGCGATTTCGTCGTCCTGGAGGAGTTCAGCGAGAGGATCGAGACCGTGCAGGACCGGGTCGTGGAACGGGCGGACACGGAAACACTTCAGGAGCTTCACACGCTGAAGCGCGAAATGGTCTTTGTGCGCAAGAATCTGTGGCCGCTGCGAGAGCTGGTCGGCGGGCTGGAGAAGAGCGAAAGCGAGCTGGTCGGCAGGGACCTGGCGCCCTACCTGCGGGACGTCTACGAGCACACCATCCAGGTCATCGATACGCTCGAATTGCTGCGCGACGCCCTCTCGTCGTCGCTCGATACGTACATGACGACCGTCAGCAACCGCATGAACGAAGTCATGAAGGTGCTGACGGTGATCGCCACGATCTTCATCCCGCTGACTTTCATCGCCGGGATCTACGGGATGAACTTCCAGCATATGCCCGAGCTGGCATGGCGGTACGGCTACGCCGGCGTGTGGGGCGTCATGCTCCTGGCGGCGGCCGGCATGGTCCTCTTCTTCAAACGCAAGAAGTGGCTATAAGCCGTGAACATCGGCCGCCGGCAGTTCTTCGTGCTCGTCTGCAGGTGTCCGTAGCCCTCGGCGCAGCCGGCCGGTCCGCCGGATGCCGCGCCCTACGCCGCCTCTTCCCGCCGGAGCTGCCGCAGGGCGGCGTGGCGAATGTTGCTGATACGGCGCGGGCTGACGCTGGCGCACCGGATCCCGAGCTCCAGCAACCGGGGGACGAACCGGGGGTCCCCCGCCAGCTCGCCGCATACGGAGAGGGGCTTGTCGAGCTGCGCCGCCGCGTCGGCGACGAG
>Ga0180430_10004104_pt1 | contig 12374 bp, 10 predicted proteins | sample SS_ome_9_FD_132999 | JGI IMG/M metagenome (GOLD analysis project Ga0180430, IMG submission 132999) | Hypersaline lake sediment archaeal communities from the Salton Sea, California, USA - SS_1_S_2 metaG | ecosystem: Environmental > Aquatic > Non-marine Saline and Alkaline > Hypersaline >... | reverse complement strand
TCCCGCTTTTCCACCGTCATTCCCGCTTTTCCACCGTCATTCCCGCGAAAGCGGGAATCCAGCCAGGCAACCCGCATGGATTTCAATTCTGGATCCCCGCCTGCGCGGGGATGACGTTTTAAGTGCGCGGGGATGACGTATTCTGCGACAATCGTCATTCCCGCTTTCCCACCGTCATTCCCGCTTTCCCACCGTCATTCCCGCTTTCCCACCGTCATTCCCGCTTTTCCACCGTCATTCCCGCTTTTCCACCGTCATTCCCGCGAAAGCGGGAATCCAGCCATTCATAAAAGTCCTTCGTACAAATCCCGCCATTCCGGGTTTGACTCCTCGATCAAACTCAACTTCCAACTGCGCTTCCACTTCTTGATCTGCTTTTCTCGAGTAATGGCTGAAACCATATCATCATGCTGTTCGAAAAAAACAAGACGGTGCACATCGTATCTCTTAGTAAATCCTTCAATAAGATTATTCCTATGCTCCCAGATGCGCCTGATAAGATCACTTGTAACACCAGTATAAAGAGTACCATTACGTTTGCTAGCTAGGATATAGACTGCAGGTTTTTTCATATGACTCTTTCAGAATTACCCCATATGTTTCCCGGGCTAGATCCCCGCCTGCGCGGGGATGACGTTTTAAAGTGCACGGTGATGACGTTTTAAAGTGCACGGTGATGACGTTTTAAGTGCGCGGGGATGACGTTTTAAAGTGCGCGGGGATGACGTTTTAAAGTGCACGGTGATGACGTTTTAAAGTGCGCGGGGATGACGTTTTAAAGTGCACGGTGATGACGTTTTAAAGTGCACGGTGATGACGTTTTAAAGTGCACGGTGATGACAAAACGTGGAGAATCACAATCATCTGAACTCGTACCCGTCGCCGTTGATGTCGACCGACTGGATCGTCATCGCTCGGAAGTTCTGGTTGGCCGAGTCGCCCATTACGAAGAGTATGGCGGCCATCGGCGAGGAACGCGGCATGCCGCCGTCGCCGGTGGAGCCGTTCCAAAGCTCGGCCGCGGCGGGCATGTCGGTGAGCGGGCTGCCCGCCGCCCCGCCCAGGTGGCTGGGGAGGTTGCCGCAGCTGGCCTTCGGGCCGCCCACCATCTTGAAGACCGCGTCGGTCGGATCCAGATCGATCGTCACGAGCGATCCGTCGGCCGGCAGCGCAAATTCGGCGACCGTGTCGGAGTCGACGACGACGATGCCGTCGGCGGCGGTCCACGCGCCGTCGCCGTCGCAGTCGACCTGCATGTTGAAGTAGAAGAAGGAGCCGCCGCGGTCCTGGCGCGCGGTCACCGATATCGCGCTCAGGTCGCTCACGGGCATGCCGTCGTAGTCCGAAAGACCCAGCAGCGCCTTGTTGCCCGTGCCGGCGCCGTTGAAGGCGCCAGGCAGTATCCCCGCCGCCGTGGTGTCGGCCGCCTGCATCATGAGGCCGTCGGCGGTGGAGAAGAAGTCGATCTCGTTCACGCCGTCGAGCCACACGCCGGCCGGCAGCGCCGCGCTGGCGCCGTCCGTTCCGTCGCGGCCGTCCGTGCCGTCGGCCCCGTCCGCGCCGGCATCGCCGGCCGGGCCCTGCGGCCCCTGCACGACCTCGGGATCGGGGTCGGTCACGCCCACGGTGTCGCCCTCGGTGCCGTCGGTGAAGCCCGTGAGCATCCCGCCGCCGCCGCACGAAGCGGCCAGACACAGCGTCGTCAGGGTTGCGAACGCTATAAGGACTCTTATCGGTCTCATCGGCCCCTCCTCTTCATCGGCCTATGCACTTAGTTCAGGATGAGGCGGGCTGGCAAACACTTTTGAGCTATCGGACAAAGTTATCCACAGCACTTTTTCCGATTTGAGGCTAAAACACTATATATATCGATGGATTAAGCGTTGAGGAACGTCCCCGTCACCTGCGGGCGAGGCGGGCAAGCTCCGGGTCCTGCCTGAGCATGGGGTCCGCGTAGGCAAGCGCCTGGGGGTTCTGGCGGACGGCGGCGGCCACGACCTCTCGGTCGGCCCTGAGGCCGGCGCAGGCGAACTGCAGCGCGTGGCCGTTGGTCTTCACCGCCGCCAGGACGATGTCCTTCCTGAAGCGCAGCTTCGGATCGACGTACCTGAGCGCGTAGCCGTTTACGGCGACGACCCTGCGGACGAACGTCGTGTCCGCTCTGAGCTCCGGGTGCGCGTACTTGAAGCTCGTCGCGTTGTACGCGACCGCCTTGAGCACCACGCCCTTGTCCTTGCGGATGTAATCCGGCGCGGCGCCGGAAAGCGTCATGCCCATCGCCCACTGAATCGGGTAGCCGAACTCGTTCAGGACGCTTTCGATCTCGGCGTAGATCTGCGCGCCCTGGATCATATAGCTCGAACTCAGCAGCGCGAAGTCCTCTGAACTCACGCGCCCGTCGAAGTCCAGGTCCAGCAGCGTGTTGATCTCGCGGTGCGTGATCTTGCCGTCGCGAAAGATCGATTCGAATCGGACGTCGGGAGGCACCCTGCACTCCGATGGCATCCTGCCGAAAGATGAGATCAGCCTTGAATACTCTTCCATGTTGCACGGGCAGCCGGCCTTGGGGCGGTACATGTCGCCGGGCCCCTTGCGACTGGCCCTCATGAGCGCTCCGAAGGTGCCGGCGGAGATCCAGGCGAGCTCGAAGGCCCTCTCGAGCCTCTTGATGGATCCGCCGGAATAGACCCTGTTGGAATTACCGCCCATAATTCAATGGGTTAGCTCCGACAAGCGCCATGGAGCGAACTGCCCTCCTATAGGTATTATCGGCAGAAAAACGGCCGTGTTGCGGGGAAAGGGAGAAATAAACTGCACGCCGTAGCTTAGGCGAAGGCGGATGATCCGAAAGGCCTATTCGCCGAGCTCGACGGGGATGTCGTCATGGAGCTCCGCCAGGCGCTCGCGGGCGGTGCGGGCGCGCTCGAGGGCGTAGCGCAGGTCGCTCTCGCGGACGGCCAGGTCCCTGTTCTCGACCATCCGCCGGTACATGGCGCCTCGGCCGCGGAGGAAGGCTATGAGCTCGATCGCACCGATGGCGACGGCGGAGATGCCCAGGACGGCCCAGAGCTGCTCCACGAAGATCAGCCCGCCCGCCAGGATCGTCCCCTCGACCGCGGCGCGGCCGGCGATGGAGGCCTTGCTGAAGTAGAGGTTGGCCGACGGCTCCCGCTCGGGGAGGGCGTCGATCATCCCGCCGAGGTCGCCCTCGACGGCGCGAAGGAGGCCGTCCGCCGCATCGAAGGTGACCAACCCAGCTGAAGCGACGTCCGGCAGCAGGACCTTGTGGAGGCCCTGCCTCCCGAACTCCTCGTAGGGGCTCGCGGCCCGGGCCACGGCGCCGAGCCGGCGGTCGAAGATCGGCCGCATCCCTCGGCGAAACTCCGGCACGGTGATGCTCTGGAAGCGCTCCATCGTATCCGACTCTTTCACGCCCTTGGGGAAGCTCAGGTCGAAGTTGTTGCTGTGGGCGAACTGCTCGGCGATCGGGACGGCGCGCCAGACCTCGACGCTCCTGGCTGTGCGGGCGACGCCCAGCGCCATCGTCAGCTGCGAGCCGAGCGTCGCGGCATTGAACGCCGCGTAGTCCATCTGCGGCAGTATGATCGAGCCATTCATCTTTCTCTCCCGGCAGATGCCGATTTGACAGGGATCCAAGCCTATACACCACCGCGGGGGCGGGTTTCAAGGGGTTTTGAACGACTGCTACCAACAACAATCAGCCTGTTAACGGCCTTCTCATAGATATTATAGGCAGGAAAACGACCGTGTTGCGGGGAAAGGGAGAAAAACCGTGATCCGTGATCCGTAAGGCGGGGATGGCTGGATTCAGTCCAGGCTTCTGTAGATGTTGCCCACGATGACGACTTCGGTGCTCTCGGCGACGATGCCTTCGAGTATTCCCTTCACGGCGGAGACGCCGCCGACGGAGGCCTCGTCCCTGGGAGAGGCGAGCTCGATACTGTCGCGTTCGGTGGGGAAGGAGGTGCTGTTGCCGTCTATGCGCAGCCTCCTGCGGCCGCCATCGAGGACCTCGTAGAGCAGATACCCCGCACCAACGATCCCCTCGCCGTCCAGCCGGAGTACGGGGTGGATGAGGTTGGGCGAGATGACGCGCATCTCCTTCGAGCCGTCTGGCAGCTCGAGGGCCATGTACTTGAGGTGGACGCCGACGCGGTTCAGCAGGTCGCCCTCGCTGTCGATGATGTCGACGTCGCCGCGCCTGTCGCCGATCTTCTCCTTGATCATCGCACTGCGCATCTGCGGGGATACCGGCCCGGGGTGCGGCGCGTCCTCGGGGATCCTGTCGCGCATGCGCTCCAGGCGATCACTGCTCACCTTGACCTGTTGGAGCGTATTTTTCATCTCGTCGATTTGCGCAGCGCTGTCGCGGTTGGCCGCGATCTGCCGCATCTTGGACCGTGCGCCGAAGTGGTAGCTCATCGCCTCCACTATCAGCAGCGCGCCGACGGCGATGCCCATCTTCACCCAGATGTTCCCGTCGATCAGCAATCCGCCGGCGACGACCGCGCCCATGAAGGCGAGCCTGCCGGCTATCGAGCGGCCCCTGAAGTACGGGTTGACCGCGTCCTGCCTGGCCGGCCGCGACCCTAAGCGCTCCTGCAGATCCGCCTCGACGCTGGCCAGCAGCTTGTTGGCGGCGTCGAAGGTCAGAAGGCCACCGAGCGCTATATCGCCGACGTCTATGCGGGCGAGCTCCACCCCCCTGGCGACGTCGTAGGGGGCCGGCCCCTGCGCGATGTCGAGAACCTGTTCCGTGAAGTACGGCCTCATGCGGTTTCTGAAGTAGGGGACCGTCTCCCGGCTGTACTGGCTGAACGCGTCGGGGGCGTTGAGGTCGCGGGGCCTGGGGAGGTGGAAGCCGTGCTTCTCGGCGAAGAACTCGGCCACGGGCAGGGCCTCGGCGGCCTGAACCACATCGGTGGCGGCGGTGACGGTGCAGGCCATGTGCATCCGCGGGCCCAGCGGCGCGGTCCTGAGCAGGGTCGGGTTGGGCTGGGGCAGGATCATCGATGTCGTCATCGTTCACTCCGGGCAGATGCCGTATTCGTCGGATTTCGGGGGGCTTTATACCAAGGGGACCGCGCTTTCAAGTTATTTCATATAGTCAAGACTTCGATCTCTTCCTGCGGGTACGGCGCTTGCTTTTGGTCTTGGCCTTAATCGTGGCGGCGGCATCCTTGAGGACCGGGAGGGCAAGCAAATCCTTCTGCCGGCCAGTCGATTCTTTGCTAGCGATGATCCTCTCGATAGGCATGGCCTTCACGGTTACCGAGCCAAGCGGGATATCGACCGCGCGTTTCATCTCACTACCAAACTCATCCAGTCCGTGCATAGCAGTTACGATATCAAAGAGCTCGACCGATTTTCCGGCGAACAGCGGAGGCGAGAGGTGCGACGGCGGGATGTAGCTTCCGCCGACCTTCTTGAGTGCGCGGGCGATCCTGGGATCGCCCAGGTCCGCAAACCACAGATCGATGTCCTGCGTGACGACGAAGGCACCCTGCAAGGCGGCAGCGGCGAGCCCCACTATCATGAAGGGTACGCCCTGTCGGATGAGCTCGCGGAGGAATGCGATCTCCTTCTCAGTGAATATCGATTTTTCGGCCACGTATCAGTCCCCTTCGCAGACGCTCGATCGGCTCCATCGAAAGCATGAGCAGCGTGTGACGTACGTTCTCGCGATCGAGCCCTGGATGTGCCCGCGCGATCGCATCTGCTTCCTTAATCAGGCGCCTGGCCTTGATAGCCTCCACGTCCTCTTCAAGGAAGGCCAGAGGAGATACATCCAAAGCGGAGGCTATAGAACAAATAGAGCGAGGGAGGATGTCGTCCTTCCGTACCAGCGAATAAAAGGCAGTCTTGCTGACTGATGCCCTCTCCAAGAGGCTGCCCACATTTAACCCTTTGTTTTTACACAATAATTTAATCTTATCAGTCGATATCCTCACGCAAATAGAGTACTATATTTTAGTACTTATTGTCAAGGGGCACCAGGCTCAGCCCTTCCGGATCACTGAGCTGGCCCCGGCCGCGAAGGCCCGGGCGCGGACGGCCTCGTCGTCGGCGTAGGGCCTCCTGAGAATCATATCGGGCCTCGCATAATGCAGCGCCCCTACCAAAGGACTTCGTTCATGTTCCAACACTTTAAGAATCGTAACTCCAGCACGGTACCTAGATTGTGAATCTATATAAGGCAAGAATGGTTCATCAATGATCATACCAAATCGCGAGGATGCATGACGAAGGATAGGCTCACCTCTCGAGTCATCCTCACCTTTGGAGAACATTAGAAATCCCATATGTGCAACTATAGCCCCATATTTCTCCGCATTTTGCTGCGGACGTATAAACAGCACAATTGATATGTTCGGCAATGATTTAATCAACTTCTCATTCGGCACGATTTCATCGCCACATTTCGTATAGAAAGATGCCAATGGCACATATCCAATGACGGCATATTCAACTAAATCCTTATTTATCGTTACCAAGTCCCATTCGGCCGTCACCTTTTCAACGAAATCGAGATTATCCTTCTCAATGACCCACTTAATTCTGTCGATTTCGAGCGAAGTATACTCAAGTTCTTCGCTGGCAATTTTTTTCGAAATGTCCTCAATATAGCCTAAATCTTCGTTTTCGGGCAACCAGTCGATTGAAACAAAGTGCCGGCGCATCCCAAAACGCTCAACACCATCGACATATCGTATGCCCGAAAGAGCCCTCTCGTATTCGTCGAAGGCCTGCGCACCAGAGGTCAATGACATCACTTCCTCGACATACATCATACAGTCGAGTTCTTTGTAGGGCACTCCCAAAAATCTTCTACTAACACACTCCAGTCGTTGCTCAACATCGTAAGAGTCAATTCGCCACAGGAGGTAATTGATGTCATCTTCATCCACGTAGTAATAACCATTATAATTCAGGCTGTTTTGGAGCACTGGTGGGTAAAAGGAACAATTATCCTGATCCCACCAACAGCCAGCATCGCGGATAAGCTCACACCCTGCTGGCTCAGGACTACGAGCACAATAATGGTAATATTCAGTGCTTCTCAGATCTGTCATAGCATTAGTCTTTTCATCTCAGTTAAGTCGCGTGTACCTTACATCTTTACTTCAACTAATTATTTTAAAAATATCCTCATCATCGAGAGGTTTCTTAAGAACCCAATCAGCGCCAGCTTCCTTGGCCTGCCTTATAACCATATCGTCAGCATAATAACCGGTACAGAGGTGAACCTTCTCGACACCCATCGCCTTAAGGTGGCGTATGAGATCAATACCATTTTGTTTCGAGCCTTTGAACTCGTAGTCGACAATCGCAGCGTTTATTCTAGAGTAATCTATATGATCATTGCTCATGATCACATCTGTCGTACTTACAGAATACACAACATTTGCACCGCACGCTCTGACTTTCCTCCCCATATCAGCCAACATGTCGTCATCGTCATCGGCAAGGATAATATTCAAAGTGCCACGCCGCCCTTTTGTTCCTTTAAAAGTCACATTCTCCCGCAAATATTTATTATCCGCTCGATCGCCATCTTCGACCACACAATTAGGTATCCTGATTGTAAATATCGTCCCTTTGCCGACCTTGCTATCACAATTTATGGTGCCACCATGCGCCTCAACGATCTGTTTACTGTACGTCAAACCCAATCCGGTCCCTCCTCTTTTTCCTGCCGTATAGAACATGTCGAAAATACAGTTGATATTCTCCTTAGATATTCCACAGCCATTGTCCTCTATAGTTATTAAAAGATTATTTCCATAACTCTCGCATACCACATCAACCTTTCCATCATCTCCATTCATCGCCTGAAGCGAATTGCTGATCATATTTGACATAGCCCTTTCAAATTTATACCTATCCAACCGACAATATAGAACCATGTCACCGTCACCTTCGCAACGTAATCTCAATAAATATCTACTGCTTTCTCCAACCTTACATTCTTTGATCAGACCACCAAGCATCTCATTCATATCGACAACGCTTTTGGACAGGTTATTGATTTTTGAATAGGACAGTAGGTCCTCAGACATGACCAATAGCTTCTTGACGCTCCTCTTAGCCGCCTCCTTGATCTCCTTGCCTCCTTCGTTGCCATCGTCCTTCACACACTCCATGTAACACTTGAGGACGGATAGTGGCGTCCTCATATCGTGAACTAGCTGTGATGATATCTTGCCGATGGCGGACAATGCCGAACTTTCTCTGTTCTTTTTTTCAGATTCAGTTAGCCTTTCCATCATCATCCTGTATTCCTCAGCCAAGATAAATATCTCTTTAATGCTGGATCCGGTTAACCTAATACCCTTCAGATTATCATATTGATTGATACCCCTTATATTTTTCGCCATTTCGACTATTGAATCCGACACCCTTTTTATTGCGATCAGCATTGCGACGATCATGCTGAGAGACATTGAAATGATTATTATAAGGTTCACCATCACGAGCGCTCTGATGATGTCTGCAATGTAAACAACACTCACCCCGACATTCACGGACCCTATGCTTCTATGCCCCGATTCGATGCTGCCGCTCACAACATATACGTCTTCGCCGTCGCCATTCCCCTTAGTATTCCGATAGATTATGTTGCCCTTTGCGTCTTTTATCTCGATGAAGGACAGCTGCGGCTCCTGAATAAAGGAATCCATCCTATTCCGCAGGCCAAAATAATCGTAGACCATCATCTCATCGTGTACCGCTATCTTCATATCGTCCAGAATCGATTCGGCATACGCATGCGTGTAGGCTTCCTCTATGCGGTTGCCAACGTATCTCCACGCACATACCATTATTCCGATATATAGAATCCCGATACCTGCCAGCGACATAAGCAGGTAAGATTTAATTCCTATTCGGCATCTCTTCTTCATGATTTCCATCGCGTCCTGTTGATAATGATAAACCATGATCCCAACCCATTTGTGGATGGTAGAGCTAAATCTTTGTTATAATAGATTTTGGTATAGTCATGATATAGGGGGATTACATACGTTTTTTCGATGAGGTACCTATCGATGTCATGATTTATACGGGCCCTCTCGATCCCATTAGGAGCCTTGCGCGATAACATTATCAGGTCGTCCAAATGCTCGTCGCCGTGCCTCGTTATATTCCCCTTTGAGCTCGAGTGAAAATATGGAAAGAATATAGCGTCTGGATCACCGTAACTGGGGATCACGTTAGCATAAACTATCGTAAATTCCCCCTCCCTCCTCTTTCGATAATATTCCGTAAATTCCTCGGCATGAACCCTATATTTTACGCCAAGCTCCTCAAACACTCGTGAATACTCCTTTATTATCTCCTCATATTTTGGGGTGGATTTGCACACTAGCAAGTCGGCTACCCCATCCACATTTAACCCATCCCTTGGATCGTCCACTCCATCATAAACGTGCAGACTTGCCTCATCATCCATTGCCTTCCCGAATCCATCGGGCAGCATACCTCGTGCCGGATCAACACTTCTGCCGGCAAGCCCTATGAGCTTGGCCTTGTCGAGCGTAAGCGCAATAGCCGTTCTGAAACGATCATCTTGGGCAACTTTTTTTTGTAAGTTGAAGGCATTGTACCACGTGGAGAACTGATAGACTACTTCCACACTGCTGTTCTCAGCATCAACCGCATAATCATCGTTGTAATATCTTATCAAGTCTATCTCACCATTATTAAATGCATCTACAGAATCACACCATGGCATGACGGTATATTCTATGCTGGGTATATTATTTAGTTCTGAATGATAATTGGCATTATGCTTCAAATATACACCGTTCGAGTTATATGCTGCACACCTGTATGGTCCCGTCCCGTAGATCTTACCGCACCCCTTGTCATCAATTGCGTGCGCATCAACTTCATTGACGATACTATAGTAGACGGATGAGAGCAAATGCATGAAAGCTTCGTAGGGTTCGACGAGTTCTATGGACAGCCGCCTGTTATCGTATACCATTAACCCACTGAGCGTATCCGAAAGACCCTGCTTGTATTCCTCATGGCCGCTTATCATTGATGCAGCCCAAGAATTGAGGCTCTCCTTTGAGGCCAACCTCTCGATTGAGTCGATCACATGCTTGGAATTCAATGTTTCGCCGTTCGAAAATCTTATATCGTCCCTCAGCGTCAGTTTATAAACTTTTCGATCCTCTGACACACTCCATTCATCTACCAATACGGGAATGAGCTGACCCCTGTTGTTATAGCCAAAGAGGCCATCGAATATTTGAACGATTATACTGGTCGAGGTAACATCGTCCTGCTTAATGGGATCTAACGAATTAACCCTTGAGGTCACCGCTATCCTCATCTCCCTGCTATCAGAGAGGGAACCGTAGCCATGAGGGCACAATGCGATAGTTAAAACGAATATAATCAACAAAATGCGTCTTTTCATCTTCAATGACCTCTGGGCTTCATTCCTTTGAAACATCATTCGGTGGCACATCACTTATAACAACCATCGTACCAACCATCGCAAAACCCCCCTCTATTAAGGCGCTCACAGCGCTGGAGGGGAGATGAACGCAACCTCCTGATTTCGCCTTCCCTATATTGGTCATGGCAGAACCGTGAAGAGCGATTGAATACCAGTATGGTATTCCCCATGCATTTCTCATCTTCGGGCCAGTCACCGCATGAGCGGAGTCAAGGCCTATATATCCATTTTCATATGAGTTATCGGGTTTTCCATCCCGGTTAAAATCGATTTTATTCATGTTGTTAAATAGCTTTTCCAACCCCTTGCGATCTTGGAAGAACTCAGAATAGAGGCCATTCTTATACCTATTTACAACCTCATCGGATACCTGTGAATAGGAAGAATCATTATAGAGAACTATGTCGACCTTGAATTGCCCAGTCGGCGTAACATAGTCCCTCATGCTTGTTTTCCTCTTCAGGCCACCCTTGCCAATTCCGCAGGGGAAGGACTTAACGACCTTGTTCTTCTCATTCAACACATAGACGGTCCGGTCTTTTCGATCCACATGAATTTTATACCTAGCCACATCCAACGCGTAGGCGTTGCTAACTATTGGCTCTCCCATAAATAATGCTCCTATGATTATTAATGTTTTAAAAGTCTTCATCCGCACCCCCACGATATACAATGTCGCAATCAGAAATAATCACATCAACCCCAGCTCGCGGAGTTTCATGTACAGCGTCGTGCGGCCCATGTCGAGGTCGCGGGCGGTCTTGGACTTGTCGCCCTCGTTGCGCTCGAGCGTGTACTGGATGAAGCGGCGCTCGGCGTCCCTGACGTAGTCCCGGTACGTGGCGTCCGAGATCCTCGCCTGCGAGGCCGGCCCCCCGGCGCCCTCGCCCGCGACCGTCGCGCCCGCGCAGCCGCCCATGAGCCAGGGCGGGAAGGCGGTCTCGTCGATCGTCTCGCCCTGCGTGAACATCGTCAGCGTCTGCACCACGTTGGCCAGCTCGCGCACGTTGCCGGGCCAGGTGTGCTCCATGAGCCTCGCCATCGCGGTGTCGGCTATCTCCCTCCTCCCGCTATCGCCTGCGAACTTCTCCAGGAAGTGACGCGCCAAAACCGGTATGTCGTCGACGCGCTCGCACAGCGGCGGTATCGTTATCTCGGCGACGCGGAGCCTGTAGTAGAGGTCGGCGCGGAACTTGCCGCTGTCGATGAGCGCGGCCAGCGGCTGGTTGCTGGCGGAGATGACGCGGAAGTCGGCCCTGATGGGGGTGTTCGAGCCCAGCCTGCAGAACTCCTTCTCCTGCAGCACGCGCAGGAGCTTCACCTGCAGGTCGAGCTTCATCGTGCTGATCTCGTCGAGGAAGATGTCGCCGCCGTCGGCCACCTCGAACTTGCCGATGCGCCGGCGGTTGGCGCCGGTGAAGGCGCCGGCCTCGTGGCCGAAGAGCTCGCTCTCGAGAAGGTGCTCGGGTATCGCGGCGCAGTTGACCGCCACGAAGGGCCTGCGCCCGCCGTTGCCCCCCTTGTTGATGTAGCGCGCCACCAGCTCCTTCCCCGTGCCGGTGTCGCCCACGATGAGGACGTTGGCGGGGTGGGCGCGCACCTTGTCCGCCTCCTCGATCACCTTGCGCATGCCCTTGCTGCGGTAGACGATCGTGACGTCGCCGTCGCACTCGCACGGCTGCGAGCGCCACAGCTCCTCGCGGCGCTCCTGCGCGTCGCGCGCGGCCACCGCCTTCTCCACCACCTCCGCCAGCTCATCGGTGTCGACGGGCTTGGTGAGGTAGTCGACCGCGCCCGCGCGCATCGCGCGCACCACGGTCTTGGGATCTTTGCGGCCCGCGAGCATCGCCACGCCGACTGGGGCGTGCACGCCGTGTATCCT
>Ga0180430_10004102_pt1 | contig 12375 bp, 9 predicted proteins | sample SS_ome_9_FD_132999 | JGI IMG/M metagenome (GOLD analysis project Ga0180430, IMG submission 132999) | Hypersaline lake sediment archaeal communities from the Salton Sea, California, USA - SS_1_S_2 metaG | ecosystem: Environmental > Aquatic > Non-marine Saline and Alkaline > Hypersaline > Sediment... | reverse complement strand
GCCTGAGGTGGACGCATTTCTGGGAACCGGTGCGTGCGGGCAGATTGTGGCGGTGGTGGAAGGTAAAACCGTGTCGCCGGTGATCCTGTTTCCGGATCCCAATGCCCGGGGGTTTGCCGATCTGTCCGTGGACCGTGCCCTGTCCGGGATCCCTTATGCGTTTGTCAAGGTGGCCGAAGGCTGCAAACGGCACTGTACCTACTGTATCATTCCTGTCCTGAGGGGCCGGCAGCGGTCCCGGCCGGTGGATGATATCTGTGCCGATGCCCTGGCCCTGGTGAAAAAAGGGGTGAAAGAGATCATCCTCACTGCGGAAAACACCACGGATTACGGCCGGGACCTGCCGGACGGTTCCGGGGTTGCCCAGGTTCTGGAAATCCTCTCCCGGCAGATCGCCGCACTGGATCCAACCGTCTGGATCCGGATGCTGTATACCCATCCGGAATCCCTGACCCGGCAGATCGTTACCACCGTCAAGACCCATGACAATATCTGCGCCTATTATGACGTGCCCATTCAGCATGCGGACACGACAATGCTGCGGCGCATGGGGCGGCCCTATGCCAGAGAACACCTCAAAGCGCTGTTTGCCATGATCCGGGAAATCGATCCGGATGCGGCGTTGCGCACCACCGTGATCACCGGGTTTCCCGGGGAAACCGATGAGATGTTCGACACCCTGCTGGATTTTGTCCGGGAGATCCGGTTCGACCACCTGGGCGTGTTTACCTATTCCGATGCCGATGACCTGCCCTCCCATGCATTGAAACACCATGTGCCCGAAGATGTGGCCCAGGTGCGCCACGACACCCTGATGGCGGCCCAGGCGGACATCTCCGCGCAGATCAACCAGGCCCATGTGGGAAAAACGTATCCGGTGCTGGTGGAAGAAAACCCGGAACCGGGCCTGTTCACCGGCCGGACCATGTTTCAGGCGCCGGAAGTGGACGGGGTCACCTTTGTTTATTGCCAAGGGCTTGCCATCGGGTCCATGGTTCAGGTAAGAATAACCGACGGGTACGAATATGACATCGTCGGGGAGAAAGCATGAACACGGATTTGAAAACACAGATCATCGAGCGGGTCACACCGGAGTTGATACAGGTGGAACAGGCCCTGGAAGACAACCTGGCGCCGCACCTGGACCTGGTGAAGCAAATCGCCTCGCATCTTTTGTTCAGCGGCGGCAAGCGGCTGCGGCCCCTGCTGTTCATCCATGCGGCCCGGATGTGCGGGTACGGCGCCAAAGACGAGGCCCTGTTCTCCACCATGTTTGAATACCTGCATGCCGCTACCCTGCTGCACGATGATGTGGTGGACGGATCGGCCCTGCGCCGGGGAAGGGATGCTGCCCATACAAAGTGGCCGGCGGCCCAGGTGGTGCTCACCGGCGATTTTCTGCTGGCACGGGCCCTGGATGTCGCGGCCCGGACCGGAAATCCCCGGGTGATCTCCGTAGTTGCGGACATCACCCGGGCGATGTCCGAAGGAGAGATCGACCAGCTGGACAAAAAAGGCCGGACCGATCTCACCGAAGCCCAGTACATGACCATCATCGCGCGCAAAACCGCAGTGCTGATCCAGGGGGCCTGCCGGTGCGGGGCCATTCTGGCGGAAGCGTCTGAACAGGAGGAAAATGCGCTGGCGGATTTCGGGTTTCACCTGGGCATGGCGTTTCAGATGGCGGATGATCTTCTGGACTATACGGCCACTGCAGACCAGCTGGGAAAAAATCCCGGGGCTGATCTGCGGGAGGGCAAACTGACCCTGCCAATGATTTACAGTTTGGGCCGTGCCGGAAGGAAGGACCGGGAATGGATGGTGCAGATGCTGGCTGATTCAACATTCACGCCCGAACAGTTCCGGAAACTCAAGGAAACACTTGAGTCGCTCAATGGAATTTCCTATACTCGAAAAATGGCACAGGGATATGTGGCCAAAGCGGAGCAGGCACTGGGAAATTTCACGGAGTCTGCTTCCAAAACCATTCTAACCTTAATTGCGACCTATGCGGTTCACAGAAAGGTGTAATCATGGGTATCCGAAAACAGGTGTGTGTCTGGGCTGGAATTCTGGCAGTACTGTTGATGCCGGTTGCGGGAGCGGCAGCTTCGAAAACCGCTGAAACTCAGGTGCTGTCTTTCGGTGTCCAGCCCGTTACCCAAGGGGATACTTCCAAAGCCCGTCAAGCGGCTGTTTCAGCTGCTCTCGAGCAGGCGGTGGCCCATGCGTTTTCACAGGTGGTATCACCACAGGTGTTTGCCGCGAACCTGGCGTTTCTGTATACCCGGATCCTGCCTGCGGCCCAGGATTATATCGTCACTTTCAAGGTTCTGGGAGAGAGCACCCATCAGAACCAATACCTGGTGGGGGTGGAATCCCGGGTTCATTCAGGCATGCTCGAGCAGACCCTGGCAGAAGCCGGTATTCTCAAAACGGAGACGGAACAGCCCAAAGTGCTGCTTCTCATTGCCGAGCAGACCGCTCAGGATCTGCTGCCGAAATATTGGTGGGGCAACAACCCGGAACCGTATCACTCTCATGCGGAAATCCGGATGGCGGAAATGCTGGCACAAAAACGGTTTCAGGTGACAGGCTTCGGGCCGGAACGCCCGGATCCCCGGACGTATGATATTCGGTTTCCCTCCATTTATGACCCGGATGCGGCCGTGGATCTGGCAAAAAAGGTGGACGCCGACCTGGTCGTACTGGGCCGGGCCGGGGCCACTGAATCCATTAACCGCATGGGGGATGAAAAAATATTTGACGCGACAGTGTATCTGGATGTTCTGGATGTGACCTCCGGGGAATCGGTTGCGGGTTGTGAACACCAGGCTTCGGCCAAAGCAGAGGGGAGGCGGCCCGGTGATGTTCTGGCCATTGTTCAGGCGGCGGATCTGGCGGCAGCGGATCTGGCAGCGCAGATCGCCCGTGCCTGGACACAGAAACAGAGAAAAGAAAGGGCATTCGATGTCCGGATCGAAGGAAACGAATTCCTTCCCCGGTTCATTGCCTTGAAAAAGCGGTTTGCTGAAATCCGGGAAATCGAAAATGTCCAGCCCCGGGAGATCGGATCGGACCAGGCAGTTTTCGAAATGGTATACAAAGGGGCTCCGGACGATTTCGCCCAGCGTATCATGCTCACGGCATTTGACGGGTTCGGGATTGAAATCATCGAGGTGTCGGAATCTCTGGTCAGTATCCGGTTTGTTGATGATTCGACAATTCTGGAATGAGACACTGGTTTTTCTTGACACGAAACCCGGGGTCTGGTAAAAGTTGTAGATCATTGCAGGCGCGTAACTCAGTTGGTAGAGTGCTACCTCGACACGGTAGAAGTCAGCGGTTCAAGTCCGCTCGTGCCTACCACAGAAACGACCAGGGGACCGGGATGATATTTCCGGTCCCCTGTTTGATTTTGGCAAAAAGGAAGTTGCGATGTTAAAAACCATGGCAGCCCAGTTGACACTGCTGCTCAAAACCGGCAGCAGCCGGAGCAATGGCTGGATTCTCTTGAAATTCGTATTGATGCTGATTTTTCTGTTTGTGCTGTTTTCCGTGCTGTTCCACGCCCTGATGATGTATGAAGGCCGCTATTATTCCTGGGTCACCGGGTTTTACTGGACCCTGACCACCATGTCCACCCTGGGGTTCGGCGATATTACCTTTCACAGTGATCTGGGGCGGCTTTTTTCGATTGTGGTGCTTTTCAGTGGGATCGTGTTTCTGCTGGTCATGCTGCCGTTCACATTTATCCAGTTTTTTTACGCCCCGTGGCTGGAGGAGCAGAACAAATCGCGGGCTCCCAGATCCATTCCAAAAACCACGGCCGGCCATGTGATCCTCACCCATTTTGATGCGGTGGCCGTCACCCTGATCGAAAAACTCCAACAATACAACATCCCCTATGTGGTGCTGACCCCGGAACTCCAGCAGGTCCTGGATCTGCATGACCGGGGATACCGTGTGGTGGTGGGGGAACTCGATGATCCGGAAACCTACCGGCGGCTGAATATCGAGCAGGCCGCCATGGTGGTGGTATTGAACGATGATATCGCCAGCACCAACATCATATACACCATCCGGGAGATCAGTGGCCAGGTGACCACTGTCACCAATGCCGATTTGACCGATTCGCTGGACATTCTGAAACTGGCCGGCAGCACCCATGTGTTCCAGTTCACCCGAATGCTGGGCCGGGCCCTGTCACGACGGGTTTTGGGAATCAATATGCAGTCCAATATTGTCGGCCGGTTTGATGACCTGCTCATTGCCGAAGTCCCGGCCATGCGTACCTGGCTTCAGGACAAAACCATGGCGGAAAGCCGGCTTCGGGAGAAGTGCGGGGTGACGGCGGTGGGCGTCTGGGAGCAGGGGATGTTTCAGATTCCCACCGCTGACACCCGCATCGCGGAAACCACCGTGCTGGTGCTGGCCGGCACCCGGGACCAGTTGGAACAGTTCGACCGCACCATTGCCCGGGAAACCGATAAAAACGGGACCGTATCGGAAGGCCCGGTGGTGGTGCTGGGCGGGGGCCGGGTGGGCCAGGCCGTGGCCGATGCCCTGGAAAATCGGAGAATCGATTTCCGGGTGGTGGAGAAAAGGCCGGGGATTGCTGAAAAACATGACAAGTTCATCCATGGCAGTGCCGGGGACCGCAGCGTTCTGCTCCAGGCCGGAATTGAAAAAGCACCGTCCATCATCATCACCACCCATGACGACAACCTGAACATCTATCTCACCATTTACTGCCGCCGTCTGCGGCCGGATGTCCAGATCATCAGCCGGGCCAGCCTGGACCGGAATATCAATACCCTTCACCGGGCCGGGGCCAACCTGGTCATGTCGTTCAGTTCCCTGCTCACCACCACCATCATGAACCTGATCCAGCCCCAGAAGGTACTCATGCTGTCGGAAGGGTTGAATGTGTTCCGCATGGCGCTGAGCCCCAGACTGGAAAACATGGTGCTGCGGGAAGTGAACATCCGGGAGAAAACCGGGTGCAGTGTAGTGGCGGTGAAAAAAGGGGATCACCTGGTTATCAACCCGGATCCCGCCATTGTACTGGAAAAGGGAGATGAACTGGTGCTGATCGGAAACGCTGATGCGGAAAAACTGTTTATTGAAAAATACCCTGCCGCCACTGAGCTGGATTGACAAGGTGATTGCGGTCAGTAACTGTAACTGGCTGTCGGCACCATCTTGTCAGGCCAGGGCCTGATCGATGCGGCGGGCCGCATCCAGGGTTTGTTCGATGACGTGCGGCATCCGTTCATCGGACATCCCTGCTTTGAATCCCACCACCCACAGGGCCGGCAGCCGCCCGGAAAAAGGCGACAGACAAACCGCCACGGCCCGGACCCCCACCAGATATTCTTCATCATCCAGTGCATACCCGTTTGAGTTGACCGTTTCAAGTTCTGCCAGATAAGCGGTTGGATCCGTGATGGTCCGGGCCGTGAACCGGCGGATGGGGTTGGCGTTCAGGTAATTTGCCGCATCCGATAGGGGCATGCAGGACAAAAACGCTTTTCCCACGGCCCCGGCCAGCAGGGGAAGGGCTGTCCCGATGGGAGAGCTGATCTTGAAATCCTTTCGGGACTCGACGATGTCAATGACCGTCACATGATCCTGGTTCCGGATTCCCAGAAACACGGATTCGTTACACTGTGCCATCAGGTGTTCCATGATCGGCCGGGCCGTCTGAATGATATCCACCCGTTCATAGGCGGCTTTGCCCAGTTCCATCAGGGTCAGGCCGATGGTGTAGCGCTTGGATGACGGATCCCGGATGACGGCGCCCTGTTCTTCCAAGGCTGCGGTAATGCCGTGAACCGTGCTTTTGCTGATGTCCAGATCAGAAGCCATGTCACTGATGCGCAGCCCGTTTTTGGATCTGGAAACGGCGGTGAGAATATCAAAAGCTTTTTTGACAATAGGGGCCTGGTAACGTTTGGTCATGAGGCGTTGGTTTTTTCTTTTTTTCAGGTTGATTCGGATAAAATGGCCCGAAATTTCGTTAACGGTAGTCATAAATAGAAAAATTGTCAAGAAAGGGTTGTGGTGTTCATATAATGCCCCTGGAAAAAAGCAGGTGCAATAAAAAATTTGCATCGCAATTTTTTATTGCACCTGCCGGGGCAAATATACACCTGAATCGGGGTTTCAGACCAGAAGTGGATGTAGCCGCTCTCTTGCCGTTATGACGTGTCAATGGTTTTTTGAAAAAACAATCGTTTGATCCGGGACGGTTCCAGGAGGTGGTGCCAGGTCTTTTTGTGATTTTTTCCCAAAAAAGGATTTTTGGCACGGTTATGGCATTAAAACCTCACATGATTATAATTGATAGTGCCAAGGAGACAAGAAATTATGGATAAAGATGTGTTCAGTTTGTGTTTCATGTGCTCAGTCAGGTGTCCCATCAAAGTCGGTGTCAAGGACGGGCATGTGGACTGGATTCAGGGGAATCCGCATGTGGCGGGAATCAACGGCAGCCTGTGCCCCCGGGGTTCGGCCGGCAAATCCATGCTGCTGGATGACCAGCGGCCCCAGACGCCGCTCATCCGGGTGGGGGACAGGGGGTCCGGCAACTGGCGCAAAGCAACCTGGGACGAAGCCCTGGACTATGTGGCATCCCGGCTCAAGGAAATCAGGGAGACCCACGGGGGGCAAGCCATCGCTCTGGGAGAGCGGGCCCAGTTGAGCACCCATGTGAGCAAGGCGTTCCTGAAAGCATTGGGCTCCCCCAACCATTTCACCCATGACGCGCTGTGCAAAGGGTCCATGAACACGGCGTGCCGGTCCATGTTCGGATACACGGACGGGCAGATGGGCATCAATTACGCGAATACCAGACACATTGTCCTCTACGGCAGAAACATCTTCGAGTCCATCAATGTCAAAGAGGTGAACACCCTGATGGATGCCCTGGAAAAAGGGGCCAAACTCACCTATATCGACCCCCGGGTTAACGTGACCGCCGGCAAGGCCCACCGCTACTGGATGATCCGGCCGGGCACGGATCTGGCCCTGAACTATGCGTTAATGAACGTGATTGTCAAGGAACGGCTCTATGATGCCGCATATGTGGATAAATGGGTCCACGGCTTCAATGTGGTACAGGATTTTGTCAAGGAATACACCCCGGAATGGGCGGAAAAGGAAACCGGGATCCCGGCCGGAGAGATCAAAGCCCTGGCCAGGGAGATCAGCAATGTCAAACCAGGGGTGATCTTTCATTACGGATACCGGTGTGCCAGCCACCGCAACGAGATCTATATCCGCCGGTCCATTCTCATGCTCAACGCCCTCATGGGATCCGTGGAGGCCAAAGGCGGCATTTTCTTTAAAAAAGGACCGGGTGCCGAAGGGGGCAAGCCGGCCAGAAAACTGACGGAACAGGTGTTTCCGGAAATCACGGTGCCCCGGTTCGACAAGGTGGGGACCCCGGATTTCCCGCTGCCCGATCCGGCCCATGGCGTCCCCCAGATCCTGCCGTATGCCATTCTCAACGAGGATCCTTATCCCATCAAGGCCCTGATCAATTACCGCCTGGACACCCTCATGTCCATTGCCGACACCAACAACACCAAAAGAGCCCTGGACAAGCTGGATCTCATCGTGAGCATCGATATCAATTATTCGGATATCGCCTGGTATTCCGACGTGATCCTGCCGGAATCCACCTATCTGGAACGTACCGATTGTATTCAGCAGATGAACGGGCTCAAACCCATGATGTTTCTGCGGGAAAAAGCCGTGGAACCCCGGCATGACACCCTGGAAGGGCCCATCATTCTCAAGCGCCTCGGAGAGCGGCTGGGCATCGGCGATTATTTCCCATATGAAACCATGGACGAACTGGTGGACTGGCAACTGGAAGGCACCGGGTTCACCCGGGCGGATTTTGCAGAAAAAGGGTTTGTCAGTTATGGCAAATCCCAGATTTTCTGGGACAGAAACGACCTCCCCTTTAAAACCCCGTCCGGAAAAATTGAATTTAAATCATCGTTGCTGGAAGATGCCGGATTTCCGTCTTTCCCGCCGTATGAATCCCCGTCAGTACCGGCGGAACCGGACAAACAGTTCCGGCTGGTGGTCGGACGGACCGCCCTGCATACCCATATCTCCACCCAGAATGTACCGTATCTCAATGAACTGATGAGTGAAAACGTGCTGTGGATCAACAAAGAAAAAGCATCGGATCTGAAGATTCAGGATGGCACCATGGTGGAGGTGGCCTCTTCCTGCGGCAAGGGACGGATCAAGGCGTTTGTCACGGACCTGATTCATCCCGAGGCGGTTTTCATGGCCCACGGATTCGGGCATGAGGCCAAAAAGGCGGCACGGTCATACAATCGGGGACTGTCCGATGCCGTGCTCCAGGAAAACGTCTATGATAAAGTGGGCGGCAGCCCGGCATTTCATGACACGTTTGTCACCGTGACACCGGTGTAATACCCATCTCTTAAGGAGGCAATGAATGAGTCAGTATTATCTGTTCCAGGACGGTAAAAAATGTATTGGGTGTCACGCGTGTGAGATTCAGTGCAAATCCAATAAAGATCTGCCCGAAGGGCCCAAACCCTGCGAGATCATTCAGGTGGGACCCAAGTTCATCAACAACCTGCCAAAGATGTCGTTCATCTTCATGCCGTGTTTTCACTGTGAAAATCCCTGGTGCGTGTCTGCCTGTCCCACCGGTGCCATGCAGCAGCGGTCTTCAGATGGCATCGTGTTTGTGGAAAAAGACCTGTGCGTGGGGTGCAAAACCTGTATCTCCGCCTGTCCGTGGGGGGCGGCCCAGTGGAATCCGGGTAACGGAAAAGTGGAAAAATGTGACTACTGCAAGGACCGGCTCGACCAGGGCCTGGAACCGGCCTGTGTCACCACCTGCACCACGGGGTGTCTGAAATTCGGAAAAGTCGAGGACATGACCCAGATCCGGCGGGAGCGCCATGCGCAAGCCGTGGCATCCCTTGAGAACAGCAGCTTTTGAAAGGAGCGTGATCCATGGCCCAAAACACCTGTCCGGTTCAGTCCACCCTGCAATTTTTGTCGGAATGTATTGCATCGGGTGTCCTGACAGACCCCGGGGTGCGGCGGATATGTGAATCCATCCGGATGCTTGTAGAGGAAATATCTCTGGGGGAAGCCGGGGACGGCCATATGGACGCCATTGATGATCTGATGGTGGAATTCGAGACCAGAAGTTCGGATGACACCGCTGTTCAGACCCGGGAATACCTGAGCCGGATGTTGACCGAACATCGGGAAGTGTTTGGCAGCCATATCGAATCCCGGAACTGCCCGACCCATGACTGCGGTGTCATCGCACCGTCCCCCTGTCAGATGGCCTGTCCGGCCGGAATCGATGTGCCGACCTATCTGGCCCTGATTGCCGAGGGCAAGGATGCCGAGGCCATTGCCGTGATCCGGGAAGACAACCCGCTGCCCTGGGTATGCGGCCTGGTCTGTACCAGGCCCTGTGAACTGATGTGTGTCAGGGGCCGGATCGATACCCCCATCTCCATCAAGTTTCTCAAGGCGTTTGCCGCGGAGCGGGCCCTGTCCGACCGTCAGTACAAAAACCCGGAACCGGCCCCGCCCAACGGCAAGAAGGTATGTGTGGTGGGGGCCGGTCCGGGCGGGCTGTCCTGTGCCTATTACCTGGCCCTGATGGGATACAAAGTGGAGGTGATTGAAGCGTTACCCTTTGCCGGCGGCATGCTCATGGTGGGTATTCCCCGGTACCGGCTGCCCCGGGAGGTGATTGACCGGGAAGTAGCCATGATTGCAGACCTGGGGGTGACCTTTGCCTACAATACCCGGTTCGGCTCGGATGTCACCTATGAAGAGATGAAAGCCAAAGGTACGGATGCCTTTTTTCTTGCCATCGGTGCCCATAAGGCATGGGACCTGGGCATCAAAGGGGAAACCGATTTCCCCAGGGTGATTGATGCCATCACCTTTTTAAAGAATGTGGCTATAGGGGACCGCCGAGCCCCGGGCAAGAATGTGGTGGTCATCGGCGGCGGAAACGTGGCCATTGATGCGGCCAGAACCAGCCTGCGCCTGGGGGCGGACAAGGTTACCATTGCCTACCGCAGATCCAGAGAACAGATGCCGGCGGATATCGAGGAAGTGGAGCAGGCAGAAGAAGAGGGCATTGCGTTTGCCTTTCTCTCCATCCCCACACAGATTACGGGCAGTGAGGGCAGGATCACCGGCCTTGACTGTATTAAAGCGGAGCTGGTCGCAAAAAAAGGCACGGACCGCCTGGCACCGGTTCCCATCCTGGGCAAGGAATTCACCATTCAAACAGATGCGGTTCTGTCTGCCATCGGCCAGTATGTGGATGACAGCGGCATGGCCGCTTTTGATACTGTCAAATGGACCCGGCGGGGAACCATTGAGGTGAACCATGCTTCCATGGAAACCAGCATGCCCGGCGTGTTTGCCGCAGGAGACGCGGTTTCCGGTCCGGCAACGGTAATAGAGGCCATCGGCGGCGGCAAGCGGGCAGCCGATGCCATTCACCGGTACCTCACCGGCATGCCCCAGCCCAGAATGCCCAAGATTCCGGTGCGCCGCCGCAAAGTTCCCATGATGGAAATGACGGCAGCCGAAAAAATGCGGCAGTCCCGGCCGGTCATGCCCATGCTCAATGTGGACAGAAGACGGACCACGTTTCAGCAGGTGGAACTGGGATATGATGAAGCCGCTGTCAGAAAGGAAGCCCAACGGTGCCTGCGGTGTGATGTGTGCAGAAGATGCGGCAAATGCGTGGAGGTCTGCCGGGACAAGATGGGCATTGATGCCCTGCATCTGGGGCACCTGGATTTTGACCACCCGGTGAAAACCGATTTCCGAATAACCGCTGAAAATTGCATCACCTGCGGGGCCTGTGCCGCCAATTGCGAAAACAATGCCATGGTGATCGAGGAAAAAGATGGCAAACGGATGCTCAAACTCTGTGGTACCATATTGAATCGGCAGGATATTCAGACCTGTGAGTCCTGTGGGGCCAAAATGCCGTCAGCCCAATATATGGCCTTTGTTTCGGACAAGACCGCCGATCTGCCACCACAGAAGACGGGGCAGCGACGTTTGTGTAACGAATGCAAGCGCAAACTGACCGCCAGAAACCAGGGTGTCAACCCGACATAAAGGAGTCGGTTATGGTATTTAAGCACGGCAATCGTGTGGAAGTGTTTCAGGCATCGACAGATGAGGCATGGGAGCCTTATATGAATGACTTTATCGGTGTCCACGGGGTGGTGACGGATCCGGATACCTCCATCAATGATCCCGATGATCTCATTGAGGTAAGCCTCCAGGGCAGAGGCACCCACCGCCTGCCCCAGGATTGTCTCAGGATACTCCCGGATACACGGCAATAAAAAAGAAAGAATTGCCCTGGGCGAAAACAACACACCCTGCATCAACGTATTGGTTGATCCAGGGTGTGTTGTTTTTAAAGTGTTATGAATATACAGCAGGTAAGAGAGATATTAGGCGACCCCCACAAATTTTTTGGCTAACTTGACGCCGGCTATTGCATCGACGGCATGTCCGTCTGCGCCGCATTCACCAACCGAGAATTTTTCGGTGACCGCTGCACCGCCGCACATCACCTTGACCTTATCTTTCAAAGGACTGTTCTTGATGGCTGCCACGGTCTCTTTTACATAAGGATCGCCTGTGGTTAAAAGGCTTGACAACCCAATGATGTCTGCATTGAGTTCGATACCTTTTTCAACAAATTTGTCCGCAGGCACGTTTTCACCGATGTTGTGTACTTCAAAACCGGCACTTTCAAGCATCAGTATGGCCAGGTTTTTTCCGATATCATGGAGATCACCGAACACGGTTCCTATAACAACAATTCCCAAATTCTCAGACTTTTTGCCGTCTTTCTCTAAAAGTGGTTTGATGACATCCACACCGTTTTGCATGGTAAGGGCGGAGATCATCATTTCCGGGACGAATATTTTCTTGGCCTCGAAGCGCGCGCCAACTTCTTTCATGGCTTCGATCATGTAATCGTTGATAATAACATTGGGGTCCGCACCGTTATCCAGTGCAGTTTGAACCAGGCCCGCTATCTCTTTTCGTTTCCCTTTGTTTACTGCTTCTTTGATTGCTTCTAGATGTTCCATTTTTTTTAAATCCTTTTGTTATGATTACTCTGATGGTTTCAAAAAATCTTCCGTATTAATCGTCTTCAGGAAATTGTTCACGGTATGCACCGATAAAATTCATGGCGAATTCATCTTTACCGTGGAACAAATCCGTCAACAGCAGGGTCTGCCGGATCTCCCATACGGTCGGGTCTGTGATCGGGCAGGTCAGCCCGTTGACGATGGCCAT
>Ga0180430_10004101_pt1 | contig 12376 bp, 10 predicted proteins | sample SS_ome_9_FD_132999 | JGI IMG/M metagenome (GOLD analysis project Ga0180430, IMG submission 132999) | Hypersaline lake sediment archaeal communities from the Salton Sea, California, USA - SS_1_S_2 metaG | ecosystem: Environmental > Aquatic > Non-marine Saline and Alkaline > Hypersaline >... | reverse complement strand
TGGAGGTGTACCGCAAAACCGGCATCCCCATTACCGAGCACCAGCAAAAGAAGCCGCCGCCCTATGATATTTTACTGATTGGCCTCACCCGCCCGCGCGAGGAACTGTACGCCCGTATTGATGCCCGCATCGAGCGGATGATGGAAACCGGACTGCTGGCTGAGGTGGAAGGACTGATGAAAGCCGGCTACGGCCGGCAGCTGCCGGCGATGTCCGGCCTGGGGTACCGGCAGTTGGGGCAATACCTGCGGGGAGAGGTCGGCCTGGCCGAGGCCGTGGCCCTGGTCAAAAAAGAAACACGCCGATTTGTCCGGCAGCAGTACAACTGGTTTCGCACGGACGATCGGCGTATTGATTGGTTTGAGTTGGATGCCAACTCTCCGCAGAATCAGGCTATCAGGGCTTTGTGCCGCGCCCGGTGGCCGTGGCTACAGGACTAAAATCCGTTTGCCCAGGTGGCGGTTATCCAGCGGCAGCCTTAAGGTAAAGGTTGTGCCGTTTTCTTTTTTGCTTTTTACCGAAATTTTCCCCCCGCAAACGTGGGTCATCCCCTTGACAATCGCTAACCCCAGACCAATTCCTCCGAACTCCCGGGTTAATGATTGTTCTACCTGATAGAAGCGATCAAATATTTTTTCAAGTTCGGCGGTGGGGATGCCAACGCCTGTATCAGAAATATCAATGACCGCTTCGTCGCCCTCAACCGCCGCGGTGAACAGAATTGTTCCATTGTCGGGGGTGAATTTTATAGCGTTGTGGAAAAGATTCATCAGTACCAGGTCAAGTTTGGTCCGGTCTACAATCAGCAGAGGAAAATCTTCAGGAATATCAATCTGAATACTCAGTTGTTTATCTCTGATCATCAGGTTCATATCGTCCTGGATGTCGGCTATCACTTTAGAGAGGTCTGTATCAATACTGGTGAGCGTTATCTCTCCGCTTTCCAGGTGTTTCAGATTCAACATATCGTCAATAAGTGACCGCAGCCGCATGGCATTCCGCATAATATTGTCTAAATATTCCCGTTGTTCACCTTCGGTAAAATCATCCTCCAACACGGTGACGTAGCCCATCAAAATAGCCAGCGGGGTGCGGAGTTCGTGGGCGGCAATGTTGATGAATTCACTTTTCATGTGATCCAGCTTTTGTAATTCGGTGTAGGCATTCTGGATTTCGGTGAAAAGGCGGGCATTTTCCAGGGCTACTGCGGCCTGACCGGTCAGCACGGCCAGAAATTCGCTGTCGCTGGGGGCAAACTCTCCGTCTTGCCGAGCCAGGATCAGGGTGCCAATGGTTTTGTTTTTGGATTTTAACGGGGTCGACAGAACGGCGTTCATTTTTATCTCTGCCAGAAGCGAATGAAGTTGTTGATGTTTTTGGTCCTGATTTTTTAAATTTGCGGATATTTGACCGTTCTGTTCCTGTGTCATTTCGGCCAGTTGATTATAGGCCTGTTGCAGGGCCGGGGCAGTCGTTTCTTCCGGTGGGTAAAAAAGCTGCAATTTGTGTCTTTTGGAGTAAATTGCGGCCAACGATGCTCTGGTTTCTTTTTGCGAAATTTCAAGCAGTTGCTGGAAGATTTCTTTTTCTTCAACGGTGGCCATCAAAATTTTGTTCAGTTCAAACAGCGGAATCAGAGAGTGGAGCCGGTAGTTCTCTTTACGAAGCCGCACTTTTTCCAGAGCTTTGGATACGGATTGGCTTAATTCTTTTGGGGTAAACGGTTTGGTGATGAATTCATCAATACCCAATTTCAGGGCTTCGATGACCATATCAATGGTTCCGTAGCCGGTCATGGCCACACAAATCATATTGGGGTCAGTTTTTTTCAGCGTTCGGGCGATATCCAGGCCGGTCATCCCCGGCATTTTGATGTCGGTTAGAAGTAGGTCAAAGTATTCACTGCGGGCTATATCAATGGCTTCAAAGCCGTTGTGGGCAGTTTTGACTTCGTACCCTTCAAACGTTAATACCCGCGAGCATAAATCTATAATATCATTTTCATCGTCAACAATGATGATTTTTTCTTTGGGCATAAATGCGGCTCCTGGGCAGGAAGATGATTTGTATTATCAAAGAAGACCAGACCATTGCGGGGCTTTACTCACAATTATATCATTCTACGTGAATTGTGTAAATTGTCTATAAGACGAATTGGCAGGGTAATAAATTTGGTGTCTGCCAGAGGACCGGCTCATTCGTGGATGGCTTGCCGGATGCGGTAAGCCAGGTTGCCAAACTCCTGGCTGTATTCAATACCGGCGGGGCGGGGGCGGGGTAGCTCGATGCAGAACTCGGCGGCGATGGTAGCCGGGCGTGAGCTGAGAACCAATACCCGGTCGGCCAATAGAACCGCTTCGCTGATGTTGTGCGTGACCATTAAGGTGGTCAAGTGTTGGCTGTGCCAGATGTGCATCAATTTAAAATTGAGCCGCTCTCGGGTCAGGGCGTCGAGCGCGCTGAAAGGTTCATCCAGCAGCAATAGCCGGGGCTGTTGTACCAGGGCGCGGGCCACGGCCACCCGCTGTTCCATGCCGCCGGACAGGGCTTTGGGGTAATTGTCAACAAAATCGCTCAGGCCCACCATAGAGAGCGCATCCAGGGCTTGTTGCCGAGCCGTGTCTGCGGCGGTTCCGCTCATCTGTAGCGGCAGCAATACATTATCAAGCACGGTGCGCCAGGGCATCAGGTTTGGTTTTTGAAAGACAAAGCCGATGGCCGGATGTGGCTCGGTGATTAATTCATCATCCAGCCATACCTGGCCGGTGGTGGCCGGCAGCAGGCCCCCCAACAGTTGCAGCAGCGTGGTTTTGCCACAGCCCGACGGCCCCACAATGCACAGAAATTCGCCGCTCTGCACCGAGAGGTTAATATTGGCAATTGTATTCAGACCACCGTTGATGGTGTCAAACGTTTTTGACAGGGCCTGGGCCGTGAGGATGGGTGTTTTTTGCAAGGTTATTTCTGTTCAACAAACCGGTTGGTGAAAAGCTGTTCCACCTCGACTGTCTGCTCCAGCAGGCCGGTTTGTTGCATAAATTCCACCGATGCCTGCCAATCTTCCTGCCGGGACAGCCCCGGAGCGTCTGACTCAAATAGCTCGATGGAGCTGTCCAGCACCTGTCGTTGGGTGGGGGCAGTTTCATCGGTGATTTCCGGAATGATTTCGCGGGCAATGGCAAAGGCTTCATCCGGGTGGTCAATGGTGTAGGTGATGCCGCGCAAGGTAGCCCTGGTCATCCGTTGGACCAGCTCCGGGTTGTCGGTCAGCAGCGTTTCGCCGGTTACCAACCCGTTGGAAACCAGATTAATGTAATCAGACACCTGAATCACGTTGATGTCCAGGCCCTGACTGCGTAATTGATTGGGTTCGTTGGCAATATACACAACGGCCGCATCAACCTGTTTTTGCTGTACGGCCGCAGCCTGGGTAAAGCCAATCTCTTCCACGGTGATTGCCGATTCATCAAGACCGGCCGCATAGACCAGAGCCTTCCAGCCGATGAAGCTGGCTCCGTACAACCCCGGCAGCCCCACCGTTTTGCCCGTCAGGTCTGCGGGCTGGTTGATGCCTTGTTCAGCCACAGACATCAGCGCCACCGGGTATCGTTCGTACCATTTCATAATATAGGTGATGGGTAAGCCCTGCGAGCGGGCCAGAATCACCTGGTCTCCACTGGCAACGGCAAATTCCCGCTTTCCCTGCGCGGCCAGAGCGACAAAGTCGTTTTCAAAACCGTATTCAATTTCGACCTCAAGGCCCTCCTCGGCGTAGAAGCCTTTTTGCTGGGCCACATAGAGCGGCGCAAATTGAACATCGGGGATGTACCCCACCCCCAGGCGCACTTTTTGCAGCGAGTCCGGGGCGGACGGCGCTTCTGCTGCCGGCGCGCCGCAGGCAACCAGCAGCCCCAGCAATAACAGGCTGATGATGAACAATTGGGGTTTTCGGTTTGAATAGTCAATTTGAACGTTGAACATTGGTCCTTAACCTTAATTTTCAATCAGTCGCGCCAGGCCAGCAGCCATTTTTCCAGGGCGCTGACAATCAAATAGAGCGCCAAAGAAATGGACGCCAGCGTAATCAGGGCGGCGAACATCATCGGTGTGTTGAACAATCCCTTTGATAAATTAATCAGATACCCCAGGCCCCGGTCTGCGCCCACAAACTCGCCCACCACAGCCCCAATCACAGACAGGGTCACGCCAATTTTCAACCCCCCCAGCAGAACCGGCATCGCCGCCGGAACTTCCAGCATAATGAAGGTTTGCCGGCGGCTGGCCCGCAGCGAGCGCATCAGCGTTTTAAGCCCCTCATCCACGGAACGGATCCCGACAATGGTATTCACCAGCACCGGGAAGAAAACAACCAGACTGCAAATTAATACCTTGCTCAATTTACCGGAACCAAACCAGATAATCAGCAACGGCGCAATAGCAATCGAGGGGATTGATTGGGAGGCCACAATATAGGGGCCGGCCAACCTTTCCAGCAGGGGGCTTTTGGCTAACAGATAGCCCAGCACCGTCGCTCCGGTCAACCCCAGCGACAGTCCGGCTACAATTTCCAGCAGTGTGGCCTGGGTGTGGTACCACAGCGTGCCGTTGGCGGCAATTTTACTCATTTCGGCAAAAACGGTCAGCGGGTCCGGTAAAATAAAGACCGGGTAATCACCCCAAATAGCCACGATGGCCCAGAGACAGGTCACCAAAAACATACCGATGGGAATGGTCGCCAGTTCCAGGCTGTATTTTTGCCACCATTTTCGTTTGACACCGGTCGTTTGCCGGAACAACGGTCGGATTTTTGTGGATTGCAGAACGTTGAGCACGAGGTTGTACCTCCTATTTTGACCGGCGGGCTGTCGAAATAAAAAAGCCCCACTGGTCATTGTTTGAAACCAACGGGGCATTCAACCTGTTATAAAAAAATACCCGAAGTATAAATCATACTTCGGGGGTGTTATGCAGGCATATCACAACGTTCAGGCACCAAAAAACAGGCCCTGAATTTGCCACCTTCTCCTATCCGGACTATACCGTCGGCTCCAGAATTGCGCTGGATCGGCGCTGTTAACAGCGTTCGCGGGCTTGGCTCCCCAAGAGCCTCACCGCCGGTCGGGAATTGCGGCCCTGTTTTGGCCGCTCACCCTGCCCCGAAGGTAGTTATTCTATTTGCAATGGATTATAGGCTATTACTGTCCGGTTGTCAATTTTTGATTCCGGTTGTGAATATTTGCACGTTTGAGCGTTAAATTACAGGCCGCCGGCTTGAATGACAAATGTGGCTGTGCCGACGACACTTCCTTCAATACTCAGGGTTACTTGATACGGGCCGGGTTGATAGCCGCCTGTCGGGGCAAAATAGACCCAGGCCGTGCCCTGGCTGGAGTAGCTTTCGGGCCAGGTATCGTCAAAGGTACCCAGGTCTTTATCTCCCCAGCGCCAGTTGTGGGTCCAGGTTAAGCCCGGATCCATACCCTTAAAGTCATAAAACAGATAAATTGGTTGGGGACCGGGCGCAAACGAAATTCCGATTTTGTCCGGCTGGTTCTCTTCGGTAATGGCCCGGGCCAGACGGAGGTTGGTTAAGGGGCTGCCTTCTGCCACCACCGGGGGGCCGGGCGTGGGCAGATTCAACGCGGTGGCCGTGGGCAACGGCGCGGTCGGCGGTTCGGTGGGTAAGGGTGATGGGCTGAGGCCGGCGGTGTTGGCCGTTGGGGTAGTGGTGGCAACGTTGACGGTAGCCGTGGGCGCGGGGGTATCTGTGGCAGCCATCGCCACCGTGGGGATTTCGTCCAAAACAGCCGGTTGGGTATTGACCACCGGCGGTGAGCTGCCGTTTTCCCGATTGGCGGTCAGCCACGAAACAGCGCCAAAGCCCAGCCCCAACAGACCGATGACCAGTAGAACCGTGACCATCACCCAGACCCATGTGCGTTTCCAGAGTGGCGTTGGGGGCACTAATCCGGCTTCCATTCGCTGGGTAACGGCCGCGGCCGGGGCGCGAATTGGGGCGGTCCCTTCGATAGCTGCGCCCAGGGCGCGGGAAAACTCGGCCCCGGTGTTGTATCGTAGTTCCAACCCCTTGGCCAGCATCCGGGCCACGGTTTCGCTCAAGGCCACCGAAATATTGGGGTTGACCAGATGCAGAGAGCGAGGCTGCTCGTAGGCGTGGGCGTGTAAAACTGCCGCCGGATTGCCGGTAAAGGGAGGCGCGCCGGCCAGCATTTGATAAACCACAATCCCCAACGAATACAGGTCTGATTGCCGGGTCGCGCCCTGGCCGTGAACCTGTTCCGGGGCAATGGTTTCCGGTGTGCCGATGGCATACCCTTTTTTGACCAGACTGGTATCGGCGATGGCCTGGGTCTGGCCAAAATCGGCCACAATGGTGTGGTCGTTCGGGCCAAGATAAATTCTTCCCGCCGACAGGTCGCCATGCGTTATCGAGTGCTGGTGGGCGTAATCCAGCGCGGCGGCAATTTGACGGGCCACAACCAGCATTCGCTGCGGCGAAAACGGTCCCTCTTTTTCGATAACCTCGGCCAGGGGACGGGCCTCAATGATTTCTCGGGCAATAAACAAAACATCGCCATCTTCATCAGCTTCAAAGGTGCGGACAATATTGGGATGTTCCAGCCGGATGGTCTGCTTCATAATTTCTTTGAAGCGGATGACGAATAGCCGGTCAAAGGTAAATTGCGGCGCAATCACCTTCACGGCAACCTTGGTGCCATCAGATTTGCGAGTAGCCCGGTAGGTGGTTGATAAATCACCCCGGCCAATTTCTTTTTCAAGCGTGTAATGCGTTAATTCGGTATGGGTTGCGGTTGTCATAAAAACTCCATCAGGAGAATGAATTTGTTTCAGCTAAAATCAGCCAGCGCCGGAGTATCTCCCAGCGATTTGGCCTCTTTGACGGCAGCCAATACGGCCTGAGCTGCGGCTTCGGCAGCATAAGCTCCAATCAGGTTCACGTTGCCTGTCGGCCCTTGTCCGGTTGCCAGGGCAAAAATTGTGTCGCCATCAAACATAGTATGGGCCGGCCTGATGGTCCGGGCCAGGCCGTTGTGGGCCATCTGGGCCACCTTGTTGACCATTTCTTTGGGCAGCGTCGCATTTGTCGCTACCACGCCGATAACGGTATTACCCAATCCTGCCGGTTCGGACGGTATTTGAGTCAACAGTTGCATGGTATCGGCAAAACCGCCATCCGGCAACTTTCGCACCCCGGCCAAAATTCGGCAGGTATGCGGGTCAATCACATCACCAAAACAGTTGACCGCAATCAACGCGCCCACAAAAACATCGGGAAGCACCTCGATAACCGCCGCGCCGATGCCGCCCTTCATCCGGGCCGGCGGCCCCAAAATATTACCGACCGTGGCCCCGATACCGGCCCCAACGCTGCCCAGCGGCAACGGGCCTGTCGCGGCGACCGCGTTTTGGCAGGCCTCGTACCCCATGTGAGCATCCGGCCGAATGTTGGCCCGGCCAATGGTCAGATCGAACAGTACCGCGGCTGGAACAATCGGTACGCGGGTCGGCCCGGCCTCAAAGCCAAGTTGCTGTTCTTCCAGCCAGCGGGCCACGCCATCGGCTGCCGCCAGACCAAAGGCGCTGCCGCCGGTTAAGAGTACTGCGTGAACCTGTTCCACCAGGTGCATTGGACGGAGCAAATCAGTTTCGCGGGTGCCGGGGGCGCCGCCTCGCTGGTCAACACCGGCGGTTGCCCCGTTCGGCGTCAACACAACAGTGCAGCCGGTGATCGCGTCCAGATTTTGGGCATGGCCTACTTGCAGGCCGGGAATTGCGTTGAATGATATGGTCATTTTTCTGTCCTGTTATACGCTGGAACTACTTGTTTCCTTTGATAAAATCGCTAAATTCGGCGTTTCTGGTACAATGGGGCAAACCGAAATTAGAAACAGGAGTTCCCCATTGACAACTGACACCACCCTGATTTTGGGCGGCGCTCGCAGCGGCAAAAGTGATTATGCCGAAAAATTGGCCGCCCAATCGGCCGGATCGGTACTTTACATTGCCACCGCTGAGGCCGGTGACGAAGAAATGGCGGCCCGGATTGCCGCCCATCGGCGGGCCAGGCCTGCCGACTGGCCTACTCTCGAAGCGCCCCGCGACCTGGCCGCGGCTCTGGCTACAATCACAGAACCGCCACAGGTGATGCTGCTCGATTGCCTGACCCTGCTCGTTTCCAACATTCTGCTGGCCCGGGAAAATGAAGCGCAACAGGACATCGAACAGGCCGTTTACGCCGAAATTGAGGCACTGCTGGCTGCCCGCCGCCAGTTTGGAGCGGCGTTACTGGTCGTGTCTAATGAAGTGGGGCTGGGATTGGTCCCGTCCTATTCGTTGGGCCGGCTCTACCGGGATGTCCTGGGCCGGGCCAATCAATACCTGGCCGCCCAGGCCGATCGGGTTCTATTTATGGTGGCCGGCTTACCTCTGGCCGTCAAGGCACCGGGGCAGCCCCCAACGGTGATATAATGAGTCTAACTAAACTATTTGTTTCATCCAAATTTCTACAGCAATATGACCCTCAAAAATTGTGGGTCACGACCGGTTATTACACGGCTTTTATCGCCCTGGGGCTGGTACAGGCCTCGCTGGGGCCAACCCTGCCGGGGCTGGCCGAACATACGAACACCCAACTTAACCAACTGAGCTTTTTGTTTGTAGCCCGGGCCATCGGCTATTTGACCGGTGCCTTTTTAGGGGGCCGGTTGTACGACCGGATGCGTGGTCATCCGGTGATGGCAGTGGTGTTGGGGGTGATGACGTTGGCGGTCTTTTTGATTCCGCTGATGCCGGTGCTGTGGGCCTTGGTGGCGGTCTTGCTGACCCTCGGTATTGCCGAAAGCGTGCTCGATGTGGGGGGCAACAGTCTGTTGATGCGGTTGCATCGTCATCAGGTGGGGCCGTTTATGAATGGGTTGCATCTGTTTTTTGGGCTGGGCGCGTTTCTGTCGCCCATCATCATTGCCCAGGCCGTTTTGTTAAGTGGCGACATCACCTGGGCTTATTGGATGTTGGCCCTGCTGGTGCTGCCGGTGGGCACCTGGATTATCCGGCTGCCCAGCCCATCCACTCTGATGCCCCGGCCAGCGTCCAATGACAAGCGCACATCCGTTTCTGATGACCCGCCCGATCCGGTCAAGAGCCGGCGAGGGCTGTTGATTTTTCTCATCACCCTGTTTTTCTTTCTGTACGTGGGCATCGAAATTGGGTATAGCGGCTGGATTTTCACTTACGCTATCACGCTGGGCCTGGCCAACGAAACAATGGCCGCCTATTTGACCTCTGCTTTTTGGGGATCGTTCACTGTGGGGCGCCTGGTGGCGGTGCCGATTGCGGTCCGTTTTAAGCCGGCTGCTATTTTGCTGGTCAACCTGATTGGCGTGCTACTTTCGGTGGGGCTGGTTTTGCTGTGGTCAGACTGGTCGGTGATTATCTGGCTGGGCACAATGGGCGCCGGTTTTTGGATGGCCTCGATTTTTCCCAATTTGCTGTCGCTGGCCGGCCGTTCTTTTGAAGTGACCGGGCAGATTACCGGCTGGTTTTTGGCCGGGGCCAGTGTGGGGGCGATGTTTTTGCCCTGGCTCATCGGCCAGCTTTTTGAGTCCGTCGGGCCGCGGGTGCTGATGCTGGCTATTGAAGCTAACACATTGGTGGCGATGGCCCTGTTTGGCGTAATATGGCTGGTGATTCGCCAGAATTCACGCCCGGTGGTTACTTCTCCGGAAAAATGATGACGTGCAGTTCGCCCGGCCCATGCACCCCCAAGGACAACGTCATCTCGATGTCTGCGGTGCGGCTGGGGCCGGTAATCAACACCAGATTACTGCCCTCGACTGCGGAGTCGCCATAAGCCGCCAGAAAGTCGGCCAGGGTGGGGTACAGCCGCGTCCGTGGCAACAAAGCGATATGCACCGGCGGCAGCAGCGAGGCCAGTCTTCCTCGCCCCGCTCCGCTGCTGAGCGCCAGCGAGCCGGTATCGGCCAGGCCGCCCTGCGCCCCGGTTAAGCCCACCGTCACCCCGGCCAGCCGTTCTAGACGTTCTGCCCGGATGGAGCCATCCGCCGGAATTTCGTCCGGCTCGATATTGATGCTCGCGTTTTGCAGAGCCGCGTCCAGGCCCGGCAGATTCAGGTCCGCAGCATCCCAGGCCAGCAGGCGGTCGGCTCGATGCTGCTGCAAAATCTGCAATACCTGCTCGATGGCATTTTGGCGGCTGTCAGCCTGATACACCTGCCCCGACAGGGCCGTCAACTCCCGGCTGAACCTTTCAACCAAATCCGCGGTCGAAACCTCGACCACCGGTTCGGTAAACCGGCCCGGATGCTCAACCGCGGCGTCCGGCAGACAGGTTTTTTGCCGCTGGCTTTTGATACGCGCCAGAAAATCTGCTTGCTTCATGATGGTTTCGCCTTCTTCCCTCGTTCCGCCTGCCAGCGTTGACTAAATGATTGCGGCGCCAGGGCCGGAAAATGACGATGGTCGGTCCAGCCGGACAGCGGACCGGGCAGGCGGGTCAACCAGCCGCGGCGAGCCAGCAGCCGCATCCCCCAGGCGGCGAACTGCCCCCCTCCATGAAACAGAGCCGGCCGCAGCGCGGCAAAGCGATACAGCCGTAGCCCCCAGCGCAGCCAGGCCGGGGTTGGCTCCTGCCGCACCGACTGGTCGCGCCAGTTAAGCAGCATCCGCGGAATATTGATACGCACCGGGCAGACCTCGCGGCAGGCTCCGCACAGACTACTGGCGTGGGGCAGGTCGGTCCAATCTGTCAGCCCCCGCAGGCCAGGCGTTACCACCGAGCCGATAGGGCCGGGGTAAACGCTGCCGTAGGCGTGGCCGCCAATGTGGCGATAAACCGGGCAGGCGTTCAGGCAGGCCCCGCAGCGAATACAGTACAGAATTTCGGCCTGGTCGCTGCCCAGCAGGCTGGAGCGGCCGTTATCCACAATGACTACGTGCAGTTCGGTGGGGCCGTCCGGCTCGGTGGGGTGGCGCGGCCCGGTGATGATGTTGCTGTAGACGCTGAGTTTTTGGCCGGTGGCGTGCCGGGCCAGCAGTTGCAGCATAATCCCCAAATCGGGCAGGGTGGGCACCAGCCGCTCCATGCCCATTACCGCCACGTGCAGAGGGGGCAGGGTGGTAGTCAAGCGGCCATTCCCCTCGTTGGTCACCAGGCAGATGCTGCCGGTTTCGGCTACGCCAAAATTCACCCCGCTGATGCCCATATCGGCCTGGAGAAAGTCGGCCCGCATCAGGCGGCGAGCCAGGGCCGTCATCCGGGGAACATCGGCCAGGTCATCGTCGGTGGCGTTCAATTTGGCGCGGAACAGGTCGGCTACTTGTTGCCGGTTTTTATGGATGACCGGCACAATGATGTGGGAGGGGGTTTCGCCGGCCAGTTGGATGATGAATTCGCCCAGATCGGTTTCGCGCACTTGCATTCCGGCCTGTTCCAGCGCTTGATTCAGATGTAGCTCTTCGCTGACCATTGATTTCGACTTGACAATGTTTTTGACGTTGCGTTCATGGGCCAGGTTGGTGATGTAGCGGTTGGCTTCGGCTGCGTCCGCGGCCCAATAGACGTGCCCGCCGTTTTTCTCGACGGCGGCGGCAAACCGGGCCAGATAGCGGTCCAGGTGGGCCAGCGTGTAGGCCCGGATGCGGCGAGCGTGGTCGCGCACGGCCTCAGCCTGGGGCAGGGTGTCCAGTGCGGCCCGGCGCCCGGTCACAAAACGGTCGGTGACCAGATTCAGTGATTGCTGCAATTGGGGAGAGTGCAGGGCCTCGCCCACCCGGTCATAAAACGTGACGTTGGGGATGGTCATCGTTCTGTTTCCTTTTGCCCGCGCAGAATTTCGACGATGTGTTTGACCTGCACCGGACTGCCGCGCCGACGCAGGCCGCCGGCAATGTGCATCAGGCAACTGACGTCGGTGGCGGTCACGGTGTCGGCGCCGCCGGCTGCGATGTTGTCGAGCTTGTCGGCCAGCATTGCCCCGGAGATGTCGCTCATTTTCACGGCAAACAGGCCGCCAAATCCGCAACAGGTTTCGGCCTCCGGCAAATCGGCCAGGGTCAAGTCATCAACATTTTGCAGCAGGCGGCGGGGCTGATGGCGGAGGCCCAGGCCGCGCAGGCCGTGGCAGGAGGCGTGGTAGGCCACCGAGCCGGGGCAGGCAGTGTGTAAATTGGTAACGCCCAGCACATCCACCAGAAATTGAGTCAGTTCGTAGGTGCGGCCGGCCACGTCGGCGGCGGTGGCCGCGGCTGGGTCATCGGCCAGCAGGGTAGGGTAGTGATGCACGATCATTTCGGCGCAGGAGCCGGAGGGTACCAC
>Ga0180430_10004100_pt1 | contig 12377 bp, 12 predicted proteins | sample SS_ome_9_FD_132999 | JGI IMG/M metagenome (GOLD analysis project Ga0180430, IMG submission 132999) | Hypersaline lake sediment archaeal communities from the Salton Sea, California, USA - SS_1_S_2 metaG | ecosystem: Environmental > Aquatic > Non-marine Saline and Alkaline > Hypersaline >... | reverse complement strand
CGGGGCAGATGTATTCCCGCCCCATTGATTCTGTGATCCTTAAGCGACCATAATACTAAGTACTTCCGGTAATGCCTTTTCCACATTTAAACTGGTGAACCTTAATAAACCTTAAAACTACCTGCTTCCGGCAATGCCTTTTCCACATTTGAACTCGTGAACCTTAATAAACCTTAAAACTACCTGCTTCCGGCAATGCCTTTTCCACATTTGCGTTATCTTCATACATTAAATGTCTGAATAATGAAAAATATCCTGTTCACCTGCACATTTGCATGGGTACTGATCGCCAGTGCTCATTCCCAAATGATTCCCGGTCCGGAGGTAAACCCCGACCTGGTCAGCCAGCACTGGGATGCCTCATGGGTAGCCGTCCCGGAAGCCACTGCCTATGATTACGGTATTTATTTTTTCAGGAACACCTTTGAAATTAAGGAGGTGCCGGAAAGATTCATCATCCATGTATCTGCCGACAACCGCTATAAATTGTATGTGAACGGCGAATGGATCGGGCTGGGTCCGGCGCGCAGTGATGCCGACAACTGGATCTACGAGACCTACGATATTTCGGCATACCTGTCGGAAGGTACCAATGTGGTGGCAGCTGAGGTCTGGAATTTCGGAAAACACAAGCCGTGGGCCCAGATATCCCTGTTCACGGGATTCATCATGCAGGGGAATGACAGCGGGGCATCCGTTCTGAATACACCGGGAACCTGGCGCTGCTTCCAGTCAGAAGCGCATTCACCACTCGAAGTGGACAGCGATGCACTGGGAGCATTCATTATTGTCGGACCGGGCGATCGTGTCGATGGTACGGTATATCCATGGGGCTGGAAAACTGCAGGCTTTGATCACTCCGACTGGCACAAACCCGTGGCAGGTTTCACCGGGACACCGAGGGGCGTGGGCACTGAGATCACGCATGCCCTTGTACCCCGCAATATTCCTGCCATGGAGCTGACACCCCTGGAGGGTCCTGTGCTCAGGAGAAAAAACAGCCAGGAACTTCCGGCACCAGGTAAAGATACTTTCAGAGAACATACTGTACCGGCAAATACCCGGCAAACACTCCTGCTCGACCAGGGCGAACTTGTAACAGCCTACCCTGAAATGGTATTGTCGGGAGGAAAGAATGCTTCTGTAACCCTGACCTATGCCGAGGCATTATTCGATGAACAGGGCAGAAAACAGCATCGCAATGCAGTGCAGGGACTTTCGATCCGGGGCAACAAGGATGAATTGATCAGCGACGGTATGGAGAGCAGGAAATACACTACGCTGTGGTTCAGGACGTTTCGATACATTCAGCTTGAAATACAAACACATGAAGAGCCGCTGACCATTCAATCACTGACCCCTGTCTTTACGGCATATCCGTTTGAGGAAAAAGCGTGGTTCGAATCCGACCAGCAAAACCTGGAGTCATTGTGGGAAGCAGGATGGAGGACCTCCAGGCTGTGCGCCAATGAATTGTTTTACGATTGTCCTTATTACGAACAGATGCAATATGTCGGAGACACGCGCCTGCAGGCGCTGATCACGCTTTATGTATCGGGAGATGACCGGCTGATGCGGAAAGCGATCAGCGATTTCCACCATTCGGTCCTGCCGGAGGGTCTTACACAGAGCCGGTATCCCTCCGAACCGCGCCAGGTGATCCCCACCTATTCCCTTTTCTGGGTATCGATGATCCATGATTACCTGTGGCACCGGAACGATTATCTCTTTGCGGCACAATACCTGGTCAGCATTCAGCATGTCCTGCAATGGTTTGAAAACAGGATCGATGATACCACCGGGATGTTGGGGGGATTGCCCTACTGGCCCTTTGTGGACTGGACCACAGCGTGGTCGTGGGACAGCGAAAAAAGGATTGGCGGTGTTCCGCCGGGTGGACAGGAGGGCCATTCAGCAATCATTACGCTGCAATATGCCATGACACTTGACCAGGCGGCGGACATCTTCAGTTTCTTCGGTCTTGATGGGCTATCGGCAGATTATACGCGGATGGCAGATGCGCTGGTGGACGCGACGAAACAACACTGCTGGGATGAGGAACGGGGGCTGTTTGCCGACACACCTGCAAAGAATGAATTCAGTCAGCATGCCAACACCCTGGCGGTGCTTACCAATGCCGTGCCAAAGGCAGACCAGGCGTTGCTCATGGAGCAGGTGACCAGGGATACATCGTTGGTACAGGCTTCGCTCTATTTCAGGTATTATGTGAACCGGGCGGCGGTACACGCAGGACTGGGCAATAAATATATATCCATGCTCGCACCCTGGCACACCATGCTCGACCAGGGGCTTAGCACGCTGGCCGAAATCCCCGACACGGAACATACCCGTTCCGATTGTCATGCCTGGAGCAGCAGTCCGCTATACGAATTACTGGCAACGGTGGCCGGAATACAGCCCGCCGGTCCGGGTTTTGAGTCGGTGATCATCGCACCGCATCCCGGGAGCCTCAAATGGATCAGGGCGGGGATGCCGCATTATTACGGAGAGATCAGCCTCGACCTGGAGTTCGGGAAGGACGGCTCAGTCCGCGGCACGGTTGAGGTTCCGCCGGGACTGAAAGGCGTGTTTGTGTGGGACCACCAGACCGTTGATCTGCAGCCTGGAAAGCAGCGGATATCCATCGATTCAATGGGATCAAAATTCAAATTCAACCCGGGATAGGAAATGTTTTTTTACAATTTTATTACCTTTAGCGCTTCGGATCTACCAGGTCCACTTCAAAATAAATTACCAGCATGAACAACAAATACAGTAATCCACAATTGTGGATGTTGGTCGTATTGAGGGTTGCCATCGGCTGGCACCTGCTGTACGAAGGGATTGTCAAACTTATGAACCCCAACTGGTCATCGGTGGGATACCTGATGGACTCCAAGGGATGGTTCGCGGGAGTATTCCATTCTATCGCCAGTAATCCGGGAATACTCCAGGTTGCTGATTTCCTGAACATCTGGGGGCTCATCCTGATCGGTCTCGGACTGGTGTTGGGCCTGTTTACACGGGCAGCCACCATTGCAGGCATCACACTGCTTGGATTGTACTACCTGTCGCACCCTGCGTTGATCAATGCCAATTACGTGATTCCTTCAGATGGCAGTTATATCTTCGTCAACAAAAACCTGATCGAGATGCTGGCACTGGTTGTGCTGCTGTTGTTCCCTACGGGCCGTATCATTGGCATTGACAGGTTCATATTCAGGAAAGTTGCAGCACGTTAACACGACAAGACAATGGAAAACAATCAACAGGACCAAAATAAAAAGAAGAAGATTGACCGCAGGGATCTGCTGAAAGGAATGGCCACCGTTCCTGTTCTCGGGGCCATGGCATATGGGGTCTGGAGGAAGAACAAACTGGACCATTACAGGAACCACCAGTTGCGGCAGGAGCTCAACATGAGCAGTGTAATGCCTGCAGAAGCAAAAAAGATATGGGACGGCGAACCACTTCGCCTGGGGATTATTGGCTACGGAATACGCGGTAAGCAGTTATTGAAGGGAGCTGGTTTCGCCTTGCCCTCCCTGCTCCAGGACTGGAAAGAACAAGCGGAGCAGAACAGCGATGACAAGCGCTATGCTGAATTCAAGGAACAGGATGACCTTAATGTGGTTGTCAACGGGGTATGCGACCTGTTCACTGTTCGGGTGGATGAAGCGGTGGAAGCTGCCTCCAACATACACCGCGAAGGCACAAATGGTTCATTCGGGCCACCGCCCAGGAAATATAAATACTACCAGCAACTGTTGCAGGCGCCTGATATTGATGCTGTGATCATTGCAACACCCGATCACTGGCACGCACGGATAGCCATCGATGCTGCCCGGGCAGGAAAGCACGTGTATGTTGAGAAGGGCCTTGCCAGGCATGTGGAAGAGGTATTTGCCATCAGGCAGGCGATCCGGGAAACCGGTGTGGTATTTCAGCTGGGTCACCAGGGAAGGCAGACAGACAGCTACATAAAAGCTGCCGAGGCGATTGAAAAGGGGCTGGTGGGTGACATTAACCTGATTGAAGTGTGCACCAACAGGAACTCTCCCAATGGCGCGTGGGTATATCAGATTGACCCACGGGGAACCCGGGAGACCATTGACTGGAAGATGTTTGAAGAGCCTTGCGAAGACAAGCATTCCTTTAGTCCGGAACGGTTTTTCCGGTGGCGGTGCTGGTGGGATTACGGAACAGGGCTCTCAGGCGACCTGCTCACGCATGAGTATGATGCCATCAACCAGATCGTGAAGATGGGGATTCCTGCATCCGCTGTATCCTCGGGTGGTGTATATTTTTATGAAAAACCGGAACACTTTGTAGACGAAGTGCGGGAAGTGCCGGATGTATGGAACGCCGTGATGGAGTATCCTGACAGGAATTTCTCGTTGCTGTACAGTGCTACACTGGCCAATAACAGGGATCGTGGAAAAGTAATCATGGGACACGATGGTCATATGGAACTCGGTAACAACCTGAGCATCTATGCCTGCCAGGAAAGCACGCGGTACAAGGACAAGATCGAGCGCGGACTCATTGATCCGGCTACCCCGATCTATTCCTATATCCCCGGGAGGAAGGACGTGGATGCCGTGGCTACGGCCACGGAACAATACTTTGCAGGCAGGGGATTGCTCTATACCTATCGCGACGGAAGAAGAATGGATACAACCCATCTGCATATTGCTGAATGGATCCAGGCCATCAGGGAGAACAGGCAACCCAGCTGCGATATTGACCAGGCCTTTGAAGAAGGAATCGCAGCCGCGATGGCCACGATCTCCTACAGGGAAAACCGCAAAGTCTTCTGGGACCGCGATAAGGAGGAGATTTCCTGAAGCTGACGGGGTTGCCATGGGTCCTGCATATTCCAGTGCAGGTTTAGCTCCCGCATCCATTTCAGCATTCACACGCCAGGGTTGCCATGGGTCCTGCATATTCCAGTGCAGGCTCGATCCTCTTACAGTTCCCGTATCCAGATGTTCCTGTAGCTGACGGGGTTGCCATGATCCTGCAACATTACCGGCAGGCGTCCGGGGTGGGATTTATATGTCTGTTTTCCAATATAACTCGTCGTGCCTTTAATCTCCACGTTGTTCTGCACCAGCACACCATTGTGCAGCACCGTGATGGTTGCAGGTGTTTTCACGGTGCCATCTTCGTTGAACGAAGGTGCTTTCCAGATGATGTCATAAGTTTGCCATGCACCAGGGGGCCGGCACGCATTCACCAGCGGGATGTGCTGCTTGTAAATCGATGCCGCCTGTCCGTTGGAATAGGTCCGGTTATTGTAGCTGTCGAGTACCTGCACTTCGTATCTTTCCATCAGGAAAACACCACTATTGCCCCTTCCCTGCCCTTCGCCGCTTACCATCTGAGGGGTGCGCCATTCTACGTGCAACTGGCAATCGCCAAAATAATTCCTTGTACGGATACCGCCTGTATTTCTCTTCACCGTAAGCGTGCCATTGTCAAAATCCCATTTCACCTTCCCGCCTTTGGTAGATTCCCACATTGAGAGGTCACTGTCCTTTCCGAGAAGGATGATCGCATCCGAAGGTGGCTCAGTTCCCTCTCCCGGGGTCACTACCACCGGTACCGGGCTCCATTTTTCAGTAGCCAGCGGATCAGTGATCTCCTGCTGTGCGCTGAGGGCATACACACTGGTAATAAGGGCAGCTATTGCAATCGTTTTTCTCATATTATATGATGCTATGTTACAAATAATACCAGGTACTAAATCCTGGTCAGTTAACCATGCACCTGGTGTAAAAAGACCATTGGCACGGAAAGGCTAAAAATAATAAAAAGATGCTTATTGCGGTGTTTCCTGCAGCTCTTTATATTTTTCCCATATGCTGAGTAATTCTTTGGTGAGCTGTAATTCGGAACAGTGGTAATCGCAGGTAAGTTTTTGGTTCAGGAAGATCATGAAATCCTCCAGTGCCTGATCCTTCAGACCTGTAACCTGTTGCAGATTCGTGGGTCCCAGCACCCGGTTGAACTGATTGATCATTTCCTGGTCCTGCTTCAGCCGGAATGCCCGCCTCGCGCCTTTTTCCTTTTTCGAGAGGTTGTAATAGATGAATGATACCGGGGAATTGATCAGGAAACCGGCACTTTTTAGTTTTTCCTCATCCATATCGAACGGAATCACCCCCGGATCCTGCTGCGGCAGTCCCAGCTTTTCACCAATCTTTTCCTGCACCCCCTGTCTTTGCACCTCTGCAATAAAATCCTGGTAGGTACTCCCCCAGTTAAAGATCATGGTTCCCGGGAGCATATACACCTTTCTCTTCAGTTTCACATGAATTCCCGGTTGGGATGCATATACATACATCGTGGTATCATGAAAGGAGATATTATAGAATGAGAGCTGATCGGTTGCCCTGACATACAGGCTGAAGATCCCCATGGTGTCGGTCATATCCCCCTTCCCCGTTCCATGTGCCACCACATTGGTATAAGGTACCGGTACGAAGTGCTCGTCATAAACCGTACCAGTAAACAACCAGGCACGCTGGTCCTCCTGGGCATGCAAATGATACATTGGGAAGCTCATCAGAAGACACATGTAGATTGACTGCCTGGTTTTCACAGATGAAATTTATGGAAAAACAGCAGAACACGGTCGGGCTTTAACCTTTTTTAACCTGGACCAGGTGATAATAAGCATATTTTCACACTTGTGTAAAAGAGCTTTGAATACTTGAAAGCTTATTTAAAGTTATTCTAAAAAACCTGCGAATCTCCATAAACAAACAATCTGTTAACAACTGGATTTTTAATTCAGACCAATTTATTTAACTTTGCAGCCGTATATATATATATTTAAATTTAAAAACACCATGAAAAAAACACTCTTAATTTTAGCTGCTATTGTCTTTGCGGTAACCGCATGTGAAAAGCAGACTTACGTTGACGGTAATTATTCAGCCACATTTGACGAGCCTCATTATGGCTGGACTGATTATGTATCATTTACACTGACAGGCGATGAAATCAGCAACATTGATTTTGATGCATTAAATGCTGCCGGTGATCTGAAGTCAACAGACACAGCCTACAATGCAAATATGTGGGCAAACAGCGATCCGCAAAACAAGCCGGAACTCTTTATGCCAGCAATTGAAGCTGCACTGGCCAATACAGCAATTGCGCCTGAATATGAGCCGATTGATGCAGTAACTGGCGCAACAGGATCCAGCGAAAATGTTAATTTGCTTATGGAAGCAGCACTTGAGATCGCCGCAGAGGGCGATGTAACTGAAGTTGTTATTTCCTATCCGGCAGAGTAACTGCTTTCGCCAGTAAAAAAAAGAGGATGGACTTTCAGTTCATCCTCTTTTTTTTGGTATACTTCCCTGCCGGGTGACGATTCGTTTTTGCTGCTGTAACATCTCCTTTGGTGATCACTGCATCAACACCGGCAAAGGAAGCTTGTCATCTTTCATTCCGCCAGGGGTTATTGCAGTCTGAACACCACGGGCCAGTACATATATACAGGTACAAGCTGCTGGTTTTGCATGGCCGGCGTAAACTTCGGCATCATCATCAATACCCGTCTCACCTCGTCACCCAGGTCGGGGTGCGGACTCTGCAAAATCTCAATATCTTTCACTTCGCCGAATTTCGTAATGACAAATTTCGCAGTGACCCTGCCAGTCACACCGTTCTGCACACAGATTTCAGGATACCTGATATTGCTGTAGATCCATTTCATCATGGCCTCCTCTCCGCCCGGAAATTGAGCCATCACCTGTACATTTACCGGTTCATAGGGTTTGGACTCTTCCTCTCCTCCGTCAATGTCATCAATGAGCCAGTCAGCGGGTATACTATGTGGATTTTCGTCTGTTGCAAACCTGCCCGGATCAATGGATTCCACGTCGATGTCATCATCCACTGGAACGGGGATCAGTACTTCCGGTTCCTTCTTTTTCCGGGGCTGTTCCCTTGGAATCTGTACAATTAAATCCGGATCAAAGGGCTGGATTTCTGCACGTTCATACATCCGGCCTGTTGTATCGTCCGGTGTAGCCCACTCAAGGGATACCAGTACAAGCGCAAGTACTGTCACCAATCCGATCTGGATCCGGAACGCGTACTTCTTCTCGATATCTGCTTCAGGATTTTTTTTAGGTTGCATGGTTGTAAGGTTTTAGGTAAATAATGGGTTTGTCAACAATTAAAACACAACAATCATTCCTTTCCGTCCAATAACAAGATGCTGTACAATACTGGATATCAAACAATAACAAATAGTTGTCAGACGTTATATAATATTGCATCGTCACAGTTGCAACCTGTGCGGGAACGCGAACTTCCATTTCCGTTGAAAATGTTGATAAACACGGGGGCCGGGCATTGAACCAAATGCATTCAAAGATGTTACTCCATAGATATATCAATGATGCTGTGGGCATATTAACCTGACAACCAAGATGGATGAAATTGTATTCCTTGACGTATCCACCGTCGGAACTGTAGAAAATATCAAACTTCTTAAAAAACTTGGAAAAATTGATCTCTTTGAGCATACCGGGCCCGACCAGGTGGTTGAGCGGTGTATGGGAAAGGAGATCGTGATCACCAACAAAGTCGCAATCACGGCTGATGTCATGGACCAGTTACCTGACCTGAAGCTGATCTGTATTGCGGCCACCGGCATGAACAATATCGACCTGGACCATGCAACAAAGAATGGAATCCAGGTAAAGAACGTGGTCAGCTACTCGACAGATTCGGTTGCCCAGGTAACGTTTACGATGTTGCTCCACCTGGTCAACCGGCCTTTTTATTACGACCATTACGTTAAGAGCGGTGCTTATGCCAAGAGCAAGTCTTTCACGCACCATGCAGAACCTTTCTGGGAGCTGCGCGGAAAACGCATGGGCATCATAGGGCTGGGCACCATTGGCCGGCAGGTAGCCAGGATTGCTGAGGCTTTTGGTATGGAGGTAGTATTCTATTCCACCACAGGACGTAACAACAATATCAACTATAAGCGTTTTGAGCTTGACGACTTGTTGAAAAACTCTGACGTGGTCACCATCCACGCCCCGCTCAATGAGAAGACGCGGGGATTGATCACTTACGAAAAGATGAAACTTATGCGACCCTGCGCGATCCTGCTGAACCTTGGACGCGGAGGTATCGTGGATGAGCACGATCTTGCCCGTGCCCTGAACGAAAACATCCTGGGTGGCGTTGGACTGGATGTGTTTGAAGAGGAACCGATCCAGCCCGATAATCCGCTATTGAAACTCTACGATAAGGAGAAGCTGATCATCACCCCGCACATGGCATGGGCTTCGAAAGAAGCACGTGAATTGCTGCTCCGCAAGATAGCACAGAATATCGAGAGTTATCAGAAAGGGAGGGAAGAGTAGCAGAGCTACAGTTCCCTGATCTTTATGCTGCGGTACCAGACATCGTCGCCATGGTCCTGGAGACCGATGTAGCCTTCCCTGGCAACATTTGCCCAGTCCTCATTCAGTGACGGGAATTTTGAATCAGCAACCATCGCTTCCCATTCGGGAGTCCAGAGGTGGTATTCCAGCACTGTTGCGCCATTCTGCTTATGTACAACCGTTCCCTTGTAGCAGATGATCTCTGCCGAATTCCATTCACCTGCAGGTTTGGCGTTCTGGGGCTCGGCGGGGATCAGGTCATAGAGTGAACCGGCTTTGCGGTTTCCATCCACTCCAAGCATTGCATCTGGATGCCGGTCATTGTCCAGCACCTGCATTTCAGGGGCAGTCCTCCAGATCGTTTCATATTCGGGGGATTCCTGTCCGAGATAAAAAATACCGGAATTACCGCCCTCTGAGATCTTCCATTCCAGCTTCAGGTGGAAATTTGAAAATTTCTTGTCATATATGATATCTCCGCCATCTTCGGCACCCGCTTCACCCCTGCCGGAACCTTCGCAATACAATGTACCATCAGCAACCTCCCAGGCACCAGGCATAACCTCCTTGTTGTAACCTCTCCATCCATCTGCATCCGTTCCATCGAAGAGCAGGTAGAAACCCTGTTCTGTCTCTTCAGTGGAAAGTGTGTTGGGCGCAGGGGCTTCTTTTTTTGTATCATCGGATGACGCAGAGTCATCGGAGTCATTGCTTCCCGATTTTGTTCCTGAATTACATGATACCATGGCAACAGTGACAAGCAGGGTAGCAAAGGTCTTTAACGGGTTCATCATTTTTTTCATTTTTAATAGTATTTATTGGTTCAATAGATTTTTATCCTTATTGCGGTCCTAAATTTCTTAAAATAATTGAGAATATTCAAATAAAAAATGAAGTATCAGAATATCCAGGGGGTTTGTTTGTTATCATTTTTGGAATCTATCCAACAAAACACGACCACTGATGCTTAAAAAATTCTCAGTGACTTTTGATCAAGGCTTTCAATCCTGCGGCATCCAGGACGGTGATCAGGTCCCGGTCGGCGCTGATCAATCCCTCGTTGTTCATCATCCGGATTTCCCTGGAAACCGAAGGTCGTGCAACACCGAACAATTCAGAAAGCTGCTGGTGCGTCATGGGAAGTCTGAATACTTGTTCATCACCTGCGTGGCGCAGGAACAAAAAGGCAAGTTTCGCCCGTAATGTGGGAAAGGATAGTATCCTGATCTTTTCGGACAGGAACTGTGCCCTGTTGCTGATTGCATTGAGGTAATTGTTCAGCAGCCGGAGCTCTTTCTGCAGCAATTTCGAAAAATCATCACGGTGCATCTGCCAGATCAACGTGTCGTCAGATGCAATAACATTTACAGGGTAGTTTCGCCTGCGGCCGAAGAGAAAAGCCGGCGCGATCATTTTCGAGGGATACAGGTCCTCGATCTTAAGAATTTTTCCGGTCAGGTCCATCATTTCCCCGGCCACCTTCCCTTCCATGATGATCCGGATATGATCGCAGGGGGTTCCTGACTGGGCGATCAACTTGCCACTTTCATAATTACGCAGCTGGTAATGGACCCCCTGAAGAACGGTGGCAATTTCAGGTGCCGGCAGACCGGCAAAGACAGCACTTTGGGATAATACCTGGAGATGTTCCTGTATGATGTTCATGAAATACATAATCAATGCTGGTTGTAACAATGGTTACAACCAGCGGACGGTTACTGAATTACATTTGCAATATACAATGAAAGCTGGTTTCAGAAAGAAAAATCATATTTAAAAAAGCATATACTGATGAAGAGAGAGATCATACACATCGACGACGCATTATGCGATGGATGCGGGGAATGTATTCCGAATTGTCATGAAGGGGCATTGCAACTGATTGATGGCAAAGCGCGGCTGGTCAGTGACCTGATGTGCGACGGACTGGGTGCCTGCATCGGGCACTGTCCGCAGGGGGCCATCACCATGGAAACCCGGGAAGCCGAACCATACAATGAATCGGCAGTGATGCAGCAAATGGCTGCAAAAGGAAAGAATACGGTAATCGCCCACCTGCGGCACCTGCTGGACCATAACGAAACGGACCTTGTCAGGGAAGGAATAACCTGGCTGAAACATCACCAGGAGGCGATTGATTTCAGTGTGGAGGAAATCACTTCGGTCATACACCCTGAAAAAACCAGGAAAGCGGCTGTTTCGATTGCGGCTATGGCACCGGCATCCCAACCTGTCATGGGCGGTTGTCCCGGATCCATGACGCGCGAGATAGAAAGAGAGGAGCTTCCTGTTCGGCCTGAACCGGAACGCATGGACCAATCCAGCCAGTTAAAACAGTGGCCGGTACAGTTTCACCTGGTAAATCCTGCTGCAGGATATTTCCAGGGGGCTGACCTGCTGCTGGCTGCCGACTGTTCGGCATACACACTTGGTAATTTTCACTCAACCTACCTGAAAGGAAAATCGCTTGTCATCGCCTGTCCGAAACTCGACAGTAACCAGGAGATATATCTGCAAAAGCTGGTCCGCCTGATCGACCAGTCGCGGATCAACACCATCCATGTGCTGGTGATGGAAGTGCCCTGTTGCGGGGGACTCCTGCGCCTTGTTCAGCAGGCCTTGCAAATGGCCGGAAGGAAGGTTCCCGTGAAAGCCACTGTTGTCAGCATAGGTGGCGAAGTGCTCAGTGAAGACTGGATATAAACCGGCATCGAAATCAGGTTAAGCCGGATCACAAACAGCTGATCCGGCCCTTGATTTGTATTGCTAATTGTCGTAACTTACCTTCAGTTGCAGTGGATCCGGGCAGCGGTTGTTCCACCCTCTTTTATGAATACCACCGGGTCCTTTGAATGTAAAAACTGTTGTGATGAGGAACGTTACCAGTAAAGATCAGAAACAGGTATTCTCCGGCAACCTGGCAAAAACAAGGGATCAATTGTTCTATTATGCGCT
>Ga0180430_10004099_pt1 | contig 12378 bp, 9 predicted proteins | sample SS_ome_9_FD_132999 | JGI IMG/M metagenome (GOLD analysis project Ga0180430, IMG submission 132999) | Hypersaline lake sediment archaeal communities from the Salton Sea, California, USA - SS_1_S_2 metaG | ecosystem: Environmental > Aquatic > Non-marine Saline and Alkaline > Hypersaline > Sediment... | reverse complement strand
TCGAGTGCTCCTGCTCGTGGGGGATCTCGTTCTGAAACCCAAACACGAGACTAAGCTTGTAGACGCCGACCCGAGGCATCTTCGGACGCGGGTTCGACTCCCGCCACCTCCACCAGAACGAGCTAGATTGCTGTTCCTATCTGTGTTTTCTCGCGACTCCCGCGACTGACTTCACCCGGTACTCCGGAGGTAGTGACTCACCCGATGTTTGGACTTGCCTGCGAAGAGGAAGTCAGCCGCACAGGTGCCGTACATCAAGATGCATCACCAACGTCCAACGGCCCATCTCGGTGAATGGCGATCATGGGGTAGGCGATTCGCTCGTCTCCGCCACGGAATTCGACCGCGTACGCTGCTGCACGCACAAGATGCTCATTGGAGGAATCGTCGCCGGTGAGTTCACTCAAGGAGTCGCGGAACTCCGCAAGTGCGTCGGACGCTGACGTGCGGCAGGCACGCGCGAAGCTGCTCCAGACGATTCTTGCTCTGCCAGCCAGGGCCCTATCCGCCAATCCACCTGGGGATCCGATGAGCACGGGCGCCTTCGCAATGACTTTCACGCCGCCAGCTGCCGGCAGGCTTCCAACGAAGATGGGGATCATCCCATTGTCCCAGGCTGTGAGCATCACGTATCTCAGATCGACAGTGTCCGGCTTCGTATCTACCCCACCAGATACATCCAAGCTCTGCCCTAGGGGGAGGCAAACCTGCCCCATTGAGATCGCCGCGGGGTCCAGCATTACGTCTCTCACCCAGTCAGGCAGCCGCATGTGGCATCCAAACGCATGCAGAGTGGTACCGCGGGGTTCATGGGATTCCTGACCAAACATCAGCACGTACGGTCTATCCTTCAGGGGATGGTCTGTAGCCTGGGCCGCAGCCTTGGTCGAGTCGGAGCTAGTCCTCTTCCTGAACACAAGGACCGAAACGTGCGACGGTATCAGCACTTCAAGGCCGACGGGGATCGACTCCGTCTCGTGCCTGACTGCCACTGGGAAGACCCGCGCGAACGCGAACAGGTCTCCGCAACCATGCAGCGCCTGCACCACATAGTCGAAGTCCTCCCGGTTGTCGGAGTAGACAAGGAACTTGAGACCGAGCGCTGCACGGCAGACTCTCCATATGTCTGTCCGGTTGAAGTAGTACCAGAGCATGACGATGGCATCGCGCATTGAGGGAAACTCCGCACACCATGCTTGCAGCTCCTGAATCATCGCAGGGAGATCCCTCTCCGTGGGTTCGTCAAGTTTCGTCGCATGATCTACGAACTGCGCTGTGATTCGACACGCTTCTTGCACGTCACGAAACCCATGCTTCTCTGCAAGATCCCTTGCTTCGTCGAGGCACTGTCTGGCACCAGTCTCGTCGTTACGCTGCGAGAGCAGCAGAGCCGCAAGATCGTGGAGTGCCCCTGCTCGTTCGTAGTAGAGGGGGAGCCCCTTCGTGACCTCGAGAACTCTCTCGAGCATCTGCAGGGACTCGTCGGGCAAACCACCGTCCCGTGCGGTCGCTGCGATTGACGCCATACAGCGCGTGACTCCGGATACGTCCCCAATTGTCTGGAACTCAAGAAGAGCACGTTCGAACCACGATCGCGCTTGCGGAGCGTCATGGCAGTTGCCATAGAGCATGCCTAGGCGCTCCATGTAGACCGCCCTGCGGCCGCGAATCTCGCACTGCGCTAGCGCAGCATCAAGATCCTGGATCGCGGCCTCGAAAAGAGCGAGGCGAGCCGCCTTCTTCTCCTCCCCGTCGCCACGGATCGCCGAGGCCTCTGCAAGAAAGCAGTCGGCCAGCGTTCCGTCGGAGTCTCCCTGGCGCGCCAACTCCTTAGCCTCCTCGATGCGATGTATCGCATCGTCATCCCGGCCAGATTCCCATGCGAAACGGGCAGCATCAAGCAGGTACGGGACCTTGCTTCTCGCTGGCCAGTGGGCGAAGTCCAGCAAGGCGAGTGCTTGCGACAGGATCTCTGAGGCCGTGGCCATGTCTCTCCCGACAGCCATCGCATGAGCTATTCGCCTCAAGCAGCGACACTCCCATTTCGTGTTACCGGTAGTTCGGAATAGGGTCCTGGCCTCCTGCAGGAGCGCTAGGCCTTCTTCACGCTTCGCCTCGACCAACAGGAGCTCGCCCTTCAGTAGGAGCGTCCTTCCGAAATTGTCCTTGCTGTCTGCCTCCCCGAATAGCGGCAAGGCGCTTTCGAGATCGACACGTGCTTCAGCAAGCCGGCGGCTATGCGTCAGCAGATGAGCTCGTGTGGTGAAGCCAGCGGCAAGGTTCGTGGCGGCTTTGCGTCGCGAATCGTCATCGCGTGCGCTGCGGTACTCCGCGCGGTAGAGATTTATGGCCTCATCTATCGACGCTTCAGCCTTATCGAGATTGCCGCGCAGCTCTTCCGCATGGCCAAGACCAACGAGGGCCCTTGCCTCGGCGGGGCGATTCTTGCGCCTCTGGGCCAGTTCGTGGGCCTCCGTGTAGAGCGAGTGCGCTTCGCCCACGTGCCCCAATTGGACCTCAGCGTCACCAAGCAGGGTCAGTATGCTTTGCTTCCGCTTCGTGTCAGAGTCGCGAACCTCCTGGCGGCAGGTCGCGAGCATTGCATGCGCGCCAACAACGTCCGAGCCTTCGAATAGCTTGATCTCAGCGAGATCAATGTGGGCAGACAATGCCGCCGCGCTTCCGGCTTCCGCGATCTCCAGCACAAGAGAAAGCTTGTCTCGCGCACCGTCGTATTGGCCCTGCAGTACTAGTCTGTCGGCGTCGTCGAGCAGGCTCCGGAGCTTGGGGGGAAGAACCTCCTCAACATTGGAGAGCGTCTCACTTGTAGCGATGGGTCCCGAGCTCCCCGCGAACTTCTGCAGGAGCCAGGCGCTTGTCTCTGGGCACGTGGCAAGCCAGTTCTCAAGACGGGTCCGATCAATCACGACGACGTCTAGCCAACGGCTCTCGCGCCGACGTTCACGAAGAATCCTCTCAAGAGTTGGAACCGAGTCCCACTTGTGTGGTGTCACGAAGACGAAGGAACTGCTGCTGGCTTCTGGATCAGCGACTCGCTTCTCGTAGTTGCTCTTGAAGGCACTGCCCACACCGTTTGCGTTCTTCCCGGCCGTGGTGAACTCCCAAACGGAACGTCCCTTTGGCACGTTGGGATACTCCTCACGCGTTCTCACAACGCCGTCGGGGCCTGGAAGACCAATCTCATCGCCGACGGGAATCCGCAGGTCGATACGCTTCTCACTGGGAACGGTCTCCACTATCAGGCGACGGACGAGCTCTGGGAGCAGCTCCTGGGCTTGCCTGGACTCGGGATTGAACCACTTCTCAATCCGCAGCGCAGTGATGGAGCTCATGCCGATCCTCTTCCCTGAGCAAGGAGGATCCCGCGACGCATGTGCAGGCAGTCACATCCTGCATCGTTGGAGGCTTCGACTTCGGCCTGCCAGCTGCAACCAGGATGAACCTGCTGCACCACGTCTTCGGCCTTGCGAGTTCGCCGAACGATTCCAGGATTCCGACCCGGTTGGACTTGAGGCTCGCCAATGAGACTGCCACACCTCGAAGCATGGCGGAAGTGATGACTGAGACAGAGCGCCACCCCTGCGAGATCAATCGATGATCTTGTCTGCATAACCGCTTGCTCGATGTCTTTGGCGTAGATACGCGGCATATCAACTAAGAAGTATGCTAACCCATACACCGCCAGTCAATCGCGCCCACAGAGCGAATCATGTGGGTACGAACGTTTGCTGACCTGGTTGGTAGACTGGCTGACTTCTGCCAGGCGTTCAGCTGATCAGTTCTCCAATCGTTCACCTTGGGTCTCTTGCCTTGAGGCTGTAGCCTAGGAGGTGGAACGTGTGAAGTGCTCTCCAGAGTAGCGTTTCAAGTCCAAGAGCGTGAGAGGACGAAGGTTCTCCAATCGTTCACACCGGCTCCACCAGGGCGCGGTAGAATGCTGTTCCTGTCTGTGTTTCCTTCTGATCTCTCGAACAGACCCGGGGTTCATGAATGGAGGACCGGCACGATGGCGCTGACAGGTTTGACCAAGCTGTCGGCTCCCCATAGGATGGAATGCGCGAACTCCGATAGCGACATATGGCAAGAGGATGGGGAGACGACCAGTAGGAAGCACGAGGATACAAGCGGCTGCCTGTTCCTGATAGCGTGCAAGGGCGCACGCCAATCGTAGTCAAGCGACATGCTGAGCCCACCCCGAAGATGAGGAGCAACGATGCGCCAGTCCGAGAGGCAGAAGATTCAGCAACTCCTGCGCTTGGATCATGACGGCCTTCTAAGCCTTCTGCCAGCATACGATCCGAAGTACGAGCACACGCGGTTCGCTCCTGAGGGGCAACTCAGCGCTGGTAAGGAGATCTTCGAGAGGTTGAAGAAGGTGCTCTACGAGCGTGTCTGTGTCGATTGGGACTACTGCAGAAAACGGAAGTCCGACAAGTACCAAGATCAAGTAGTACTAGTCGCCTCCGTCGCCGATGTCATCTCAGCCGTGACAGTTGGCATTCCTCCATTTGTCATAGCTACGCTCCTCTTCAAGATCGGTCTAGGTCGCTTCTGTGATTGTGAATGATGGAGTAATGGATGAAGATCCTCGGGATACTCCTGCATGACAAGACCCATGTGACAGCAGCTCTCCTAGACACTGTCACAGAGAGCGGTGACTTCGTCTGTCTTGAAGTGGACAAGTCCTTTCCCGCTGCTCTCGAATCCTTCGTAGAGCAACTTGCTGGGGGACAAGAAGTGCTTGTCGGACTGGAGTTGTACGGAACTCCAGTGGACGTCTTTCCGGGATTCATGCACTTCCTCCAGGGTGTCAGTAAGCTGGCAGCTGCCGGCATTGCTCTGTCCGAGGACAAGAAGAGGGCTCTCATTAGCGATATCCCAGATGCCATGAAATGGGCTGCTCATGGCCAGAAGGAAACTAGACTGATCTTTCCTGGGATGGCCAGAGCTTTCTTCTCGTTCGAGAACGACCGAGACCCTACTGAGCGAGAGTGCGCTGCAAGCATTGCGAGGATCTGTGGATCAATCGGCAAGTACAGGTATTGCCGATCAGTCGGGGTCGTGCAGAGCGGTGGCGACGTTGCCTCCTTCTTGGAACACCCACCAGAGAACGGAAGCTTCGTGCTAAGCGGTAGCGACTGGTATCAGATGGTGCCCACTGCGGCCACGAGAGTGGGCGCCCAGCGCGGAGACGTGTTCCTCACATACGAGTTGGGCAAGAGGCAATATGAGTATCTGCTAGAGCACAATGCCCTCAAGATGGGTCTTCTGCACACGTGTAGGGAGTTTTCCATTGACCTCTATTGCGGTGCTCTGGAGGGTGAAGAAGGAGAGGTGCTTGAGAAGCTGATGGATGTGGGAGTAAGGGCCTTCACTGGTGAGCATTTGGTATGGGGCGAGCGTTGAATGCAGGATGTCGCCCAGCAGGGCGATGCAACTGCCCGCACTTCGTGCCGTGGGTGATCGCCAGGACGTTGGCTGCTCTTGATAGGTTCTCCATTCGTTCACCTCAGGTCTCCGGCCTTGAGAGACGACGGAACGAGTGGTAAGTGGCAAATGCCCTGCAGAAGGGAACCTCAAGCCCATGAGCAGCTGAGAACGAAGGTTCTCCAATCGTTCACCCCGGCTCCACCACGTGTGACCGATTCAAGAACTGGGGTACCAAGTCCTCGGTTCTCTCACGACCAAGAGCACGGGCACTGCACGGGCGTCTGGAAGAGCTTGTGTTGCCTCCCGCGAGCCGATCCATGCGATTCGAAGATAACGGCCTAACCCCGACTCCGTGACTCCGGCTGCGCGTTCTCCGTGACTCACCCAGATCGATCCGTCCTAGAGCTGCTAAGGTCCCTGGACGGTCACTGGTTCCGAGAATCCCGAGGTGTCCGTATAACGCCACCCCTCGATGCAGTCCGCATCCTTGAAGTAGGACCAGCACTTGACTTTGCTGCCAGCCTTGATCTCGCACACCTGATCATCCCACCAACCCTCCGTTGCTGTCGCAGTCAGCTCATCTCCGACGTCGACCCCCAAGTCAGCTGCCAATCCAAAGGAGACGACACACGTCCCTCCAACCACGTGGGTCGAATCTACTCCGATGTATGTCGCACCCTGTGCCGTTGACCCAGGTGGAGCGCTCTCGTCGACTCGGTAAAACTCGACCCAGAAGATTGCGGGGATCGACGCCGGGTCAAGTGGTGGGGCAAGTGTGACGTTGTACTTGACCCTAAGCACGCCTGAGGTGATGGACGCATTCTCGATCTCAACCGCGGGACTCCGCTGCGTCAGTGTGGCATCGAGGAACGTACCCCCGAGGCCGTTCTCGAATGCGATGTTGCCGAAGGAGACGTTCCGGCAGTTGCTGCAGTCTCTGTTGATGCCGTATCCGCCGTTGTGTGCCACCACATTCGCCAGCTCCGGCTGCCTCAGGCTGCCCAAGGTGTTCCAGTTGGCAGCTGTGTCCATGCTCAGCTTGACACCATCTCCTCCGTTTCCCAGGTTGAGGTCGCCACAGGCGTCAGTGCCGATTGCATTCCGCGTGATGAGGAAGCCCTCTCCTTCGATCGCGATCCCACTGGCATTGTTGGCTGAGATGACATTGCCATCTATAGCGAAATCTCTGGGCCTCTTGTCTTCGGTCGACGTATACGCATAGACCCCATTGCCGCCATTCGGTATGGCTGTCGTACCATTCGGGCCTACTCCGATGTGATTGCCCAAAATCAAGCCGCCCCTCGCGTTCTTCGACTCCAGGCGGATCCCATCCCCTCCGTTCCCGGAGATCACATTCCGGCCGCCGGGATGCGTGCTTCCAATGACTGCCAACGATCCCTGTACTACGATGCCATGCCGCGTGTTGGGCAGCGGAGTCGTGCCCGTCTCGTTGACACCGATGTAGTTGCCCAGCACCTTGACGCCGTCGTGCAAGGCAGACACGGTCGAGAGCCAGAGGCCCACGCCGCCGTTCCCTGAGATCACGTTGCGATCGCCTGCGGCGAACCCGCCGACTACTGTGGCCGGTAGTCCTTCGTTGTAGATTCCGTACAGACCATTCCCTTTGAAGCTGACTGACTGACCACCGATGGTTTCCGTCCACTCTATCACGCCGCTCCCGGTACTATCAGGACCAATGATGTTCCCTCGTATGACATTCGGCTCCGCGTCCGGGGTCGTGAAGTGGAGCCTGATTCCCGCAACACGGTTCCCGGAGATGACGTTCCGCTGGATGAGGGTGTTGACGGCACCGGCAATGCTGATCCCGACGTTGGATGGCCTTGCGGCCGAGCCCGTGATGTCGGTTCCGATATAGCAATCCTCCACGACATGCCCGCCTCCGCCACGGAACACGAGCGCGGACCCGGCGAGGCTATCGGTGCTGGGCACTCCAAAACCCCCAATGGCCAACGCTTTGACTAGGGAGTTCCAGCTCCTGTTGCCCGTCTCAGTAGGGCACGCCTTCGAGCCGAAGTCGTTTAGCGGCCCGTAGAAGCGGAGGCCACGCGCGATGGCGGCCGATCCTCTGATCTCAATCACCGGTGGGCCGCCGGTTTTGTACCCCGCCTGCGTTGCGCCGTCGATGAGAAGAGGCCTTACGATATCGGGAAGCTCGTCCTTGAGCTCGATTGACCAGTAGGTGAACGGCTTCGTCGTCATCGCCTGGTCAATCGGAAGATCGAACACGACTCTGTCCGCACACGCAGTAGCATTGGCCGCCTGAATCGCACCCCGAAGGGTGCAGTCTGAGTCTCCGTTCTCGCAGTTGGTCTTCTCATTGGCGATGGTGTCCGAGGTGGAGTTGACCGTATATGTGTGCTTGTATGAGAGCGCCGTGCACTCCGCGTCGGAGTGCAGGGTAATCGTTGCCTTGTTCGTGCCCGAGCTCTGGCAATCCCCTTCCCACTCCACGGCGTTTGAGCTCGCGCAAGGGGGCTTAGGGAAGGGATGGAAAGCCACTGTGACAGCATCCCCATCTGCGAAGGTACTCCGACAGTCCTCGTGTAGCGCGCCCTCACACGAGCTGCACTCAAAAAGGCCGCCAACGTCGTCACCCAGACTCCCATCCACGAGCCCCGTGTCGCCCAGATTCCGCACGAGGAGCTCGACAGCCGGTGCACTTCTGACGATGGAGAGCCGCCAGAGCGAACTGGTGGAGGGTGGGAAACTAGGGTCCGCGTAGGGCTCCTCACTCGTCCTGAAGAGCTGCCCCTCCGGGCTGAACCCTAGCAGACGCGAGAAGGTAGGATCAAACCTGACTGGCCAGGCTCCGGTTACTTCACCTGAGGTGTTCAGCGTCAGAAGATGCGAACCGTACGGCGAGTAGGCCGCGGTGAAGGCGTGGTGGAGGCGTTCCAGGGTTTCCGCGGGAGGCCTGGCCGGTGACGAGAACGTGACGATCGTGTCACTTGGGGAAAGCAGCATGCGGAACCCGTCGTCTGGCAGGGACAACCCTAGCGATGGGGCAATCACGATGTCTGGTTTGCCGTTCTTCTTGTATCTTCGAATGACGGCATCGTCATGATCCGCTACGTACAGCCTATCGGCTGAGTCCACGGCAATGTCGCCAACCGGCGTCACACCAGGAGGGTTCCACGGTCCAAGGTCGATGGTCAGGTCCTTGTCGCCATTGGTCTTGAATCTGACGACTTGATTGCCCATGGTGTCAGAAACATACAGCCGTCCGATAGAATCGACAGCGGCGCCTTCGGGACTCTGTAGACCAGCATCCGTGCCCCATGGAGAGAGCGGTGCGCCGGATTCGTTGTATCTGGCAATCCGCTTGTTCTTTTGATCGACGACATAGACGACAATACCGCTGGTGCCGTGGTGCAGTGCGATTCCTCGGGGGCTGTTCAGCTGACCGGTGCCGGAGCCGGGGATCCCATCGCGGCAGCTTGAAGAGCACAGCTGATACGTCTCCGTGCCATCCTTCACTCCCCAACCCCATGCCCGCACGAGCTGTCCACTGCTGTCAAGCTTCAGCACACGGTTCCCTCGCGTGTCTGACAGATACGCGTTTCCCGTCGAGTCGAACGCGATACTTCCGAACTGCGGAACGTCGTGTGGCGATGAGTAATCGCTGAAGAGAGCCCACGGAGCCGCCTCGTCCCGAAACGGGTAGTCAAGTGCCACGGTTGATGCCGAGAGAGCACCCAGGATGAGAAGCACCAAGAGGAACCCGGGGAGGTTCCGTCTCACACAGCTGGGCCGGCTCAGCATCGCCGCTGGCTTGCGCCCACCGCAGAGTCGTCGGCAGTCGGCCGGTCGCTCTTCCTTCTTCATGTCTGACCACATCCCTTGCTTGTGCCAGCGGGGTTCTAAACACTTAAAGCATCGTACAGTTCATCACTGTGGCCTGTCAACCGATGAGAGATGTCTCTCGCAGCTGTGTGGCTCGGATGGTTCCGGACACAGATGAGGTCGACAGCCGATCTGTGGTATGAGCTCCCGAGCGCGCCGAGCCTGCGATACCACGGGGACCGCTGCCGCCAGAGATGACGCGGTTGCGCACCCGGTAGTCCGGCCCATGCTCCCAGCATCCGGCCTCTCCCAGCACCCACTTCAAGTCCTCCATTCCCGCGGCACCAGGAGGCGCGATTACGCCGTGGCATTCCCCATGAGACGCTTCACGGGGCGAAGGCGGGACGAACGAATCTCCTTCAAGTGCCACTCGAGCTCCGGCCCGGAGGATCCGAACTCAGACTCATTCGCCTGGTGTTCGAAGCCAGTCCATCGAGGGAGCGAAGAGATGGAAGCGCTCCGCCAATGACCGCGGAGAACAGACACTCGGCTGACATCGGAGAAGGTGCTGTATCGCCTCCCGAGGTTTCTCCAAGCGTTCACCTCAGGTCTCTGATCTAGATCGGGGTTGCTGGGTGCCGGAGAGGGGAATCGTCGTTGCGCAGGGAATCCCAGGCCCGGGAACACGACAGAACGAAGGTTTCCCAATCGTTCACACTGGCTCCACCGGAGTGAGCTAGAACGCTGTTCCTGTCTGTGTTTTCCGCCAGTGCATCAAACCGGGATGATGTGCATGAATGGGGAACCGAGAGTTCTCTCAGGGACAGGCGCAGCCAAACCCAGTACCCGTTCGGGATGACATCAGCAGAGGCCCAGCAAGATACCGTGGCCCCGCGCCAACACCTGGGGAGTCGATCCTACAGGCATGTGCCCCTTCCGTGACGTTGCCGGCAACGCTACTCCTGCCGCTAGCGGGTGACGGTTCCGCTGTGGCAGCAGTCCGAGATGTTGAGCATGCGAATGCGGTCCTCCCGACTCAGCGAGGTACAGGCCGTCTCGACAAGAACAGGCACATCGAGTTCGAGGAACGCAGCTACAAACGGCTCGCCGACCCCACTACCTTCCGGAGCTTCACCAATGGGATAGGGTGCCAATGCTGTCACCGTGCAGTTTCGGCTTGTGGCATAGTTGCCGAGACCGATGAAAGCACTGGTGCTGTTGCTCTGAAGGACAGCCCCGCTCATCTCTACACCCACCCCGATGCCATCTGCCACAGCAAGACAGATTGACTCCGGGACCACGCTGATCACATTGTGGTCTTCGTCGAGGATGATGCCGCGGACTGCGCCGTTGTCGCAGAACCACGTCCGCGCGGGGGACGACTCGTCCCTGCCGTCACGTGTGGGCTCATAGCCTGCCGCTGTGCCGAGAGTGACCGTTTCCCCCTCGACTCTCACGAACCCAAACTCGTCCCCGAACCGGGGAGACCAGAGCGTCATGAAGAAGGTCGAACCACCCCGCCAGGATTCGCTATTCGCCTCTCCGACCAACAGGGGAAGAACGAGGACCGCGATCTCCCACAGGAGTGCTTCCTCGTCGGTCTCCAGTACGTGGACCAGCCCCGCGCCGACTCCGCTGATCATGGCCTCCATGTCGCGATCGTCAGAGACGTTGGGCAGATCTCCAGCCCAAGCGGCCGATCCTGCCAGAGTCGCAACTAGGAGGCACACCTTGGTGATGTGTTTCACTGGGCGTCACTTCCTTGCTTGCATGATATCTGTCATCCTGTTCACCCTATCCGTTGGATGGCAGGGAAGACAACACCGAGCGTCGAACGCAGCAAGCAACGCAACACGGGTCTTCCCCGCCGGTTGGCCTCGTGCCATCTTCAGTGCGTACATGGCGAGGGTCTTGTTCTCGCATGTCTTCTGACGCTAGGATGGTTCCAATTGAATACTGCGCAATGTCGGTCACACACGACCATGAGGTTGAGCTATGATCAAGAGGCGAACCTGCTTCATCGCGAGTGCCATCGGGGAAGAGGATGTCGATGCGATCTTCAAGAAGGCAATCGTCCCGGTTCTCAAGGAACTCGGGCTAGCCGCGAAGCGTGTGGATCAAGTCGAACACAACAACAACATCGACGACCAGATCTTGGCCCTCATCCAGGGATCAGCTGTCTGTATCGCCGATCTCACGTACGCCCGCCCCAATGTGTACTTCGAGGCCGGTATGGCGGAGAAGCAGGGCAAGAGCGTCATCTACATCGTCCGGCGCGATCACCTCGATCCGCCCCCTCCCAACAGCAGGAACGGGTTGAAGGTTCACTTCGACCTTCAGATGAGAAACATCGTGGCCTGGGACAAGCCGAATGCTGACTTCAAGCGGCGGCTCAGTAGTCGGGTCCGGCACGTCCTAGACTCCCTGCCCAAGCCCGCGAAGAAGGAGCCAGATGCCTCCGGGGCTCGCGAGGGAGCCATGTTCGTTCAACTCAGCGCATCCCAGAAGCTCAAGTCCATCATGTCGTCGGCAGATACGGTGCTGAGATCGCTCGGCTTCAGGCCCGGACTAGGTCCGATGAGGAAGCGTGTGGCTGGGAACACAGCTCAAGCGCTCTCGGCAACCTACGAGAAGGCCGATGGAGAGACCCGACACCTTGTCCGGATCGTCGTGACGACGCGAGTCACGATGGATCTGCTACCGCCGCTAGGGCCTTCCCCTGGACTAGCCCTCGGGCCGTTTGCCGAGAGACCCAAGAATCAGCACTCAAGCTACGTCCTCGCATCACTCGGGGTCGATCTGCTAACACCAACTGGGCGGCCTATACTGGTTGAAGAGGAGACCCAGGAGCAGTTCGCGTTGATTCGGATGATCCTCTCCCCAAGAGACTTCCGCAGCAAGCTCCGCAAGGAGCTGGCTCGTCTTGGGCATGGAGAGAGTTGAGATCCTCGCGGCCCGTGAGTTCTCCGGCGCAGTCGCGTTTCCGCCAGCACCGAGTAGTGTGCCCGCCAGAAGGTCCGGTCAGTTCTTCTGCGCGAGGAAGTCGTACTTCTGGTCGTTGATCGTCATCTCGCCGGAGAGGATCTCTCCCGGGACGGCCTCGATCTCGATCGAGTAGAAGGT
>Ga0180430_10004098_pt1 | contig 12380 bp, 12 predicted proteins | sample SS_ome_9_FD_132999 | JGI IMG/M metagenome (GOLD analysis project Ga0180430, IMG submission 132999) | Hypersaline lake sediment archaeal communities from the Salton Sea, California, USA - SS_1_S_2 metaG | ecosystem: Environmental > Aquatic > Non-marine Saline and Alkaline > Hypersaline >... | reverse complement strand
CCCCAAATTTGCTGAATACGAGCAGCACGGGGTCCGGGAGTACTGGATCCTGGATCCGGAGACGTTGGCGCATCGTTTCTACCGCCTGGACGATCGTATTGAGGATCGTGACGACACCAAAGAGTTGATCGAGTACGCCGACGGCGAGGAGGTTATCGCCTCCGATGTGATCACCGGTTTTCACCTCCGCCGCTCCTGGCTCGACCCCACCGCGTTACCCCGCATCCACGACGCACTCCAATCTCTGGGTCCGTCCTCGATATAAACGCAATCCCGCCAACGAGGTTGTTGCGAGAGCCGTCGCCGGTGAGATGTAACCCGGACCCGACCCGTATCCGATCCCTGCTATCTACTCCCGCCGCCACGCCGCCTCGAGCTTGGCCATCTCCTCCCGATCCTCTCTCACCCGCCTTACGTATTCCAGCACAAACGCAAGAAACACGGTCAGAAAGAAGACGGTGATCGTTGTGATGACCACGATTGTCGAACGACCGGTACCCGCGAAATCCTCATAGATCGAGATACCGTCCACCACGGAGAAGAGCGTCCGCGATACACCGGCAAACACCCGGAGGCGTTCCAGCGCAAAGCTCAGCTCCGCCATGGCGTCGAGGGCGCTCCCGCCGTTGGTGTCGAGCGCCAGGAGGAGTTCATCGGCGGAGACATCCTCAACCGCGGTCAGCGCGGTACGACGGACCGTCTGCTCCATCAGCCTGGCAACCGACTGCTGCGTGCTGTTGAGCGTCGACTCTACCACCTCGATCGCCTCGGCGATCTGCGGGCCTACCTGATCGGTAAACTCCGCGGCCATGGCACCGGTGAGAGAACTCAGAAACGCGCTGGCGTCCTCCGGCGTACCCGCGGTATAGGTGACCGTGATGATCCGCGTGCCGCTGTCCCAGGTTACTTCGTACGGTCCGTCGATGACGCTGCGACGGATCATCGACAGATACCGCTCCGGCGTGCGATCCTCCGGTGGGTTCTCCTCAAAGGGCGCGTAGACCTCACCGACCAGGACAGGATCCCTAAGAATCGTCTGCAGGCGCGGCGACGGGTCCAGACTCAGGTACTGTGCCAGATCCGTCGGGACCTGCCCGACCAGGATCTTCCGTTCCGCCGTGTACACCGTCTCCGGCCCGATCTCGAGACCCGCCGCCGGGCCGAGATAGAGCGCCGCGATCGAGAGGAGCCCCGCGAGAAACGTCCCGACGATGATAAGCCGCCGGTGACGAACCATTACGGCGATGAGGTCCACCAGGCTTATCGTGTCCTCATCGTACTGCTGTTGCATTATTGGTTGCTGATTGTCGCTCATTGTGCCTTCCAGATCGCCCACTCTACACCGCAGCGGGGTGGTTGGTAAATCGACCGCGTTGGTATTCCAGCATTGCCGTTGACACTATACTCTGCGAGGTCAATTGACGTTCGAAACATGACTACCTAAACCAAGTCCATGAAGACCGTAAACACCCATGAGGCGAAAACGCATCTCTCCCGGATTCTGGACGAGGTGTCCCGGGGCGAGATCGAATGATTATTCTCGACACCTGTGCGTTGCTCTGGCTTGCGCAGGGATCGACGCGCCTTTCCACAAACGTGCGCGATCGTATCGATCGGGAGGGAATCGTGGCAATCTCCGCCGTGAGCGCGTTCGAAATAGCGCTCAAATACCGGGCGGGTAAACTGAAGCTTCCCGTTCCTGCCAAGGATTGGTGGCGTCGCGCGGTGCAGCACCACCGGATCGACGTGATCGGTCTCGACGCGGACCTGATGATGGCCGCAACCCGGCTTCCGCCGGTTCATCACGATCCGACGGATCGGTTTATTATCGCCACCGCCCTCGCGCAGGATGCCCCTGTGGTTACCTCGGACGAGCGCTTTTCTTCGTACGGGGTGTCCGTACTTTCATGAACCGAACGCTGTCTCGCAGCGGACATTTTTCGCCGGCAATGGTACACTCCCGTCCGTGCTGATCCTCCTGGCAATCCGCAACGTCATCCGCAATCTCCGCCGACTCGCGCCGATGGTCGTCATCGTGGTGGCGGTCTTTGCGGCGATGGTGGCGGGCAACGCGGTGCTCGCCTCCTCCGGGGCGGCGCTCTACGGCACCTACGCGCGCCTCGTGTCGGGGGATCTCAGCGTGAGCGCCGAGGCGGAGAGCAACTTTACCGTATTCGGCTCGGACCAGTTACTCATCGGGGAGTATCTTGTTGCACCGGTTATTCCGGAGTTTGAAGAGCTGACCCTCCGTGTGCGCGAGATGGAGGGCATTCGCGCGATCGCCGGTATGGTCTCCGGGGCGGCCAACGTGCAGATTCGCGGCGCACGCCGCAACCGGACGGTCTTTGGTGTGGACTTTGGCGAGTACGCGGCGCTCGTGCCCGACCTCGAACTGCTGGCGGGGGAGCTCCCCCGCGCCGGCGAACCGGGCATCCTCGTGCAGGAGGAGTGGCTGGGCGCCGACGAGTCTCCGACGGCCCTCCTCGGCCAGCCGGCGCTCCTCGCCTCGGGGAGCGGGCGTACCTTTACGCTCCGGGAGGTGCCGGTACGGGGGGTATTCCGCTATCCCGTGGAGGACGAGCTTCTCTCCACGGTGGTCCTGGTGGACGCCGATACCGCCCGCGCGCTGAACGGCTACATCTACGGCGCACTGGAGGAGGTGCAGCTCACCGAGGAGACGCAACAGATCCTCGATACCGCCGTGGACGATCTCTTTGGTGATACCACCGCCGATGGCGCCGCTCCCGGTGATGGCGGTGGCGCCGGCGATACCACCGCGAGCGACGCCCCCGGTGCGATTGATCTGGACGCGCTCCTGGGCGGCGGGGCGGGGACCGCCGGGATGGGTGCCGACGGCGCCGACGGCGATGAGGCCACCGACGCCGCGACGGTCGATCGCGCCCGGCAGGCGATCGCCGGTTCCTGGAACTTCCTCCTGGTATCGCTGGAGAACCCGCGGGACCTGGCCGCGACGATGCGCCGCATCGAGGGTGCCGGCTTTGATGGCACCGCGGGGTACCGCGTCCGTGACTGGTACCGGACGATCGGCGGCAACGCCTCGCTGGTGCGTTACCTGCAGATCCTTTTTAACGCGGGGCTTGTGTTTGTGGCGGTGGGCGCCGCGATCGTGGCCACCAACGCGCTGATGCTCTCCGTGCTGGAACGCACCGCCGAGATCGGTACGATGCGCGCCCTCGGGGCGGGGCGCGAGCGGGTGGCGCTGATGATCGCCCTGGAGACGATCCTGGTGGTGGTGGGATCAGCGGCGCTGGGTATCCTCGCTGGTACCCTGGCGGTGCGCTCCCTCAACAACGCCGCCTACGTGATCGACAACCGCTACGTGGCTATCCTTTTTGGGGGTGAGCCGGTTCGCGGAATGGTGACGCTGTCGCTGGTGGGGAACCACCTTGCCGCCGCGGCCGCTCTCGGGGCCGTGTCGCTCCTGTACCCGCTCCGGCGGGCCTTGGCGGTAAGTCCACGGGAGGCGATGAGCGCATGATCGTCACCGCCGCCTGGCGTAACTTTGTCCGCAATCTCAAGCGCTACCGGGTGCTCCTGGTGGCGCTGGTGCTCATCGTCACCGCTCTTACGGCGGTGCTCGGTACGCTCCTCGGTCTGGAGAACGCGATCCGCGAGAAGGCGAGCCGCTACTTCGCCGGTGATCTCGTGGTCCTGGGTTTTGCCGGGAACGGCGGATCCCTCATCCCCGATCCGGAGGCGGTGGAACGGGCGATCAACGCCCTGGAAGCCGCCGATACCGATCGCGACGTTCCCCTCCGCGCCTGGTCGCGGCGCAGCACCTATTACGATCTCCAGAACATCGAGCTCTTTTTTGCCGGGTATTACACGCGGCAGCGGCGGCTCGTGGGCGTGGAGTGGGCGCTGGAGCGACCCGCCCTGGGGCAGTTCAACTTTGTCCAGGGAGGCGTACCCGAGGACGGCGATGAGGAGGCGATCCTCATCTCCACCGCCACCGCCCGCGACCTGGGCGTCGCCCTGGGCGAGCCGGTACTTGTCTCAATCCGCAGCGATCGCGGCCGAACCAACACCGGCGAGTACCTGGTCCGCGGGATCTATTCGGAATCCAGTTTCTTCGGCTACACCGGCTACCTGCACCGCCGCGCTCTCAACCGGCTCCGCGAGGCAGAGGAGACCACGGTGAACGAAATGGGGATCTACCTCCCCGCGGGAACCGCCGAGGCGGAGCAGGCGATCGCCCATACGCTCACGGCACACATCGCCGAGCAGGACCTCCCGACCTTTGCCCCGCTTTTTGACCGCGACGCTTACGTAGAGGGCGCACGAGCCGCTCGGGAGCAGCTCGAGTACGGCGTCGTCACCGTGGGGGCGCAACTCTCGGAGATCACGGACCTGCTGGATGCGATCACGATTATCGCCGCGGCGATCATGGCGCTCTTTCTCGGGATCGTAGTGGTGGGCGTGAGCAACACCTGGACGATGGTGGTCTGGGAGCGCACCCGCGAGATCGGCACGCTCCGGGCGCTGGGCATGCAGCGTGCGCGTACGGCGAGCCTCTTTCTGCTGGAGGCGCTGTTTCTTGGTGTTTCCGGTGTTATCCTTGGGTGCACTCTGGGGCTGGCGCTCCTGGCGGGGCTCTCGCAGTGGGTCGAGTTTGAGCCGAACGCGTTCACGACCCTCTTTTTTACCCGCGGTCGTCTCCCCTGGCGTATGCCGTTCTGGGGCGTCGGCGCGATCGCGGCGCTGGCGATCGGGGCGAGCCTCTTTGGCGCGTTCCGCGCGGCGGTCCGTGCGAGCCTGGTGGACCCGGTAGAGGCGCTCCGCCACGAGAAGTGAGGATGAATATGATGTCTGTACATGCAAATGGTGCACATACAAAGATAGGTCCGCCGGTTATCGTCGGGCCGGGGGCATCCGCTTTGCGACGTTTTGCCTTTGTCTTTGTTCTGGCGTCCCTTGTCGCGATGGCCCCCGCCGGAGCCCAGGAGCTCTCCCGCGCCCAGAGCCGCGCGATTCTCGAACGGGTGGACGCGCTGGTGACCTACCCGGGGGAGGATTTCTCGGCGGAGTACACCGTTACCGAGATTCGCCCCGGTGAGTCGCCGAGTCGAACGGTATTCGTTCTCTTTCGGCGGGACGCCGCCGCGAGCTACACGATCCTGATCCAGGAGCCCACGCAGGATCGCGGTAAGGGCTACCTGCGGATCGACGACAATCTCTGGCTCTACGATCCGGTGGCGCGGCGCTTCACCGTGGTGAGCGCCTCCGATCGCTTTGAGAACACCGGCGCCCGCAATTCGGACTTCAACCGCTCCACCCTGGCCGACGACTATCGGATCACCGGCAGCGATCGCGAACAGCTCGGCGCCTATTCAACCCGCGTCTCCGATCTCGAGGCTATCCACGACAACGTAACCTTTCCGATCCGCCGCATCTGGATCGACCAGAACGACCTGGTCAGAAAGGTCGAGGATTACAGTCTCGCCCGCCGCCACATGCGTACCACGGCGATCCCCAACTACCAGGAGCTGGGCGACCGCTACGTGCCGACGCGGATCGTCATCCAGGACGAACTCCGGGGGCGCGAGATCGACGGCCAGTTTCGCAACCAGCGCACCATGATCGAGGTGGCGCGGCCGAGCTTCCAGGAGGTGCCGGACATGGTCTTCACGCGCACCTTCCTCGAGCGGGTGGGGGACTGATGCGGCCGGCCCGACCCGCGCGGAAAACCCAAACCACGCCGCCGGCGGGGGCCGTCGCGGCCCGTGCCGTACCGAAGGCCTCGGGGGCTGCCCTCCTGGCTTGCCTCCTCGCCCTGGGGCTGTGGTGGGCGCCGCAGCTCCCCGCGCAGGACCTGGACGATCTCTTTAACGAGCCGGACGCCGTGACCGATGGCGGCGCCCCGACCGACGGCGATGGGACCGCCGCCCAAGGGGATGGTGACGCCCAGGGCACCGCCACCGACGGAACCGCCACCGACGGGGAGGGTGGGGCCCAACCTCCCGCCGTGGTCGATATCGGGGCGCTCACGACATCCGCCACCACCGTGAGCGGGAGCGTCTCCGCCGACGCCGGCGTAAGCGTGGGGTACAACGAGTGGCCCTGGTCGGATGCCGCGGAGGGACGAGACACACTGGATCTGCTGGAGGTCACCGCCGGATACGCTATGACCGCCTCCGTGTCCGTGGACAGTCGGCCGGAGCCGTACTTGCGCTTCTTCACGCGCGTGAAAACCAGTCTCAACTCCACCAGCCTCGCCTTCTCCAACCCGGCGGTGGATGAGCTCTTTGTGGATTACACCGTGCGGGATCGCGTCTTCTTTCGGGTGGGGGCCTTTGGAATGGCCTGGGGGAGGGCGCGGCTCTTTGAGAGTCCCGGCAATCTCGTGGACCGTGTCGACGACGGCGCGGCGATCCGTGCGTCGGTTCCTCTTGGGGCGGGTAGCATCACCACGGTCCTGTACAGCCTGCCCGGCTGGATCGCCACCCACGGCGAGGGCGATCCCCGGGCGTTCGCCGGCGCCGCCCAGTTTGAGCAGTCCTTTGGCGCCTTCAGCACGGAGCTGGCGGGCCACTACCAGTTTGACGAAGGACCCCGGGGTTCGCTGGTGCTCACCATGGGGATCCGCGAGCTCACCCTCGCCGGTGAGACCCGGTACAGCCTCGATCCCGACCACCCGGGCCTCCCCGGGGAGAACGCCAACGCCGTGACCGCGATCGGAAACTTCTTCTGGGAGAACTCCGCCCGGACCTGGACGTTCTGGGGCGAGTACAGTTATGACCGGACACGTCGCGACGCGGAGATTGGTGACAACGACGTCCGCCGCGACGGCGAACACCTGGTGGGCCTGGCGATGAAAGCTCCCTCTCTGGGCGGCGGAGGCGATTGGCGCCCGCAGCTCACCTGGCGGCACGCCGTCGGTGACGATTCGGGGCAGCTCATCCTCGGGACGACCGGTACGATCGCCCCGCGCCTGACGCTCTCCATGGGTGTTCCCGTATTCTACGGTGTCCCCGGCACCTACTACCGCGGTGTCGCCGAGACGCGGGTGATCGACGACGACGACACGCTCACCGACGAAGAGAGCGACGTGCTTCGGGTCTCCGGGGAGAACGTGGTATCCGTCGGGTTCGGCCTGAGCATCTCGTTTTCGTTCTGAGGTTGTTTGTGGCACAATGGGCGTGATGGGCAATGAGGACGCCGAGTTTATCCAGGGGATCATCACGGCTCAGAACGCGGAGAACGCCCGGCAGAGACGCGCCGCTGCTGAGGAGCGGGAGGCGATGATCGCAGAGGCGGATGAGTTGGCACGACGGTTTGTCGAGGCGCAACCGTCTATCCGGAGAATCCTCCTTTTCGGATCGCTGGTTTTTCCGTTTCGCGGGCGGGCGCCCCGGGATATCGATCTCTGGGTGGAAGGCGCTCCGGATTTGGCGGCGCTCGAGCGGATCGCCGACGGTTCACCCTTCAGCATCGATGTGATTGACGGCAGACCGGACGGGTCCGCGATTTCGATTCAGGTTCAGAAATACGGAAAGGTGCTGTATGAAGCGCAGTCGTGAGGACTACGATCGTCTCATAGCGGAACTCGAAACGGACATGGCGGATCTCGATTCTTATGCCAAACTCACGATGATTCGGGATGGATTGTCCGATGAAGACTGAAACTGCCGCGCCCGCGGTTCGCCTCGCCGGAGTTCACAAGATCTACCCCCTGGGCAACACGGAGGTGCACGCCCTCAAGGGTGTGGATATCACGATCCGCGAGGGCGACTTTGCCTCGATCGCCGGCCCCTCCGGGAGCGGCAAGTCCACGATCCTCAACCTGATTGGCTGTATCGACGTGGCCAGCCGCGGGACCGTGGAGGTGGTGGGTAACGATACGGCCCGGCTCAGCGACCGCCGGATCACCCGGCTCCGGCACGAGGCGATCGGTTTTATCTTTCAGTCCTTCAACCTGATGCCGGTGCTCAACGTCTTTGAGAACGTCGAGTTTCCGTTGCTTATCGCCGGCGGGGCGCCGCCGCGTGCGGAGCGGCGGGAGTACGTGGACTTCCTGATCGGGGAGGTGGGGCTCACCGAGTGGCGCCGCCACCGACCGAGCGAGCTCTCCGGCGGGCAGCGCCAACGGGTGGCGATCGCCCGCGCCCTGGCGACCCGTCCGCGGATCGTTCTCGCCGACGAGCCCACCGCCAACCTGGACAGCGCCACCGGCAATTCGATCATCGAACTCATGAAGAAGATCAACCAGGAGCTCCACACCACCTTCATCTTCTCCACCCACGACCCCTCCATCGTGGAGATTGCGGACCACGTGATCCGGTTGCACGACGGCGAAGTGACTGACGAAATTCGACAGGAATAGGACGGCTACCCATCCCCTGCACTCCCTGATATCCTCCCTCCTCAATGAACTCCCTGGTCGAAATAATGATCCGCGCCGCTCTCGCCGGTGGCCGCGAGGTGATGCGCGTCTACGCCGGTGAGATCGCGGTGGAGCTCAAGGACGACCGCAGTCCCCTCACCGAGGCGGACCGGCGCAGCCACGACGCGATCGTGGGCATCCTGACGGAGGCCGCGCCCGATATTCCACTGTTGAGCGAGGAGGGCGCCCACACCGCCCACGGCACGCGCGCCGGCTGGACCCGCTACTTTCTGATCGATCCCCTGGACGGCACCAAGGAGTTTATCAAGCGTAACGGCGAGTTCACCGTGAACGTCGCGCTTGTCGAGCGCGTCGCCGAGGGCGGGGCCTACCCCCGGGGCGCCTCGCCGTCGGAGGGCGCCGCCGCCCGCTGGGCGCCCGTGGCAGGCGTGGTCTACGCGCCGGATCTGGGCGAGCTCTTTGTGGGTGACCGGGCGGGCGCCCGGATGTGGAGCGGCCTGGCGGCGCCGGAGGAGGCCCGTCCGGAGGAGGCCGGCGGCGGGGTATCGCTACGTGGCGCGGCGGCGTCGGAGGAGGCCGGCGGCGGGGTATCGCTACGTGGCGCGGCGGCGCCGGCACTCCCCGCGGAGGGTGACGCCCTGCGGCTCCCCCGCTCACATCGGAGCGACCGCCGACCCTATACGGTTATCGCCAGTCGCAGCCATATGTCGCCGGAGACCGAGGCGTTTGTGGCGGCGCGTCGCGCGGAGTACCCGGATCTAACGCTCCTCAGTGCTGGGAGCAGCCTCAAGCTCTGCCGGGTTGCGGAGGGCGCCGCCGACGAGTATCCTCGCTTCGCGCCCACCATGGAGTGGGATACCGCCGCGGGGGACGCGGTGGCGCGCGCCGCGGGATGTACCGTCCTCGAATGGGACCACGAGACCGGCGCGCCGTCGGGACCGCTGCGCTACAACAAGGAAGATCTGCACAACCCCTGGTTTCTGGTATCAAGGAGAATCGATTCGATATGAACTCAAAGACGATGAACACCCTGGATCAGCTCGAGAGCGAGGCGATCTACGTGATCCGCGAGGTGGCGGCGCAGTTCGAACGCCCGGTGATGCTCTTTTCCGGGGGCAAGGACTCGATCCTCATGAGCTACCTGGCGTACAAGGCGTTCTATCCGGGACAGATCCCCTTTCCGCTGATGCACATCGATACGGGCCACAACTTTGACGAGACGATCGAGTTTCGCGACCGGTGGATGACGGAGATCGGCGCCAACCTGATCGTCCGTACCGTGGAGGAGTCGATTCGCAAGGGCCGCGTCAAGGAGGAGGAGGGGCCCAACCCGAGTCGCAACGCCCTGCAGACGGTGACGCTCCTCGACGCGCTGGCGGAGTTCAAGTTCAACTGCGCCATGGGCGGCGCCCGTCGCGACGAGGAGAAGGCTCGCGCCAAGGAGCGCTTCTTCAGTTTTCGTGACCGCTTTGGTCAGTGGGATCCCAAGAACCAGCGGCCGGAGCTCTGGAACATCTTCAACGGTATGCACCGCCCGGGTGAGCACATTCGGGCGTTTCCGATCTCCAACTGGACCGAGCTCGATGTCTGGCAGTACATCCAGCGCGAGGTGGTTCCCATGCCGAGCCTCTACTACACCCACGAGCGGGAGGTGGTGGAACGCGACGGGGTGATCCTCGCCCTGAGGCCCCACAACCGGCCCCTGGACGGCGAGAGCGTGCTGAAAATCCTTGTGCGGTTCCGGACGATCGGCGACATGACCTGCACCGGCGCCACCGCCAGCGAGGCTCGTTCGATCCACGATATCGTCAACGAGGTGGCGGCAACCCGCGTTACCGAACGCGGCGGCCGCGCCGACGACAAGCGCAGCGAGGCGGCGATGGAAGACCGCAAGAAGCAGGGGTATTTTTAGATGGCACACACAATCGTTCAGGAACGTGACCTGCTGCGCTTTACCACCGCCGGCAGCGTCGATGACGGCAAGAGTACGCTCATCGGGCGGATGCTCTTTGACAGCAAGCAGATTTTTCAGGATCAGATGGACCAGCTGGAGCACACGAGCAAGCTCCGGGGCGAGGAGGAGGTCAATCTGGCGCTCCTCACCGACGGTCTGAGGGCGGAGCGCGAGCAGGGTATCACCATCGATGTGGCCTACCGCTACTTCTCCACGGCCCGGCGCAAGTTTATCATTGCCGACACTCCCGGCCACGAGCAGTACACGCGCAACATGGTCACCGGTGCCTCCACGGCGGACCTGGCGATCATCCTGATCGACGCGCGCAACGGGGTACTCACCCAGAGCAAGCGCCACGGGATCATCGCGAGCCTCCTGGGCATTCCCCACGTAGTGGTGGCGATCAACAAGATGGACCTGGTGGACTACTCTCGGGAGCGCTACGAGGAGATCAAGGCGGAATACCAGGATTTCGCGCAGAAGCTCTCCATCAGTGACGTGGAATTTATCCCCGTGAGCGCCCTCAAGGGCGACAACGTGGTGGAACGCAGTTCGAACATGCCCTGGTTTGACGGCGCGCCGCTCCTGCAGTTTCTCGAGAACGTCACGATCAGCGGCGACCGTAACCTGGTGGACTTTCGTTTTCCCGTGCAGTACGTGGTGCGACCCAACCAGGATTTTCGCGGGTTCTCGGGCAGGGTTGCGAGCGGCTCCGTGAGAGTGGGCGAAGAGGTGATGGCGCTCCCGAGCCGGCAGAAGAGCCATATCAGGGCTATTCACCGCTTTAAGGATACCCTGGAGGAGGCGTTTGCCGGTCAGAGCGTGATCCTCACCCTGGAGGACGAGATCGATATCAGCCGCGGCGATATGATCGTGCGCTGCCACAACATCCCGGAGGTGTCCAACGAGTTTGAGGCGGTCCTCACCTGGATGGATGAACAGCACGATCTCGACGTGGGAACGCAGTACATCCTACAGCATACGACCCGGACCACCAAAGCCTATGTGGACGAGCTCCTGTACCGCATCGACGTCAACACGCTCCACCGAAGCGACGCGGAGACGCTGGAGCTCAACGAGATCGGTCGCGTCAAGCTCACCGCGGCGGCACCGATCTTCTACGATCCTTACGATCGAAACCGGAACACCGGCGGGTTCGTCCTGGTGGACCCGCACGATTTTCGTACGGTGGCGGCGGGAATGATCCGCTACAGCTCGCCCTCCACGATGGAAGAGCTGCGCAAGGAGCAGCGGCGCCGGAGAGCCGCTCGGGTCGACGAGGGCTGGGACGGTACTCCCGTGAGCGAGAATATCTTCTGGGATCCGGGCTACGTCGGGCTCGAGGACCGGATCCGGCGAAACGGCCACCGACCGCGGGTGCTCTGGTTTACCGGCATCTCCGGCAGCGGCAAGAGTACGATCGCCAAGGACCTGGAGAAGCAGCTTTGGGACCGGGGCGTGCAGGTGGTACGGCTCGATGGAGACAACGTGCGACACGGCCTCAACGCGGATCTGGCGTTCAGCCGGGAGGATCGGCGGGAGAACATCCGACGGATCGGCCACATGGCGCGGCAGCTCTATGACTTTGGTACCGTGGTGCTCTGCACCTTTGTGTCCCCCTTCGCCGAGGACCGCGACGCGGTGCGGCGGCTGATTCCCGAGGGCGATTTTGTCGAGGTGTACGTGAAGGTCCCGCTTGAGGAGGCGCGACGGCGTGACCCAAAGGGGCTCTACGCAAAGGTCGAATCCGGTGAGATCAGCGGTTTCACCGGGGTGGACGCGCCCTACGAGGAACCGGAGAACGCCGAAATCGTGATCGACACCGCGCAAACCGATGCGCGCGACGCGGTGGAGGCGCTGATTTCGAACGTTTTCGCGGAGTCCTAAAAGCAAAAAGGCCTCTTCTCGCGCTCGGGAGGGGCATGAGAACTCCCTTTACTACCTGGGTCGACCAATGGGTCGAATCCTACACCGAGTCGTCGGCGAGCTCCGACCGCGGTATCACTGCCGTTGCGTACCCCGACGACGCACGAGACCGGTCACCGCGGGCGCTTCAACTGG
>Ga0180430_10004097_pt1 | contig 12380 bp, 10 predicted proteins | sample SS_ome_9_FD_132999 | JGI IMG/M metagenome (GOLD analysis project Ga0180430, IMG submission 132999) | Hypersaline lake sediment archaeal communities from the Salton Sea, California, USA - SS_1_S_2 metaG | ecosystem: Environmental > Aquatic > Non-marine Saline and Alkaline > Hypersaline >... | reverse complement strand
TCTAAGTTCTGGTGGAAAAAATTAAATGCAATTTGTTTTTTCTCCACTTCTCCAGTAATTAGGTTCTTGAGGGGCTTTACTGTATTTACTGAAATCTTCATGTCTTTTCCATCATAGGAAACAGCATATTCTTTGGGGCTAAAGTGGGTAAATAGAAAACTCGAGAGGAATGGGCGCCCGGTCTCCTGGCCCACAGTTTTGGAGAACACCACTAAATTCTTCCCGGAAAAAAACATTGAGCGTGTTGAACCGTGTGCAAACTGGTTTCCCATCCTCTTTCCATCTAGAAGGATGCGCTGGAAATAATTATGTGGAAGCGCAAATGCAGCCCTTGCTTCAAAAAGAGGCTTGGTTAATTTGGTTGGCCACTTTAGGGAAGTATAGAGGTTGTGTGAGAGCGAAGGATACTTGCCTGTGAAACTTTTTGTAGCCTCAAGACGAACCTGGTCCTCATCCATCATCTTGGCTAGAAGTGCATGGTATTCTGGGTTATTGGCTGCTGCTTCACAAATTTTGCACATTTTATTCTTCTTTTAGTTCAACCTTTTTAATTTCTGGCATTTTAGACTGCAGGGTAACTAAGGCCATGGTTTTGTGCAATTCATATTCCTGGCCTTCCTTCTTCTTGAGAGTAAGAGTTACTTTTCCCTCTTCATCCAACTCAAACTTGCCTTCTAGGCCCAGATAATCTATCAGGCTCTGGATTTTCTCTTTTGGCTTGGTGTGGACTTGGTTTAGCTTAATGTGGTAATCTACTTCCTGGCTTGCAATTGGGTGGTTAAAATCTACCATTACCCTTCCTGCATTAACACTCTTGACTGTCCCATATAACCTTCCTGTATCTGTATCTACGTGGATTACCAGCCCAGGCTCTGGCTTTACCTGGTGCTTGGCAAACTCGGCCTCACTCATTATCTTGATTAGGTCTTTCTTCCTCTCTCCAAAGGCTTCTGTGCTTTTGAGGTGAATGTCTTTTTCGTCTCCCACGCCCATATCCATTAGTGCATCATAGATGCCTGGAATTAAGCGGTCCATCCCATATATTACTAGGAGGGAACCTTCTTTTCCGTGCAGTTTTTTTGCAACTTCTCCACTTGTGGAGTCAAAGACACGGCCGTTCTGGTCTTTTCCTTCTAAATCTATGAGTACAAAATCTCCTTTTTCTACCATTTAAAACACCAAATAATCGTAAAAGTTTTCTTATTGTTTTAGAGCTATGCTCTTTAAAATGGTTTTCACATGAATCTAATTCCGGTGTTTTTATGGATAAAGGGTTAATTGTAAAGATTGGAGTAGTAATTTTAGCGCTGCTCTTCCTAATTGAGCCACTTTCAATGGGAATTCAAAACTGGGCTGGCTCCGGCGGAAATGAAGTGGAAGGGGACATGTATGTGGGTTCTGCAAATGTTAATGCAACTATTTATTCTTATGGCGCATTTTTGTACCTTAATGCCCCCACAGACCTCCAAAAGAGCCAGATTCTGGCAAACCCTGAAGTCCTTAACCTGGAGGAAGTAGATGAAGGCGTTTGGAGAGCCACTCTCCGAGATTCTTCAAAAACCAAGGACGTGTATTCTGAATTTGGGGCGATGGGAATAAGCACCCTTGCAATTGCACAAATTGGGCTTCCAGACACATATACAATCCAGCTAGAAGACGGAAGCAGAATGGAGATTAGGGGAGGATACCAGCAATTCTTTATGGAGCCAATCCTGGATACTGGAAGCACCATAAGCTACATGCTAATTGTTGAGAGTGATGGCACCAGCACATACCAGATTCTGGATGCCAAGAGCTACTACTCCCAGGTAGAATTGCAGGACTACGGAACAATTGTTGGGGCAAATACCAGTGCATATGCATTTAGCATTCCATGGGAAGAGCGAAACCTGGATGTTGAGGAACTTTATGAGGAGTATGGAGAAGAGAATGTGCTCTACACTAAAAATGATTATGTGGTTTTTAGCCCAACTTTAAGTGCAGGAGAAACTGTGGCCCTCAAAACAGAATATGTGACTTACATTTCAGAGGGTAGTGCTAGTGTTTTGGAGGACTTTACCAACAAGACTCAGGCAGAAGCAGACTTTATGGGCAGGGCAACTTTCCCAGACTCCACCTTATTTATCAAAGCTACTGAGGAGCCTGAGCTTGAATATGAGTTTGAGAAGAGGAATACCTACACTGTAGAATTAACTTCTCCTTTTGATGGATATGAGTTGGGCCTCCAAAAAATAGAATTGGCCTCCCAGGGAGAATATTCGCTAAACCAAAGTGTTCCAATTGCATTTAACGCATCAGTTACCGGAAACACTGTTCTTGGAGTAATGGAAATTGGAATTGTTGAATAGCATTACTTATGTTTTTGGAGGAGTTTTCTCCTCTACAATCTTTCCTTTTTCTAATTTTACTCCAACTATTTTTGAGACTCCATCTACCCTGCTAACACCCAGGACTGCACTAGCAAGCCCAAGCATAATATCGTTGTGGCTCACAACCAGGAATTGGGATTGGGGTGCTAGTTCCTTGAGCAATTTTGCCAGGTTTTTGGTATTGATTTTGTCCAGGGGCGCATCCACCTCATCCAATACATAGAATGGCGAAGGTTTGTAGAACTGCAAGGCGAACACAAACATCAGGGCAACCAGACTCTTCTCTCCTCCAGAGAGGGACTCTAGGGAGTGGTCCCTGCCATTTCGCTTTACCTTGATATATAGGCCGGATTCAAATGGAGTTGAAGGCTTGTCCATGTATAGGTGCCCTTCTCCAATATTAATTAGGGTAAATAGTTTTCGGAACTGTTTGTCTACTTCATGGAATGTATCAAAGAAGGCTTCTTTTTTCTTCTCTTCAATTCCTGCAATCATATCAATTACAGCTTCCTTTTCTATGCGCAGGCGCTCGATTTTTTCCTGCATCTCTACAACTTCCTTTTGTTTTTCTTCGTACATCTCAGGAGCAGCCAGGTTTACTGCACCCAGGTGGGAAACAGACGCTTCTGCTGCCCTCATCTCCCGAAGCAGATCTTCCTTATTTCCTTCTAGGGGCTCTACCCCTTCATATTCCTTGACTTCGGCTTCAAGGTCTGCAATCCTAGTCTCCAGGTTTTGCAGCTCTACTTCTGCTACAGTAAGGGTCTTCTCATGCTTGGTTAATTCAAGATTAAGCTTGCCTCGTTTTTCTCCTAGTTCCTGGAGTTTCTTCTCAAATTCCTTCATTAGCCCTAAGAGCTTTTGGATTGCAAGATCACTTGCACCCACTTTCTCTTCAAGCCGAACAAGATCATCTTCCTTGCTCTTGATTGACGAATTTAGCCTGGAAATTCTGCCATCTACATCTTTGTGCTCTTTTTCTAGTTGGCGTGCACGGGAATGTTTTTCTTTAAGGCCTTCTTCACGCACTTCCACTTCCCTTCTCTTTGAATCTGCCTGTGCGCGCAGCGAAGCATATTTCTTGGTTTTTTCTTCCCGCTCCTGCTCTACTTCTTCAAAGCGGGTGGATTCGCTATTGATTTGATTTTCCAGTGCGGCCTCTGCGGATTTTACTTTAGAGTTATATTCTTCGAATTTTTTCTCATAGGAATCAAGTTTGGACTTTGCAAGCTCATTGGAGGCTTCAAGTTCTTTTATTTCTCCTCTGATTTGTTCTTTGTGCTTCTCCTTCTTTTTCCTCTCTTCAAGTTTCTCCTTAATTGAGTCTGCTTCTACTTCCTTCTTCTTCAGGGAAACTTCCACTTCTGCTTTTTCTCTCCTTAGTGCGGACATGTCCTGGCGGATTCCGGTCAATTCATCTAGAAGAGAGGTTTTCCTGCTCTTTACCCCTTCTAACTCGGACTCCATCTTGGAGAGCTGTGCTGCAGAAGCAACTCCTCCTCTTGTTTTTCCTCCGGTAATTATTCCTGATTTCTCAAAAAGGTCTCCATCAACAGTAACCATTCGTTCACTGGTTATTCCCAGCTTCTTGGCTGCTGCAGAATTCTCCAGGAGGAGTGTGTTGCCAAAAACAAAATCAATTGCATTTGAATATTGTGGGCTAAAGCGCACAAATTCAGAGAGGAGGCCCATGCCTCCCTTTGCAGTAATTTTGGGGCATACAATTTCTCTTAGAGGAAGGAAAGTTGCCCTTCCCCTTCCTGCACTCTTAAGCTCACTTATGATTTTTACTGCAACATCTGAAGAATCTACCACTACATAAAGGAGCCTTCCTCCTCCTGCTGCATCTATTGCCTTGCTGTATTCTGGCTTGAATTCGATTAGTTCTGCCACAGTGCCATGGATTCCTTTTATTTTTCCGCTCTCTTTAAGCTCATTAATGTACTGGAGGGCAGGGTTGCGCACTGCTGCTGAAGTCTGGGCACGCAGGGTTGCTACTTTTTCCCTTAATGAGAGCAGGTTGCGGTCCAGAGTGGAGTTTTCAACATTAAGCTCTTTTTCTTTTGAGAAGAGCCTGTCCTGAGAAGCAATGATCTCTTTTAGTTGCTTTTTAAGATCTTCAATTTCCTCTTCCAGGTTTAGTTCCCCTGAATTGCCGTTGCCTTCTTCACCCTCTAATGCCTTCTGTTTTTCTGCAATCAGAGAGGCAGCTTTTTCAATTTCTCCTCGCTGAATAAGGGCCTGCTCCCGGATTCGCATGCGCTCAGCTTCCAGAGAATCAAGCTCAGTTCGCAGTTTTGCAATTTCAGGGCTTTCCTTGTGCTCCAATTTTAGGCTCTCAAGGGGAACCATTTCTTTTCTTAGCTGCGCTTCTGTACTCCTAAGCTCCTCTAGGATTTGGGTTTCTTTTTCAATTTCTGATTTTATGAATTCAATGGATTTAGCCAATTTTTCCAAATGCTCATCTGACTCGGTGAGGGTTTCTTTTTGGGAAGCAAGCTCAGCACGGGTTTTTTCCAGCTCCCGAAATAGGCGCTCCCTCTCTTCTTTTGCAGTGATTTCTGCAGAAACTTTTGCTTTCTCTTCTTCTTCGGATTTGACTTCTTTGGCAATTTTTTCTAATTTTTCTAGAATCTCTTTTGTTCCGCGTTTAGCATCTTCTAGGGAAGTAGATAATTTACCCTTTTTCTTTTGTGAAGCAGCAAGCTCGATCTGGAGCAGTGTTGCTTTGGTGCGCTTGATTAGTTCAATTGAAGAAGAGTACTTGAGGGCGCGCTCCCTCTCAATTTCTAACTCTTTTAGGAATGCTGTGCGCTCTCCGAGAACCAGGTTGGCATCGCTCATCCTCCTCTCTACAACATCTAGTTCCTTCATTGCTTCTTTTTTCTTTGCTTCAAATTCAGAAATTCCTGCAACTGCATCGATTATTCCCCTGCGCTCCCTTCCGCTGATTTCCACAATGCGCTGCACTTCTCCCTGGGCAATGATGTTGCGCCCGCTAGAATCCAGGTTATACCTTTTGAGCAATTCCATTATTGCTGTGCGCGTAACTGTTTTTCCATTGAGCACATATTTGATTTTTCCATCTTCGCGAATTGCCCTGCGCAATTCATACTTTTTATCATCTTCAAATTTCAGGATTACTTCTGCAACCTTTGAATTATGGCAGATTAGGTCTTTTACTTTTCTTGCCCTCAGTGCTTTTAGCGATTTTTCCCCTAGCCCAAAGCGCACAGCATCCAGGACATTTGTTTTGCCGCTCCCATTAGGGCCTGCAAGACAGATAAAGTCCGGGGGAAGCTCTAGGTCTGCCTTCTTAAACGACTTAAAACCTTTGAGCTTAATGCTGGAGATGTGCATAACGCCTTACCTTTACTAGAATCAATTACTTCACACTTTTTATTTTAAAAACCTTCTGGAAACTGGAGGAGTATTCTCATAACAGCACCTAGTTCTTACATGCCAAAGTTTCCAGAGATTTGAACGAAGTTCAAACAGATCGGGAAATGTAGTGGGAACAATAGATGATTTATGAAATTTTGGACTGGGAGATAAGATTAAAAACAGAACACCACATTATCTATTTGTTTGGTACTACTTAGCTTGGGGAAGGGATGTTCTGAGATGCGGCCGGCGAAGCCGACACAACCCGTGGCTCAGAACATCAAGATGTTCTGAGATACTGAAGGTATCTTGGGGCATTGAAAAAATAAGCGACCTAGAAAATTGGCACTTGCAGCGTAGTTGCAGTGATAAAAAGGTCGCCTCGGGAAAGGTGGATAAGATATGGCGAAGTTCTATATAGCAGGATGTTTTGCCGACAATATAATTGTGGACAAGGACGCCGACAAAATCGAGAAGGAAGACGGGGGTCCAGCTCACTTTATAACAGCGGCATTGGATAAATTGGAAGAAGAGTACGAAGTTGCTAAGGGCAAGAAGGGAATTGTGGAGATCCATGTGCAAAATGGCAAGGAAATCGGAAGGTTCCCGCTTGCATGCAAATTAAGCCACGCTCCAATTACTTCAGAAATTGTATTGGCTTATGCAATTTCCAACGAGCTCTGTTTGGATAACCTCAAAGGAGATTATAAGGAAATATACATGGACGCTAGGGGATTTATCCGTGACCCTGAGAAATTCGGAGAGCGCAAGGAGTGCTGGATTAAGAACGTAGATAGGGTAAAGGTCCTCAAGACTACCCGCTCTGGAATAGATTATCTTCCAGAGAACCTCCTGGCCCATGTACGCGACAATGGAGTGTTGCTTATTACTGAGCCTAAACTGGTAACAATTCTGGAGAAGGGTTCTGAAACCAAAATTGAAGTCAATGCAATTAGTGCAAGAGAGGCAATCGGCCTAGAAGAAACCTTCTTTGCAGCATTCTCAGCCCATTATTCTAAAACTAAAGACGCAAAGGCTTCAGTTGAATCCGCAATTGCCCATGCAAGGGATTTTATAGATACTAGAAAAAAGGTAGCTGATGAAGAATAGCCTGATTTCTATTATCTTTCTTATTTCCCTCTCCTTTGCAGGCACCTTTTTTATTTCCTCTTCTGGAGGAAGCAGCATAACTGCATACAATTCCCAGATTGAAGAGGTTCCGCCTCCTTTGCGCTTTTTATTAAGCGGAGAAACTGCCAACATCAACGTAATTGGCATAGGAGAGCATTATGCTACTTTTGGAGACAAAGGAGAAGTTATTGAGCTGGGCCAGGGAAGCTCACCTGCTGCTAGCCTGGAGATTACTTTAAGCAAAAACACGCTGGGCCGCCTCAACTCTAACTCCCTGGATTATGATTCGGCTGTGCGCTCCAAGCTCCTGGTTTTTAGGAGCAACTCCCTGCTCCCAGAAATCAAGCTACAAATTGCAATGAGCTTTATCCACCTAGGAGGGATCTGGGATTCCATCTTTGGCCCAGGAACAGATAAGATGTATGGTGCCCTCCCAATTTAATGCTTCTTTTCCTCTTTCTTGACTGGAGGCTCAAAGAGTCACAGTGCGTAGTTCCCTATCACCTAAAGATGTGCAGAGCGAAAGCTACAAACTGTGAGAAACAACCGAAGGTTGTTAAGATCACAGAACTTTTACCTCTAGCCTAACCAACACCCAAAGCAAAACAAAAAAGTAGCGTAAAACGGGGCATGTTTTTACAGAAATTTTTACAGTAAACGTAAAATAGCAGAAAAAAATTTCTTGGACTTAGGGGGATTCGCACCCCCGGCCTCTCCCATGCCAAGGGAGCGCTCTACTACTGAGCTATAAGCCCGAACTTATGAAGTGCTAAACTTAAGCACAAGAAAAATATAAAAACTTCCTAGAACTCTAGGAAGGTGAAATGTAGACTACGCTGTCTCCACGGAGGAGGCAGGTGCCAATTCCTTTTTTAACTTCATCATTCTCCAGAAGTTCAGTCTTCTCAAGAACCAAGTTCATGTGCACATCATATGCAGCGAGTGTTCCCCGGAAGGTTACTCCTCCCTTAAGTCCAATAACAACGGTGTTGTTCAAGGCGTTGTTTAAAATATCAAAAGGCCTTTTTTCTCCCATTAAATCCACCTGTTTAGTGTGCAATACCTTCTATAGAAGTATTTTTAAACTAATTTATTGGAAATCGTGTGATTGTGAATTAATTGGGCAACTTGGAGTCATCCTGATTTACCTTTGCACACAATCAAAGCCCCTCTCCCGAAAGAGGGCAACTACACTCCACTGGCATGCCACTTTGGCAACTTCATATGCAGTAACATTTCCATATCCTCTGGCTGCTTCATCTGCACCATAATCAAGGAGGATTCCTGCAAAAACATCTTTTCCCTTCTTAGAAGCAATCATGAGGGCAGTAAGGTCAATTGAGCGCTCCCGGGCATTTGGGTCAGCGCCCTCTTCTAAGAGTTGAATTAATTTGTCAGAATTCGTCGAAGTGCTCACCCAGCGAATAAGGCGCTTATCCAGGTTTTTCTGCTGGGCTTTTGTAAGTTGGCATCGGGCATCTTCTGCGCGCTCTTTTGCTGCAGCAAAAGGATCTTGTGCCCCTCGCTTCCTCCGGCTGCAAGGAATGTGGGCCTTTTCCATTTTTCCAAATTTATAACCTACTCCCATAGAGGAATTTAGGGGAGAGGTTTGTTTTTTAAAGTGTTCAGCTGCGAGCTTAAGCCTGGACACTATTTCTTGTTATGCTTTACATAGACAATTTTCATGTCTTTTTTCAACTCAAAGTCCGGCTCTGCAGGATGGAAAACTTCCCCATCATAGACTGCTGCAATTGCAGCATGCTCTTTCTGTGCCACTTCGGCAACAGTTTTCCCGTCATAGCCTCCTGGAACATTCTTCTCGAGAATTTCAATCTGGGAGTAGCGCGGATCCATAAGAAGCGTAATTATTGGATGCATAACCATGCTGGCTAATTCCCTAGCTAGAGTCCACTCTGGAAGAAGAGGCTCGACATCCAGCCTCTGCATAAGTTTAGAGTATTTGGCCTCAGATGCACGGCAGATAACCCTGGGGCAGTTCTCATGCTTTGCATAAAGGGAGATCAAGAAGTTGGCTTCTTCATGGCCGGTTACTGCAAAGATAAAGTCTGCTTCCCCAAGCTTAAGTTCATCTAAGAGCTGGGGGTCAGTTGTGTCTCCGCAAATAACATTAAAATCTGATTCGCTTGCAAGCAAATCGCAAACATCCTTGTTGATGTCTACTATGGTAACATCATGCTTTTTCTCCAAAAACCTTGCAAGGTTTGTTCCAACACGTCCGGCTCCGAATATTAAAATCTTCATAGTTATCTCCTCAGTAGGAATCTTATTAATGCGAGACTTGGGAAAATCTCGATACGACCTAAATACATCAATGCAATTAAAAAGATCTTTGTTCCCTCGCTCATTACTGGAATTGGGATTACTGCTAGGCCCACGTTTCCAAGGGCAGAAGCAATCATGAACATCGAGTCTTCAAGCCCATAATCAATTGCTACAAACACTCCGCAACCCAAGAGGAAGAGGAGCATGTAGGCAAAAATAAATGTAGAACTCTCTACTAATGCTTCTTCATCTATTGCGCGCCCATTGATTTTTACTACCTGGACTGAGCCAGTGGGAAGGAAGGCTGCGCGAATGTTGCGGAGGATATTTTTTACCATTAGAAGGATTCTTCGCAACTTTATTCCTCCTGTAGTTGAACCCATCATTCCTCCCATAAGCATCAGGATAATCAGGATGTATTTGGGGAATGCGTGCATGATTTCTAAATTTCCAATTGCAAAACCACCACAGGCAATAGCTGAAATGGAGTTGAGTATTGTGTTCCAAATATCTTCCTGGCTAACCAGGTAAATTAGCAGGATTGCTACAATTGTGATAAAGAGGTAAAACTTGAACTCTTCATCTCCAAGGGCTTCCCTAACGCGCCCTTGTGCAATTTTCTTATAAAAGAGGAAACTTGTTGCACCTCCAAACATCAGGAGGGCAAGCGCAAAGGTTTGTGCATTAGTAAAATCATATGAGTCAAATGGGAAAAACCCTCCATTCGAGATGCCTGCAAAGGTTAGGTTTACTGAATCAAAAACATTAAATCCTAAAACAAAGAGCAATATTATCCCAATAATTGAGAGGGCTAGATAGGTCCCCCAGATTCCGCCTGCTGTTTTATTGATTCCGACTTCAGTTGAAGTTCTGCCTTCTGCTTTTAGGAAATGCTTGGCTTCTCTTCCTTTCATTACTGTGAGCATTAAAATTACAATTCCCAAACCTCCAACCCACTGGGTTATGCTTCGATAAAGAATCAGGCTTGGAGGCAATCCATCAATAGTGGGGAGCGCTGATAGCCCTGTTGAGGTCCACCCTGAGATGGATTCAAAATACGCATCTACAATTCCAAACTGGTAAGTCAGGTAGGGAATCATTGAGATTGCAGGAATAATTAGCCATGCTGCAGAAACAAGAGCCAGAATCTGCCCCAGGGTTAGGCCGGCAACATCCTCACGCATTTTCTCCATGTCAATTAATTCGGTGTAATTGAAGGGAGTGTCCCTCTGGATAAGCGAGAGCACAAAGTTCTTCACGTTTTGGTAGATGTGCTGGAGTATCTGGGGCACTGCCGGGAGGGCTAAGAGCAGAATTGTAAATGCAATTGGGGGCCATGCTTCATCTCCAATCATAAGGCTGTAGCCTAAGGGAATAAGTAGGGGTAATGAGGCATAAAACATCAAAACTGTTAGCCGCTTTAGAAAAAGCATCAATCAATACTAGCAGATTAGTATTTTTATATATATCAGTTTGCATCTGGGGGGGCTTCTCATTGGCTAATTTGCCCTCTTGGCTAGCCCAAGAGGATAGGCAATTAACCAGGCAAGCGCAAACTCAATTACTGACTGGACCATGTTCCAGAAGAAAATTACAAACCAGCCAAGCCCGGAGCCTAGTAGCGGAAGAGATACTGCATCAAGAGCAAGTAGGAATTCTCCTGGGCTAAGCCCATAAAAAGCAGGGCCTGCAAAATATAGGTTGGCCAGAGTCATTATTATGCTTCTGGCAAAGGCTGCAGTAATAAGTGCGATTAGGGCTAATTTTGGAGAAGAAAGATCCACTTTGCCTCCCCTCCTGGCTATCCAGTATCCTAAAATTGCCACCAATGCTAATGGAAAGAGCCCTGTGAGCATCTCCAGGCCGGGAATTGAGGCAAAATATGTAGCTAGCCCAAAAACAGCCAGGGTAATTGCTACTATTATTGCTGCTCCCAAGACCCCCTTGGAGATGTTTTTTTCGTGCCCAATCCAATATGGAATTGCAATTAGGGGAATAGTTGCAGCAAGCTTCATTAGGGCACCGATGTAGCCTGTGGGAGAGACTCCCAGGATGATTAATGCGAGAAGGGCCAGAACCAGCATTGCATATTCAGCCCCAAAAATAAAGAGGGCAAGCAAAACCGGGACCGCAGCCAGGTCCAGGGTCATTCCAAAACCGCTTTGGATTCCAATTGCATCGTTGTAGAATTGGAGGAAGAATGCAATGATTGTCAGGATGAGGCAGGCAAGGATTTTGGAACTTCTCATAGATACTTCGTTGCTCTTGGAAATATTTAAAGATATCGATAATGCCTAAGAACAAAAATCAGGCATCTATTCTCTGGAATGGCTCCATTTTCCACTTTTGGATTGGGTTTGTGCCATGTTTTTTGTAGTGGAGCTCTCCAGCATATGCAATCATTGCCCCATTATCCCGATTGTACTCATCCGGGGATACCCTAAACTTAACCTTGTCTTCACTTGATAGTTTTTTTAGCATGGATTGGAGGCGTTTGTTTTGGGCCACTCCTCCGCAAACCAGGATGCTCTTTTTCCTCGTTAGGAAAAGAGCGCGCTCTAGGGCTTCGCAGCACTCGCTGAACGCAGTCTCCATTAGAGAATAAGTTACATCTTTTGCCGGGTGTTTATCCAATGCGCGAATTGCAGCAGTCTGGAGGCCGCTAAAAGCAAGGTTCATTCCCTTTACTGTGTAGGGGAGCGGGACATACTTGCCTCCCTTTGCAATTCGCTCCAGGGTGGAACCATGGGCATACTCTAGTTTTGTTGCACGGGCAAAGGTGTCAAAGAGGTTTCCAAGACCGATGTCCAGGGTTTCTCCTAGGACCCTAAAGGACTCTTTTTCTTCAAGCAGAATCTGGGTATTCCCCCCTGAAACATACAGGATTAGGGGGTTTTTGAGGCCAGTAGAGTGCTCTGCAATCTTGATGTGGGCATAGGGATGGTTTACTCCGATTATGGGTTTATCTAGTTTGTGCGCAAGGGATTTTGCAGCAGTAATCCCAACTGATAGGCAGGCGCCTATTCCCGGCCCCTGGGAGAATGCAATTAAGTCTATGTCCTTAAGTTCAATTTTGGCTTCTTTGAGTGATTTATGCAGCACATCCAAAAAAACTTCTGCATGGTGGTCTGCTGCTTTTCTGGGAATTATTCCCTCTTTTTTGGGCTTGTAGATATCATGCGCATTTGCAAGAATTTTTCCATCTTTGCAGAT
>Ga0180430_10004094_pt1 | contig 12386 bp, 10 predicted proteins | sample SS_ome_9_FD_132999 | JGI IMG/M metagenome (GOLD analysis project Ga0180430, IMG submission 132999) | Hypersaline lake sediment archaeal communities from the Salton Sea, California, USA - SS_1_S_2 metaG | ecosystem: Environmental > Aquatic > Non-marine Saline and Alkaline > Hypersaline >... | reverse complement strand
GCCTTTATGGTCAATGTGACAAAGCTTTAAGGAGGTGATCCGATCATGACAAAATCCATACTTATCGATACCACCCTGTGTACGGCGTGCCGGGCCTGCCAGGTCGCCTGCAAGCAGTGGCATGATCTGCCCGCTGAAAAAACAACCAATATGGGTGGTTATCAGAACCCCCAGGACCTGAGTTATAACACTTACAAGCTGGTCCGTATGACGGAAGCCGTCATTGACAAACGGCTGCAGTGGCTGTTTTTTCCGGATCAGTGCCGTCATTGCCTGGATGCGCCCTGTCTGAGCATGGCTGTGGATGAAAGCGCCATTTATCAGGACGAGATGACAGGCGCGATTCTGTATACCCGAAATACCCGCCGTCTGGATCCGGAGGAGATTGCCGTCTCCTGTCCCTATGACATTCCCAGAACCGGCAGTGACGGCACCATTGCCAAGTGCGACTTTTGCAACGACCGGGTCCATAACGGGCTGAAACCGGCCTGTGTGACCGCGTGTCCGACCGGTGCCATGCAGTTCGGGGATCGCAATGACATCCTTGAGATGGCTGACAAGCGGTTAGCCAAGGTCAGGAAAAAATTTCCTGATGCCAGCCTGCTGAACCCGGAAGAAGTCAATGTGATATTTCTGGTGGCATTTGACCCGTATCTTTATGCGGATTATGCTGTGGCGGGAACCAGTCGCGGCGGTATCAGCCGTTCAGTGGCTCTGCGTAAAATGGTGAAACCCTTTGCACGGATGATGCGTATCTGACCCAATCCGGTTCAATGTGTCATCTTCTGACCAACCGCTGCCCGGAAAGCGCTATGTTTCCGGGCAGCACCATCCTTGAAGGAAGACGAATGGCCGATATTGCACTTTTGGAAAAAAGCAGAGATCAGATTCTCAAGAAAAGACCTGCCTATACCGATATTTTAAATTTTTATGTCCGTGTTTTCCAGGCCCAGGAAGAAATCAGGCAGCAGATTCACATCGATCCTGTGTCCATCGATCCGTCACTGCTGGATAAAAAACTGGGTCATGACATGCCGTTGATCGATCCCGACCAGTTTGTCATGGATCAAAGCGCATCCGGCCGACTGCTCGAAACCCTGTGTGACATTGCTGAAAACCGCTCTGATGAGCTGTCCAAAGCCGCCGTTTCCTTGAAATCCGCGATTGCGAACTCCCGGATCAATCGGAAAACGCTGTTTGATGCCGTGTTGGCCAGTGATGGTGAAACCCTTTCCACTCTTTCTGACACCATCGGCATCAGTGCCGGGCATCTGATCATGTTTGCCTTTTTAAGCATGTCTCCTGCCATTGAAACCGGTGCCGGGCAATTGACTGTTTACCTGAAAGACCGGCCCCATGACAAGGGGTATTGCCCTGTCTGCGGCAATTATCCGGATCTGTTTTTTCTCGATGACACGGGCAAACGTCATTTGAAATGCAGTTTTTGCAGCCATTGCTGGGAAGTGGGCCGGATGGGATGCGTCATTTGTGAAAACAACGACCCGGACACGCGGCAGTATTTTTTCAGCCCGGAAGAAAAAGAATACCGGGTGGATGTGTGTGAGGTCTGTCAAAAATATATCAAAGGCGTGGATACCCGCCACCTGGACCGTGCGTTTTTTCCAAAACTGGAACTGGTTGCAACCATGCACCTGGACATCAAGGCCGGGGAGGCAGGTTACGCCAGCCTGTCCGATTTGGATCCGATAAAGGAGGAAACCCTGTCATGAAATGGTCTGTCACGTGTCTGGTATTGATTTTTGTTTTTTTTATAACTACCATGGTTTCTGCCGGAGATTTCAGCGATACGGACCTGTCATTTCATCTGCCGGTACCTGAGAATGCCGATGACCGTGCCTATCTGGGGCTGGCGGATGACCAGACGTTTACTCTGGGACAGATCAGGGCCGATATGGTGATTGTTCAGATTTTTTCCATGTACTGCCCCATCTGCCAGCGGGAGGCGCCAGATGTCAATGCCATGTACGAACGGGTGGCTGCCGATCCGAAGATGAGCGAGCGAATCCGTTTTATCGGTATCGGCGCCGGTAATTCATCTTTTGAAGTAAACTTTTACAAAGACACCTACCAGGTGCCGTTTCCTTTGTTTTCAGATGATGACTTTGTCATACATAAACAGCTCAAAGAGGTGGGAACCCCCCATTTTATCGGACTGTGTATTACTCCCGGCATCGGGAAAGGGTATACGGTGTTTTATTCCAGATCCGGGGAAATGGGGGATCCGGTCGCATTTATTGACCGGCTGGTTGCCTTGTCCGGGCTTGATTTTTAAATCGTTTCCAGAACCCTGTCCTGAATGGAGGTTGTCATGCAAGCACTAAAAACGCTTTTTGTGGGAAGCCTGCTGGTTTTGTTCGGTGTCGGTCCGTTGTGGGCGTCCTCATCCGCATTCAATGCGCTGTATGCCTATCCAGAACTCAAACCGGTGGACAGCGTGCTTCGTGTGACTGTGGGCCAGGCAGCACCGGATTTCTCCCTGCCTGCGGTATCCGGCAAACAGGTCAGACTGTCTGATTTTCAGGGAAAAAAAATGGTCATGCTCACCTTTATCCCTGCCGCATGGACCCCGGTTTGTTCAGATCAGTGGCCGGGATACAATCTGGCAAAGCCGTTGTTTGATAAATTTGACACCACGGTGATCGGCATCAGCGTGGACAATATTCCAACGCTTTACACCTGGACCCGCCAGATGGGGGATCTGTGGTTTGAGGTGGTATCGGATTTCTGGCCCCACGGAAAAACCAGTCAGGATTACGGTGTGCTTCGCAGCGACGGAATGGCGGACCGGGCCGTCATCATTATTGACAAAACCGGTGTGGTCCGGTATACCCATGTGGATGATATCAATGTCAGGCCCGAACTGGGCATGATCATCAAAGCTCTGGAAGAAATCCATTCCCGGGGTCCGTCTGAATAGCCGTTGATTTACAACGGCGAATCCACTGACTTTTAAGATATGGTCGCGAATGAATCTGAAAAATATCGGGAATATATCAGTACTCATTGTTGACGACCATCGCATCATGAGAGATGGATTGATTTCCAATCTCAAAAAAGATGAGAAAATTTCAGCTGTTTACGAAGCTGCAACCGGCCGTGAAGCCATTCTCATTGCATCAAAGCTTTGTCCTGATATCGTGATTATGGATATCAATTTACCGGACATCAACGGTATAGAAACCACCCGCCGGATTCTCAAGGCCAATTCCTCCATCAAAGTCATTGCGCTGACCATGCACAAGGATAAAAGTCATGTCATGAAAATGATGGCGGCGGGGGCCTGCGGATTTCTGACAAAAACCTGTTCTGCCGGGGAGTTGTTACATGCGGTCCATCAAGTGGTTTCAGGAAAAATCTGTGTGTGTGACGAAGTCATGAATGATGTGTTTGAGATGAAAGCCGATGGTGACAGGTGTTTAAAACAATATTTTCCGGTTCAGTTGACCCTGCGGGAAACCCAGGTTTTGAAGCTGGTTGCCGAGGGCATGACAAACGGTGAGATTGCCGGGATTCTGGATATCAGTACCCGGACGGTGGAAACCCACAGACAGAATTTAATGGATAAACTGGATATTCGAAATACAGCGCTGCTGACCAGATTCGCCATACAGCAGGGTATCGCTTTTCTGGAGTAACCGGTTGATTTTTTCAGAAATTACGTATTTATACGTATTGACCGGCACGAAGATTCATTTTATGTTAAGCCTACGGGATGAAAAACGATGTCATGCTTGTTTTTTCGGGCACCTCCAATGATGTCGTTTTTCAAAAATTCCTTTCCTGATCAAGGGCCCTGAAGACCTCCTGGGCCCTTGATTCTTTTTTTTTGGCGGATACTGTCAAAAAGCTCGATCGTCCGGGGATCTGGTTCGACATCCATTTCCTTTTTCAGTGCATCCGTTAACGCGGTAAACTGACCCAGGGCTTTTTTGATCCTGCCGGTGTCGGCATACAGGATCATCAAATTCCGGCAGGCGCTTTCCATACAGGGGTCGATATTCAAAGCCGCCTGCCAGGTGTCGATCGCCAGATTTGTCTGGTCCAGGTTTTCATGGATCATCGCTTTGGCGGACAGCATCTCCAGATATCTGGTCCGGTACAGGGTTCTTTGTCGTTCCACCCAGTCCAGGTAAGTCTCTTCGGCCAGAAAATCGCCTTTGTAAATGTCAATCCCCTTGTCATACAATTCCAGGGCCTGTTCTACCCGGTCTTTTTCAGCCAGCCGATCCGCCTGTTTTCCAATCGTTAAGAACTGTTTGGCATCGATATCCACAATCTCCATATCAAAGGATATTCGTGCGGATTTCTGAAAAATATAACTGCAGCCGAACGGTTTCTGGACATCTTTTTCCAGTACTTTTCTCAGACGGTGCAGGGTGATCTTGAAATTTTTTTCCCCGGATTCAGATGGCGCATCCGGCCACAGATCATCGATCAGTATCTCTTTGGGAATATCTGTCCCGCCGTGATGAACCATCGCTTTGAGCAGCGTCAGCGGTTTGGTGCCTTCGAACGCCCTGGCATCGATTTCCCTGCTGCCGATCCGGATGACAAACCGGCCGAAAGTCCGGATATGCAGCCGGGGCAGGATCAGTTTGTATATGGGGGTGAGCCGGGCTGCCATGGCGGCCCGCTGGTTTTTTCCGGCACTTTTGAGTGTTGCCGTCAATACATGTTCAATCTCGGTTGGGCCGCAGGTTTTTACAATGGACGCGGCATGGTCCATTGCCTTGAAACCGCCGGGAAAATGGTCGATTTCGGTCATGGCTATCAGTGCGGTGGTCAGGATCGGGCCTTTGATGAGCGGCAGGCACTGGTATCCCTCACCGACCGCTTTTGAAAACCCCTTTTCAAAAAAAACGGCCGCCTGTTTTTTTCGGGAAAGTGACCAGAAGGCGTTTCCGGCGGCAATCAATGTTTCACACGCATTCAGGCCGGCACCGGTTTTTTCAAAGTAATCCGCAGCCGGAAGCAGGTGCTCCAGAGCCTGTTCATAGCGACTGCACGACAAAAGAATGATACCTGCCAGCTGCCGGGTCAGAAAATAGTGGATATCTCCTTTTTTTGCCGGATCGAATTCCTGCAAGGCAGCGGTGACATAATCCAGGGCATGGGTGGCATCGTCTTGAAGCTGGCTGCTCAAGGCATGAATCCGGTATGAGATGCCCGAATAAAAGGTGTTCCCCTCGAGAATGGAGAAATCGTTCAAATGATCCGCCATTTGTCTTGCATCGTCAAACCGGCCGGTATAGGCGAAAAAAAGGGCTTTTTCCTCCACCAGGGCCGGATACAGAAAGATCAGTCCGAATGTGTCAATATCTGCTTCACAGCGGTCCAGTAACGACTCGGCCATGTCGAACCGCTGATTTTTCAAAAAAAGATCGATATCCACCAACTGTCTCAAAACCCTGTATTCAGGGGGCTGCCGTTTTCGATCCATCTGATGGATCCGGGTGAGCAGTTTTCGGGTATTTTCCAGATCTCCGGCCTGAACGTATCCCAGCGCCAGGGTGATGGATGTGTTGAATATCAGGCCGGGTTCATCGATCTGACGGGCCAGAATCAAGGCGTTTTTACAGGCGGAAATTCCCTTGGTCAGGTTGCCGGAACCGGCAATATACCCCAGACCTATTTTCTGAAGCAGCAGCCCTCTGGCCCAGGGAAACTGTTCGGTTTTCCCGGTGCCTGCCAGAAGCGCCTCTCCTTGTTTTATCCAGGTGTCTATGGCACGGGATGATTTTCTGACAAACACGGCCGCCTCGATCAAAAAACCGATGGACAGGATCATTCCCCGGACATCATCGGCACGCCTGAACAAAGAAAACACCTTTTCAAGCCGGGCAATATTTTTCCGTCCGTCTTTGATCCGCCTGGGTATGATTGAGAAAAACATCAGCCAGGGATCTGTTTCCACCTGTTTTTCCGGCAGCCGGCAGATCCATTTTTCAAGATCGGACAGGTTCCCCCGGATCAGATAATCCGGCCCTTTGATACGGAGGATCCGGACCATCTGGCCGACATCCCGGGCCACGTCACAGCATTTCAGCGCTGCCTCATGACATCGGTTCTTCCACAGGGCCCGGGCGAATGTCCGATAAATTGTCTGAATCTTTTCAAAAGAATACGTCCGGGTCAACTGCCGGGACAGAAATTTACTAAACAGCAGATGATATCTGTACTGATAGTTGCCGCGGCTGTCATAGATCCGCTGAATAAACAGGTTCCGTTTTTCCATCCGGGTCAGTATGGACAGGGCGGTCTGGCGGTCAAACATCGTCTGGACAACATTCATGTCAATGATATCGAGTTTTGCAGTGATCATCAGAAACCGTTTGATATCATCGGGCAGGCGGTCGTAGATTTCCTGGGAAAAATAGGAAAAGGTCTCTTCAGTCATTTGTCCGGGCAGGTCCTCCGGAAGGTGACCCGCCTGGCTGAGGGATTCTTTGACCAGGGTGAGACCGCCGATCCAGCCGCAGGTGATTTCATGGAGGCGGTCCAGGCGGGCCTGGTCCAGTTCCGGCCGGTTTGAAAACAGCTGCCGGGTCTCCTCCAGGGAAAAGCACAGATCCTGGTTTTCAATCATGCAGATCTGTCCGGACATTTTCAAAATTGTCAGGTGTTGCCCCGGAATGGTTCTGGACAGAACAAACCGCTTCAGAAAAGGATTGAAGATGGACAACAAGCGGAAAACCAGATCAAAGCCCGGACCGGCTTCATCCAGCTGTTCCAGATCATCCAGCACCAGGGCGACCGGATCGGAAATCCGTTCGAAAAGGGTGGTCAATGCCTTGACAAGGCGCTGGAGACCCTGATCCGCACCCAGAATCGTGCTGGCGGTAAACAATGGTTCCAGAATACCGGCGTCTGTTTCCATCCTGCAGAATGCGGCCACAATGCGGTCAAACAGTTTTTCACTGTCATTGTCATCTTCGGTCAGATGAATCCATATCACCGGTATATTTTTTTCAGCCAGGTAAGAGGCGGCCAGGGTGGTCTTGCCCTGGGCGGCCTGACCGGTGATCAGAAAAGCGGGTTTGTTGAATTGACTGTCCAGAACGTCAAACAGCCGGGTGCGGCGGAGGGCATCGGTGAAATATGGCAGATTTGCCGGGCGGGTCATGAAGCCTGTCATCAGTCCGCCACCCGTGCTTCCCGGATTTCTGCCAGCTTGTCCAGCCCCACCATTGTAAAAAGCCGTGAAAAGTTGCAGGACACGTTCTTTAAAACCACCCGGATGTTTTGCCCGCGAAGCCGTTCAATCGTCCGGATCAACCCGGCGATGCCGGCCCGGTTGATGGAAAACCCCGCATCCATGTCCAGGATCACGGTCTGGTCATTGATCTTGTTTTGGGTGATTTGTTCGAACAGCAGGTCGGGGTCTTGTCCGGTGAACCGGCCGGAGAGGATGAAAAACAGATCAGGGGACCCGGGTTTCCGGGAAACGGTAAACTGCATGCCGGCGGGCAGCTGGCGCCGTTTTTCCGCCCGGTCAAGGGCGGCATCCAGCGCCTGCCGGTCCACTGGTTTGTTGATGAAATCGGACGCATCCAGATCCATGGCTTCCATGGCTTTTTCAAGATCGCCATGACCCGTGATCACAATGATCTGGGAAGCCTGGTCCAGGGATCTGATTTCTTTTAACACGGTCAATCCGTCCATTCCCGGCATTTTAATGTCCGTAAACACGATTTCCGGATGGTGGGCTTTGAAAATCGTCAGACCCTCCGCCCCGCTTTGGGCGGTAAACACCTCATATCCATAAGCGGCCAGGAAAAGGCGGAACATGGACAGGGTGGGTTTTTCATCATCGATCACAAGTACTTGGGTCATGGTGTGTTCAATTCCTTTGTCAAAGATCCGTCCGTGCTGACTGGAAAAAGTATTGTAAAAACCGTTCCTTTCCCAGGCCGGCTGGATACCGTAATGGTTCCGTTATAATCTTTCACGATTCCTGTAATGATGGGCAGCCCCAGTCCGAGTCCCTCTCCCATGGGTTTGGTGGTATAAAAGGACTCGAAAATAGACTCGGTGATGTCCGGGTCGATGCCGGCCCCGTTATCTTCAATGTCGATGCCGACCAGATGGGTGACTGGATAGGTTTTGATGACGATCTTTCCCGGATCCGTGATATTCAGGGCTTCAATCCGTTCATTGATGGCATCCCGGGCATTGGTGATCAGATTGAAAAATACCTGTTCCAGACGGTTGCCGTGGGCCAGAACCGGTGCAATGGTTTTGTCCAGATCCAGGACAAGATCGATGTTCTGCAAAGCGATCTGCCGGCCGATGATCCTGTGCACCGAAAGGATACATGCGTTGACGTCAACCACCTCCCTGGAAAAGTCCACTTTTCGGGAAAAGGTTTTCAACCGGCTGACAATTTCAGCTGCGCGGGTGACCTGGCTGCTGATTTCGCCAAGCACCAGGTTCAGGTCTTTGGGCGGTACGGCCTGTTTTTTTTCTTGCATCAGGCACAGATATTCGCTTCCCATTTTAATGGCGTTGAGCGGCTGGTTGATTTCGTGGGCGATGCCGGCGGACATTTTTTCCAGATTGGCCATTTTGCTGGCCTGAATGAGCTGGGAATCCTTTTCCACCAGTTCAGTGATATCGGTGGTACCGACAAGGATCATGTTTTCTTTGGCATGTTCGGCCGGGCTGGCATGGATATTCACAAATACAGGGTCCCCGTTTTTTTTGAAAAACCGGACCTTGGAACGGGTAACCAGGGTTTCCAGATCAAATGGTTTGCCTGTCGCCGATGCGGCATCCAGTTCCCCGAGATCGAACAGGGTCATTTTTACCAGTTCCCGGCGGGCATATCCGAACAGTTCCGTGGCATTGGGGTTGGCATCCAGGATATGAAAACCGGTTTTGTCCACCACAAAGATCGGATTGGGACCGCTTTTGAAAAGAGACCGGTATTTTCTCTGGGAGTCTTTCAGGCCGCGGGTGGAATCTCTCAACCGTGCCGTCATTTTGACAAAAGAGTCGGTCAGTTTTGACATTTCATCATTTCGGGTTTTGAGTTCCTGTTTCAAGCTCTGAAAGCTTGGGCTGTCAATGATGTCAAAGTCGCCCTGGGTCAGCCGGTCCGTATACCGGATCAGCGATGAGATCGGCCGGGTGATGAACAGCGCCAGCCGGTGGGAGAGAAAAAAGAAAATCAGGGTGACCATGGACAGAAAACTCAAAAACATCCATCGCAGGTTGGCAATCAGATGGTCAATGTGCTGTTTGTCCAGGCCCATCTGAATCGATCCTACCCGATAGATGCCTTCGGTAACCGGTACGGTGATATGAAACACCCGGTGATGTCCCACCTCCAGGTGTTTAATGCTGAGATCGGTCACTGCCTGCTGCTTGACAATGGTTTTGATCGGCCCCACAAATCCGGTGGTAAAGGTATGGGCCAGGATATCGCCGGTGTTGTCGGAAATGATCAGGTATTTGACCAGGTCTTTCCGGTTGCCGTACCGTGCGTCATAAGCAAGGCTGGTGAGTTCGGCCCGGTTGTCGGTGAGAATGAAACCCCGGGCGCTGTCTGCAATGCTCTGGGCAATGCCGACGCCCCTGTTTTTCAACTCCCGGGTAAGACTTGAAATAACCAGCGATCTGGTGAACAAGGCGATGATCAAGCTGACCAGCAGGGTGACGCCCAGACAGGAAATGAAAATTTTGTTTTTCAAGGTGAGCCGGGAAAACCGTGTCATGGGAACAATACCAGTTGGCCGTTTCGGATGATGGTATAGTACACCTGGTCAAGTCCCTGATTGTCCTCTGGGCCGAAACTCAGCCGGTTCTGAATGCCCAGATCAAAATCATTCACCGATTTGATCGCCTTGAGAAACGACTGACGGGTGAGATGCCGGCCCCCCCGCTCCAGCCCTTCCACCAGAATTTTTGCATTGATATACCCTTCCAGCCCCACAAAATTGGGCCGGCTGTCCGGATAGTACCGGTTCAATAACCGGACATACTCTTTGACACCGGGCAGGTCTTCTCTGGCGGTATTACTGGACGGGGGCGGCACCACCTGGGTGACGATCACCCCTTCGCCGTCCGGGCCGAGCCGCCTGGCCAGTTCTTCGGATCCCACAAAGGACACATTGTGAAACAGGGGGTTGAAATTGCGCTGCCGGGCCAGCTGGATGAATTTGGCACAGCTGTCGTAAGTGCCGATCATGACCACTGCCTGGGCATCGGACCGGATAATCTGTTCCAGGCCGTTCTCCACATCCAGGGTTCCCCGGATATAAGAGCCTTTGGCCACCGGCACCAGATCGTGCTGTTTCAGGGCGATCTCGGTTCCTTTGAGTCCGTCGAACCCATATTCATCATACTGGTAGAAAACAGCGACCCGGGTCAAGCCTTTCTGCTTGACAATCAGGTTTACGGCCGCCTGGGTTTCCTGATAATAGGAGGCCCGGATGTTGATTAAATAGGGGTTTCCCGGCTGGCGCAGGCGCTGGGCACCGGTGAACATGCCCACCAGGGGGATTGCTGCTTCGTTGATCAGAGGAATGATCCGCACAGTGGTCGGGGTGCCCACATAACAGAACAGGGCAAACACCATTTTTTCAAGGATCAGCTGCTGGGTATTGTACAGACACTGGGAAGGGTTGTACCCGTCATCCATGAGTATCAGCCGGATATTTCTGCCGTGAACACCGCCCTGATGGTTGATGTGGGAAAGATAGGACATGGCGCCCTGGATCATCTGGGTGCCCAGGTAGCCGGCATGTCCGCCAAGAGCCAGGGATGACCCGATCAGTATCTCTTTGTCAGAAATTCCGTTCCGGCTGTCCTGAATCGACCCGTTTTCAGGGGGCATGCTGCATGCGGCACAGATCAGGAAAATCATGCCTGCTATCCAGCGCATATTTTGGCAGATTTTTTTTTGGATCTGTATATTCCTTGATTTCCTGGTTTTTTAAACAGGTTGATCATAAAATACCGGTTGACGAAAGTCAATCCAATCGAGCAGGTCCAATCGATCAGCTGATCGTTTGACCGTACGTCTGCGATCATTCAACGAATACACCTGGAAAAGCGGTATCTCATGGATCAAATGGGAAAAAGTTATGCAGGACTCATTATATAAGTTATTTACAAAGTCGGTGGGATGCTTATTGTCTTTTTTAAAAGATGTTTTTGCCGTTTTACTCAACCTTTATCAAGGAGGTGACACATGATGAACACCCAGGATCTTGAACTTCATCTGGACGAGGAAGGTTATCTCAGAGATTTCCGGTCATGGACCGAGGAGATTGCCTGTGCGCTGGCTGAAAAAGAAGGTGTGGATGACGAATGCCCCCTGAGCACGGAACGTATGGAGATTTTAAAGTTCATGCGCAATTATTATGACAAATTCGAGGCATTTCCCATTCTCCGGGCCGTGTGCAGGAATGTGAGTCAGGAAAAAAACTGTACGTATGATCAATTTCCCGATCCGGTCAAGGCCTGGAAGATTGCCGGACTTCCCAAACCCACGCCCGAGGTGTTTGCCAAAATCCGGACCACGTGATAACACCGGTGCCGTGATGCCGCATTCGTAACTGCCGGAAAAGGAGGGTATGATGCCGTCAAAGACGATTGATGATTTCAGCATACGCCAGCTGCATATCCTGGATGAAAACGGAATCGTGGACAAGGATCTGGAACCCGATCTGCACGAGGACGACCTGACAACACTGTACCAGGCCATGACCCTGTCCCGGATGGCGGATGCAAGGATGCTCAATCTCCAGCGCCAGGGACGCATCGGAACCATTCCGGTGAACAAGGGCCAGGAAGCATCGTTTTGTGCCCCCATCCTGGCTTTGAAAGACACGGACTGGTTTGTAGGGTCCTACCGGGAGCTGGGGGCGCGGCTGATGCGGGGGGAAACCCTGGAAAACGCGCTCCTGCTGTTCAACGGCTGGGAAGAGGGCAATGTCAACGGGCATAACGACCGGACCCTGCCGGTATCCATTGTGCTGGCATCCCAGCTGCCCCAGGCCGTAGGACTGGCCTGGGCCTCCCGGTACAAAGGAGAAACAGACACCGTGGTACTGGCCATGTTCGGAGACGGGGCCACTTCGGAAGGGGATTTTCACGAGGCATTGAATTTTGCGGCGGTGCTCAACGCGCCGGTGATCTTCTTGTGTCAGAACAACCAGTATGCCATTTCCACGCCGGTCAAAATTCAGACAAAATCCCGGACCATTGCCCAGAAAGCCATTGCTTACGGTATCCCCGGCATCCAGGTGGACGGCAACGATGCCCTGGCCGTGTATCAGGCCGTGAAGGAAGCGGTGGACCGGGCCCGGGCCGATGCGGGTCCCACCCTGATCGAGGCCGTGACTTTCCGCATGCTCATG
>Ga0180430_10004092_pt1 | contig 12389 bp, 12 predicted proteins | sample SS_ome_9_FD_132999 | JGI IMG/M metagenome (GOLD analysis project Ga0180430, IMG submission 132999) | Hypersaline lake sediment archaeal communities from the Salton Sea, California, USA - SS_1_S_2 metaG | ecosystem: Environmental > Aquatic > Non-marine Saline and Alkaline > Hypersaline >... | reverse complement strand
TTTCGCGGGCGTCAGCCGGCGGCAACGGCCTCCTGCCGCTGTTCGCCCAGCCCCTCGACCCGCACCGTCATCACGTCGCCGGGGCGCAGGAAGCGTTGCGGCTTCATCCCCATGCCGACGCCGGCGGGCGTGCCGGTGGCGATGATGTCGCCGGGAACCAGCTTCATGAACCGGCTCATGTAGCTGACGATCTCGCGCACCGAGAAGATCATGTCGGAGGTGTCGCTGTCCTGCACCGTCTCGCCGTTGAGGTCGAGCGACAGGCGCAGCGCCTGCGGATCGGGCACCTCGTCGGCGGTCACGAACCACGGGCCGACCGGGCCGAAGGTCGGCGCCGACTTGCCCTTGATCCACTGGCCGCCGCGTTCGATCTGGAACGCGCGCTCGGACATGTCGTTGATCGTGCAGTATCCGGCCACGTGATCCAGCGCGTCGGCCTCGGACACGTAGGAGGTCTCGCGCCCGATCACGACGCCCAGTTCCACCTCCCAGTCGGTCTTTTCCGACCCGCGCGGGATCACCACGGGATCGAACGGGCCCGACAGGGCCGAGGTGGCCTTGGAAAAGATGATCGGCTCCTTCGGCGGTTCGGCCCCGGTCTCGGCCGCGTGCTTGGCATAGTTCAGGCCGATGCAGAAGAAGTTCGGCACCGAGGCGAGGCAGGCGCCGATCCGGCCCGGGTCCGCGACCGCGGGCAGCGACGCGGGATCGATCGCGCGCAGCCGCTCCAGCGCCTCGATCGACACCGCCGCGCCGGCCAGCATCGGCACGTGGCCGCTCAGGTCGCGGACGGTGCCCCCGGCGTCCAGCATCCCGGTCTTTTCCGCCCCGGCGGGGCCGTATCGCAACAGTTTCATCCGGTGATCTCTTCCGTTCTGGGGTGGGTTCCGGCCGATACCTGACCGATCAGACCGCTTCGGGCAACAGGCCATCCTCCTCGAACCGGTGGCGCACGTTGATCGCCAGGTGTTCGAGATGGCTGCCCAGTTCGCGGGTCACCTGTTCGGGGTCGCGGGCCAGAAGCCCGTCGACGATCGCGCGATGCTGGCTCAGCACCCGATCGCGCGAGCGTTTGCGGATCGCCGACAGGTAGCGCGCGCGCCACAGCCGCGACAGGTAGGCCTGATGGGTTTCCGCCATCGAGGGATTGTGCGAGGCCCGCGCGATTGCAAGGTGAAAGCCCATGTCGATCTCGAACACGTCGATCGGGTCGATCGTGTCGTAGACCGCCTCCATGTGCTGCTGGATCGCCTGGATCTGCCGCAACTCCTCGTCGGTGGCCCGTTCGCAGGCCAGCTGCGCCGATTTCAGTTCGAGGCAGGCCAACACCTCGATGCTGTCGGTGATTTCCTGCAGGCTCGGGTTCGCGACGATCGGGCTGCGCGACGGGCGCAGGATCACCAGCCCCTCCTTGGCGAGAATCCGGATCGCCTCGCGCATCGGGGTGCGCGAGACGCCCATTTCCGCGGCGTTGTCGCGCTCCTTGATCGAATCACCGGGCGCGAGCTTGCCGCTGAGGATCTGTCGGCGCAGCGTCTGCGCGATCTGGTCGGACAGGGTCTGGTCCGGCATGACGCCTTCTCTTCGAGAGCTGCGCGGGTAGATCGTTTCGCCGATGTCGGCCCCGGCGCAATTATCGGGATTTGGTATACCAAAAGCCGTTGATTGTCGAGTTGGCTTTCGTTAGCGTCACCAATGGATGGTATACCATCTGGCGCAAGGAGGACGCGCCGAGACGGGACGCCCCGACAAACCAGGGAGGATAACCATGAAATTGAAATCCGTGCTGACGACCGCAGCACTGGCCACCGTCGTGGCGGTTCCGGCCATGTCGCAAGAGGTCACGCTGCGCATCCAGACCCACTATGCCAGCGAGCATCCGACGGGCCAGCGCCTCGCCGAATGGATCGACGACGTGCAGACCATGTCGGGCGGCGAGATCGCCATCGAGATGTTCTATTCGTCCGCCGTCGTGGCCACGACCGAAACTTTCGACGCCGCGATCAACGGCATCGTCGACTGCGACGCCACCGGCGGCGCCTACCAGACCGGCAAGAACCCCGCGTTCCAGTTCGTCGGCGACATCATGGGCGGCTACGAAACCCCGTGGCAGCAGTATTCGTGGCTCTATGACGGTGGCGGCTACGAGGCGGCGCAGGATCTTTACAACGCCCAGAACATGCAGCTGATCGGCTGGTCGATCTACGGCCAGGAATCGCTGTCCTCGTCCAAGCCGATCGCCGGCTTCGAAGACCTCAAGGGCTGGAAGTTCCGTTCGCCCCCGGGTCTCGAGACCGAGATCTTCGAGGAACTCGGCGCCTCGCCGATCGTGATGGACTTCACCGAGATCTTCACCGCGCTGGAAACCGGCATCATCGACGGCGCCGACGCCTCGGGCCTGGCCAACAACGTGGGCCTCGGTATCTACGACATCGTCAAGCACGCCACCTACCCCGGCTTCCACTCGATGCCGTCGGACCACCTGGCCTGCAACCTCGACGTCTGGAACGGCCTGTCGGAAAAGCATCGCCGGATCATCGACACCGCCTGGCAGAAGCTGAGCTTCCGCATCGCGCTGTTCAACGAGAAGGCCAACACCGAGGCCGCGGCGGCGCTGCAGGCGCAGGGCGTCACGCTCTACGACTGGTCGCCGGAAGACCGCGCCACGTTCCGCCAGGCCGCGCAGACCGCCTGGGAAGGCTGGGCCGACAAGAACGCGGAGACCCGCGCGCTGGTCGAAAGCCACAAGGCCTATCTGCGCCAGCTCGGCCTGATCGACTGATCCGCAGGATCGTCCGCTTGTCCGTGTGACGGCGCCCGGCGGGTCCCTGACAGGGGCTCGCCACTTTTTTCACCGACATACCGCTTGGGGGAGGCCGGGATGCAAGGGAACAGCCTGTGGCTTGGGTCGCTTCGGGGGCCCGTGAAGCTGGCGATGGTCGCCTCGTTGGGGGTCACGGGGCTCTTGTTCGCTTGGCTGGTGGTGAACCAGTTCATCAGCGAAGACGCCATCGGGATGCACGAGATGATCCGCCCGCAGGGCCGGCCGATCGTCTGGGCGATGCTGATCGCGGTTTCCTGCAGCCTGTTCTTCGCCTCGGTCTTCCTGTCCGACAGCAAGGGCGACATCGAGACGGCGCCAGACGGGTTCTTCGACATCGTCTCGCTCGTCTGCTCGCGGCTGGCGATGATCGCGGTGGGGCTGATCGTCCTCGTGATGTTCTACGAGGTGGTGTCGCGCTACGTGTTCTCGCGCCCGACGCTGTGGGCCAACGAACTGTCTTTGTGGATCGCGGCCTTCGTGTTCCTGCTGGCGGGCCAGTACGCCATGCAGCAGCGCAGCCACATCCGGATCTACGTCATCTACGACATGATGCCGCGCTGGATGCAGAAGACGGCCGACGTGATCTCGGTCACGCTGATCGTCGGCTTCTTCTTCGCGCTGGTCTGGGGCGGCTACAACGACGCCCTGCGCCGGATGCTGCGGATGGAGACCTTCGGCACCGCCTGGGATCCGCCGCTGCCCGGCACCGTCAAGCCGGCGATCCTGATCCTGATCCTGCTGGTGACGATCCAGGCGGTGTCGAACCTGATCGCCGACTGGAACAAGCGGCCCGAACACCACAAGGGCATCGAGGATATCGACGAGATCGAGATCGAGAACATCCGCCGCACGCTGGAGGACAAGTAAGCCATGGTCGATATCGGCACCCTGAGCCTGATCATCCTGCTGGCGATGTTCGCATTGCTTGCCATCGGGATGCCGCTTGGCTTCGCCTCCGCGTTTCTCGCCGTCGTCACGCTGGTCCTGAAGTTCGACGTCGACATCCTGTTCCGCACCTTCGGGCAGGGCCCCCTGTCGGTGCTGGGCCAGGCGGTCTACCGGCAGATGACGAACTATGTCCTGATCTCGGTGCCGCTGTTCATCTTCATGGCCGCGCTGCTGGAACGATGCGGCATCGCGCGGGACATGTACACGTCGCTCAACCAGTGGCTGTCGCGGACCCGCGGCGGGATCGCCATCGTCACCTCGATCATGGCGGTGATCATGGCCGCGATGTCGGGCATCATCGGCGGCGAAGTCGTGCTGCTGGGCCTGATCGCGCTGCCGCAGATGCTGCGGCTGGGCTACAACCAGAACCTCGCGATCGGCACGATCTGCGCCTCGGGCAGCCTCGGCACGATGATCCCGCCGTCGATCGTGCTGATCTTCTACGGGCTGGTGACGGAAACCTCGATCAAGGCGCTGTTCACCGCCTCGTTCCTGCCGGGCTTCATGCTCGCCACCTTCTTCATCATCTACATCATCATCCGCACCCGGCTGGATCCGTCGCAGGCGCCCTTGCCGCCCGAGGATCCGACCGCGCCGAAGGGCAACGAGAAAAGCCTCATGTTCCTCGGCTTCCTGTCGCGCTTCGGCATGTGGGCGACCGGGGTGCTGACGCTGCGCGCGGTGTTCTTCACCCTGACCGGCGCCAATACCGTGACCGAAGGGGTGGATCCGATTCCGCTCGGCATGGTGTCGGACCTGCCCTGGCTGATCGGGGCCTTCGCGCTCTTCGCCCTGATCGTCTTCGTCGTCGTGGGCCGCGAGCGCACCGCGAAGGGCTGGGAGATGGGCAAGGGCCTCGTCGCGCCGATCGTGGTGATCGGCGTGGTGCTCGGCTCGATCTACGGCGGCATCACCGGGATCACCGAGGCCGCCGGCATGGGCGTCGTCGCGGTCTTCGTCATCGGCCTTCTGCGCCGCGAGATGACCTTCGACATCGTCTGGGACAGCCTGATGCGCACGCTGAAGTCGACCGGCACGATCATCTGGGTGACGATCGGCGCCTCGGCGCTGGCCGCCGCCTACACGCTCGCCGGCGGGCCGACCTACGTGGCCAACATGATCGTCGGCTACGACCTGCCGACCATGGGCGTGATCCTGATGATGATGCTGATCTTCCTGATCATGGGCATGTTCATGGACTGGATCGGCATCGTGCTGCTGATCATGCCGGTGTTCCTGCCGATCGTCGTGCGGCTGCCGCCCGAGGAAATCGGCTGGCTCGGCACCATCGATCCGCGGTTCATCCCGATCTGGTTCGGCGTGGTGTTCTGCATGAACATGCAGGTCAGCTTCCTGTCGCCGCCGTTCGGGCCCGCGGCCTTCTACCTCAAGTCGGTGGCGCCACCGCATATCTCGCTGACCGACATCTTCCGCGGCTTCCTGCCCTTCATCTGCCTGCAGCTTCTGGCGCTGTCGGTGCTGCTGGCCTGGCCGCCGATCATCACGCTGTTCCTGTGAACGGCCGCGGCGCCGGGGCCTGACCGCCCCGGCGCCACCCGCCCCGTTGCGCCGCCCGGCCGGCCGCGTCCGGCCGCAACCCCCGGAGGTTTCGCAGATGACCCGGTTCCTGTCCCCAGACCAGATCGCCGAGTTCGACCGGAGCGGCGTGCTCGTCGTCGACGAGGTTCTGCCCCGCCCGGTTCTGGACGCGGTCAAGGCGGAATACGCCGCGTTGCTCGACGCGATGTATGACCGCTGGCATGCGGAAGGCCGCGTGCCACCGGCCGGTGGCATGGACTTCTACCAGAAACTGCTGGTCGCCTACGAGGCCGGTTGCGAGTGGTTCCAGCCGATGGACATCACCCTGCCCGGCAGCGAGATCGAGGCCGACACGCCTTTCCATATCGGCCCCGCGGTCTTCGACATGCTGACCTGTGACCGGCTTCTGGACATGGTCGAGGACCTGATCGGCCCCGAGATCACGTCGAACCCGATCCAGCATGTGCGCCTGAAACCGCCCGCCCGCACCCTGCGCGACAGCGAGACCACGGCGCATATCATGTCCACCGACTGGCACCAGGACCGCGCCGTGGCGCATGAAGAGGGCGATGCCACGCGGATGGTCACCGTCTGGCTGGCCATTTCGGATGCGACGCTGACCAACGGCTGCCTCGAGGTGATCCCGGGCAAGCCGCGGATGTATCCGCATTGCCCCAAGCGCCAGACCTCCATCGCCGACGGGTTCATCGACGAAAGCAAGGCCCGCCCGCTGCCGGTGGCGGCCGGCGGCGCGGTGATCTTTCATCCGCTCACGCCGCACGCGGCGCGCGACAACGTGTCGGACATGTTCCGCTGGAGCTTCGACATCCGCTACAACGTCACCGGCCAGCCCACCGGCCGCGCGCATTTCCCCGATTTCGTCGCCCGCTCTCGCGCCCGGCCGGACACCGAACTGCGCGACTGGCAGGCGTGGCGCGACATGTGGCTGGCCGCGCGCGCGCAACTGTCGGGCCAGGCGCATATCCCGCTCCACCGCTGGACCGGCGACAGCCCGGCCTGCGCCTGACCGATACCGGGCCCTTCGGCCCGCAAGACCCGAGCGAGAGCCAGATGAAGACCGTGCGCCTGTCCGATGCCGACAATGTCGTCACCGCCGTCGTGCCGTTGCAGGCCGGCGAGGCCGGCGCGACGCAGCCGATCCCGCGCGGGCACAAGATGGCCTCCGAGGCGATCGGCAAGGGCGGGCGCGTGGTGAAATACGCCCAGACCATCGGCTATGCCGCCGAACCGATCCCCGCCGGCGCGCATGTTCATACCCACAACCTCGAATTCCGCGCGGTCGAGGCCGATTACGCCTTCTCGACCAACTTGCGCCCGGCCCCGCCGGCCAGCCGGATCGACACGTTCCGCGGCTACCGCCGGCCCTCGGGCCGGGTCGGCACGCGCAACACCATCGCGGTGCTGACCTCGGTCAACTGTTCGGCCACGGCGGCGCGGATGATCGCCGATCACTTCACCGTCGACCGCCTCGCCGCCTATCCCAATGTCGACGGGGTGACGGCCTTCGTGCACGGCACCGGCTGCGGGATGGCCGGGTCCGGCGACGGGTTCGAGGCGTTGCAGCGGGTGATGTGGGGCTATGCCCGCAACCCCAATGTCGGCGGCGTTCTGATGGCCGGGCTGGGCTGCGAGATGAACCAGATCGACTGGCTGGTGGAGGCCTATGGCCTGACCCCCGGCCCGCTGTTCCAGACCATGAACATCCAGGATGTCGGCGGGCTGCGCAAGACGGTGGAACTGGGCATCGCGAAGATCGAGGCGATGCTGCCCCTGGTCAACGAGGCCCGGCGCGAGGACTGCCCGGCCTCGGAGCTGATGGTCGCGCTGCAATGCGGCGGATCGGATGCCTGGTCGGGGATCACCGCGAACCCCGCCGTCGGCCATGCCTGCGACCTGCTGGTGGCGCAGGGCGGCACCGGGGTGCTGGCCGAAACACCCGAGATCTACGGCGCCGAACACCTGCTGACCGCCCGCGCCGCGACCCGCGAGATCGGCGAGAAGCTGATCGACCTGATCCGCTGGTGGGAGGATTACACCGCCCGAAACCGTGGCTCCATGGACAACAACCCAAGCCCCGGCAACAAGAAGGGCGGGTTGACCACGATCCTTGAAAAGTCGCTGGGCGCGACGGCGAAGGGCGGCACCACGCCGCTGATGGGCGTTTACAGATACGCCGAACCGGTGACCGCGAAGGGCTTCATCTTCATGGACAGCCCGGGCTACGATCCGGCCTCCGTCACCGGGCAGATCGCCTCGGGCTGCACCCTTGTCTGCTTCACCACCGGCCGCGGCTCGGCCTTCGGCGCGAAACCCAGCCCGTCGATGAAGGTCGCCACGAACTCCGAGCTGTACGCAAGGATGACCGGGGACATGGATATCGACGCTGGCCGCATCCTGACCGGCGCAGCGACGGTCGAGGAGGTCGGGCGCGAGATCTACGGGATGTGGCTGCGCATGGCCTCGGGCGAGAGGACGAAATCCGAGGCGCAGGGGCTGGGGGACTACGAATTCGTGCCCTGGCAGATCGGGGCGGTGATGTGACGGCGCCGCTGCCCCTGTGCGTGATCGGCGCGGGACTTGTCGGGCTGCGGCATGCCGAGGTCGCCGCGGCCTCGCCCCGGATCGACCTGACCGCGGTGGTGGAGCCCGACCCGCCGCGAATCGCCGCGCTGCGCGACCGCGGGCTGCCGGCGGTCGCCGACCTGTCGCAGGTGCCGGGCCACACCCGCGCCGCGGTGGTCGCCACGCCGACGCCGGCGCATCTGGAAACCGCGCGGGCGGCGCTGGCCCGCGGCTGGCCGCTGATCGTGGAAAAGCCGCTGGCCGATACGCTCGACAACGCCCGCGCTCTGATCGCCGAGGCCGAGGCGGCGGGGCTGCCGCTGTTCACCGGGCATCACCGGCGCTGCCATCCCTTCGTCGCCGCCGCCCGCGAGGCGCTGGGGCGGATCGGCGCGCCGGTGGCGGTGCAGGGGCTTTGGTCGCTCCGCAAGCATGACGCCTATTACGACGTGCCGTGGCGCACCCGGCCCGGCGCGGGCCCGCTGATGACCAATCTCAGCCACGAGATCGACCTGCTCGGCCACCTGTTCGGCCGCGTGGCCGAGGTTTCGGCGCTAAGCTCCAACGCCCGGCGCGGGCTGGCGATCGAGGATACCGCCGCGATCGCGCTGCGGTTCGACAATGGTGCGCTCGGCTCGATCCTGATGTCGGATGCCGGGGCCTCGCCCTGGTCGTTCGAGGCGGCGACGGGCGAGAACCCGACGATCGCCGCCTCGGGCGAGGATTACCTGCGCTTCACCGGCACCGAGGGCGCGCTGGCCTTCCCCTCGCTCACCGCCTGGGGCCGGTCCGGCCCCGGCGAGATCGAATGGGGCAGGCCGCTGGCGCGCAGCGACGGCCCGGCCTTCGCCCGTGTCGATCCGCTGCGCGAACAGATCGACCGCTTCGCCGCGGTGGTCGCCGGCGGCGAGGATGATACGCTGTGCACCGGGCCACAGGGCCGCGATGCGCTGGAGATGACGCTGGCCGCGGCGCTGTCGGCCGGCACCGGAACCCGGATCGCCCGCAACGCGGTTCCCGGCGATTACGACGGCACCTGAAAGGAGATATCCATGACGAAACCGCATATCGGATTCATCGGTCTCGGCCTGATGGGCCGGGCCATGGTGGACTGCCTTCAGGGCGCGGGCTACGGCCTGACGGTTCTGGGCCACCGCGACCGCAGCGGGATCGAGGCGGCGCTGGCCCGCGGCGCGACCGAGGCCGCCAGCGCCCGCGACCTCGCCGCCGCCAGCGACATCGTGATGATCTGCATGGGCACCTCGGAGCAGGTCGAGGGCCGTGTCTACGGTGCGGACGGCGTGCTGGCCGGTACCCGCGCGGGGCAGGTGGTGATCGACTTCGGCACCTCGCTGCCCGCCTCGACGCTGAAGATCGGCGCGGCGCTGGCGGAAAAGGGCGCGGCCTATCTCGACGCGCCGCTGGGCCGGACGCCGGCGCATGCGAAGGACGGCAAGCTCAACATCATGGCCGCCGGCGACCGCGCGGCCTTCGACAAGGTCCAACCGGTGCTCGATGTGCTGGGCGAGAACGTCTTTCACCTCGGCGCGCTGGGCAACGGCCACACGATCAAGCTGATCAACAATTTCTACGCGATGACCACCGCGATGGCGATGTCCGAGGCCTTCGCCATGGCCGATGCCGCCGGGATCGAGCGGCAGGCGCTCTACGGTGTTCTGGCCGCCGGGCCGAACCATTCGGGGATGATGGATTTCATCCGCAACTACGCGATCGACGGGCAGATCGACCTCGCGTTTTCGGTCACGAACGCCGCCAAGGACGTGGGCTATTACGCGCGGATGTCCGGGGATCTGGCCCGCCACAGCCGGATGTCCGGTGCGGCGCTGGCCACGCTGACCGAGGCGCGCGACGGCGGCGCGGGCGATCTCTTGGTCCCGCAGATGGTCGACTGGATGGCCGAGCATCTGGGAGAGAAAGCATGAGGCTGGCCGGCAAGCGCGCCTTCGTCACCGCCGCGGGCCAGGGCATCGGCCGGGCGATCGCCGGGGCCTTCCTGCGCGAGGGCGCGCAGGTCACGGCAACCGACATCCGTCCCGCGCTGTTCGAGGGGCTCGACGGGGCGGAATGTTTCGGCCTCGACGTGACCGACAAGGCGGCGCTGACCGCCGCGATCGGGGCGGCGGCGCCCGATATCCTCGTCAACTGCGCGGGTTACGTGCATGCCGGCACGATCCTCGACGCGACCGACGCGGATTTCGATTTCGCCTTCGGGCTGAACGTGCGCGCCCAGTTCCATGCGATGCAGGCCGCGATTCCCGGCATGCTGGAGCGCGGCGGCGGATCGATCGTCAACGTCGCCTCGGTCGCAAGCTCGATCATCGCCGCGCCGAACCGCTGCGTCTACGGCGCCTCCAAGGCCGCGGTGATCGGGCTGACGAAATCGGTGGCGATCGATTTCGTCACCCGCGGCATCCGGGTGAACGCGATCTGCCCCGGCACGGTCGACAGCCCCTCGCTGCACGACCGGCTGAACGCCACCGGCGACTACGAGGCCGCGCGCAAGGCCTTCATCGCGCGCCAGCCGATGGGCCGGATCGGCCTGCCCGAGGAGGTCGCGCATCTTGCCGTCTACCTCGGATCCGACGAATCCGCGTTCACCACGGGCCAGGCCCATGTGATCGACGGGGGCTGGGCAACGGGCTGAGGCATGGCGATCGCGCGGCCACGGGAGGAACGAACCGGCGCCGGCGTCCTGCTGATGGCGCTGGCGGTCGTGTTCTTCACCTGCATCGACACCACCGGCAAGTGGCTGATCGTCGGCGGGCTGCCGGTTCTGCAGGTGGTCTTCGCCCGCTATCTCGGCCATCTCGTCGTCGCGGTCGCGCTGTTCCTGCCGCGGGAAGGGCTGGGCATCTTCCGCTCCAACCGGCCGTGGCAGCAGCTTCTGCGCTCGGGCTTCCTGATGGGCGGGACGATGTGCAACTTCGCCGCGCTGCAGCACCTGCCGATCACGGTGACGACCACGATCATGTTCGCCAGCCCGATCGTCATCACCCTGCTGGCGATCCCGATCCTGGGCGAGACGGTCGGCATCCGGCGGATCGTCGCGGTCTGCACCGGCTTTCTTGGCGTCGTCGTGGTGATCCAGCCCTGGGGGGCGGAGTTCCACCCGGCGATGTTCTACAGCCTCGGCGCGCTGTGCATGGCCTCGATGTATTTCATCATGACCCGGCTTCTGGCGGGGGTGGAGGGCAATTCCACCCAGCAGATCTGGTCCAGCGCGGTGGCCGCCGTGGCGCTTCTGCCCTTCGTGATCGGCGGCTGGGACTGGCCCGAACACCCGATGCAATGGATCATGCTGTGCCTGATCGGGGTGTTCGGCGCGCTGGGCCATATCTGCGCCACCATCGCGCATCGCTGGGCCGATGCCTCGCTGCTGGCGCCGGTGGTCTATATCCAGGTGTTCCTCGCCGCGCTGGCCGGAATCCTCGTTTTCGCAACCTGGCCCACGGTCTGGACGCTGGGCGGCGGGGCGATCATCATCGCCGCCGGCCTCTACATCTGGCACCGGGAACGGCAGAAGGGCCGCGCCGCGGCTCAGTCCTCGTAATGGCCGGCCCTGGCGAAACCGCCGCCCTGGTATTTCACGGCCGGATCGTCGGGGTCGCCGGGCGTGAAATCGGCAAACTTCGCCGCGAAGCGTTCCGACGAATCCTGCGGGTGCCAGCCGAGATAGGCGGCCTTGCCGTTGTCCCACCAGCTTTCGCGGTTGTCAGACACGCCGTAGACCACCGGGCAGCCCAGCCGCGGCACCGTCAGCATCGTGCCGATCAGCCGCAGCATGTCGCGGTCGCTCATCCAGGTGGCCATCATCCGCCGGTCCTTCGGTTCGGGAAAGCACGAGCCGATGCGCAGCAGCAGGCTCTCGATCCCGAACTTCAGCCAGTAGTATTTCGCCAGTGCCTCGCCATAGGCCTTGGAGACGCCGTAAAGGCTGTCGGGCCGGATTTCCGCCTCGGCGTCGAGCCGGGTTTCGCGCGGGTGAAAGCCGATCACGTGGTTGGAACTGGCGAACAGGATGCGCTTCACCCCGGCCTTTCGCGCGGCCTCGTAAAGGTTGTAGGTGCCCTTGACGTTGATCTCGTGGATCAGGTCGGCGCGGTTCTCGGTCGAGATCCCGCCGAAATGCAGGATCGCGTCCATGCCGGCCACGACGCGCGCCACCGCGTCGTAATCGGTCAGGTCGGCCATCGCCCAGTCCTCGCCCGCCGCGGGCGGCACCTGCGGATCGGTCACGTCGCTCAGCCGCAGCCGGACGCCCAGTTCCGGCAACAGCGGGCGCAGAAGCGTGCCGATCCCGCCCGCCGCCCCGGTCATCAGAACCTGCTGCATCCCGTCCCCTCCCCGTCAGGCTAGGATCAGACTAGCAGCCTGCCCACCGAACGAAAGGCCCGCCATGAAGATCGCCGAGATCCGCACCCACCTGCTCCGCCACCGGCTTGACCAGCCGTTCCAGAGCGCGTTTTCCACCTTC